>Ga0180215_1005931_pt1 | contig 10245 bp, 9 predicted proteins | sample eDN3rd37CBELigBY_FD_128871 | JGI IMG/M metagenome (GOLD analysis project Ga0180215, IMG submission 128871) | Enriched backyard soil microbial communities from Emeryville, California, USA - eDNA 3rd pass 37_C BE-Lig BY (version 2) (version 2) | ecosystem: Environmental > Terrestrial > Soil >...
CACGCCGAAGCAGATCGAACTGCTCGCGGCAGCCTTGCGCGAAAACAAGATGGCGCTCAGCGAGCCCGAAGCCTTCCTTGAGACCGACATCCAGTTTCATCTCGCCATCATCGAAGTGCTCGGAAATCCGATCTTCACCTCCATTCATCACGCGCTCGCCGACTGGCTGGCCGAACAGCGTCGCACGGGGATGATGGTGGAGGGCGCGATGAACGCGGTGTACGAGGATCACAAGGCGATCTTCAACGCCATCGCCACGCGCGACGAGGATGCCGCCGAGGCGGCCATGCAGCAGCACCTCAAGAACGTGTCCGTCTACTTCTGGTCGGCGACCGATGCCGGGTCGGCCACCAAGCCCAGTTGAGCCGCGACAGCTGAGGAACCGGCGCTCCCATCGCCGGAGCCGGCTGGGACGAGCGATACACCTGAAAGGAACGGAACCATGAACGCAGGGAGCCCGGTCATCCATGTGGACGCCGATGTGGCGGTCGTCGGCGCGGGGCCGTCGGGACTCACGGTCGCGAACCTGCTGGCCGACCGGGGCTGGGCCGTTGCACTCGTGGAGCGGCATCCGACACTTTTCGGGCTCCCGCGCGCCGGTCACATCGATCACGAGGCCTTCCGAATCCTCCAGGCCATCAACTGCCTGCACCCGGTTCTTGAGCGATCGCTCCCGAAGAAGCGGAACGTCTGGCTAGATCGCAACGGCGAGGTGCTGCTCGAGTTCAAGCACTGGGCCGAAACGGCTTCCGGGTTCTTCTCCGGTTCGATGTATCAGCCCGATCTCGAGGAAGCGCTGATGTCCGGTCTCCGGAGCAAGCAGGACCGGGTCCGGCTGTTCCAGGGCTTCACCGTTGACGGCCTCTCGCAGGAGGACGAGGGAGTGGCGGTCGAGGCAAGCGGGACCGACAAGCCCGGTTCGCAGTTGCATCTGTGGTGCCGCTATCTGGTCGCCGCCGACGGGGCGGGCAGCGTCGTGCGCGGCCTGCTGGGCATCGAGAGAGACGAATTCGCCGTTGCCGAGCGGTGGATGGTGGTCGATGCGAGATATGACGGGCGCAGGGACTTCGGCCCAACCGCGGTCGTCGGCGACCCTAGGCGGCCGCACTTCTTCGGCGCTCTCGGGCGGAACCACCACAGGTTCGAATGGAAGCTGTTCGACCATGAGGAGACGAACGCGTACCTCGTGCCGGAAAGGGCATGGTCGCTGCTGGAACAGGACAAGGTCCTGCCGGGAGACGTGGAGATCGTCCGACAGGCGGTCTTCACGTTCGAATACAATATGGCCCGGCAGTGGCTCTCTGGCCGGGTGGCGCTGGTGGGCGATGCCGCCCACACGATGCCGCCGACCATGGGCCAGGGCCTCTGTTCAGGCATGCGCGACGGCGTGAACATCGCATGGAAGCTCGATCTCGTGCTGCGCGGCGTCTGCTCGCCCGACCTGCTAGATACGTATCAGAGCGAGCGATATCCGCATGTGAAGGGCTGGGCCGACCTGTCGAAGGAGGCGGGGGAGATCGCCTTCATCACGGACATCGAAAAGGCCGACGAGCGGGACCGCCGCTTCCGGGCCGGCGAGCGACCGCACATGGGCGGCACGCCGCTGCTTGGCGAGGGCGCGTTCGACGCCGTTTCCGCTTCCCGGTTCGAGCAAGTGGGCAGGCCTTTCCCGCAGAAGCCGGTGCTTCGGGCCGGCCAGGAGATGCCGTTCGACGATGCCGCCGGCACCGGTTTCTGCCTTTTCGTGGAGAGCGAAATCGCGGACGGGCTTTCACCCGCGGCGCGGGATGTGCTCGAAAGCCTTCAGGTCAGGGTGCTGAAGCTTTCCAAGGACGGGAGCGGCGATAGCGTTGCGGACGTGGACGGGTACTACGCGGATATCTTCCGCACGAGCGGCGCATCCTTCTTCCTGCTGCGTCCCGACAGATACGTCATGGCCGCGGGAACCAACCCGGCCGATCGGGAGAGGATCCTGGCGGACGCCAGCACAATCCTCCGCCTGCGGCCGGTGGGCCAGCCCGCCCTCGCCCAGGCCTCCTGACCCGGCGAGGGCGTCATCAGCCTATTAGTTCCCCCTTTCGGAGACAGGTCAATGCGTCCGAGGATTGCCGTTCTAGGGGCCGGCGCGATCGGCGGCTACTATGGAGCATTGCTCGCAAGGTCGGGCTGCGATGTGACATTGATCGACGGCTGGGCCGAGCATGTCGAGGCAATACGCGCGCGGGGAATGCGCGTATCCGACCTCACGGGAGAGTTGGAGGAGACGGTGCCTGTCCGCGCACTTCACGTCAACGACGTGCACGCGCTGGCGCGGGAGCGCCCTGTCGATGTCTGCATTCTCGCCACCAAGTCCTACGACACGATCTGGGCCGTCACGATGATCAGGCCGTACCTTGCGCCGGACGGCTTCGTGGTTTCCATGCAGAACGGGCTGAACGAGGAGGCCATCGCCGCCGTCGCAGGCTGGGGGCGCACGGTCGGATGCGTCGTGATGATTTCGGCTGAACTGATCGGGCCGGGACATTCGCTCCGCACGATGGGACACCAGCAGGCACCAATGGTCGAGTTCCGGTTCGGCGAGTTGCACGGCCGCCTGACGGCGCGCGTCGAAGCGCTGGCCGAGATGACGCGGGCCTTCGACGGCGCCGGACTCACATTGAACTTGTGGGGCGAGCGGTGGTCAAAGCTCTGCATCAACGCCATGCACAACGGCATCTCGGCGATAACCGGCCTGAACGGACGTGATCGCGAGAGCCTCGCGGAGGTTCGGGAGGTCGAGTTGCTTATCGGCAGCGAGACGGTGAGTGTAGGTCGGGCTTTGGGCTATGATTTCGACCACGTGGGACGCTATCCCGCCGCGGACCTGATGCGGTTCGGCGACGGCGATTTGAAGGTCAGGGAGGAGGCCCATGCCTGGCTAGTCAGCGGTTCCATCGGCGCTCCGCGCAGCAACAGGCAGCGGCCATCGCTGGCCCAGGACATCGCCAAGGGCCGGCGGACCGAGATAGATTTCCTCAACGGCTACGTGGTCGATCGCGCCGCCGCGATCGGCTTGAAGGCTCCCGCCAACGCCGCCATTGCCAGGCTCGTCAATCGGCTGGAGCGCGGCGAGATCACGCCGGACGTTCGCCACGTCGAGACGGTGGCGGCCGAGATCGCCGCAGCGGCCTGACGCCGTCGGACTGGCGGTGGGATTGGCGGGCCTCTATCCCTAGGTGGATGCCGGAGGCCCCATTCGCGTGGCGTGATAATGCGCCTGCCGCCATTCGCTGCCGTCCCGGATCCAGACTTGCGTGACGAAGGAAGTGCCCGACCCCCATTGCGACTCGCCGCGCCGCCTCACCGTGTTGGTCAGCGGACCGGTCAGGATGCAGCAATTGCCCGCGAGCCTCGTCGCCGGTCGAGGCCGCGTGACCTCCCGTACCTCTAGCCGCTCGCGAAGACCGGCAAGATAGGAGTTCTTGTCGTCGACATAGCCGACGGCATGGACGTGGATGAGGCCGTCGTCGAGCAACCGCGCCAGTCCTTCGAGGTCCGACGCCTCGATGAGCCTGCACCGCAGTGCATCTGCGGCGATGACTGCCTCGATCGCATCAAGGGTGGCGTCTTGCATGCTTATTCTCCGTCGTCGCCTGGCGTGCGGTCCTGCTCTGTCATTGAGGAATAGATGCGCCGTCGGCCGATCACAACGGGCGCGCAGCGCGGCGGTTGGCTCCAGAAAATGAGATAGTATTCAGATGGCGAAAGGCGGGCACAAAACACAATTCCCATGGCAAAAGTGGATATGCACGTACCCACATTTCGCAGAGAGTCGAAAGAAATAGGCAAAACATTCTCGCGACGAGATCATAGAAATTTGCCCGTGGCGGCGGACCCGGAAAACCCGATGAAACACGCAGAAATCTCCCCAGACTTCGTTGGCCGCAGCTTCGAGCCGACGCCGCGTCCGGGCGTCCGGTCGGTGAATGCCTACGTCGGCGGCCGGCGGTCGCTGCCGACACAGGGCAGTTTCTACAAACTGTCGTCCAACGAGAATGCGCTGGGCGCCTCGCCCCTCGCCGTCGAGGCGGCTCGTCGGGCCGCGGAGGAACTGCATCTGTATCCCGACGGCGGCAGCACGGCACTGCGCGAGGCAATCGGCGCGTCATACGGCATCGACCCGTTGCGCATCATCTGCGGTACGGGTTCCAACGAGTTGCTCCAGCTCTGCGGCCAGGCGTTCCTGACCGCGGGCGACGTAGGCATTCACACACAATATGGCTTCCTGGTGCTGCGCAGCGCGATCCTTTCGACCGACGCCGAGGCGGTGGTCGCGCCCGAACCGGGGCTGCGCGTCGACGTCGACGAGGTTCTCTCGCGCATCGGCCCGCGCACCAGGGTCGTGTTCGTCGCGAACCCTGGCAATCCGTCCGGCAGCCACATCTCCGCTGGAGATCTCGAACGGCTCGTTGCGAGCGTTCCGGGTAGCGTGCTGACGGTGATCGACGAAGCCTATGCAGAATATGTCACTGCCGACGATTTCGTCTCGGCTCTCGCGGTCGCCGGCCCGCGCGAGAACGTCGTGGTGACCCGCACGTTCTCTAAGATCTATGGTCTGGCGAACCTGCGTCTGGGGTGGTGCTACGCACCGGCCGCCATCTGTGATGCGCTGAACAGGATACGCAATCCGTTCAACGTCTCAGGCGTGGCCTCGGCCGCGGCGATCGCCGCATTGGCCGACAAGGAGCATACGGCACGCTCGCTCCTGCACGCCGCATCGTGGCGGGAGAAACTGGCTGCTGAGCTGAGCGGGATCGGGATCGTAACTCATCCCAGCCAGACGAACTTCCTCCTCCTCGAGTTTCCCGACGAGCCGGGCAGGGACGCTGCGAGCGCCAATGAGTTCCTGCTGGAGAACGGTCTCATCCTGCGGCCGGTGAGCGGCTACGGGCTGACCCGCCATCTCCGGCTGACCATCGGCACGGATGAGGCAAACCAACACCTGGTCGCGACGCTGAAGCGTTTCGCTGCCGGGGGCGCAGCCGGCAAGGCGGATGCCTGATATGTCGGCTTTCAAAGCAACGAAATCGTTCGGGGGCGTGGCGCCGCGCCGAAGGGCGATCATCTTCGGAGGGTTGAAGTCATGAATATTTCCAGAAGCCTGGCATTCCTTTCGGCGGGCGTGTTGTCCCTCGCGCTGTCCACTTTCGGCCTGACGCAGCCATCGCAAGCCGGCTCGGTCCTCAACGACGTCATCACCCGCGGCGTATTGCGGATCGCGACGGTCCCGAGCAACCCGCCCTACAGCTCGGTCAATGCGTCCGGCGAGCCTGAAGGCTATGACGTCGAGATCGGCAAGCGGATTGCCGCCGCGCTCAAGGTGAAGCCGGAATTCACGATGGTGGACACGGCCGGCCGCATCACCGCGCTGCAGACCGGGCGCGTCGACATTACGGTCGCGGACTTTACCAACACCGTTGAGCGTTCAACAGCGATCGCCTTCACCGATCCCTATGCGGTGATCGGCAGCGTCTTCATGGTCGCCAAGGATTCGCCGATCAATTCGGTCGAGGAGCTGAACGACGCCAAGTACAAGATCGGAGTGGCGCGCGGCGGCACGACCGAGGCGACCGCGCAACGCGTCGCGCCGAACGCGCAGCTCGTGCGCTTCGACACGGTGCTGGACGCCTATATGGCGCTGCAGGCCGGGCAGGTCGACGCGCATCTCCAAGACAGCCTCAAGAACGCATCGTTCCTCAAGAAGGCCAACGGCGCCATGCGCAATCTCGACGGCAACTTCTCCTATGAGGAGATCGGCATCGGCCTGCCGGCCGGCGATTTCGACTGGTGGCGTGTGGTCAACACCTGGGTGCGTCAGTTCAACAATTCCGGCGAGAACGCCCGTCTGTTCGAGACCTATTTCGGCTACCAGATGCCGAAGTTCAACTAGCCGAAGCGGAGCGGGTGGCGACCGATGTACGAGTTCAACCTCGCTGCGCTCAAGGGTTACATCGCGGCCCTGCCACCCGCCCTCGCAGCCACCGTCTGGCTGAGCCTGCTGGCGATCGTCTGCAGCCTGGCCCTCGGCATCGTGCTCGCCCTCATGCGGACGAACACGAACCGGCTGCTGCGGATCGTCGGCGGCACCTATGTCGAAGTGCTGCGCAACGTGCCGCTACTCATCATCATCTACCTCTTCTTCTTCGGGCTGCCCGCAGTGGGGCTGCGCCTCAGCGGCTGGCAGACCTCGTTCCTGGCGCTGACCTTCGCCTCGGCCGCCTACATGGCCGAGATCGTGCGCGGCGGATTGGCTGGCGTCGGCCCAGGGCAGTATGAGGCGGCCCGTTCGCAAGGCATGGGCGCCTTCCAGCTCTATGGCTATGTCGTCCTGCCGCAGGTCATTCGTATAGCCTACGCGCCATTCGGCAACATGTGCGTGGCGATTGTGCTGGGCTCGTCGCTCGCCTCCGTGGTCGGCGTCGAGGAAGTGACGACGTGGATGCACTCCGCCGGCAGCGGCTCCTTCCGCTACCTGGAGGCATTCACCGTCGCAGCGCTTGCCTATGTGGTGCTGGCGCAGGCGATCAACGGCCTGCGCATCGCCACCGGCAGATGGCTGCTGCGCCATCGCAACCCCGGAGCGCCCCTGTGAGCGATCTTGCCGCTGTCTCGTCCTATTGGCTGCTGTTCGCGAAGGGGCTGGGCACCACGATCTGGATCAGCTGGCTGGCGCTGCTGATCGGCAGCGTCGTCGGCGGCATCCTCGCACATCTGCGCCTCGTTCCGGCCCGGCCGGTCCGCGCGGTGGTGGTCGGCTATGTCGAGCTGTTCCGCTCCATCCCGCCGCTGATGCTGTTCTTCGGCTCCTACTACGGTGTCTCCTACGCTCTCGGCTTGAATCTTTCGCCGTTCGTCGCGGCAACGGTGGCGCTTTCCCTGCACGCCTCTTCGATGATGTCGGAAGTCATCCGCGGCGGCCTGCAGAGCGTCGATTCCGGCCAGTGGGCGGCGGGCCGCGCGAGCGGCATGACTAACCTGCAGATCCTCTCCCTCGTGGTCTGGCCGCAATCCTTCCGAGTCGCGCTGCCACCGGCCGTCGGCGTCTACATCGCCACGCTGAAGGACACCGCGGTCGCCTCGGTCATCGGCTATGTCGAGCTCACTCGCTCCGGACTGATCGTGCGCGAGAACACTGGCAGTAGCTTCCTCGTCTTTGTCATCATCGCGGCGATGTATTTTGTCGTCTGCTACGCGATTTCCCAGCTTGGCGCCTATTGGGAGCGGAGGTTCAGAATTGTCGGCCACAAATGATAGCTCCGAGCTCGTCCGCATCGACGGCCTCGTCAAGAGATTCGGCCACCGCGTCGTCCTGGACCAGATCGACCTGACCGTGCATGCGGGCGAGGTCGTCGTGCTGGTCGGGCCGAGCGGCACCGGCAAATCGACACTGCTGCGCTGCATCAACGCACTGGAGGATTTTCAGGAAGGCAGCGTGCTCTTCGAGGGGAAGCCGGTCGGGCGAGGGCGCGCCGCGCTGGCGGCGAGACGCCGCGTCGGCATGATCTTCCAGAGCTTCAACCTCTATCCGCACCTGACGGCGCTGCAGAACGTCACGCTGGCGCCCGTCAAGGTCCATGGCGTGGACAAGAAGGAAGCGGAGAGCCGCGCCCGCGAGCTGTTCGCCAAGGTGCGGCTAGAACACCGCGCCGATGCCTATCCGACCCAGCTTTCCGGCGGGGAGCAGCAGCGCGTCGCGATCGCGCGGGCGCTCGCCACCCGGCCCAGCCTGCTCCTGTTCGACGAGCCGACATCGGCCCTCGACCCGGAAACGGTGGGCGACGTGCTTTCCGTCATGGAGCAGCTCGCGCGGGAGGGCCGCACGATGGTGATTGTCACGCACGAGATCGGCTTCGCGCGCCGCGTCGGCCACCGCATCGTCTTCATGGATGGCGGCCGGATCGTCGAAGAAGGCCGCCCGGCCGACATCATCGACAATGCCAAGGCCGAGCGCGCCCGGCAATTCTTCGGCTCGATCCTGAGGGGCTGACGACGATGCAGGACCGGACCAATTCCGCCATCGTCGCGGACTACCGCACCGTAACCGGCCGTTCGGCCGAGTTGGCACGCGAGGCGGCGCAGTATTTCCCGGCCGGCGTCACCCATGACGGCCGCGTGCTCGACCCTTATGGCATCTATGTCGAGCGGGCGCGCGGCGCGCATAAATGGGACGCCGACGGCAACCGCTACATCGACTATTTCGGCGGCCACGGCGCGTTGCTGCTCGGCCACGGACATCCCGAAGTGACGGCGGCCGTAGAGGCGGCGCTTGCCGACGGCACGCATTTCGGCGCGAACCACCGCCGCGAGGTCGAATGGGCGGCGGCGATCCGGCGGCTCGTCCCATCCATCGAGCGCCTCCGTTTCACCAGTTCCGGGACCGAGGCGACGATGATGGCTGTCCGCCTGGCGCGCGCCTTCACCGGGCGCAGCACGATCGTGCGCTTGAAGGGGCATTTCCATGGCTGGCAAGACCACGCAGCCTCCGGCTTCGCCAATCATTTCGACGGCACGCCGGCGGCGGGGATCGTCCAGGGTATCACCGAAAAGACCAAACTCCTGGAGCCTGGGCTGCTCGACGAAGCGAATGCCGTCATCGCATCGGATCCCGACATTGCCGCGCTCATGATGGAGCCGACTGGCGCCTCCTTTGGCATCGTGCCACTGAGCCCATCCTACGTGGCCGGCCTGCGGGAAATCACCGCGCGCCACGACGTACTGCTGATCTTCGACGAAGTCGTGACGGGTTTTCGCTGCGCGCCAGGCGGGGCACAGGAGCTTCTGGGTGTCGAGCCGGACATTTCGGCCTACGCCAAGATCCTGGCCGGCGGCCTGCCGGGCGGAGCGGTGGCCGGACGCGCCGACATCCTCAATATCCTAGACCAGGCGGTTATGAACCGCCGCGGGAAGGAGAAGGTCTCCCATCCCGGCACCTTCAACGCCAATCCGCTGTCGGCCGCTGCCGGCACCGCCTGCCTGGGCATCATCGCGCGGACAGACGCGACGGAGCGTGCTTCCGCCTTGGCGGCGAAGCTCAGGAACGGATTCAACGAAGTGCTGGCGCGCCAGGGGCTGGCGTGGTCGGTCTATGGCCAGACATCCGGGTTTCACCTGTTTACGAACCCGGCCGGCCGAGATATCGACCCGCTCGCCTTCCAACCTCTCGGCATCCCGCGCCAGGAATTGTCCACCGCGTTCGATGCCCGCGCCGCCGGCCGGCTGCGGCTGGCCATGCTGAACCGCGGCGTCGACCTCAACCCCCGCCTCGGCGGACTGCTGTCGGCCGCGCATTCCGATGCCGATCTGGACGAGACGGTTGGGGCTTTCGGCGATGCACTGGCGTCCGCTCGTTCGGAAGGGCTGCTGCCGCGATGACGGCGGGCCTGCTGTCGAGCTACGAGGTTCTGGGCGTCCGTCCCTACATAAACTGTGCGGGTATGAGAACCGTGCATGGCGGCTCGCGGACGTTGCCGCAGGTGATGGATGCAATGTGCGCCGCGGCCGCGAGGCATGTGGACCTCGATGAGCTGATGGCGGCGGCAGGATCGCGTGTCGCAACGCTTCTCGGGGCGGAGGACGCGATCGTGACCGCCGGCAGCGCCGCGGCGCTCGCGCTGGCAACGGCGGCTTGCCTGGCAGGCAACGATCCCATCCGGATGATGATGCTGCCGCACACCGAAAACCTCTGCCGCAACGTCCTCGTCCCCAGGGATCAGCGTTTCGCCTATGACCACTCCATCAGGGCCGCGGGCGGACGGATCGTAGAGGCCGCCTCAATTGCCGAGGCTAACCGCGTGCTGGAGGATGGCGTGGCCATGGCCGTAGCGGTCGGCAGCGGATCGGAAAGGTCCGTGCTGGCCTTTCCGCAGCTTGCCGCATGGTCGAAGGCCAACGGCGTACCGCTGGTCGTCGATGCCGCCTCGGGCCAGCCTTCGTCACCAGAGCGCTGGCTGGAGCGCGGCGCCGACCTCGTCATCTACAGCGGAGGCAAATTCCTGCAGGGCCCGCAGTCGACCGGCTTTCTGGCGGGCCGTTCCGACCTCGTGCAGGCGGCATGGCGCCATTGCGCGCCGCACCAGGCGTTCGCCCGGACCATGAAGATCTCCAAGGAGGAGATCGTCGGCGCGGTGGCCGCGCTCGAATACTGGTTCCGGGACCGGGATGCGCGGGTCCTGGCGACCCGGTGGACGGAAGACCTGGTCACGATCG
>Ga0180215_1005934_pt1 | contig 10243 bp, 9 predicted proteins | sample eDN3rd37CBELigBY_FD_128871 | JGI IMG/M metagenome (GOLD analysis project Ga0180215, IMG submission 128871) | Enriched backyard soil microbial communities from Emeryville, California, USA - eDNA 3rd pass 37_C BE-Lig BY (version 2) (version 2) | ecosystem: Environmental > Terrestrial > Soil >...
CGGAACTCGAACCGCGCCTGTTCAGCTTCAACAATCCCATCGGCGCCTGCCCGAGCTGCGACGGCATCGGCCACGTGGGTTTCTTCGACCCGAAACGGGTGGTGGCCTTCCCCGAACTGAGCCTGGCCGGCGGCGCGATCCGCGGCTGGGACCGCCGCAACCCCTTCTACCATCAATTGCTGACCAGCCTGGCGGCCTTCTACGATTTCGACGTCGACACGCCGTTCGAGGAACTGCCGGAGGACACCCAGCAGCGCGTGCTGTACGGCTCGGGCGACCAGGACATCGCCTTCACCTACGTCAACGAGAAGGGCCGCACGACCGTCCGCTCCCATCCCTTCGAGGGCGTGATCCCCAATCTCGAACGCCGCTGGAAGGAAACGGACTCGGCCACCGTGCGCGAGGAACTGGGCAAGTACCGCAACGTCAAGACCTGTCCCGACTGCGGCGGCTCGCGGCTGCGCGCCGAGGCCCGCAACGTCCGGGTGGGCGACGGCGACGACGGCCGCGCCATCTACCAGCTGGAGGCCCTGCCGCTGTCCGACTGCCTGCGCTGGTTCGAGGAACTGGCGCTGGCCGGCGCCAAGCGCGAGATCGCCGACCGCATCGTGCGCGAGATCTCGGCCCGCCTGAGCTTCCTGAACAACGTCGGCCTGAGCTATCTGTCGCTGGACCGCAGCGCCGACACGATCTCGGGCGGCGAGGCCCAGCGCATCCGCCTGGCCAGCCAGATCGGCTCGGGCCTGACCGGCGTCATGTACGTGCTGGACGAACCGTCCATCGGCCTGCACCAGCGCGACAACGACCGGCTGATCGGCACCCTGCGGCACCTGCGCAATCTCGGCAACAGCGTGATCGTGGTCGAGCACGACGAGGACATGATCCGCGAGGCCGACTGGGTGGTGGACATGGGGCCCGGCGCCGGCGAACACGGCGGCGAGGTCGTGGCCCAGGGCTCGCCCGCGGACATCGTGGCCGACCCGAAGTCGCTGACCGGCCAGTACCTGAGCGGCCGCAAGGCCATCGCCATCCCGGCCCGCCGGCCCGTGGCGGGGCAGGACGATCTGCCCTGGCTGGAGCTCAGGGGCTGTACCGGCAACAACCTGAAAGGCGCCGACCTGCGCATCCCCGCCGGCCGGCTGGTCTGCATCACGGGCGTATCGGGCTCGGGCAAGTCGACGCTGATCAACGACACGCTGGTCAACGTGGTCTCGCGCCATCTCTACAACAGCCAGACCGAGCCCGCGCCCTACGAGTCCATCGAGGGGCTGGAGCACTTCGACAAGATCATCAGCGTCGACCAGAGCCCCATCGGCCGCACGCCGCGCAGCAACCCGGCCACCTATACCGGGCTGTTCACGCCGATACGGGAATTGTTCGCCGGCGTTCCGGAGGCACGCGCGCGCGGCTACGATCCGGGCCGCTTCAGCTTCAACGTCAAGGGCGGCCGCTGCGAGGCCTGCCAGGGCGACGGCGTGGTCAAGGTGGAGATGCACTTCCTGCCCGACATCTACGTTCCCTGCGACGTCTGCCACGGCAGCCGCTACAACCGCGAAACCCTGGAAATCCGCTACCGCGGCCGCAACATCAGCGAAGTGCTGGATCTGACCGTCGAGCAGGCGCTGGAGTATTTCGAGGCCGTGCCCGCCATCGCCCGGCGCCTGCAGACGCTGATCGACGTGGGCCTGGGCTACATCCGCCTGGGGCAGAGCGCCACCACCCTGTCGGGCGGCGAAGCCCAGCGCGTGAAGCTGTCGCAGGAGTTGTCCAAGCGCGGCACCGGCCGCACCCTGTACATCCTGGACGAGCCGACCACCGGCCTGCACTTCCACGACATCTCGCTGCTGCTGGAGGTGATCGGGCACCTGGTGGATGCCGGCAACACGGTGGTCGTGATCGAGCACAACCTGGACGTGATCAAGACCGCCGACTGGATCGTCGACATGGGGCCCGAGGGCGGCGACGGCGGTGGCCGGATCGTCGCCCAGGGCACACCCGAGGAGATCGCCGCGGCGCCCGGCAGCCACACCGGCGGCTATCTGAAGAAATACCTGGCTGCCGGCGCCCGGTCCGCGCTCCCCAAGGCGGCGCGCGCCCCCAGGCGCAAGGCCGGCTGACGGGTCGTGCGCGGATCGACCGCGCCCGGCCGCGTCCCGGGCCGGACGCTCACTCGTCGAATTCGCAGACGGTGTAGAGATTCAGCCCCGAGTCGCGTATGGACTTCGATCCGCCCAGGCCGGGCAGGTCGATGACGGCCGCCGCCTCGACCACGTTGGCGCCCAGCCGCTGCAGCAGCTTCATGCCGGCCAGCATGGTGCCGCCGGTGGCCACCAGATCGTCCACCAGCACCACCCGCTGCCCCGGGCGCACGGCGTCGGCGTGCATCTCGACCGTCGAGCTGCCGTACTCGAGGGCATAGTGCTCGGCGATGGTGTCGTAGGGAAGCTTGCCCTTCTTGCGCACCGGCACGAACCCCAGGTTCAGTTCGTGCGCGATCACGCTGCCGACGATGAACCCCCGGGCGTCGATGCCCGCCACCAGGTCCAGGCGCTGGTTCATGTAGCGGTAGACGAACAGCTCGATCAGCACGCGAAAGCTGCGGGGATCCTGCAGCAGCGGCGTGATGTCCCGGAACTGCACGCCGGGCTCGGGCCAGTCGGGCACCGTGCGGATGCGGTCTCGGATGTAGTTCGGATCCAGGAACATGGCGGGCTCGGGCAGGAAGGTGACGGGGGAACCAGGGCTCGGACACCCTGGCGGCGCAGGACGCCACTGTAACGCAAAGAGCGTAAAGCAAGGATCGTGCCCTTGCTACTATACTGGTAGATCGTCGCAATTGAATGACCGTTGCCGCACGACGCGGCAAGTGGCGTTTTTTTTCGCCGCCCGCCCTCCCGCGGCACCGGCGCGGACCCATCATGAACACCTCAGACCACGGCACGTCCAACGTATACGTTCCCGGCGCTTCCGCTCCCGTGGACGTCATCGACTCGGCCCGCAGCACCCTGGCGGTGGAAATCGAGGCGCTCAAGGCCCTGTCCAGCCGCCTGGACCGCAGCTTCGTGCGCGCGGTCGACATCCTGCTCGCCTGCCCCGGCCGCGTGGTGGTGAGCGGCATCGGCAAGTCCGGGCACATCGCCCGCAAGGTCGCGGCCACCTTCGCCTCGACCGGCACGCCGGCCTTCTTCGTCCACGCGGCCGAGGCCGTGCACGGCGATCTGGGCATGATCACCGCCAACGACGTGCTGGTCACGATTTCGTATTCGGGCACCACGGCGGAACTGCTCACCATCGTGCCCGTCGTCAAGCGCCTGGGATCGCCGCTGATCGCGATCACCGGCAACGCGGATTCCGAACTGGCCCAGCTCGCCGACGTGCACCTGGACGCCAGCGTGCCTCAGGAAGCGTGCCCGCTGAACCTCGCGCCCACCGCCAGCACCACGACGGCGCTGGCGCTCGGCGACGCGCTCGCGGTCGCCTGCCTCGAGGCGCGCGGCTTCGGTCCCGAGGACTTCGCCCGTTCGCATCCCGGCGGGACCCTGGGCCGCCGGCTGCTGACCCATGTCAGCGACGTGATGCGCACCGGCAAGGACCTGCCCATCGTGCCGGTCACCGCCTCGGTCACCGACGCGCTGGTAGAGATCACCCGCAAGAGCATGGGCATGACCGCCGTCGTGGAAGGCGAGCGCGTGGTCGGCATCTTCACCGACGGCGACCTGCGCCGCCTGATCGAGCGCGAAGGCGACATCCGCAACCTGACGGTGGTGGCCGGCATGACCCGCAATCCCCTTCACATCGGCCCCGATGCGCTCGCCACCGAGGCGGCGGCGCGGATGGACGAAAACCGCAAGAACCAGTTGCTGGTGCTGGACGCCACCGGCAAGCTGGTCGGCGCCCTCCATACCCACGATCTGATGGCAGCAAAGGTGCTCTGAGCCATGGCGATTCCTCCCACCCCCCATCCGGCCGAAGCCCTGATCCTGGCCCGCGTGCCGCAAGACGTGCGCGAACGCGCGGCGCAACTGCGGATGATGATCTTCGACGTCGATGGCGTGCTGACCGATGGCCGCCTCTACTACGGCGAACACGGCGAAACCGTCAAGCGCTTCCATGCCCTGGACGGTTTCGGGCTGCGCATGCTGCACGAAAGCGGCATCGAGGTCGTCTTCATGACCGGACGCGATTCGCCCACCGTATCGCGCCGCGCCGCCGAACTCGGCATCTCCGAGGTCCATCAGGGCGTGCGCGACAAGAGCGCCGCCGTGACCGCGCTGGCCCAGCGCCACAACATCGAACTGGACGACGTGGGCTTCATGGGCGACGACATCATCGATCTCGCCGTCATGCACCGCGTGGGCTTCGCCGCCAGCGTGTCCGAAGCCCCGGGCTACATCGCCCAGGCCGCCCACTGGGTCGCCACCCGTCCCGCCGGCAACGGCGCGGCACGCGAATGCTGTGACCTGATCCTGTCGGCGCAAGGCCGCCTGGGCGGCTACATCACCAGCCGCACCCGCACCACGCTCACCTCGGGATCGCCTCAATGAATGGGGCCCCCCCCTACGCGCTTACGCGCGCCCCCCAGGGGGCGATGCGGGTGGACCGGCGGAGCCGGATCCACCGCATCCTGGGTCGGGGTACGTCATCTTGGGACGCGGCCTCGCTCCCCGACGTGCTCACGCGCGCTCTCCAGGGGGCGATGCGGGTGGACCGGCGGAGCCGGATCCACCGCATCCTGGGTCGGGGTGCGTCATCTCGGAGCGGGGGGGGTCGATGAAAGATAGACTGGCGTCGGGGGTGTCGATCGCGCTGCTGGCCGCGCTGGTGGCGGGCACGTGGTGGGCGGCCGACTATGCCAGGCGGGCGGTGAGGGAAGATCCGCCGCGCCGGCTGACCCACGAAGTCGACTCCTTCGTCGAACAGTTCGTCATGGTGCGCAGCGACGAACGCGGCATGCCCACGACGCGCATGGAGGGCGACCGGCTGGAGCACTATCCGGACGACGATTCCTCCGATGTGACGCAATTCCGCGCGGTCAGCCAGCGCCCCGAGCGGCCCACCATGACGGCCGCCTCGCAGCATGCGCGGATGGACCAGGACGGCGCGCGCGTGGTCATGCGTGGCGACGTCCAGTTGCGGCGCCTGCCCGGGGACGGACGCGCCGGGCTCGACATAAGCAGCGAGGAAGTCACGCTCCTGCCCGACGAGGACGTCGCCTTCACGGACCTGCCCGCCACCGTGGTCAACGGCACCACGCGCATCCAGGGACGCGGCATGCGCTACGACAACGTCTCGCGCGAACTCAAGGTCAACGAACAGACGCGGGTGCAGATCGTGCCGGGCAACACGCGGCCGGCCGCGCCCCCGGCCCGCAGCAAGCCATCCAAAGGATAGACAAACCGTGCCACAACACCGATTTTTCCGATACGCCGCCCAGGCCATGCTCGCCCTGGCGGCGTTCGCCTGCGGCGGCCAGGCGCTGGCGGCCAGCGCCGACCGCAACCAGCCGACCACGGTGGACGCCGATTCGCTGCGCTACGACGACCTGCAGCAGACCAGCATCTTCACCGGCAACGTCGTGCTGACCAAGGGTTCGCTGATCCTGCGCGCCGACCGGCTCGAGCTGCGCGAGGATGCCGAGGGCTACCAGTTCGGCGTCGCCACCGCCAACGGCGGCAAGCTGGTCAATGTGCGCCAGCGGCGCGAAGGCACCGACGAATACGTCGAAGGGGTGGCCGAGCGCGTCGAGTACGACGGCCGCGGCGAACTCATCCATTTCATCTCCAAGGCCGTGGTCAAGCGGCTGGCCTGCGAGCAGATGGTCGACGAGGTGCGCGGCCAGCGCGTCACCTACAACCAGCGCACCGACACGTATACCGCGACCGGCGGCCCCAAGGCCCCCACTCCCAACCAGCGGGTGCGCACCATCATCCAGCCGCGCGGCCAGGCGGCCGCCGGCGCCCCGGCAAAGGGCTGCGGCGCCCCGGCCGCGGACAAGGCGGCGCGATGAGCGCCCCGCACGTCGAGGCCGGCGCTCCGGCCGCAGCGCCGCGCGCCGAGGAATCCGCCCAGGGCGAAGGCCGCCTGCGCGCCGAGGGGCTGCGCAAGTCCTACCAGAACCGCACCGTGGTCAAGAACGTGTCGCTGCACGTGGACGGCGGCGAAGTGGTCGGACTGCTGGGCCCCAACGGCGCCGGCAAGACCACCTGCTTCTACATGATCGTCGGCCTGGTGCCCGCCGATGCCGGCAGCATCGACATCGACCGCATCTCAGTCACGAGCCTGCCCATCCACAAGCGCGCGCGGCTGGGGCTGTCCTACCTGCCCCAGGACGCATCGGTGTTCCGCCGGCTCAACGTCGAGCAGAACATCCGCGCGGTCCTGGAGCTGCAGCGCGACGAACGCGGTGCCGCGCCCAGCTCGCAGCAGATCGACGAGAGCCTGGAATCGCTGCTGGACGAACTGCAGATCGGGCACATCCGCAGCAACGCCGCGATTTCGCTGTCCGGCGGCGAGCGCCGCCGGGTCGAGATCGCCCGCGCACTCGCCACCAATCCGCGCTTCATCCTGCTGGACGAGCCCTTCGCCGGCGTCGACCCGATCGCCGTCATCGAGATCCAGCGCATCGTGCGCTTCCTGAAGGGGCGCGGCATAGGCGTGCTGATCACCGATCACAACGTGCGCGAAACACTCGGCATCTGCGACCGCGCCTACATCATCAGCGACGGCACGGTGCTCGCCAGCGGACACCCCGAGGAAATCGTCGGCGATCCGGCCGTGCGCCGGGTCTACCTCGGAGAACATTTCCGCATGTAGCGGTGCCCATGCTCAAACCTGGACTCCAACTCCGTACCTCGCAGCACCTCGCGCTGACACCGGCCCTGCAGCAGTCGATCAAGCTGCTGCAATTGTCCACGCTCGAACTCGAGCACGAAATCGAGCAGATCCTGCAGGAAAACCCGTTGCTCGAACGCGAGGACGACCCGGTGGCCGGCGCGCTGCGGGTCGACGCCGACGGCAGCATGCACGCGGTCGCGCCCGCTGCGCCCGAACCCGGCGCCGAACCCGGCGGCGAGCCCAGCGAGACTGCCGCGCCGGCCGATGCCGGCGAGCTGCCCGGCATGCCCGACCTGCCGGAACTGCATCGCCCCGGCGGCGAGCACGACGACGACACGGCCCCGCAACTGGCGGCGCCCAACGCGTCGCTGCGCGAACACCTGCTCGAACAGCTCTCCCTGACCCAGGCCACGCCGCGCGACGTGGCGCTGGTGACGGTGCTGATCGACGAACTCGACGACAACGGCTATCTCGGCATGTCGCTCGAAGAGCTCGCCACGCTGTTTCCACCCGAGCTCGAGATCGACGCGGACGAGCTGCGTTCGGCGCTGGGACTGCTGCAATCCTTCGACCCGGCCGGCGTGGGCGCGCGCAATATCTCCGAGTGCCTGTGCCTGCAGTTGCGCAGCCCCGACCTGGACTGCCTGCCCGAGGCCCGCGACGCCGCGGTGCTGGCGCTGGCCCGCGCAATCGCCGCCCAACACCTGCCCCTGCTGGGCGCGCGGGACTACGCCAAGCTGCGCAAGGCGCTGGGCTGCAGCGACGACTCGCTGCGCGCGGCCCAGAACCTGATCCGCCGGCTCGATCCGCGGCCGGGCTCGCGCCATTCCTCGCACGCCGCCGACTACGTCGTGCCCGACGTGATCGTGCGCAAGTCCGGCAGCCAGTGGCGGGCGATGCTCAACACCGAGGCGATGCCGCGGCTGCGCATCAACCAGATGTACGCGCAGATCCTGAAATCGGAACGCAGCTCGGCGCATCCGGGACTGTCGTCGCAGCTGCAGGAAGCGCGCTGGCTCATACGCAACGTGCAGCAGCGCTTCGACACCATCCTGCGCGTGGCCCAGGCCATCATCGACCGGCAGCAGGGTTTCCTGAACCATGGCGAAGTCGCCATGCGCCCCCTTGTATTGCGCGAAATAGCAGATACACTAGGGTTGCATGAGTCGACGATTTCACGCGTCACCACGCAGAAATACATGCTTACCCCCCTGGGGACTTTCGAGCTGAAGTATTTCTTCGGCAGCCACGTCGCCACGGAGACCGGAGGAGCGGCATCGTCCACGGCGATCCGTGCGCTGATCAAGCAACTCATTGGTGCGGAGGACCCTACCCAGCCACTATCCGACAGCCAACTTGCGCAAATGCTGGGGGAACAAGGCATCGTCGTGGCTCGCCGCACGGTGGCCAAGTACCGCGAAGCGCTCAAGATCCCGCCGGTTTCCTTGCGCAAAAGCATCTAGTACGGATGGCATCCGCAGCGTCGCGTGCTGCGTATCCGTCACCTTATCGCAATGCTAGGGTTAAGCCGTACTTGAAAGCACCGGATAAAGGCTCATCTTCATAGCAACCGCTGAAAACGCATGTGCCCGCCACTTCGATTGCGTGGCGACATCCGGAACGTCGGAGCGACGCAAGCAGAGTGGCACGCGCGTGTCACGATGCACCCATGCCCTGCGGAGGACATGGGCGCGGGCCCGGGAAAACCTCCCGGTACATTGCTTCAAGGAGGGCTTTACATGAATCTCAGCATCAGCGGACACCACCTCGTCGTGACCCCCGCCATACGTGAGTACGTCCTGAACAAGCTCACGCGGGTACTGAGGCATTTCGATCACGTCATCGACATCCAGGTGCAGCTTTCCGTGGAAAAACTGCGTCACAGCGCAGAAATCACCATGCATCTCCGAGGCAAGGACGTCCATTGCGAGGCCCAAGAAGAAAACCTCTACGCGGCCATCGACGCCCTCGTCGATAAAGTCGACCGGCAGGTCATCAAATACAAGGACAAGGTCCAGCGACCCCGGGTCGAGGAATCCATAAAGCGGGTCCCCCCCCCTACGCCCTGACGGGCGCCCCCCCGGGGGGGCGGCACTGGCGGACCGGCGGAGCCGGATCCGCGGTGCCCTGGGTTTCACACACAACAGGCTGGCGGGGGGAAGGGTGCTTTCCTCCGCCGGGTGCAAAGATGGTTTTATGTCGAGGTATTGCGAGGCTCCGCGGGGTGCGGGCATGGGTAGGCGCTTCCTTCCGGGGGCCGCGGCATGCGGCGGCGCGTACGGTATGGCCGGGTTGTTTGCGGGGCACAAAAACGCCACTTTTCGTGACAGGTTTGGCATGCTGGCTATAATCGGCGTCCATCTTCAAAAGATGTCGTCCGGTCCATCCATTGGGCGAACTTTTCGTGTCGCCTGACCGGCATCTACGTTATGAATCTGATCTCGCGGATACTCCCCCCTTCGAACGTGCTGCTTGATCTGGAAGTCACCAGCAAGAAGCGCGTCTTCGAACAAGTCGGTCTTTTGTTCGAGAACAACCACGGCATCGCCCGTTCGGTGGTGTTCGACAGCCTGTTCGCGCGCGAACGGCTCGGTTCGACCGGCCTGGGCCAAGGCGTCGCCGTTCCGCACGGCCGCATCAAGGGGCTGACCGATGCGGTGGCCGCCTTCGTGCGCCTGGCCCAGCCCATCAACTTCGACGCTCCGGACGGCAAACCGGTGCAGTTGCTGGTGTTTTTGCTCGTGCCCGAGCAGGCCACGCAGGTACACCTGGAAATCCTGTCGGAACTGGCGCAGATGCTGTCCAACCGTGCGCTGCGCGAAGCCCTGGCCACCGAACCCTCGGCCAGCGCGATCCATTCGCTGCTGACACACTGGGAACCGGCCCAGTCCGACGCCGCGGTCTGACCCGGCCGGCCGCCCTTTTCCGTGTGCCCTCCATGCTGACTATCGAAAAACTGGTCGACGAGAACACCGACAAGATTTCCCTGAGCTGGCTGGCGGGGCGCTCGAACGCGAATCGCTCGCCCCTGCCCGACACCTGCATGGCCGCGGCCGACCTGGTGGGTCACCTGAACCTCATCCACCCGTCCCGCATCCAGGTCATCGGCCACGAGGAACTGACTTTCTACCTCCGGCTGGAGGCTCGCCGGCGCATCCACTACCAGGACGACCTGCTGGGCGGCAGCGTGCCCGCCATCATCATCGCCGACGGCCTGGCCGCGCCGGCCGACCTGCTCGAACTGTGCGAACGGCGCGGCGTGCCGCTGCTGGCTTCGCCGCGCTCGGCGGCCCAGGTCATCGACCTGCTGCGTATCTACCTGGGCAAGAAGCTCGCTCCCGTCACCACCGTGCACGGGGTGTTCATGGACGTGCTCGGCATGGGCGTGCTGATCTCCGGCGAATCGGGC
>Ga0180215_1005938_pt1 | contig 10237 bp, 9 predicted proteins | sample eDN3rd37CBELigBY_FD_128871 | JGI IMG/M metagenome (GOLD analysis project Ga0180215, IMG submission 128871) | Enriched backyard soil microbial communities from Emeryville, California, USA - eDNA 3rd pass 37_C BE-Lig BY (version 2) (version 2) | ecosystem: Environmental > Terrestrial > Soil >...
GCGTTCGGCGTCCGCTATCTTCCGCACGTCTGGGGCACCGGCATCGGGCTGGCGGCTGCGCTTCAACTTCTGGCGGTGCTACCGCACAATCCGCCGCGACATACGCCGCGCGAGCCGCTGCTTGAGTTCGACCGCTCCGAGCATCCGTTCCGGCAGGCGGTGCTCAGATCGCCGATCGAGCATGAGGCGGGCGTGGTCCGCATTCCGGACGGACCGGGGCTCGGAATAGACGTCGATCGTGCTGCTCTCGAGCGTTTCTCAGTTACTGCCGCCTGAGAAAACGTGGTGCCGCTTCCGCCGGCTGGCTGGCGCCGGACAGAAGCGGCTGCCACTTGAGGTTAGAAGCGGCGGCGGCCCCTCGTTGGGCCTGATGCCTGCCCCCCAGCCGCCACCACCTCGCCCGGGGCGCATTGCTGGGCACAATGCTGCCTACGGACAATCCGAATGGTGGAATTGGGGGGCTTCATCGACAACCAACCTCCAGTTGTTCTGCTGATTATGCTTTCTGAAATTTGAACTGACCACATATTGACAGTAGTCGGAAGGAGTTAATGCTGGCGATGTTGGTGTGTTGTCTCACGTTATGAGTTGAATCGATTTCGGAGGAGCCATGTTGGGGCGGGTTACTCTGTTCTCCGCGATTTCGTTCTCTCTCCTGAGCGTCTGCTTGGCCGCCAGTGTCGCCGAGGCCCAATCGGGCAAGCAATGGAAGTGCAGTGCGCCGGGTCTCGTCAGCAGCTCCTACACTGGCGGAAGCACCGCCTATATTCACCTTTCCGGCTTCGCGACCGGAGGCACCTATCCTGTGACGAAGAAGGGCAACGTCGCCACGGGCGTGACGGCGAACGGCACGAAGTTCACGTGCAGACAGTAGTGTGGGATGGTAGCGTTCTGCCGGTTCAGGTTCCAGGCCAATGGTGCGGGCGACCGGGATCGAACCGGTACGTCCTTTTGGGACGAGGGATTTTAAGTCCCTTGCGTCTACCAATTCCGCCACGCCCGCGATCATCAGCGGTCTGGAGCAGGTTCAGCGCCTGGGAAGGGGCGCTGCCCGGCACGCCACGAAGTGTCCTTTAGACAGTCCCGGTGAGAAAGAAAAGGCGGGGTAATTACAGGTCGCGGCTCAGCGCAGCCGCGCGCCTCAGTATTCCCCTTCGACGAAGGCCGTGATCAGAGCGCGGGCGATCGCCTGCTTGCCGGGGACCCATAGTCCGCGGGGGTGGGTGCCATCCAGCATCTGCCGCACCTCTTCGCGCGGGAACCAGCGCGCGTCCACGATCTCGTTCGGGTCGATCTTGATCTCTGACGATTGCGCGATGCCGATGCAGCCGATCATCAGGGAGTGCGGGAACGGCCATGGCTGGGTCGAGTGGAACCGGACCTCGCCGACCTGAATGTTCGTCTCCTCCAGTGTCTCGCGCCGAACGGCATTTTCGATGTCCTCACCTGGCTCGATGAACCCGGCCAGAGTGGACCACATGTTCTCGGCGAAGCGCGCCTCGTGACCGAGCAGGCAGCGGTCGTTGGGGGGATCGGCGATGAGCATGATCACGACAGGGTCGGTCCTCGGGAAATGCTCCTGGCCGCACGCCCAGCACTTCCGCCTCCAGCCGCCGTCCTTGATCAGCGTCGTGCCGCCGCAATGTCCGCAGCAGCGCGTGTTCTCGTGCCAGGCGGCAAGAGCCTTGGCGAGGCCGAGCAGCGACAGCTCCTCCGGAGGCAGGACACCTTGCATGGCGAGCGAGCGCAGGTCCACGATCGGCCGCATCAGCTCGAGCCCGCCCGGTGCGTTCCGCGCCCGGTGCTCCGTGACGGCGACAGCGAATCGCCCGCCGCCCGTCGCGCGGTCCACGCCGAGGAACAGCGAGTCCGACACCGGCAGCCCGACACGCTGCATCTCGTCCATCGTGAACCAGCGGATGCTGCCCTCGGTGCGCTCTGGATTTGACCTGATCACCGGCTTCTGATCGGCCAGCACGAGGAACCGAGCCTCCGGCGCCTTGAGCAGCGCCTCCAGATACGCCGCATCCGATCGTTTATGGCTCAGCCGGTCGAGCAGCGTCGAGGCTCCGAGTGTCGGTTTGAACATCCTGCATTCCTCCCAGCCGCTACTAGATTGGATACAACTCGTTGAAACACAACCTTTTCAAACGCATCTCTGGCTCACACTGCTACTGGCAGAACTCCATCCGCCCTGGCAAGAGCAGGAGTGAACTCATACGAGGCCTGCAAGCTGCCGCATCGATTATTGCGAGATGGTTGGACAACGCATTGAGCAAAGCTGCCCCGAAATGAGGCTGCCGATATCTAACACTGCTCAGGCGGATTGGGTGAGAATTTGCGAGGTTGGCCCCTGTGAATGGGCGTGCCGCAAAGAAACATGCGGCACAGCAGGGCGGGTCCCGAGGTCGTGAGCCGTTCGACTGAGAAGCGTGGGAGCATGCCGGGGGCGCCGACATCTCCCACCGCAGCTGGGTCAAAGACGGTTAAACGTCGTCGCGGTCGACTGATCCTCTTCGAGGCTGCTGACCTCGAGGAAATCCTTGTAAATCCAGCCCCGCTGGCCAGCGTAGACCACCTCGCACCAGCCGCTGCAGGAGATGATCTCGATCGGGCTGCCAGCCGAAACGACTTTAACGACAGGCTCGGCGGTGTTCGGGCCGGCACGCATGTTGACGTCCCGCTTCACTCTGGCTTCGCGAGAAGGCTCGCCTGATTGCGATGGCTCGACAACGGTGTCGAACTGCAGCTGCACTTCCGCAGGAGCCGGCGGTTGTGCCGGAGTTTGCGGTTGTTCGTTCGCGGTCGTCTGCACGGGATCTTGCTCTGCGAGTGCCGCCGTCTCCGTGGACGGCTGGGCAGTTGGACCCTCGACAGCTTGGCTCTCCAACTCCGCTGGAGAAGTAGCGTCTTGCTCCGGAGGCGCGGCGGCCGGCAGGTCCTTGGGGCTGTCGCCGACACCCGCAAAGGTCACTCTGATGTCTGACGTGCTCTCGGCGGGGAAGTTACGCGTCGCCTCGTTTGCCGTCGCGGCAGACTGCGCCTCCGGCCGCGGTGCGGCCTCTTCGACAGCATCCGCCAACCGCGACTGCAGCTTGGCCGGCACATGAGCCGGGGATTCATTCGGCGCGGTGATGGTCGGGAAGTTGTCCGCCGAGCTTACATAGCTTGCGATCGCAGAGGGCTCGGTGAAGCTGCCCCCGAGCAGGACCATGCCGCCGACGGCGACGGAAGTGCCAAGCCCTGCCATGAAACCGATGAAGCGGCCTGAAAGCAGCTGCTGCGGATCGATGAACGGAAAAGCGGCTTTGTCGAACTCCTCGTCGTCGTCCTCGACGGACTTGGACGCCGCGGATTGCTCTGCCTGGGCTTGGACGAGCACGTTCGGGAGGGAGCCATGGTCAATGCCGTCCTCCGGCAAATCGTAGTGCGTCGCGTAAGAGTCAGCCTCAGGAGCCGCCTCATAATCCCGCGCTTCATACCCGGATACCTGCTCCGATTCCGTCCCATTAGCCGACTGTGCCTCGGGCTCCGGCTCCCATGTCGGCTCAGGCTGTGCCTGTGGGGCGTGGGTCGCCTCCGAGCGTGGTTCCGAGCCAGCCGCCGCTTCCAGCTCGCGCTGTTGGGCCGTCGCATCGATCGCCTGAATCAAGGCCGTGAGCTGCTGCTGGAAATCGTCGCTCGATTCGGAGTCTCGCGGCGGGTCATTGTGAGCAGCCGACGTGACACCCCGGGCAAGGTCATCATGAGAAGGGGAGAACTGCTCGTCGTGGCCGTCGCGCGCAGCCATTTCTGGAGCAGACTGGAGCCGTGCTAGATTCATCGTACGAGTTCCACGCTAAATGTTTGACTGGAACGCGACACTCGGATCCAGAACCGAATCGCCATGCAGTCACCTTGGCCGCCGAATAAGACTGCCTTTGGCCAATAAAGGGGCTGGGTTGTGGACCACTCGTGATCTGCAAGTTTAAATGGTGCAAAACTTGTGGTCCGCTTGGGGCAGCACGCCAATTCTGGATCTGAAGCGCGCAGACGGCGCCTGATCGCGGCGGGTGGAGGATAGATCCGGACTTGGATGACGGGGTGCCGCGCTAGGCTTGTAACTTGCCGGGTGAGGCGTCATATTCCGCCCGGGAGGCTGGCGGCGGACGGTTCCCTCGCAAACCGGGTCAGGTCCGGAAGGAAGCAGCCCTAGCGATCAGGAATCGGGTCGTTCGTCAGTCTCTCGTTCATCCGCCGCCTCCCCGGGGTGGCCTTTGGCGTCGGCACTCGGTGGCGTAGCTGGCCGCGGCTGGCACGCGAGCCGTCCTCAAGGTAACAGAGCGAGGGGCGATTGAGAGGCCGATGGCGAACAGCACATCTCCTCCAACCGATTTTTTGGGCAACGAGGGACCAGCTGCCCCGGAAGCGGGCAAGCCGTACGTCGTCCTCGCCCGCAAATACCGGCCTGAAACCTTCGAGCAGCTGATCGGCCAGGAAGCTATGGTGACGACGCTCAAGAACGCGTTCGCCACCAATCGCATTGCGCAAGGCTACATGCTGACCGGCGTTCGCGGCGTCGGCAAGACCACGACGGCTCGCATTCTTGCGCGGGCACTCAACTATGCGAAACCGGGCCTGCCCGACCGGCCGACCATGGAGATGGATGGCTACGGCGAGCACTGCCTGCAGATCATCCAAAGTCGCCATCCCGACGTGATCGAGATGGACGCCGCGTCCAACACCGGCGTCGACAACGTCCGCGAGATCATCGAGAACGCGCGCTACCGGCCCATTCTCGCGCGTTACAAGGTGTTCATCATCGACGAAGTCCACATGCTCTCGAAGAGCGCCTTCAACGCGCTGTTGAAGACGCTGGAGGAGCCGCCGGAGCACGTCAAATTCATCTTCGCCACCACTGAGGTCCGCAAGGTTCCGGTGACGGTGCTCTCCCGCTGCCAGCGGTTCGACCTGAGGCGAGTGGACACGCCGCTCCTGGTGAAGCACTTCAAGTCCATTCTCGCCCAGGAAAACGCCGAGGCGGAAGATGATGCGCTGGCGCTGATCGCGCGCGCGGCAGGCGGCTCGGTGCGAGATGGTCTCTCCATTCTCGACCAGGCGATCGCAATGGGCGCCGGCAAGGTTACGGTGCCCGCCGTTCGCGCGATGCTCGGGCTGGCCGATCGCGGCCGTATCTTCGATCTTCTCGAGGCGCTGATGCGAGGCGCGGCGGGCGATGCCCTCCGGCAACTCGAACGTTTGCATCGGGATGGCGCCGATCCCGCCCAGATCCTCGCTGATCTCGCCGAGGCTGTGCATGCGGCAACACGGATCAAGGTCGTTGGTCAGGATGGTGCGAGCGAGGACCTGTCAGCGGAGGATCGCCGGCGTGCCGCGGGTCTCGCCGATCAGCTTTCAATCCCCGTTCTCACGCGCGCCTGGCAGATGCTGCAGAAGGGCTACGACGAGGCTTCGCGCGCCTCCGAGCCGCTACAGGCGGCCGAGATGGTGCTGATACGCATCGCGCACGCGGCGGATTTGCCATCCCCCGACGAGCTGATCCGGATGCTGGGGACAAGAGGTGGGCAGGCGCGCGCGAATGCTCCCGCCCCTCGGCAGCACACTGAAGGCGCTCGGCTCGAGGCTCCGGCGCAAGCCGCGGTCGCGGGCAGACCTGCTGCCACAGGTGCACCGACTTTGTCCGCCTCGGGGCCATCGGCAGCTTCTGCGCAGCTTCAGAAGCAACCGAACAGCTTTTTTGAGATTGTCGCATTGGCCGGTGCGCACCGGGATGCGCGGCTCAAGGTTCACTTGGAAGAGCACGTGCGCCTCGTCCGTTTCGAGCCAGGCCGACTGGAAATCCACCTGATCGAAGGAGCGCCCCAGGGACTCGCAAACGAGTTGAGCGAGAAGCTCGCCAAGTGGACTGGAAAGCGCTGGGTTGTGGCCGTAAGCCGTGAACTGGGTGAGCCACCCATTGGCGAGGTGCGGCGCCAGCGCGAAGCCGCGGAGCTGGCGGAACTCACCGCCCACCCTGCGGTTCAGGCAATTCTGAACGTTTTCCCTGGTGCCGAGGTCAAGGCGGTGCGCCCGTTGCCCGAATCGGAGCGGGATGAGAGCAAGGCCGGCTGACGGAGGCACGCGGGCGAGGCGGCCCGCGACAACGGAGAATACCATGAGAGACTTGATGGGAATGATGAAGCAGGCGCAGGAGCTCCAGGCGCGCGTGCAGAAAATGCAGGAGGAGCTTGCTGGCCTCGAGATTGAAGGGCAGGCGGGGGCGGGGCTCGTCCGCGTGACTCTCAACGGCAAGGGTGAGATGCGCGGGCTCAAGATCGACCCCAGCCTGTTGAAGCCTGAGGAAACGGAAATTCTCGAGGATCTGATTGTCGCCGGGTTCCAGGACGCGAAAAACAAGGTCGAGCAGGCGGTGCAGGCCAAGATGCAGGAGATCACCGGCGGCCTGCCACTGCCGCCCGGTCTGAAGCTGTTCTGACTGGCTGCTCCTTCCAGTTTCTTGCAAGAAGAGGGCACGCGGGAGAATGCGCGCGGGCAGCACCATGGCCGGGCCTGAGATCGAGCGGATGATACAGCTACTGTCGCGGCTTCCGGGGCTGGGATACCGCTCGGCCCGGAAGGCGGCCCTGACGCTGCTCAAGCGTCGTGAAGAGTTGCTGGTTCCTCTCGCCGCAGCGCTGAGTGATGCCGCGGCAAAACTCGTCGAGTGCTCCGTCTGCGGAACCGTCGATACAGTCGACCCTTGCAGTATCTGCCAGGATCCGCGGCGCGACCGGTCGATGATCGTGGTCGTCGAGGATGTCGCTGATCTGTGGGCCCTGGAGCGCGCTGGCGTCACCAATGCCGTGTATCATGTCCTGGGCGGTCACATCTCACCACTTGATGGCATCGGGCCGGAGCGGCTCAATATCGGACGGCTGATCGAGCGGGCCGGGCATCCGGAAGTGAAGGAAGTTCTGCTCGCCCTCAACGCCACGGTCGAAGGGCAGTCCACCGCGCATTACCTGACTGAACAGCTCGAAGGAACGGCCGTCAGCGTCTCGCGGCTTGCGCAGGGCGTACCTGTCGGCGGGGAGCTGGATTATCTTGACGAAGGTACACTGGCCGCAGCCATCAAGGCACGCCAGCGCATTTGAGCAGCAACTGCTGACGGGGATCGGATCGTGCGTTTCTTGACATTGCGCAATGGTGCCCGCGTGCCAGCGCTCGGACTCGGCACCTGGGGCATGGGCGAGCGGCGCGGCGACCGGTCCGCCGAGGTGAAGGCGCTGCAACTCGGCCTCGATCTCGGGATGACGCTCATCGACACCGCCGAGATGTACGGCGAGGGCGGGGCGGAGGAGGTGGTCGGAGAAGCCATCGCCGGGCGGCGGGATAGCGTGTACGTCGTCAGCAAGGTCTATCCTCACAACGCCTCCCGCTCAGGGGCGATTGCAGCGTGCGAGCGTAGTTTGCGGCGGCTGGGGATCGAAACGCTCGATCTCTACCTCCTGCACTGGCGCGGCAGCATTCCGCTCGCCGAAACGGTCGAAGCCTTCGAGAAGCTGAAGACAGACGGGAAGATCCGGGCCTGGGGCGTCAGCAACTTCGATCCCAGCGACATGGCCGATCTTGCCAAAGTCGCGCCCGCCGGCGCCTGTGTTGCCAATCAGGTGCTGTACCATCTCGGCTCGCGCGGCATCGAATGGGACCTGCTGCCGGAAGCGTGCGAGCAGGACGTCGCGATCATGGCCTACTCGCCACTGGGCCAGGGCCGTATTCTGCGGAACCGCACGTTGCAGTCCATCGCGGACAGGTACGGCGTAACCCCTTCCGCCGTCGCGCTCGCCTGGGTGCTGCGGCATGAGCACGTCTTCACGATCCCGAAAGCGGCAAGCCCTGAGCACGTCCGCGCCAATGCGGCCGCTGCCGATCTCACGCTCGACGAGGACGATCTTCAGGCTTTGGACAAAGCCTTCCCTCCGCCGAAGGGACCGACACCGCTGGCGATGCTTTGAGCAGAACTGGCCGGCGATCGCCGACTCACCGAAGTTTGTTGGTGTAGCTGGCTTAGGGAAACCGCGCCGAGCGGTCAGCCGGCTGGAGTGAGCTGCCGGACGGGCGGTTTCCCGGCGACCCGCCTATCGGGGACCCGGATGGCGGGTCGTATCTCCAAATCCAGCAGCAGCGGGAGCTGCGTGCCTGGCCTCCAGGAGAACGAGATCAGGCCGCCTCCGACCGTTGTCGAGGGCGGCCCGGTTGCCTGCAGATTGCGCTGGAATGTCCGATGGCCCTCTGAAAATTGCACTGCAGGCAAAGGGGTCGAACTGCTGTTCGCAGCCGTGGTCCATCGGAGTGCTCGCAACGATTTGCCAGTAATTGCGCCTGCTGAGCAAAATGCGGTGCTCAATGGCAGGAGGCACATTAGGACCAAGTCTCAGCCGCGCGCCTCCCCTATTTGGGGGATGACACGCTAATTTAGGACGAAGTGTCCAAATCCGTGCACAGATTTGGGGCGCGAGGCGCCGGAGCGCCTCAGTCAACTACCTGAAATCCCTTCCAGAATGGATCGCGGTCGTCGACGAAGATGGTGTTGAAGCCGGTCACCCGCGCCCAGCCTTCGATGGATGGAATGATGGCGTCATAGTTACCGAGCTTGGTCCGGCCTGCGATCCGGCCGATGAACTGCGAGCCGATGATGCTCTCGTGTACGAATTCCTGGCCTTCCTCGAGCCGTCCCTGTGCTGCCCACTGTGCCATTCGGGCAGAGGTGCCCGTGCCACAGGGTGAACGGTCGATTGCCTTGTCGCCGTAGAACACGGCATTCCGCGCGGTGCTGTTGGGCTGAGTCGGCTTGCCCGTCCACATGACGTGGCTGAGCCCTTTGATGTCGGGCTTCTCGGGGTGGACGAACGAGAACTTCTCCCCGAACGTTCGGCGCACGATCGGGCTCAGTCGGACGACATCGCTCGGAGGCATGTGCTCGAGGCCGCGGAAGTTCTCCTGCGGATCGACGATGGCGTAGAAGTTGCCGCCGTAGGCGACGTCGATCTTCAGCAGGCCGATGCCTTCAACCTCCGCCTCCAGACCGGTGGCATGGAGGTATGAGGGCACGTTGGTAATCCGCACCCAGTCCACATAAGGCCCGTTCTGCCCGTATTCCGCAACAACCACACCGGCGGGTGTATCAAGGCGGAGTACTCCCGGCGTGCGCGGCTGTACGAGTCCCCGCTCTATGGCCGTCGTCACCGTACCAATGGTGCCGTGACCGCACATGGGCAGGCAGCCCGAGGTCTCGATGAACAGGATGGCGACGTCGCAATCCTCTCTCGTGGGCGGCATCAGAATGGAGCCCGACATCATGTCGTGGCCGCGCGGCTCGAACATGAGGGCAGTTCGGATCCAGTCGAACTCGGCGAGAAAGTGCGCCCGTCGCTCCAGCATCGTCTTGCCGCTGAGCGCCGGAGCGCCGCCGGCGACGACCCGAACCGGGTTTCCGCACGTATGCCCGTCGATGCAGAAGAAGGTGTGCGTGGCCATAGTCTCTTTAGGCTCCTGTCTAGAAACGCTGGGCGCTGTAGGGGGTCAGATCGATCATCGGCTCCTCGCCGGAAATAAGCGCGCCGACCAGCTCGGCGGTCACTGCCGCTTGTGTCAGACCGTGATGCGCGTGGCCGAACGCGTAGACCACCTTGCGGCTCCAGCGTGAGGTGGAGATCACGGGCAGTGAATCGGGAAGCGAGGGCCGGCATCCCATGTAGTCGACGCGGCCGTCTTCCTGGAGATCGGGAACGAACGCGTGGGCTTTGGCAAGCAGCGCCTCGACGCGGTTCCAGTTGGGCGATGCAGCGGTGCTGGCAAGCTCGACTGCACCCCCGATGCGGAGACCCGTTTTGAGGGGCGTCAGCACGAATGCGTGCTCCTCGAACATGACCGGGCGGCTCAGGGAAATGCCAGGATGGGAGATGGTTGCATTGTAGCCCCGCTCCGTGTCGAGCGGGACCTTGTCGCCGAGGCAAGCTGCGAGCGATTTGGACCACGCACCAGCGGCTACGAGGACCCGATCAGCAGTGAGTGTACGGCCGCCGTCTAGGATGACGATGGGCTCGTCGCCGCTAGCGATCGCGATTCCGCTGACGGTGCCCTCTTTGAGCTCCGCGCCGCGTTGAGCGGCGGCATCGGCCAGCTTCAGGGCGAGCTGGTAAGGGTCGTTCACGTGGGCGACGCTCGGGTAGAAAGCCGCGCGTTGGAACCGATCCGA
>Ga0180215_1005939_pt1 | contig 10236 bp, 10 predicted proteins | sample eDN3rd37CBELigBY_FD_128871 | JGI IMG/M metagenome (GOLD analysis project Ga0180215, IMG submission 128871) | Enriched backyard soil microbial communities from Emeryville, California, USA - eDNA 3rd pass 37_C BE-Lig BY (version 2) (version 2) | ecosystem: Environmental > Terrestrial > Soil >...
CCACGGAAACCGCGCTGGCGCCCCCACTGCCGCCCGCGCGCTCCTCATCCAGCGCGGAACCCGCGCCGGTCGTCTCGTCGGTGCGCGCGGACCTGCAGCCCGCGGCGGTGCAGTCGCCCTTCGTGGCCACGGTATCGGCGCCGCCCCCCGGCACGATTCTTCCCCCCTCCCCCAGGTCCATTCCCGACCCGGTGATAGGGGTCGATCCCGTCCCTGCGCTGCCGCCCTCGCCTTTCCGCCGGCCCGACGGCACGCCGGGGAAGCTGGCCGCGGCAGACGCCGCGCCCGCGGCTCCGCGGACGCTGGCCGAAGAACTGGACGCCATCCAGCAGGCGCGCAGCGCGACCATCACCGTCGGTTCGACCGTGCGCCAGCACAACGGCGCCTCGGGCATGGGCCGCATGCTGGACGTGGAAACGCCGGTCACGGTGGACTTTCCCGTCGGCGACGGCCGCGCCTATGTCCAGGCCACCCCGGTCACGCTGCGCGCGGGCTCGGTCGGTGAGGACTTCGCCTCGAGCAGTCAGTTCGGCGGCGGTCCCGCCGCCGCCAATGCCCAGCAGCTGGGTCTCGTCGGCGCCCCCGGATCGCAGAACGCGAGCGGCGTGGGCGTCGCCGTGGGCTACCAGTTGTCGGGTCTGAAGCTCGACCTGGGCGTCACGCCGTTCGGCTTCCGCTACCAGAACATCGTCGGCGGCGCGCGCTTCGACGGCGACGTCTACAACGAGGACGGCCCGCGGCTGTCCTATGGCGCCGAGTTCTCGCGCCGCGCGGTCACGGACACGGTCCTGTCGTACGCCGGCGTGCGCGACAGCCGTACCGGCGAAAGCTGGGGCGGCGTGACGGCCACGGGCGGACGTCTGCGCGGCGGGCTGAACTACGACGGCTACGGCTTCTACGGCAGCCTCGGCTGGCACAGCCTGAACGGCCACAACGTGCAGTCGAACAGCAGGCTGTCGGGCGGCGCGGGTTTCTACATGCAGCTCATCCGCGAGCCCAACCGCGACCTGACCGCGGGGGTGGACCTGACCCTGTTCGGCTACGACAAGAACCTGGGCTACTACACGGTGGGCAACGGCGGCTACTTCAGCCCCCAGCGCTTCGTCGCCCTCAGCCTGCCGGTGGCCTGGGCGCAGCGCCAGGGCCGCTTCAGCTACCAGATCAAAGGCTCCATCGGCGTGCAGCACATCAAGCAGGATGCCGCGAATTACTTCTCGGATCCGACCCGCCAGGCCCAGGCGCAAGCCATCGCCGCCGCCTACGGCACGCAGGCCAGCTACGCAGGCCAGAGCAAGACCGGAGTCGGCTACGGCCTCGCGCTGGCGGCCGAATACCAGCTCGCGCCCAAGTGGTTCCTGGGCGGCAATCTCAGCATCGACAACGCGCGCGACTATCGGCAATACAAGGGCGGCATCTACGTGCGCTACGCGCTCGAATCACAGACGGGCCCGGTGCCCATGCCGGTGCCTCCTTTCACTTCCCCCTACGCAAGCGAATGACCCGAATCCTTTTTACCGCTGCAACGCATGACCGGAGTACGCCATGGTTTCACTGATCGCGGGTCTGACGATCCTGATCGTCGGCGACAGCCACCTGGCGACTCCCAGCTATCTGATCGGATCGCTGCATGATGCCCTGCTCAAGCAGGGCGCCAAGAGCGTCCACACCCTGGGCGTATGCGGCTCGACGCCGGCGGAATGGCTTGCCGTCACGCCCGGCGCCTGCGGCGGCGCCGAACGCGTCGGCAGCGGCAAGGCGGTCGTGGCGGGCGCCGCCGCCAAGACCCAGCCCATCGCGCAATTGATCGCCAAGGACAAGCCCGATCTGGTGGTCCTGATCTTCGGCGACACGATGGCCGGCTACACCAAGCCCGACTTCCCCAAGGCATGGGCCTGGCAACAGACGACCTCGCTGGTCAATGCCGTCGCCGCCACCCACACCAAGTGCGCCTGGGTGGGGCCGACCTGGGGCAGCGAAGGCGGCAAGTACGGCAAGACCTTTCCGCGGGTACAGGTCACGTCGAGGTTCCTGGAGGCCAACGTCTCGCCCTGCCGGTACATCGACTCGCTGAAGTTCTCCAAGCCCAGGCAATGGGCGACGGTGGACGGCCAGCATCTCACCCCGCCCGGCTACCAGCAATGGGGCGAAGCCATCGCCCAGGCCCTGGCCAAACAATGATCCCTTCATGTCGACAGCCGACCCTAACTAGCATCTGGATGAAATCAACATGTCTCTTTCCGCTCTTGCCGGCCTCAGCCTGCTGATCCTGGGAGAAAGCCACCTGGCGGCCACCGGCAGCCTGATCGAGGCCCTGCACGACGATCTGGTCAAGCAGGGCGCACAGGTCCATTCGATCGGCGCATGCGGCGCCGGCGCGCAGGACTGGCTGGCCAAGAAGAAGGTCGATTGCGGCGGCGACCGCGTCGGCAAAGGCAAGGCCGTCATACGGGGAGCCGATGCGACGACCTTTCCCATCGGGGAACTGATCGCCGCCGACAAGCCGGACGTGGTCGTGGTCATCATCGGCGACACCATGGCCGCCTACGACAAGAGCGCCTTTCCCAAGACCTGGGCCTGGCAGAGCGTCACGGCCCTGACGCGCGCCATCTCCGCGACCCGCACGCGCTGCGTGTGGGTCGGCCCGCCCTGGGGCAAGGCGGGCGGCCGATACAACAAGAACGACGAGCGGGTGCGGCTCATGTCCACGTTCCTCGCCACCAACGTCGCTCCCTGCGATTACGTCGATTCGCTGAAGTTCTCCAAACCCGGCGAATGGAAAACCACCGACGGCCAGCACTTCACCGTGGCCGGCTACAAGGCCTGGGGCGCCGCCATCACGCAGGCGCTGGCCAATACCCCGGCCGTCAAGGAGGCTCACGCAAAATGAAACGCGCACTGATCGCCGCGCTGGCCACGTCGCTGCCGACGCTGGCTCCGCACGCGGCCGGGATACCGCTCTATCCGACCGGCCCGGCCGAGGACTCGGCCTTCGTCCGCTTCGTCAACGCCACGGACGCCGCGCTGGAGATCCAGGCCGCCGGCTCCCAGGCGAAGCTGTCGCTGCCGACCGACAAACCGTCGTCGGGATTCATGCCGGTTGCCGCCAACAAGCCCGTGAAAGGCACCCTGACCGGCGCGGACCGGCGTTCGGACGTGGCGGTGACCGTCAAACCGGGCGAGTTCGCCACCGTGATCGCGCTGGCAAAGAACGCCAGCCTCGTCATCAAGGAATCACCCGACGATTTCAACGCGATGCGCGCCTCGCTGGCGTTCTACAACGCCGATCCGGCGTGCCGCCAGGCGGGACTGCGCGCGGCGGGGCGCAACGTCGGCATCTTCGACGGCGTCGGCCACGGCCAGGCCAAGCGCCGCCTGATCAACCCCGTCGCCGTGACGGTGGAGCTCACCTGCGGCGGCAAGCCGCAGGGCTCGCCGCGCGAGCTGGGCGCGCTCGAGGCCGGCCAACGCTACACGGTGCTGGCCGTACCCGGTCCCCAGGGCACCCGCACGCTGTTCGCCAACGACGCCTTGATCCGCTGACCCGTTCCACGAGACCCCCGACAGGCCTCCCCCATGGTTTTTGCGTCGCTGGAATTTCTCACGCTGTTCCTGCCGGCCTTCCTGCTCGTCTACGCGGCCACGCCGGCGCCGTATCGCAATGCCGTGCTGATGCTCTCGAGCTGGATCTTCTACGGCTGGTGGAGTCCGCTGCTGCTGTCGCTGTTCATCGCCCTGATCCTGGTGGGCTGGATAGGCGGCATGGCCATAGACGGCACCCGCACCGAGCGCCAGCGCATGCTGATGCTGACGGCCTTCATCGCCATCAACCTGTCCGTGCTGTGCTGGTACAAGTACGCCAACATCCTGGTCGAGACCTTCAACCAGGTGCTGGCATGGCGCGGCGCGCTGCCCGTGGCCTGGGAGAAGATCGCGCTGCCCATCGGCCTGTCCTTCATCGTGCTGCAATCGATCTCCTACCTGATCGACGTGCAGCGCCGCGTCGTGCCGGCCGACCGCAGCTTCGTGAACTTCGGCGCCTACCAGGCCATGTTCGTGCACCTGATCGCCGGCCCCATCATCCGCTATGACTGGGTGGCGCGCGAACTGCGCGAGCGCACCGTCGACTGGCCCCAGTTCACCCAGGGCTCGCGCCGCTTCATGATCGGCTTCGGCATGAAAGTGCTGATCGCCGACACGCTGTCGCCGCTGGTGCAGACGGCATTCTCGCTGTCCGCGCCGACCCTGCTCGATGCCTGGCTGGGCTGCTTCGCGTACACCCTGCAGTTGTTCTTCGACTTCGCCGGCTACAGCGCCATGGCCATCGGCATGGGCCTGATGCTGGGCTTCCATTTCCCCGAGAACTTCAACCACCCCTACCTGGCCACCAGCATCCAGGATTTCTGGCGCCGCTGGCACCTGTCGCTGTCGAGCTGGCTGCGCGACTACCTGTACATCCCGCTGGGCGGCAACCGCAAGGGCGCGGTGCGCACCTACGTCAACCTGCTGCTGACCATGGCCATCGCCGGCCTCTGGCACGGCGGCGACAACTGGAACTATCTGCTGTGGGGCACCGCCCACGGCCTGGCGCTGGCCGGCACCCGGCTGTGGAGCCACGCCGCGCTGCCCCCGCCGCCGGCCGTGCTGTCGCGCGTGCTGACCCTGCTGTTCGTCATGCTGGCCTGGACCCTGTTCCGCGCGCACAGCTTCGGCTCGGCCCTGGACATGTATGCCGGCCAGTTCGGCCTGAACGGCTACGCGCTGGGCGATGCCCTGCGCGTGCAGCTGCGCCCCGCCCACCTGATGGCGATGGCGCTGGGCGTGTCGTGCGTGGTCTATCCGGCCCTGGAGGCGCGGCTGGCGCCCGCCGGGCGGACGGCGGCGCTGCTGCGCGCCTGGAACGGCACCTGGCCGGTGGCCGGCTTCCTGCTGGGCTTCTCGCTGATCGCCAGCCGCGGCGCGGTCCCTTTCCTGTACTTCCAGTTCTGATGGACAAGACCTCCTCCCGCCCCGGCCCCCGGTACACCCTCGCGGGCTGCGTCATGGCCGCCGCGCTGGCGGCGGGCCTGCTGTCGAACGGCTACGGACTGCTGGTCGAGCGGATTCCCCCTACCCGCAGCGCGCCGGACTGGCCGTCGTTCCTCGACGGCCGGGTCACGGCCGAGATCGCCGACACCCTGGCCAAGACACCGCTGCCGTCGGGCTCCGCCAGCCTGGAGCGCGGCGCGAGCTGGCTGGCCGTGGGCGATCTCGGTCCGCGCGTGCGGCGGGGCTGCCCCGACTGGCTGTTCCTGGCCGACGAGCTGACGCCCCACGCCGGCGGCGACGCCGCCTTGCGGGCGCGCGCCGGGGACGTCGCGCAGGTGCGCGCGCGGCTGGCCGCGCAAGGCATCGAGCTGCTGGTGGCCGCGGTGCCCGACAAGACCCGGATCGCCGCCGGCGAGCTGTGCGGCCTGTACCGCCCGCCCGCGTTCGACGGCCGCCTGCGCGCCTGGAACGATGCGCTGCATGCCGCCGGCGTGCGGACCGTGGACCTGGAATCCGCGCTGCGCCGGGTGCCGGCGCCCGCCTTCCTGCGCACCGACACGCACTGGAACGAGGCGGGCGCGCAAGCGGCGGCGGGCGCCATCGCGGCGGCGGCGCGCGCCCTGCCTTCCGCCTCCGAGGCGCTGCAGCCGCGCCAGGCCTTCGCCGTCGCCCGGGGCGAGCCGGAACCGCAGGAAGGCGACCTGGTGCGGCTGGCGGGCATCGATTGGCTGCCCGTGCGGCTGCTGCCCGCCCCGGACATGGAGCCGCGCACGACCTTCACGCCGCTGGCCGGCGCGGCCGCCGCGCCCGGCGCCGACGACCTGTTCGGCGATGCCGACCTGCCCCGGGTGGCCCTGCTCGGCACCTCCTACTCGCGCAACTCGAACTTCGTTCCCTTCCTGGAAGCCGCGCTGCAGACCCGCGTGGCCAACTTCGCCCGCGACGGCGGCGATTTCGCCGGCGCCGCCCACGCCTATTTCAAGAGCGGCGAATTCCGCGACACGCCTCCCCGGCTGGTCATCTGGGAGATCCCGGAACGCTCGCTGCAGCAGCCGCGGGACGGCGAACCCGCGGTCTGGGAACCGGCCGCCGCGGGGCGCTGAGACCCGCGGGCGGCCCGCCGCGCCTTATTCGACCTTGGCGCCCGACGCCTTGACCACCGTGGCCCAGGTGTCGACCTCGCTCTGGATGAAGGCGCCGAATTCGGCCGGCGTGGTCTTGGCCGTGACCGCGCCCAGGTCCTTGAAGCGCTGCTGCACCTCGGGCTTGGACAGCGCCTTCTGCACCGAGGCATTGAGCCTGTCGATCACGTCCCGGGGCGTGCCCGCCGGCGCGATCAGGCCGAACCACGACGACACGTCGAACTTGTCGAAACCGGATTCGACCATGGTGGGCAGCTCGGGCGCGGTGGCCGAACGCTCGGCGGTGGTGACCGCCAGGGCGCGCAGTTTGCCCGCCTGCACGTGCGGCCATGCCGACGGCATGTTGTCGAACATCATCTGGACCTGGTTGCCGATCAGGTCGGTCAGCGCCGGCGCGCTGCCCTTGTAGGGAATGTGCACGATGTCCGCGCCGGACCGCAGCTTGAAAAGTTCGCCGGCCATGTGGATGGAGGTCCCGCTGCCGGACGAGGCGAACGACACCTTGTTCGGATGGGCCTTGAGATAGGCCACCAGCTCCGGTACGGACTTGACCGGCAGCGACGGATTGACCACGAGGATGTTGGGCACCTTGATGACCAGCGCGATGGGCGAGAAATCCTTGACGATGTCGAAGCTCAGCTTCCGGTACAGCGTCTGGTTGATGGTGCTGGTGACCGCCACCATGTACAGCGTGTAGCCGTCGGGCTTGGCGCGCGCGACCAGCTCGGCGCCGATGTTGCTGCCCGCGCCCGGCTTGTTCTCGACCACGAAGCTCTGGCCCAGGTCCTCGCCCAGTTCCTTGGCGATGATGCGGGCCGCGACGTCGGTGGTGCCGCCCGCGGAAAAGCCGACCACCACGCGTACCGGCTTGTCCGGGTACGACGCCGCGGCGGCGGGGCCGGCCAGCGCCAGGGTGGCCAGCACGGCCAGGCCGGCCGCTCGGGCCGATGACGGGAAATACCTCATGGGTGCGTCTCCTTCTTGGGTTGGCGGGAAACCTTCGGGCGTGATCCATATCACCATCGTCGTCCCGCTCCGACCATTATTGCAAACCCGGAGCATGCGCCGCGGGCGCGTTTCGCGGTATCCTGCGCCCGATCTTCTCCGACCCCGCTCCGATGACCGATCCGCACCATTCCCCCTACAAGAGCACCGGCGGCCTGCAACGGGTCTTCCGCGCCTGGCGCTATTCGCTGCAGGGCCTGGGCGCCGCGCTCAAATACGAGGCCGCTTTCCGCCAGGAACTGGCGCTGGTGGTCGTCCTGGTGCCGGCGGCGATCTGGCTCGGCCGCGACACCGCCGAAGTCCTGCTGCTGCTTTTCAGCATGCTGCTGGTGCTGGTGGTGGAACTGCTGAACTCCGCGGTGGAGGCCCTGGCCGACGCCCTGTCGGTGGAGACCCATCCGCTTCTGGGGCGGGCCAAGGACCTGGGCAGCGCGGCCGTGATGCTGTCCCTGCTGTTCTCGGCAGGGCTGTGGATACACGTGCTGGCGGGCCGCCTGCTGGGCTGATCCGGGCCGCCGTTGCGCGCCGTCCGCCGGAAGCTCCTACAATGGCGGATCGCTTCCGCTCCCGCTCTTCCACGATGTCCTTCACCCGCAAACTGACGCAGGCCTGGGCCGCGTCCGACTCCCTGCTGACCGTCGGCCTGGACCCGGATCCCGCCCGCTTCCCCGCCGAGCTGCGCGGGCGGGCCGACCGCATCTTCGATTTCTGCCGCGCCATCGTCGACGCCACCGCGCCCCATGCGTGCGCGTTCAAGCCGCAGATCGCCTACTTCGCCGCCCACCGCGCCGAAGACCAGCTCGAGTCCCTGTGCCGGCACATCAGGGAACATCACCCCGGCATCCCGCTGGTGCTCGACGCCAAGCGCGGCGACATCGGCTCCACCGCCGAGCAATACGCCATCGAGGCCTTCGAGCGCTATGGCGCCGACGCCGTCACGGTCAGCCCCTACATGGGCGCCGATTCGATCGAACCGTATTTCGCCTGGCCGGACCGCGGCGTAATCGTCCTGTGCCGCACGTCCAACCCCGGCGGCTCGGACCTGCAATTCCTGGAAACCGGCGGCGAACCGCTCTACCTGCGCGTGGCCGGACTGGTCGCCGAGAAATGGAACCGGCACGGCCAGTGCGGCCTGGTGGTCGGCGCCACCTTCCCGGCCGAACTGGCGGCGGTGCGCGCCCGCATCGGCGCCGACATGCCGCTGCTGGTGCCCGGCGTGGGCGCCCAGGGCGGCGACGTGCAGGCCACCGTGCGGGCGGGCTGCAACGCCGCCGGCACCGGCATGATGATCAACTCCTCGCGCGCCATTATCTACGCCAGCGGCGGCGACGACTGGCTGGAAGCCGCGGCGCGCGCGGCGGGCGCGACGCGCGGCGCCATCAACGGCTTTCGCCCGGGGCGGGGTTGATCACTTCTCTATCTTGATGCCGGCGGTGCGCACCACCTTGGCCCAGCGCTCGGCCTCGGCCTCGGCCTGGACCAGCTTGCCGTGGCGGATGTGGTTCATCACCGGCACCAGGCTGGGGAACAGCAGCTTGGTCTCGCCCGACAGGGTCGCGAGCACCGCGGTGCCGCCGCCCGGCGCGAACGGCACGATCAGGCGGATGGGCTGGGTCGGGTAGTCTTGCGCGGCCCGGACAGGGGTGCCAGGCAAGGCGGCGGCGCAGGCGATCGCCAGCCCCGCGCGCAGAGATGGATGTCTTTGCACGGGGATCTCCTGGGTGCGGCGCCGTTCAACTGGCCGAAGGCAGATCGCGGATGGGAATGCCGCGGTCGATGGCGTCGCAGCGCGCGTCTTCGGCGGCAGCGCGCTTGCGCGAGAGTTCCAGCACTTCCCGCGCCCGTTCGCGCGGGATGAAGCAGACGCCGGTATCGTCCGCCACCACCAGGTCGCCGGGATTGACCCGTATGCCTTCGATCTGGACCGGACCGTTGATCTCGATCGTCTCGATGCGCCACTTGCCGGTGATGGGCGACACCTCGGTTGCCCAGACCGGGAAGCCGACCCGGCGCGAATGCGCCACGTCGCGCACGGCGCCGGACACGATGGCGCCGATCTCGCCCTGGCGCTTGGCCACCTGGGCCGAGATGCCGCCCATGTTGGACAGCCCCGGCACGCCCTCGATCACCAGCACATCGCCCGGCTCGGCGATGTTGTGGGCCTCGATCTCGGCCATGCCGTTGCGGTGGGCGCGCGCATTGTCGGTGGGATGGCCGGTCAGGATCGTGTTGCGCAGGGTCATGGCCGGGCCGACGATGGTGGCGCCGGCGATGGTGGGCCGCAGCAGCGAGCCGGGCAGCGCGCCGACGATGCCCAGGTGGTCCATGACGTCCGACACGATGCCGGTGGCGTCTCCCAGGGCCTTGTAGCCGTCGATGAGGTCTTGCGGCGGACGTTCGATGTCGAGGCTTCTTACCTGTTCGGGGGCGAGCTTGCCCAGCAGTGTCTTGGCCATGCCTGTCTCCATGATGGGTATGTGTGAAAAATTCTCATCGCATTCCCCCTGTGCATCAATCGATTTATAGTCAACGCAATTGACTTTTACTCACGAATAATGGCCACTCGCCTGCCCCCGCTCAATCCGCTGCGCACCTTCGAGGTCGCGGCGCGCCATCTCAGCTTCACCCGGGCGGCGCGCGAGCTGCACGTGACGCCGGGCGCGGTCAGCCGCCAGGTCATGGTGCTCGAGGACTTCCTGGGGGCCAGACTGTTCGAGCGCGTCAATCGGGAAGTCCGCCTCACGCCGGTGGGCCGGCGCTACCTGGACGATCTGAACGACATCTTCGACCGCATCGGCGACGCCACCCTGCGCGCGATGCAGGGTGTGCGCGACAAGCCGCTGCACATCTGGTGCCCGATGACGTTCGCGATGCGCTGGCTGGTGCCGCGCCTGCCCGCCTTCCACGCCGCCCACCCGGGCCGCGATGCGATCTTCACCACCTCGCTCAAGCCGGTGGATTTCAGCGAGCACGACGCCGACGTCGCCATCCGCATGGGCCGGGGCGACTGGCCGGGGGTGGTTTCCCGCTTCCTGGTGGGCATCGAACTGCTGCCGGTGTGCAG
>Ga0180215_1005941_pt1 | contig 10234 bp, 10 predicted proteins | sample eDN3rd37CBELigBY_FD_128871 | JGI IMG/M metagenome (GOLD analysis project Ga0180215, IMG submission 128871) | Enriched backyard soil microbial communities from Emeryville, California, USA - eDNA 3rd pass 37_C BE-Lig BY (version 2) (version 2) | ecosystem: Environmental > Terrestrial > Soil >...
CGCTCCTCCTCGGAAGCGCGTGGTGGTCGTCTCCGCTCCGACAGGCGACCTGGCTCTCCCCGTGGCCGGGGATCACAGTTGCGGGACAGCGCCGGATTCGCACCGGACTTCGCTGCCGTAGCGGCGCGGCGACTCTAGCCCGGGGCGGGCGCGCCGCCCAGCCCGGACCGGTCCGGGCCGGGCGGCGAGCGTCACACCTCGAGCGCCCGGCGCACCAGCGCGGCGCGCGTGGCGACGATCTCCTCCAGCGGCCGGCCGTGGCGGGCCTCGGCGTCGGCCCGTCCCGCGTCGTCCATGGCCTGCGCGACCACCGCGCCGGCGAGCAGCCCGAAGCGGAGCGCGGCCACGGCGGCGTAGAGGCCGGCCGCGGCGGCGGCCATCGTCGGCGCACCCGCGTCGAGGAGGCCGGCGGCGTAGCCGTCGAGCACCGCGGCCTCCCAGCCCGGCAGGCGCGCCAGGGGCAGGCGGAACATGAAGGCGCTGTCGTACACGAGCGTGGCCACGTCCTCCGCGGGCGCGGCCACGCCGGCATGGGCCCAGTCGAGGAGCACCACGCCGTCGGACGTCGCCACCAGGTTCGGCGGCCAGACGTCGTGGTGGGCCAACGTGCGGGGCCCATCCTCCACGCGTGCCAGCAGCTCGTCGCGCCGGGCCCACACCCGCCGCACCGCGTCGGGGAGGTCGTCGGGGACGTGCGCGGCCACGATCGGGTGGCGCCACGAGGCCCGGGCGCCCAGCCGGTCGAGGTCGACGACCTCCTCGGTGGGTGTCCAGGCCCGCAGGTGCCCGCGGGTCAGCCACGGCTCCTCGGGGAGCGGCGGCGCGTCAGGCTCGGCCACCCACGCACCCTGCCAGCGCCCGAGCAGGCGGGCCGCGGCCCCGGCCTCCACGTCGGTCCACTGACCGCCGGGACGGCCGTCCACGTCCTCCAGCCAGAGCAGCCACCGGTCCTCGTCGAGGCGCTGGTCGGCCAGCAGCCTCGGCGCCCGCAGCCCGGCGGGCAACGTGGCCGGGAGGGCGGAGCGGTACCAGTGCGCCTCGCGGTCCCACCGGTTCCACGCCGACGGCTCCTCGCCGCCCGCCCAGTCACCACCGGCGATGGTGGCCTCCGCCCGGCGTGGGCGGGTGAGCAGCTTGGCGACCGCCGTCCAGGGCCGCGCCCCGGTGGGCGTGGCGGCGATGCCCGACACCCGCCACAAGCCGCCGGTGCTCGGGTTCAGCACGGTGTGGCCGAGCGGCTCGACGACCTCGCCCTCGATGCCGTCCACCGGCGCGTCGAGCGCCGCGGCGGCGACGTCGGTCAGGACGTCGGCGTCGGCGAGGTGGTCGTGCACGGCGCCCATGCTGGCCCAGCCCGCGACCGTCCCTACGCTGCCCGCCGTGCCCGTCGTCCCCCCGCCCGGCCCCCACGGCGGCGACGCCGACGCGCTCGCCCGAGCCCTCGGCGTCGCACCTGCGTCCATCCTCGACCTCTCGGCCAGCCTGAACCCGCTGGCCCCCGACCCCGCGCCCGTGGTGGCCCGCCACCTCGACGCGCTCGGCCGCTACCCCGACGCGACCGAGGCCACCGAGGCGCTGGCTGCCGTCCTCGGCGTGGCCGCCGAGCGCGTGCTGCTCACCAACGGCGGCGCGGAGGCCATCGCCCTCGTCGCCGCCGAGCTCGGCCCCGGTTGGGTCGACGAGCCCGACTTCTCGCTCTACCGCCGCCACCTGCCGGCCGTGCGGGAGGGCGCGCCGCGGTGGCGGTCCAACCCGCACAACCCCAGCGGCCGGCTGGCCGGCGCCGACGAGCGGGCGGCCGTGTGGGACGAGGCCTTCTACCCGTTGGCCACCGGCCGGTGGACGCGCGGCGACGAGGGCGCGGTGGTGCTCGGGTCGTTGACCAAGCTGCTGGCCTGCCCGGGGCTGCGGCTCGGCTACGTCCTCGCGCCCGACGCCGACCTCGTCGGCCGCCTGGCGGCCCGCCAGCCGCGGTGGTCGGTGAACGGCCTGGCCGCGGCCGCCCTCCCCGAGCTGCTCGCCACCGTGGACCTCCCGGGCTGGTCCGCGGGGATCGCCGCCGCCCGCGCCGAGCTGGTCGAGCTGCTGGCCCGGCACGGCCTCGCGGCCGACGCCGCCGACGCGCCATGGGTCCTCGTGCCGGGCGCACCCGCTGACCTGCGGCCGGCGCTCGCCGCGCAGGGCGTGCTCGTGCGCGACTGCACGTCGTTCGGCCTCGACGCGACGGTGCGGATCGCGGTGCCGTCGACCTCGGGGATGGCCCGCCTCGCCGACGCGCTGGCCCGCTGGCGAGCGGGCACCGTGTATGGCATAAGCTGACCGGGCGCCGTGCAGGGCTCGGCGGTCCGGGGCCACGGGGGCACGGGGACAGGGGACGGGAGGACCAGGGGTGGACGAGCTCTACTACGACCCCTACGACTACGAGATCGACGCTGATCCGCACCCCATCTGGAAGCGGATGCGCGACGAGCAGCCGCTCTACTACAACGAGAAGTTCGACTTCTTCGCCGTGAGCCGCTACGCGGACGTGCGCGACCTGTCGGTCGACTGGCGCACGTTCAGCTCCCACCAGGGCAGCGTGCTCGAGCTCATCAAGGCGCCGCCCGAGGTGATCGAGCAGGCCCGCAACATGCTCTTCGAGGACCCGCCGATCCACGACGTGCACCGGTCGATCCTGGCCCGCACGTTCACACCCCGGCGCATCAACGGCCTGGAGCCGCGGATCCGCGAGCTCTGCAGCAGCTTCCTGGAGCCGTTCATCGGCGCCGGGGGCTTCGACTACGTGCGCGACTACGGCGCCCGCCTCCCGATGATGGTCATCAGCAGCCTGCTGGGCGTGCCCGAGCCCGACCAGGAGTACGTGCGCAGCCTCGCCGATGCCACCGTCCACCGCGACGAGGGCGAGACCGAGTGGGATGCCGGGCCGCAGCTCGAGATGCAGCGCTACTTCGCCGACCTCGTGGCCGAGCGGCGCAAGCGCCCCACCGAGGACCTCATCTCCGCGCTCACCCACGCCGAGGTGGAGGCCGACGGCGGCGGCACCCGCAAGCTCGCGGACGACGAGCTGCTGCGGTACATCTCGCTCGTGGCCGCCGCGGGCAACGAGACCGTGGCCAACCTCATGGGTTGGAGCGGTGTGCTGCTGGCTCGCCACCCCGACCAGCGCCAGGTGCTGGTCGACGACCCGGGCGTGATCCCGAACGCCGTCGAGGAGCTGCTCCGCTACGAGGCGCCCTCACCGGTGCAGGCCCGGCTGGTCACGCGCGACGTCGAGCTCTACGGCGAGACCGTGCCGGCGGGCTCGGCCATGGTGCTCATCACCGGCTCGGCCGGTCGCGACGAGCGCGCCTACGACGACCCCGACCGCTTCGACGTGCGCCGCTCCTTCGAGAACCACGTCTCCTTCGGCCACGGCATCCACTACTGCCTGGGCGCCGCCCTCGCCCGCCTCGAGGGGCGGGTCGGGCTCGAGGAGCTGCTGCGGCGGTTCCCGACGTGGGAGGTCGACGAGGACAAGGCCGAGATGGTCCACACCAGCACGGTGCGAGGCTGGGCCACCCTGCCTGTCACCGTCTGAACCCAACTGGCAGGCGCGGCCATGTATGGCCGCTCGCCGGGGCGATGCGGCGCGCCGCGTCAGGCCGGCGCCGGCCAGCCGGCCACCAGGCCGAGCTGCTCGCACAGCTCCGGCGCGTGCACGGTCAGGCCGTTGCGCTCGACCGCGGCCGGATCGGTGGCCAGCCACGCCGCCACCGCGCCGGGCACGTCGACGGGCACCCCGCTCGACGCGTCGAAGCCGAAGGCGCCCATGTCCTGGACCATCCGCTCGGTGGCCACGAAGCCCGGCTCGAGGTTGAACGCCTTGATGCCGCGGTCGCCGAGCTCCAGGGCGAGCATGCCGGCGATGCGGTAGGCCGCGGCCTTGCTGAAGCCGTAGCCCAGGCCCCAACCGCCCTGGCCCGCCGGGGCCGGAGGGTCGCCGATGCCGGCGCTCGACGACACGTTGATGATCGTGCCGCCGCCGGCGGCCACCATCGACGGCAGCACCTGCTTGATGAGCACCAGCGGCGCCATGGCGTTGGCCTGGAGGTGCTTGTCGAGCAGCTCCAGCGGCGTGTCGATGATGTGGTCCATGTGGCCCGGGCCGACGTAGCGCCCGTTGTTGACGAGCACGTCGACGCGGCCCCACCGCTCCAGCACGGTGGCCATGGCCGCGCCGAGCGACGCGCGGTCGAGGAGGTCGGCCGGCACCACCATCGCCTTGGCGCCCGCGGCTTCGATCTCCTCCGCGGTGGCCGTGAGGCTGCCCGGCAGCGCCGAGGTGTCGGACTTGCGGACGGTGGACGAGTGCTCCCGCTCCTCGCCCGGCTGCACGGTGCGGGCGGTGATGGCCACGTCGAACCCCGCCCGGGCCAGGTGGCGGGCGATGCCCTTGCCGATCCCCCGGCTGGCCCCGGTCACGAACGCTGTCGGTCGTCCCACTGGTCGCGCACCCCCCGTCGGCAGAACCCGACGGTGATGCTGCTGCGCGGCGCCGCCCCGCGCAACCGGCTCACTCCGGCGTGGGCGCGTTCGTCGAGGGGAGCGGCGTGCGGCGAGGGCGAGGCGTGGGCTGGCGCTCCACCGAGAACCAGCGCAGGAACAGCGTGAGGATCACCGGCCAGATGATCGGGATGTTGCCGATCTTCATGATCGCCCCGGCGGCCTGCTGGTCGCCGAGGGCCGACCAGCCGTTCACCCGCGGCGCCAGCTCGTAGAGGCCGTAGAGCGGGGCCGACGAGAACGTGAGGAAGCCGCCCGGGATCATCGGGATCACGCCACCGGCCAGGAACAGGTACACCATGCGGAGGGGCGGCGAGGCGGGCCGCAGCTCCGGCAGCGGCGACACGATGGGCAGCCACAGCAGCAGGCCGGACAGCAGCCAGATCACGTCCATGGCGAACGAGCCCACCTGCGTGGTCCGCAGGTTGTCGACGGTGATGGGCGCGTGGGTGGCGACGAGCACGAGGTTGAAGGCGAGGCCGGCGCGCAGCGGGTGGGCCAACCACCGGACGACCCGGTAGAGGCGCAGGCGGCCGAGGACGCGACGCCCCATCCACTCAGGGGTACCGAGCAGCAGCAGCGGCGCCGCCACGAAGGCGTAGAGGAGGTACTGCAGCATGTGGGCGCTGGCCAGGTACCCCGCGCCGAGCGTGCCGATCGGCCAGTCGGAGGCGAGCCACAGCACCGCCACGCCGCCGAGGTAGGCGGCCAGCGTGCGGCCCGGCACCTGGCCGCCGCCGCGACGCCGGCGCCGCACCGCCACGAGGTACGGCACCGTGATGGCCAGCACGAAAAGCCACACGCCCGGATACGCCTTCCAGGCCCAGGACCACGGGTCCCGGCTGGCCACGCACCACCACGTCATGTCTCGCCTCCCAACCTGGCGTCGATCGCGTCGTAGGAGAGCACCGGCGCCTCGACGCTCAGGGGCGCGCTGGTCGCGAACGACAGCTCCAACCGCACGGTATCGCCGGGCTCCAACGGGGCCACCAGCCCGACGAGCATGAGGTGGTCGCCGCCGGGCTCGAGGCGCAGCCGACCGCCGCCGGGCACCTCCAGGCGGTCGACCTCCTCCATCACCGCCAGCCCGTCGCGCGTCCGCGTGCGGTGGAGCTCCACCCGCTGCGCCGCGTCGGTGCGCACGCCGACCAGCGCGTCGCCGCCGCCCTCGTCGGCCACCTCGAGGTAGGCCGCGCCGGTGTCGGACCCGGCGGCCGACGGCGCCGCGTAGGCCTCCACCACCGACAGCTCGGGCGGGCCGGCGGTGTCGGCGTCGGCGTCGCCGCACGCCGCCAGCGCCGGCAGCGCCAACCCGACAGCGAGGGCCGCGAGGGCCCGCCTCACGTGGCCACCTGCCACTCGGGCACGTCGAACAGCTGCGGGAGGTCGTGGCGCCAGTCGGCCTGGCGGATGCCGGCCGGGTAGGCCAGCCGGGCCACCCCGTCGGGGGTGAAGGCCAGCACCTGGGTGGCGTGGCCGACCACGTAGGCGCCGTCGTCGTCGGCGGGCTCCGCGCCCGAGAGCGGCACGCCGGCCGCCTCCTGCGCGGCCACCAGGTCCGCCGGGGAGCCCGTGAGGCCCACGAAGCGGGTGTTGAACCCGTCGAGCCACGTGCGCAGCCGCTCGGGCGTGTCCCGGGCCGGATCGGTGGTGACGAAGACCACGTCGGTGGCCGTGCGCACCCGTGCCGACTGGCCCTCCAGCGCCGCCGCGATGGTGGCCATCTGCAGCGGGCAGGCGTCGGGGCAGTGCGTGTAGCCGAAGAAGAGCAGGGTGAGCTTGCCGGCGCTGCGGGACCGCAGCTCGTAGGGCTGCCCGTCCGTGCCGGTGAGCGTCACGTCAGGGACCGGCACCGGCCGGTCGAGCACGGTGCCCCGCCACTGGCGGCCGGCCGCCTCGTGCGACCCGTCGTCACCGGCGCCCGACCCGCAGGCGCCCAGCACGACGAGGGCGGCCACGGCCGAGACGAGGACCGCGACCAGGCGGCGGGGAGCGTGCATGGCGCCCACCATCCTCCCAACCCGGCCGGCGCCGGGCCAGGCGGCCGGGCGTACCCTGCGGCCGTGACGCTCGGTGAGCTGCAGGACCTGATGCGCCGGACCTACGGCGAGCGCGACGCCGCCCGCGGGGTGCCGGCCACCGTCGCCTGGCTGGCCGAGGAGGTGGGCGAGCTGGCCAAGGCGGCCCGCAAGGGCAACCGCGACGAGCAGCTCCACGAGCTCTCCGACGTGCTGGCGTGGCTGGCGTCACTGGCCAACCAGCTCGGCCTCGACCTGGAGGAGGCCGCCGCTCGCTACGCCGACGGGTGCCCGAAGTGCCGGGCGGTGCCGTGCGTCTGCTGAGCGACGCGTTCGCCGTCGCCATCGTCGCCGTGGCGGTGGTGTGGGCGGTGGCCGTGGGGGTGGTCGCCGTGGCTCGCCGGCCGCGCCGTCCCCGACCGGGCCCGGCCGTCGCCGAGCTCCCGCCAGAGCCGCCGGCGGTGGTCAACCTGCTGGCGCACCGGTACCGCGTCACGGCCGAGGCCGTGCCGGCGGTGGTGCTCGACCTGGCGGCGCGCGGCCACCTCGAGATCGTGGAGCTGGCCGCCGGCGAGCAGCACGTCCTCCACCTGCGCGACGACGACCGAGGCGACCGGCTGAGCGAGGCCGAGGCGCTCGTGCGGGACCACCTGCAGCGCATCGCGGTCCAAGGGGTCGTGCCGGCGGCGGCCATGACCACCGGGCCCAAGGACGCGTCGGCGACGTGGTGGAAGCGCTTCCGCCGCGCCGTGGTGGCCGAGGCCCAGGAGGCGGGGCTGTGCCGACCCGTGTGGGAGGGGGCCGCGCTCGCGCTGCTGCGCGCCGGGCAACTGGCCGTGCTCGTGCTCGGCGTGCTCATGGCGCTCACCGGCGACTCCGCCGACGACGAGGACGGCTCGTGGTACGTGCTCCCGGCGGCCGCGGCCGTGGTGCTCGTGCTCGTGGTGGCCCAGCGGTTGAAGGCCTCCGGCCGCCAGCGCCACACCGCGGCGGGGCTGGCCGCGTCAGCCGCCTGGCTGGGCGTGGGCGAGCACCTGGCCGAGACCGGCCGCTACGAGACGCTCCCTCCGGGCGCGGTGGTGCTCGACGGCCGGCGCCTGGCCTACGCCTGCGCGCTCGGCCTGGCGCCGGTGTGCGTGGCCCGGCTCCCGCTCGGCGCCGAGGACGACCGGGTGGCGTGGAGCCGGTACGGGCAACGCTGGCGGCCGGTGCGGGTGCGGTACCCGAGGTTCGCGCTCGGCTGGGGGCGGCGGCCGGCCGAGGCCATGGCCGCCGGCGCCGGCCAGGTCGCCGCCAGCGCGTTCCTGCTGTGGGTGCTGGACGACAGCGGCGTGCCGTGGGCCGCGGTCGCCCCCGCCGCGGTGATCTTCGGGGTGGTGCTGGTGCGCGGCCTGGTGCTGCTCGTGCGAGCCGCGCTCGACGCAGGCGACCACACCTGGCGGGAGGGGCTCGTGGTGCGGGCCCGCGTCCGGCAGAAGGGCTCGCGGGGCGACCGGCCGGTGTACGAGCACTGGCTGGCCCTCGACGACGGCACCTCGAGCACCGTGCGCGCCTACCGCGTGCGGCCGGAGATCGCCCGCCTCGTGGCGCAGGACCAGCCGGCGCGCCTCGAGGTGACGCCCCGGCTGGGCTACGTGCGGACCGCCGAGCGGGTCAGCCCTTGGCCCGCGCCTGCAGCGCCTCCGCGATCTGCACCGCGTTGAGCGCGGCGCCCTTGCGGAGGTTGTCGCCGGAGAGGAACAGCGAGAGCCCGTGCTCCACGGTGGGGTCGCGCCGGACGCGGCCGACGTAGGTGGGATCGGCGCCGGCGGCGTCGATCGGGGTCGGCACGTCGGCCACCACCACGCCGGGGGCGCCGGCCAGCAGCTCGAGGGCGCGCTCGGGGCTGATGGGCCGGGCGAAGCGGGCGTTGATCGAGAGCGAGTGCCCGGTGAAGACGGGCACCCGCACGCACGTGCCGGCCACGGCGAGCTCCGGGATGCCGAGGATCTTGCGGCTCTCGTTGCGGAGCTTCTGCTCCTCGTCGGTCTCGCCGCTGTCGTCGGCCACGAGCGACCCGGCGAAGGGCACGACGTTGAAGGCGATCGGCCGGACGAACTTGGCGGGCGTGGGGAACTCGACCGCGTGGCCGTCGTGGGCGAGCGCGGCCGCGCCGTCGCCGACCTTGCGCACCTGCTCGTCGAGCTCGGACACGCCGGCCAGGCCGGCGCCCGACACCGCCTGGTAGGTGCTGACCACCAGCGAGACCAGCCCGGCCTCGTCGTGGAGGGGCTTCAGCACCGGCATGGCCACCATGGTCGTGCAGTTGGGGTTGGCCACGATCCCCTTGGGGATGCGGTCGAGGGCGTCGGCGTTGACCTCGGGGACGACGAGGGGCACGTCCGGGTCCATCCGCCACGCCGACGAGTTGTCGATCACCGTCACGCCGGCCTCGGCCACCTTCGGGGCCAGCGCCCGGGAGCAGGTGGCGCCGGCCGAGAACAGGGCGATGTCGAGCCCTCGGTAGTCGGCGGTGTCGGCGTCCTCCACCACCACCTCGCCGCTCTTCCACGGTAGCGTCCGCCCCGCCGAACGAGCGGAGGCGAAGCAGCGCAGCTCCTCCACGGGGAAGCCCCGCTCGGCCAGGACCGAGCGCATGACCCCGCCGACCTGACCGGTGGCACCGACGATCCCGACGCGCATAGCGGCCACGCTACCCGGGCCCCAAGCACCCCCGACCGCGGCTCACGCAGCCGAGCACCATCGCGCCGACGTACCGCACGCGCTGTGAGGGGCGGCCAGGATGGCCGCTCGCCGGGGCCGCGAGACGGAGGAGCGAGTGGCGCCGCGGCACATGAGCGGAGGCCACGGATGGCCGGAGCGAATCATCCAAACGGATGGCCGGAGCGAATCATCCAAACGGCCGGAGCGAATCATTCAGACAGGAACACGCGGTGCAGGGCCTGGACGGCCTTCTCCACGTCGGCGGCACGCACCACGCACGAGATGCGGATGGTGGAGGTGGAGATCATCTCGATGTTCACGCCCTCCGCGGCGAGCGTCTCGAACATCGTGGCGGCGATGCCGGGCGAGGTCTTCATGCCCGCGCCGATCAGGCTGACCTTGGCGATGTCGGCGTCGTGCAGCACGTCACCGGCGCCGATCTCCGACACCAGCGAGCGCACGACCTCCTCGCTGGTGGCCATGTCCGCCTTGGGCATGGTGAAGGAGATGTCGGTCATGCCGTTGATCGACACGTTCTGCACGATCATGTCGACGTTGACCGACCGGTCGGCCAGGGCCCGGAACAGGCGGGCGGCGATGCCCGGCTCGTCGGGGACGTTGGTCACGGTGACCTTGGCCTCCGACGTGTCGTGCGTGACGCCGGAGATGATCGCGGCCTCCATGATCTCTTCCTCCTCGACGACCCAGGTGCCCGGCTCCCACGTGAAGCTCGAGCGAACGTGCAGCGGGACACGGTGGTTCCGCGCGAACTCGACGGACCGCAGGGCGAGCACCCGCCCGCCGGTCGCCGCCATCTCGAGCATCTCCTCGAACGACACCCGGGCCAGCCGTCGGGCCTCGGGCACGATGCGCGGGTCGGCGGTGAACACCCCGGTCACGTCGGTGTAGATCTCGCAGGCGTCGGCCCCGAACGCGGCGGCCAGCGCCACGGCCGTCGTGTCGGAGCCGCC
>Ga0180215_1005945_pt1 | contig 10233 bp, 10 predicted proteins | sample eDN3rd37CBELigBY_FD_128871 | JGI IMG/M metagenome (GOLD analysis project Ga0180215, IMG submission 128871) | Enriched backyard soil microbial communities from Emeryville, California, USA - eDNA 3rd pass 37_C BE-Lig BY (version 2) (version 2) | ecosystem: Environmental > Terrestrial > Soil >...
ACAAGAGATATGTTTGAAAACCTAGTGGAACTGACTTTAAACGGGCTTAAAAAACGCTTGGATAGTGACAATACTTTAATAAAGCAAGCTGAATGGGGATACGCAGAACAATCTAAATGCTATTTTAGACCACCCGCTCCCCAAAATGAAATAGATAGTTTCTTTGATGAACTAGATTTAACCATACCCAATGATTTTAGACAGTTCTTGCTTATACATAATGGAGCAGTTCTTTTTGAATTTGAGATATTTGGTTATCAGCAGATTTTCAAACACTATATTCAATGGGGAGATAAAGAAAGAATACCTCAAGGATGGTATCCAATTGGTGTTGATGCAAATGGAGATATGCTATATATAGATTCGAATCATTGTAAGGAAAAGAAAAGGGAAAACGAATATCTCTTCTGGAAGGAACATGACAAGAATATTGATGATTCTGCAATTGATATAACAATGAATTTTGAGAGATGGTTAGAAAGATTTTGTGTATGCAATGGAGAGCCGTTTTGGCTTTGGCAGTTTGAAACCTCCCAAACATACTATGATCAGCTAAAACAGCATATATCCAACATAGAGAAGTATCACAAATAAAAAATGATTTTATAAAGCTAGTAGATAGATTTGAACGTAATTATAGTTAGATATGAAGGGATAATGTCAATGTTAATATCAACTTTACTGAGTTTGGGTAGTCTGCTTCTTGGACTTATAGCTTGGATTGTTCCGTTTTTAGCTATGAAACGCCCTAGAAAGGATGCAGTGAAAAATTGCTGTTTCATTATTGTTAGTTTTAGTGCTTGTGTAACATCACTGTGTTTGCAACTGTTTGAAATTAATCATAGAGTACAAATTCAAGATTGGTCGAACGATCCCTCTATAGTTTACAGCTCGGGCCACGTGTACTTGTAGAGCAATATCTACGCCTACAACAAGATATTGATCGGTAATTCTTTGAATCTGTTGATTTTGTTTGTCTTGCATTTTAAACTTCATAGTAGAGCTTCCTCCTTAAGATGAGTTTAGATGTGTGTGTAACTCTATCTTACTGAGGGGCTCTATTTTTTTCAAAACCCTAGATTAACGATCTGCAGGAATGCTAAAGGTGACCAATTTGTGACCAGTACCTCATTTTTTCGAAATTCAACCGAAGTTTGTCAGAGGAGTAAAAAAATAAAAACCCTTGCTACGCAAGGGTTTAACGACTATGTAAGATGGTGCCCCCTTCGAGGGCAACGATCTCATTCCAGCAGGAAGTACATTCGACGTTGTAGGAATGATATGTATGGTGCTGGTGAGAGGACTCGAACCTCCGCCCCCTTCATTACGAGTGAAGTGCGCTACCAACTGTGCCACACCAGCACAATATCAAGCCAGAGAATGTTTAGTATTAAAATAATATCACAGCATTTTCTAGTTTTCAATACAACAAATTTGACTGAACAACCAATTCCTTGGTAGCCTATACAAACAATGGTTTGTGGTTTTTCCCATACAAAAAGTGGTAAAACATATAAAAAGGAAGTTGCACATGAAAAAGATTATCATCATTGGAGCTGGAATTCTTGGTGCCTCGACAGCCTATCATTTAGCGAAATTAGGAGCAGAAGTCTTAGTTGTCGATAGAAAGGATGATGGACAAGCTACTGATGCCGCTGCTGGAATCATTTGTCCCTGGTTATCGCAACGCCGAAATCAGGCATGGTATCAACTAGCCAAACGAGGAGCTCGCTTTTATCCTGGATTAATTGAGGAACTGGAAAAAGAGGGGCAACGTGATACAGGTTATGCCCGTGTTGGTGTACTCAGTATCCATAAGGAGCAGGAAAAGATCGATAAGATGGAAAAACGCGCGGTAAAAAGAATGGAAGATGCACCCGAAATGGGGGATATCATCTTGCTTTCTTCTGAGCAAACGATCGAATTATTTCCTGCTCTTGATGCCGAATACGCTTCACTACAGGTAACAGGGGCAGCTCGTGTCGATGGTCGAGCCCTTCGCGATTCTCTTCTGCAAGTAGCTATCAAAAAAGGAGCCACCCTGATACAAGGTAGTGCTTCTCTTCAGCACGATGAAAACAACAGGGTAACGGGAGTGAAAGTAGAGGGCCAATGTCTCGATGCAGATCTCGTTATTGTTTGTGCTGGGGCATGGGCCCGTTCGCTATTGAAACCTCTTAATCTAGACTTCAACGTTAACTTTCAAAAAGCTCAAATCGTTCATTTAGAATTACCTGGAGTCGATACAAACCAGTGGCCCGTCATTATGCCACCGAGCGACCAATATTTATTAGCCTTTAACCATTCAAAAATCGTCATCGGGGCCACCCACGAAAATGACATCCAGGGGTATGATACACGGATCACAGCAGGGGGGATCCAGGAAGTCTTAAACAAAGCTTTAGAAGTCGCCCCTGGTCTTGGCCATTGTACTTATGTTGAAACGCGTGTAGGTTTTCGACCGTTTACACCTGGGTTTCTTCCCGTTATCGGTCCATTGCCAGGATGGGAAGGCATTTTACTAGCAAACGGGTTAGGAGCCTCGGGCTTGACGATGGGTCCTTATTTAGGATTTGAATTGGCTAATCTCGCTCTTCAACGTGATACGGATTTAGACCTTCAACCCTATAATGTAAAGAGCGCATTAGTATAAAGCAAAGGGAGTCCCAATAAGGTATAATAGGTTTCGGAGGTGATCAACTTGGCCGATAAAAAATACTTTACTCTTGCAGAGGCCCGTCAACTTCTCCCTGTGATTAAAGAAGAACTTGATCAATTACAAGCGTTACAAAATGATTTTCAGGAAAAATTTTTGGAGTTACGTACCCTAGAAAACGAAGATTTACGATTTGAATTAGAATGTAAGCTTGAATTTCTAGACATTCAGGCTAAAATGCATGTTAATAACATAAATACCAAAGGTGTTCAGCTCAAAGATATTGAGAATGGCTTAATAGATTTTCCAGCTTGGATTGAAGGGGAAGAAGTACTGCTTTGTTGGCGGCAAGGTGAACCCGATATTGAATACTATCACGGTGTTCACGACGGATTTAGGGGAAGAAAGAAGATTGACTCTAAACTACAATAGTTTACTAACAGACGAAAAAAATTAAACAGTCCGGTCCGGATTACTGGACTGAACTGTTTAATTCGTTTATTTCTGCTGGGACATGGGAACCTTTTTTCTTTGTAAAGATCCCCGTGCTAATATAGACCCCGATAAGAACACATATCCCCCCTATCCAAAGATAAGTATGAACCGGCTCCTTCAAAATCCAGATGGAAAGGATCGCAGCAGAAAGAGGCATAAAATTAATAAAAATCGATGCTTTCGCCGCTCCAAGTCGACTAATCCCCTGATAATAAAGAATAAAGCTAATCACACTCACTAAAACGGCGGTATCCAAAACGGAAATCCAAGCAACCCATGTTGCCTGTTGGAAATCACTCCAGTCAAAAGTCCAGACAGCAGTAGGGATAAGAAATAGGGTACCAAACAAACAAGCATACGTGGTTGATACGACGGAAGAAAATTTTTTCAATACCACTTTTCCCACCACACTGTAGATTGCCCAACAGACCACAGCCCCTAATAACACCCCATCAATCGGTTCTAGACGAAGTGCTAATAGATCGTGAATACTCCCTTTCGCAATAATGATTACCACACCAACCGTAGCGGTTATCGATCCCAAAACATGAGAGCGTGTGATCTTTTCCTTTAAAAACCAGGCTGCCAAAATGGAAATTAAAATCGGATTCCAGGCAATGACCAAGGCACTTTTGATAATCGGAGCTTTCTGAGTCGCAACAAAGAAAAAGATATTATATAGTGCACAACCGGATAGCCCAAGAACAGCAAACAATCCCCAATCCTTTTTCGTTATCTTTGGAGGGTTAGGCTCTTTACACTTCATATAAGGATAAAGGAGGAGGGAAGCCCCGAAAAATCGTAAAAAGGCAACCATATAAGGATGCCAAATTTCTGTTGCAAATTTCCCCGCAATAAATGCAGTTCCCCAAGATGCAGTTGCAAAGGCAAGCATTAGGTAAATCTTCCAATTTGAGCCTGACATGAAGTTGGTTCTCCTTCTCTATCGTAATAAAGAGATTATATCACGATTAAGTTCATGAAGGACAGGACAACCAAACATACATAATCTTTGTTATGTTAACCTATTGCTGGGAATTTAGACATATGAATCTTCAATGCTCCATCCTCAAACGTGGTGTACCATCCCTTTACGGGGCAGGGGAGTGAGAGAGATTTGCAAAAGTATCCGCTATATCGCCTGCTTTTATATATATTCTTCCCCTTCAATTCCTCGGTACTCTTCATATTCCGGGCAACTGTGAGCAATTGACCCTTCACCTCAATTTCCATTTCCTCCATTCGCTTTAATCCAGGAGCATGACAAATCGCGACCACTTCCTTTTCAGTTTCACGCAATAATATCGAGAAAGCCCCTGTTTCTTCACTAAGAAGAGAGGAATATGGAGTATGAAAAGAATCCATTTGTCTTTGCAGAAGTTTAAATAATTGAAAAGGATCATAAGGCATAAGTGACATTTTAATCCTCCTTGGTGCTTTTTTCTTATCTTATTCATCAATATCAGGACGGACACTAGGACAATTGGGAAATAAAACGAGAGGTACCCACCTAACTAATTACATATATACCTATTTGCCTATTGATATATTATGAAATAATGGACTTTTGTGGAACTTCAAGGATATTCCCTATATAATAGATTTATACCTACTTACATATGCAAAGGTGGTGATAGTATGAGAGAAAACAAACTTCCCTTAAAAATACATGACCATTTTCCGATTCCGATTAATATTCAAATGAAAGAACAAATTAAGTGGCTAATCGCAACGGGAATGATCAAGCCCGGTGAATTCTTGCCACCAACCAACCAACTCGCTGAGCAGCTTCAGCTGAATCGAAATACCGTCAATTGGGTGTACAATCAGCTTCGTGATGAAGGGCTTGTTTCTTTACAAAAAGGCAAAGGCACGCAATTGAAAGAAGGGGTAGAGGTCGAAGAGCTAATAGACACCAGAAAACCTTTGCTACATTTCATCCAAACGCTTTCGCAAAAGGCCACAGAACAAGACTTAACCCTCGAAGAAGTGATTATACCAGCCTTTGCCTATCACCAACTATTTCACCTTCAACCGGATCACGCTAAGCTCCGCATTCAATTAATCGAATGCAAAGAGCATGACCACATCTTCTTTAAAGCAGAAATTGAACGTTTGACTCATGCTGAAGTTCAAATTAAATTACTAGAAGATCTTAAAGATCCAGTTGATAATATAGAAGAAAACATTGAAGATATCGACTGGATTATCACTTCCTGGAGCCATCAAGAAGAGGTTAAAAAACGATTCGCCCAAGCTAACCAAAAAATCCTTACTATCGCAGTAGCCCCGCAGATGCCAATGTTAATCGATATCGCTAGGTTAAAGCAGGGGACCAAGGTAGCTTTTATCGGTGCCGGAAAACAAGGAGGTCGTTGGATGGCTCAACGGGTGAAAGACGCCGGAATCACACAAATTGAAAGTATACCACAAGGAACGGACTCGCTGGACCAGCTTTTTATCGCAATTGAACAAGCGGATTACGTCTATGCTTTCCCATCGATATACGAACGAATAAAAAAGCTTGCTCCGGAGAAAACAAATATGTTTTTATTACAGTTAGAGAAGAGTAGTGAGACACTCCTAAGAGAGCTAGTAGATCAACAAACACAAAGAAATAGTTAAACAAATAAATCTTTAACTATTTACATAGTTAACTATACATTAATAATGGTGAGGAGGCTTTATATGATTAATCGTGAAAGACTTTGGGATAGACTCATGGAATTAAGCAAAATTGGACAACAGGAGTCGGGCGGAGTAACCCGGTTATCCTTTTCGAGAGAAGAACGAGAGGCAAAGGATTTGGTTGCATCTTATATGAAAGAAGCTGGACTTTCCGTTCGGGAAGATGCCGTAGGAAACCTCATAGGGAAAAAAGTGGGGAAAAATCCAGATGCCCCGATCGTCCTAACCGGCTCCCACGTAGATTCCGTGTATAACGGTGGCAATTTTGACGGGCCTTTGGGCGTTTTGGCAGCCGTAGAAGCTTTGCAAACCATGACTGAAAAAGAAATTCAACCCGAACATTCCATAGAAGTTATTGCTTTTACCGACGAAGAGGGAGCCCGATTTAACTTTGGAATGATCGGCAGCCGAGGCATCGCCGGAACATTAAAACAAGAAGCTCTTTTCGAGGTCAAGGATTCCCAAGGGATTTCTATTGCCGATGCCATGGCGGAGGCAGGATTCCAGCCTAACCTCATTCATCAAGCCATCCGTTCAAAAGGGGAAATAAAAGCCTACTTAGAGCTCCATATTGAACAAGGAAAATTATTAGAAAATAAAAATCTATCCGTTGGAGTCGTTACTGGCATAGCAGGTCCCTTATGGATGAAGTTTACCCTAGAAGGGGAAGCTGGCCATGCCGGAACAACCCCGATGTCCATCCGCCGGGATGCCTTGGCTGCTGCCGCACAAATCATGCAGGTGATTGAAGAAGAAGCACGAGCAACTGGTTCGACCGTTGGCACCATCGGACAATTACAACTATTCCCGGGTGGCGTCAATATCATTCCAGGACGTGTAGAATTCACCCTAGACCTCCGAGACATCGATGAGTCTGTCCGGGATCAGGTTGAAAAAAATATTACTACACGAGCAAAAAAACTATGTGAGGACAGATCTATCACCTTATCCATTGAAGATTTACAGCGTATTTCACCGGCCCCGTGCTCTCCTTTAGTTCAAGAAGCTGCACAAAAAGCCTGCGAACAACTAGGATTTGAAGTCTTTACACTTCCAAGTGGTGCCGGTCATGATGGGATGCAACTCGTCAATCTTTGCGATATGGGAATGATCTTCGTCCGTTCAAAGGACGGAATTAGTCATAATCCAGCAGAGTGGAGTTCCAAAGAAGATTGTGCGGATGCCGCGAACGTCCTATATCAAACGCTGCTAAATCTAGCTCAATAATGTGAAAAAAGAAAAGGTAACTCCATGAAAATGGTTGTTACCTTTTCTTTTTTTGCCTCCAATTTTTACATGTTCAAAAATCGTTCACATTTTTAGTGATATATATCACAGTTCCATTTCTTGTTTTTACCTATTATGACGTTAATAAAGTTTATTTAATTACTTTTATGAGATGGAGTGAAAAACATGTTAAGTCAAAAGACCATTGACATTATTAAATCCACGGTTCCAGTTTTAGAGGTTCATGGGGAAGCCATTACCACTCGATTTTACCAATTGTTGTTCTCTCGTCATCCCGAATTGTTAAATATATTCAACCATGCCAATCAAAAGAAAGGGAGACAACAAGCCGCTTTAGCGAATGCTGTGTATGCAGCAGCAGCCAACATCGACAACTTAGCAGCCATTATCCCAGTTGTTAAGCAAATTGGTCACAAGCATAGAAGTCTTGGTGTTAAACCTGAACACTACCCAATCGTCGGTGAAAATCTGTTGGCAGCCATCAAGGATGTGTTAGGAGATGCCGCAACGGATGAAATCATTGGCGCATGGGCTGAAGCCTATGGTGTCATTGCAGACGCGTTTATCTCCGTTGAGGCTGAAATGTATGATGAAGCAGAAAAGCAACCTGGTGGATGGGAAAATTTCCGCACCTTTACAGTCGTAGAAAAAGTAAAAGAAAGCGAAGTCATCACTTCCTTTTACTTAAAGCCAGCGGATGGCGGTCCTATTTCAAACTATCTCCCCGGGCAGTACATTAGTGTAAAAGTCAAGCTTGATGGCGACGAATATACGCATATTCGTCAGTACAGCCTTTCTGACGCACCTGGGAAGGAATACTACAGAATTAGCGTAAGAAGAGAAGATGCTTCTGAAGATCATCCGCAAGGAGTTGTTTCGACTTACTTGCACCACCAAGTTGAAGTGGGCGATGCTCTCCAAGTAAGCGCGCCAGCCGGTGACTTTGTGTTAGATACGGACAAAGAGACTCCTATTGTTCTACTTAGCGCAGGGGTGGGCTTAACTCCTCTTGTAAGTATGTTGAATTCACTTGCTGGTCAAAGTGATCGTCAAGTATCCTTTATCCATTCTGCTGTGAACGGCAACTATCATGCGATGAAAGAGCACGTTCAACAGCTTGCCAAAGATCACAAGAATATTCGCTCTTATGTTTGCTATCAAAGACCTACATCTGCCGATCGAGAACAAGCAAGTTTCGATAAAGAAGGCTATATTGATTTAAATTGGCTTAAGTCCGTCGTACCTTCCAATCAAGCTGACTTTTATTTCTGCGGTCCTGTCTCCTTTATGAAAGGAATCTATGCTGTATTAAAAGAGTGGGGTGTCAGCACTGACCGTATCCATTATGAATTCTTTGGTCCAGCCACGGTGTTAGAAGAACCCGTTTCAGTTAACTAATAAAAAAGCACCTCGTTGCAGGTGCTTTTTTATTTTTCGACATTTTAAGGGATTACTTCCAGAACTTGTCCATGTTATGATACAAGAATAGACAACAGCAATGGGAGGAGAAATTTAGATGGACTTACGCGGAAAAACAGCCTTAGTTACTGGGGGGGGTACTGGCATAGGGAAGGCCACTTCCCTTGGACTTGCTAAATTAGGCGCTAATGTGGTTATTAATTATTCCCGTTCCGAACGGGATGCAATAGAAACCCTTACGGAAGTAGAAGAGTTAGGGGTACAAGGAATGATTGTCCAGGCGGATGTTTCTTCCGACGCTGATGTTCGCAACATGGTTACTGCGGCGGTAGAAAAATTCGGCAGACTTGATATTTTAGTCAATAACGCAGGAACAACCGATTTTGTCGATTTCCATGACCTCGAGGGTCTTAAAGAGGAGCATTTTGATCGTGCATTTGGAGTCAATTCCAAGGGAATCTTCTTTACTACCCGGGCTAGTGCTGAGGAACTGAAGAAAAATAAAGGGTGTGTCGTAAACGTTACCTCGATTGCCGGCTTATATGCAGGAGGCAGCTCTATTGCTTATTGTGCCTCAAAAGCAGCAGCCATCAGCATTACAAAAACACTTGCTAAAACCTTAGCACCGGATGTACGAGTGAATGCCGTGGCTCCAGGAATCGTGATCACTCGCTGGGTAGAGGGAAAAGAAGAACACATCAAGAGACTTGCAGACGACACTCCACTTGGCCGTTGTGCTACACCAGAAGATGTCGCTGAGGTCATCATTTCGTTAGTTCAAACCGGATTTGTTACTGGACAGGTCGTCGTGGTAGATGGAGGAAAAAATCTCTAGCTGTAAAATAGACCATTGGTGTTTTGACATCATTGGTCTTCCCCTTGAGTAAAGGTAGGTAGGCAGATCAATAAGCGGAGAAATTACGGTTATTTGTAAATTCAGGCCTTATTTAAGGAAAATAAGCGGATGATTTGCGTCTAATTAAGGGAAAACCAATAATTTCCAAGTTTCTTGACTCCATAAGCGAAATTTCTCCGTTATTTTGGCTATTTTCGATGTCATTCTCCACTTAAGGGAAATTTCTCCGTCTAATTGTTTGTCCTGTTTTTTTCATGGTTATCTCACCAAAACTAACCTTTGATTCGGCGCAGAAAACATACTATAATCAATATTGCCTTAAAGCAGTTTATAGATATTCAAACAAATAAAATTTCCATCGAACCACTATTTACTTTATCCTCAATTTCATGATATATTATTTCTTGCTTGCGCTCGTAGCTCAGTTGGATAGAGCGGCGGTTTCCGGTACCGCGTCTGCCGGGAGTTCGAGTCTCTCCGAGCGCGCCACATTCACAATTCTTCATGTCCCAGTAGCTCAGCAGGATAGAGCAACGGCCTTCTAAGCCGTGTGTCGGGAGTTCGAATCTCTCCTGGGACGCCATGTTTTGATTAGACAGGGGAATAGCCTAAGTGGGCTGATCTAATTGGCGGTGTAGCTCAGCTGGCTAGAGTACCCGGTTCATACCCGGTTGGTCGTAGGTTCGAATCCTATCACCGCCACCATACCCTATTACACGGAGGCGTACCCAAGAGGCTGAAGGGGGCTGATTCGAAATCAGCTAGGGTCCGCAAGGGCTGCGGGGGTTCAAATCCTCTCGCCTCCGCCATACATACACAAGCGATCTAACGTCATGTTCTACGAAGCAATTCGTAAGCATGGCGTTTTTTG
>Ga0180215_1005946_pt1 | contig 10232 bp, 6 predicted proteins | sample eDN3rd37CBELigBY_FD_128871 | JGI IMG/M metagenome (GOLD analysis project Ga0180215, IMG submission 128871) | Enriched backyard soil microbial communities from Emeryville, California, USA - eDNA 3rd pass 37_C BE-Lig BY (version 2) (version 2) | ecosystem: Environmental > Terrestrial > Soil >...
CGCGCGGGACGTGGCGATCGGGTTGTAGTCGACCAGGGGGGAGGAGACGGCCGGCTCGACCGGTTCCCGCCCCCAAAACAGCAACCCGGCGGCCAGCAGGATGAAGCCGAGCGTCGGCAAGAGCAGCACCAGATGCCGCTCCCAGGCCGGCCGGCCCGATGTCGGAGGCCACGCCGCCGCGTCGACGCGAGGCAACGGAATCCCGGCCTGGCCGGCGGCCACCAGCAGGTCGCGCACCAGTTGTTCGGGCGATTGGTGGCGGCGGTCCCGATCCTTGGCCATCAGCTTGTCGAGCACCCGGGCCACCTCGGGAGGAACCGACGGGCTGAGCAGCCGAACGTCGGGCGGCGCCTCCTCCTGATGTTGAATCAGCTTCTGCAAGACCGTGCCGCCGGGAAACGGCGGCTGCCCGGTCAGCATGTGGTAGAGCGTGCAGCCCAGCGAATAGAGGTCGCTGCGCACATCGACGTCGCGAGGGTCGCGCGCCTGCTCGGGGCTGATGTAGTCGAACGTCCCCAGCGTCATCCCGGTCTGGGTCAGACCGTGGTCGGTCCGTCGCTCGAATCGCCGGGCCAGTCCCATGTCGACGAGCTTCGCCCGCCCTTGGGGGGTGATGATGATGTTCGACGGCTTGATGTCGCGATGAACGACCCCGCGCTCCGCGGCGTGGACCAGCGCCTGGGCGATCTGAAGCGTGACGTCCACCGCCTCGCTCACCGTCGAGGGCCCCTGCTCGTCAACCTTCCGCCTCAGGTTGATCCCGTCGATGAACTCAAAGACGATGTAGTGGTAGATCCCGTCCTGACCCAGGCTGTAGACGCGCGCGATGTTCTCGTGGTCGAGTTGGGCCGCCGCCCGCCCCTCCTGGTAGAACCGCGCCACAACCTCCGGATCGTCGGCCTGATCGGGGGGGAGGAGCTTCAGCGCCACCTGGCGGTCGAGCCGGGCGTCGCGCGCTCGGAAGACGGCTCCCATGCCGCCGGCGCCGATCGCCTCCTCCAGCGTGAACGTGTCGATCACGTCGCCGGGCCGGGGCATCGGCGCGGGGGGGGCCGAGCGGGTCGCCCCCGCCCTCCGCGACGTGGCGCTGGAGCTCCGCACGACGGTCGGCGGGTCGAGGGACGATCCCGAACCGCCCCCGGCGACGGATGAACCGCTCCGCGGCCGCGCGCTCTCCATCGGCTCGTCGGCGCTTGGGGGGTCGGGGATCTGCATGAACCAGTGCTCGTTCAACGGGGCTCGTCCCCAACGGGACATCCGTGCTTGCTTCGGCTCTCGGCGGCCAGCCGGACGTTTCGATATTTCGCGAACGCTTTGAGAGAAGACGTGGGGCCCGCAAGCGCGTGATCGGGTTTGGGGCCATTGCCGAAACTATAGACCCATCCATTCCGACTGTCAACGACGAACATTCCCCCGGAGCGGGCAAGTCGGCTCGGGCAAACAACCTTGGTTTTTCCCGGGCGAGGTCCCGGCCTCTTTGTCTGAAGTCCCGCCCGAGGAGAGGTCGAACTTCCTCACCGTGCGGCGGGCGAGTTTTGGATTCTGGGCGCGAAGCGGCTCAAGCGGCAAAACCCCGTTGTCCGATACTTTTGGTGGGGTCGTCAAGACCGATCGCAGGTCGAGTTGTCAACGGGGCGGGCCCCGAGGTCGGAATTGCCGGGAGGCGCTGGATTATGTGGAACCGGATCTTTCGAAAGGCTCCGATCATCGCGAATGGGCAAACGGGCGAATCCTCCCGGCGCGCCGCTCGATCGAAGCGCCGGCCCGCCATGGAATCGCTGGAGACCCGCGAGCTTCTGACCGCCTCGCTGGCGCCGATCCCCGACGTCACGGCGCCCGTCGGCCAGGGATATCAGCTCACCCTCGACGGCAGCGGGACCACCAGCCCCAGGCAGATCTTCACCGCGTCGTCGGACAATCCCAACATCAAGGTGAACGTCGCCCAGGGCCAGTTCTGGACCATTAACGTCCAGCACCTGGCCGATGGTCCCGACGACGTGACGATCATGAATGAGCCGATGACCTTCCAGTTCTTCCCCGAGATCGCTCCCAACACGGTTGAGCGGATCACCAACTTCAGCAACACGGGGTATTACACCACCACCGGGCGCTTCTTCCCCCGAATTGTCTCGGGCTTCGTGGCCCAGGGCGGGTCGAACAGCCCAACCAGCACGGCCTCGCAAAGCGGCGTTCCGCCCATCGGCATCGAGGTCGCCCCGCAAGTCGCCTTCAACAGCTTCGCCCAACTGGCGATGGCCAACACCGGGGCGCCCAACTCCAGCGACGCCCAGTTCTTCATCACCTTCGGACCCCAGACCTCGCTGAACTACAACTACACGATCTTCGGCCAGCAGGTCGCCGGGCTCGACACGCTCGCGAAGCTCTCCCAGGTCAAGGTCCACTCCAACGGCGCGACTCCGCCGGAAATCTCGGTCCCGGACAACCCGGTGACGATCACCGGCAGCTTCATCTCCGACACCAACCCCAACGGCGCGCTCTCGATCGACACGACCGCCGCCGGCCCGGGCGAAACGGCCCATATTCAGGTCATCGCGACCGACCCGACCGACGGCTCCACGGCGGTCCAGACCTTCACCGTTTACACTCCGGCCGACACCGGCGCCGTGCGGCAGATCAACAACGTCCTGATCGCCACGCCCAAGCCCCAACCGCGCAACTTCCGGGGAACCAACACCATCGAGGTGAGGCAGGCCCCCGCGCCGACGATCCCGCCGAGCGAACGGCTTCAGGTGTACGTCAACGGCGTGCTCGACTCGAACCAGCCCGACCCGAACTCGCTGGTGCAACTGGTCGTCGCCGGCTCCAAGGCCAACGACAAGCTCACCATCTCCAACGACGTGACCGTGCCGGCGACCTTAAGCGGCGGCATGGCGGGCCGGCGGAACGTCGTCACGGCCGGCGGAGGCTACTCGATCGTCCACGGCTGGTTCGGCCACAACACCTTAGTCGGCGGCGAGGGCCCCAACATCCTGATCGGCCGCGAGAACCGAGCCCGGTTCCGCCCCAGCCCCTCGACGCTCCAGGTCTTCGCCGGCGAAGCCCGCGGCCACTCCTCCAACGGCCAACCCCGCCGCCCGATCGGCACCTACTACCGGTTCGTCAACGGCCACCTCGTGCCGGTCTCCCAGCTCAAGCCCTGAGACGGATCCTCATCCGGGTGGGAGGCGCCGGTTGGCTCAACTTGAGAGCGCCGATCCGCCGGTCGGCGCCTCTCCCAGCCCACTGCGCTGACGCCGATCGGCGGATCGGCGCTCCCGGATCATGCGCAATACAAAGGCGGGGCGGGCGCGCGTCACCAATCGCCGGGGATCGCCTCGCCCCCGGCGCGGGTGCCGAGCGCCCGCCAGAGCTTCGGGTCGATGCTCGATTTGACGAACCGCACCGAGCCGTCGACCATCGCCGCCTGCACGCCGCCGGGGTGGAGGCTTCGGGCCGTGAACAGGCCCACCCCCTCGACGCCCGCTTTCCCGCAGTCGGGGATCGGGCTGTTCGGCGGGGCGGAGGTATGGAAATGGGTGTAGCCCGCGCCGGCGATCATCCAGGTCGCCCCCGCGTCGAGCGACCAGGGCGATCGGGGGCCGAGCCTTGAGCAGTTCACCAGGAAATGGTCGGCGGTGAACCCGGGAAAGTCGTCGAGTACGTAATCCTTGAAGGGCGAGAAGGCCGCGCCTCCGGCGGCGTCGGAGCCGATGGGCTTCTCGGAGAACATCACGGTTGCGGACAGGCCGTCGGTGATCGACGACAGAGGCGCCACGCGGCCGGGCGCCGCGACCACGAACGGGCCGTCGTCAACGAACGTCGCCACGCCGTTAACCAACTTAAGCAGCTCGGCGCCCGTGTTGGCTCGGTAGCTGTTCGGGCCGATCGCTCCTCCCGCCGAGAGCGGGTCCGAGGGGCAAAGGAAGACATCGATCCGGGTCCGGCCGACCGTAAAATGAAACGGCGGCGGATAGACCAGGCCGGGCGTGGGCCTCGCGGGCTTGACGATGTGCGCCGGGGACCCGAGCGGCGCGTCGAAATTGATCTGGTCGTGGAGGGCCTGTTGTTCCAGATAGGGTAGCAGACGAACCTGTGGAGAGAACGTGCTGAGTATGACGCGCCCCGACAGGCCCGCGCTGTAGCCGTAGGTGTAAGTGGCCTCCGGCGGGAGCCCGCCGAAGGTCGAGGCGAAGTGCTGGGACGCCGTCGCCAGGTTGCGCAGGTTCGACGCGCACCGAACCCTCCGGGCCGCCTCGCGGGCTGCCTGCACGGCCGGCATGACGAGCCCCGCCAGGATCGCGACGATCCCCACCACGACGAGCGTTTCAATCAAGGTGAACGCCCGCGACCGCCCCGGAGCGGTGGCGCGGCTTGCGCCGTTCATCATCCTTTTGACGCGCATGGAACTCACTCCGCCATGACGATGACCGGGATCGCCAAACGCTTGTCCGACTCAGGCCGGCTTGCCGCGCCGCCGCCAGAGGACCGCGCCGGCGACCAGCAGGACCGACAGCCCCAAGCCCACCGAGACCCACGACGCCGCGGCGACCATGTCGGGGCCTTGCGTCGCCACGACCCCCGCCCCCTCGGAGAAATGGAGCTCCCTCGCGGGATTCACCCCCGGGGTGCTGGAGATCTTGCCGGCCAGGGCGTCCAGCACCGAGACGCCCGGCTGCTCCTTGGGCCAAAAGGTTGAGGCGGGATAGACCTCGTTGAACTTGATCGATTGGACCTCACACTTCAGGGTTGACGAGATCGGCCCGCCCGGCGCGTCGTAGTCCACCATTTCCGAGATCACGGGGATCTTGCGCCCTTGGATCTCCTCGACCTTCAACGCGGACCAGACCCAGACGGGTCTGTCGGCGGCCCGATCCTCGGCGGTGCTGTAGGCGGTCACCTTGATCGGGATGTGCGACGCCGCGTCGATGTAAAACACGTGGTCCTGCGTCCTGAACCATTTCACGTTCTTGAATATGAAGGCGTGGGCCTCCCTGTCGCCGACCTTCGACTTGCCGCCGTATTCCGCCTTGTCGATCGCCTGGTGCAGCGGGGTCCTGCCGACATACCAGTAAAGGAGGGGCTTGGGCCGCTCGACCCTGTCGGATTGGTCCTCCCTGCCGAAGTCGCGCTTGATGACTATGGAGGTTTGGATGTTCGGATCGATGTCGTCGAACGAAACGAACGCCGACTTGGGGCCGTTCTGGTAGTTCTCCGTCCGCATGTAGAGCTTGTCGCCGTCCTTGTATTCGGCTCCATAGTACTTATGCAGGTTCATGTCGTCGATGTAATGCTCGTCGATGATGTTGTACACCAGGTTGGGCGGTGGATTCTCGTAAATCAACTCTTGATGGACTTTCAATTCGACCGACTTGATGGATTCGAAGTCCCAGGCCAGCGAGTCGCGGATTTCGTTCAGGAATTCTTGCATCGCCCGTCTCCTCTCGATGTTGATGCCGCAAGGTGAGGCCGGGAAGGGGACATGGGCCGCCCTCGAAGACGATGTGGGCGCATCGGCCCATAACATGGCCCTCGACGGTCCACGCCCGCCTTCCGGAGTCCGTCGGGGACCGAGCTTAATTGTTGCAGATTACCACTTTGGGACAGCGCGGCAGCCCTGTCGGATCTCCCGTGCCGCACCGGTAGTAGGGGCCGCAATCGAATGTCGAGGTGAAGCAGGGGTGACTTGGCGCGGCGTCCTTCACGCATGTCCCGACCCTGTACGTGTTGGGAATCGGCGACGTGCAGCCAAATTCCGTACCCGTAGCGTCGCAGTCGGGGCAACTGGTAACGACCGGAGTGCAGGTGGCCTGAGGGATGGTGGTGGTGCCGGGCCAGTCCGGTGGGTCTGCGGCGCCAGCCCGGCTCGAAACCGCCTCCAAGAATCCCAATGAGATCGGAATTGACATCACGGCGACAGCCGCGAACGACTTTCGCCGCCACTTGCGCGATGCGTTCAACATCTTGAGCCTCCTTAGGTGAGATCCTCGACTTGAAGCCTTCGAAATCCGCGGCCACGAGCCTTGGGGCCAGCGCGCGTCACCAATCGGCGGGGATCGTTTCACCGCCGGCGCGGGTGACGAGCGCCCTCCGGACGATCGGATCGATGCGCGATTTAACGAGCCGCCCGAGATCGCCCCGAGCGGCTTGGGGCGGCGGCGCGGATCGCGCCGCCCCGTCGTCCCGGCTCGCCTGGGGTTCACCCCTCCGCGACGACGACCGGGATCACCAAACGCTCAACCGACGGCTGCTTCGGCCTGACGGTGATCGAGTGCTTGCCGGGGGGCAGAGTGGAACCGCTTTTCGGCCGCAGGTTGAACCGGACGAGCGCGCCGTTCCGCTCCTCGGAGACCGGACGCGCCTCGGCGCTCGCTCCCAACGCCTCCGACAATTCCACAACGGCTGGCGCGTCGCCTTCATCCTTCAGGACGACGATGAAGTTGGTCCCATCGGGGTCGTTGGCGGCTTCCGCCGTGATTGCCAGTTGGCTTGGGATCGCTCTGATGTCCGAGACGCTCTCGCTGACGACGCGAAGTCGCTCGCGGCGCGAGTCGTCCCACGGGTCGATGACGGTTACTTCCCCCGAATACCGCCCTTCCGGAAGGGGACCGCGCAGGGTCACGCGGTACGTGTAGGTCGTGAAGTCCACGCCGGGCGTCGTGTAGGCGGCGGTGACGGCCTTTGGTTTGCCGACTTCAAGGAAATCGTTGGGATTCTCGATGATCGGCTCGCGACTTTCGCCCTCCGGCTCCACCGTGATGACGGTGATGCCGCGCTCCTGATCCGACCCCGCTTCGCCGAGATAGGTCATGTCGCCCCCGGCCTGGAGCAGAAACGGCGGCTTGGCGTAGCCGCGCATCGTCGCGGTGAGCGTCAACGTCGGGGTCAGATCGGAATCCGTGGTCAAAGTCACCGTCGCGTCCTGCTCGCCCACGGGAAGCGGAGTCGCGTCGACGAGAACCGGACACTCCTCGCCGGGGGCGACCACCATCGTTTCGATTCTCGGCGTGGCGCATCCGCAACTGCTCGAAGCATCACGGATCTTGACCGGCTGGCCGCCCTCGTTTCGCAGGACGAATCGCAGAGTCACCGGCCCCCCCGGATGAGGGGCCTCGGCCGTGTCCTCCCAGACGATCGTTTCCTCCACGGCCACCAGCCGGCCGGCGTCGGCGGCTTGGCCGCGGCGCGCCGCCAAAAGCAGGCCCAGCACGATTCCCAGAATCGCCACCGCCATACCGGCCACCATCAGCGGTCGAGCCAGAGCGCGTTTTTTGGACATCACGAAAACTCCTCGGTTGGCGCCAAAAGACCGTCACGGAATCGTTGCCCGAGAGAGAGCCGAAGCGCGGCTGGGAGTCCGATGACGAAGATCGAACGCCGAAGTCGCGATCAGAGTGGAGGCGACAGCGAGCCGTCGGCATCGGGTTTTTTAGACTTTTCGGATTAGATCGCTGTTGGCGTGATGAGTCAATAGGTTGATTTTTTTGTTTTGCTTTATTGTCGCTTTCCGCCGTAATCGCCAGTTGCGCTGGAATTGCTTTGATGTCCAGGGGATTTTTGCTCGCGACGCGAAGCCGTTCGCGGCGACTGGCGTTCCACGGGTCGACAACGACCACCTCCCCCGAATTCCGTCCCTCCGGGAGGGGGCCGCGCAGGGTTACGGGGTAGGTGTAGGTCGTGAAGACCACGCCGGGCGTCGTGTGGGCGGCGGTGACGGCCTTGGGTTCGCCTATCTCAAGGAAATCGTTGGGATTCTTGATGATTGGCTCGCGGCTTTCGCCCTCCGGCTCCATCGTGACGACGGTGATGCCGCGCTCCTGGTCCGAGTCCGTTTCCCCGAGATCAGTCAAATTGCCCCCGGCCTGGAGCACGACCGGCGGCCTGGCGTAACCGTGTAGTTTCGCGTTGAGCGTCAGCGTCGGGGTCAAATCCGAATCCGTGGTCAAAGTCACCGCCACGTCCTGCTCGCCCACGGCGGGCGGAATCGCGTCAACGACAACCAGGCTCTCCTCGCCGGGGGCGATCACCATTGTTTCGCTCCTCGGCGTGGCGCATCCGCAACTGCTCGAAGCATGATGGATATTGACGGGCCGCCCTCCCTCGTTCCGCACGACGAATTCCAGACTCACCGGCCCCCCCGGGTGAGGCCACTCGGCCGTGTTCTCCCAGACGATCGTGTCTTCCACGGCCACCAGCCGGCCGGCGTTCGCGAGCTGGTCGCGGTTCGCCGCCAAGAGCAGACCCAGCGCGATTCCCAGAGTCGCCACCATCATGCCGTCGGCCGTCAGCGGGCGCGCCAGCGCGCGTTTGTTGGACATCGCGAATTCTCCTGGGTTGGCGCCAAAAGGCCATCACGGACTCGTTGCCCGAGCGGAGGCCGAAGCGCGGCTGGGAGACCGATGACGAAGATCGAGATCCGAAATTGCAATCAAGAAGGGTGGACACGAGAGCGAGCCGTCGGGATCGGGGTGCCCGGGCTTTTCGGATTAGATCGCCGCTGGCGCGACGAGTCAAGAAGTGGGTTTTTTTATTCATTTTTTGTTTCACGACGCGACTCGAGACGGACCCGTCGGCGAAAGCCTCGGTTGCCTGGGCGGGGCGAAATGGGGAAAATTGCGACGATGACCGCCACGAACAATTTAGGACATGGCTTCGAGCGACGTTATGATTCCGCTACCCATTGATCCAAGCCTTCCCCGAATCCTCGAGGTCTTGAGGGAGCGCCGCGGCCTGGTGCTGGTCGCCGCGCCGGGGTCGGGGAAGACGACTCGGGTGCCGCCGGCGATCGTGGACGCGGGACTGCTGGACGAGAGGAAGCCCACGGTGATCGTCCTACAGCCCCGGCGAGTCGCCGCGCGGTCCACGGCGGCCCGGATCGCGGCGGAGCGGGGGTGGACGCTCGGCGGGGAGGTCGGCTATCAGGTTCGCTTCGAGCGCCGGGCGTCGGCGGCGACACGGTTGATGATCCAGACCGAGGGCGTGCTGACGCGCCAGATCCTCGCCGACCCGTTCCTGGAATCCGTCGGCGCGGTGGTGCTCGACGAGTTCCACGAGCGGAGTCTTCATTCCGACCTGGCCCTGGCCTTGCTTCGCGAGATCCGCCGCGAGGTTCGCCCCGACCTGCGGATCATCGTGATGTCGGCCACGCTCGACGCCGCCCCCGTCGCCCGGTTCCTGGACGACGCCCCCGTGATCGAGATTCCGGGCCGAACTTTCCCCATTGAGATCACCCACCACGACGCCGCCCGGCCGACCGATCCGGAGACCGTCGCGGGAGAGGTCGCTGAAATTCTGGCCGATCCATCCGACCGGGGGCACGTCCTGGTTTTCCTGCCGGGAATGGCCGAGATCCGCCGCGCGGGCAAGGCGATTGAGCCGATCGCCGAGCGGGCCGGAGCGGTCGTTCTACCACTCCACGGCTCGCTACCGAGCGACGAGCAGGACCGGGCGCTCCGACCTTCGGAGCATCGAAAGATCATTCTTTCAACCAACATCGCCGAAACATCGCTGACGATTGACGGCGTGACGGCGGTGATCGACTCGGGCCTGGCTCGGATCGCCCGGCATGATTCCAGCCGCGGGCTCGATCGGCTCGACCTGGATCGGATCAGTCGGGCGTCGGCCGACCAGCGCGCGGGGCGGGCCGGACGAACCGCGCCCGGACGCTGCGTTCGGCTCTGGTCCGAGCGCCGACAGGCCGCGCTCGCCCCGTTCGACGAGCCGGAAATCCAGCGCGTCGACCTATGTTCAACTTTATTAACGCTCCGCTCGTGGGGCGTGGCCGAGCCGAAGCGGTTCGGCTGGTACGAGGCCCCCGCCGTCGATCGCGTCGAGGCGGCGGAGGCGCTTTTGATCCGGCTCGGAGCCCTCGATTCGAACACGCGGGCCATCACGCCGCTGGGAAACCGAATGCTCGCCCTGCCGACGCATCCCCGGCTGGCCCGCCTACTTTTGGCCGCCGCCGAGCGGGGGATGCTTCGCGAAGGCGCCGCGCTGGCGGCCCTGCTCTCGGAGAAAGACATCGTCGAGCGAGGTCGATCGGGCGGGGCGCCCGGCGCTCGGCGGGGGGCGTCCGACCTCCTCGGCCGGCTCGACACGCTGGCCGAGGCCGAGGCGGCGCGGTTCGCGCCCTCGCTTCGGAATCGGGGGATCGATCCCGCCGCGGCCCGGCAAGCGGCGAAAGTTCGTGATGATTTGATCCGTCTGGGCGCCCGCCTGGCGAAGAGCGAGCGCCG
>Ga0180215_1005948_pt1 | contig 10229 bp, 10 predicted proteins | sample eDN3rd37CBELigBY_FD_128871 | JGI IMG/M metagenome (GOLD analysis project Ga0180215, IMG submission 128871) | Enriched backyard soil microbial communities from Emeryville, California, USA - eDNA 3rd pass 37_C BE-Lig BY (version 2) (version 2) | ecosystem: Environmental > Terrestrial > Soil >...
ACGGCTCGTCTCGCCCCCCCCACTGCAGCTTGAACCGATGCGTCCCCCCACCCGGGGTGCACCGCCCGAAGTTGAAGACCCCGACACCCCGCCTGCTCAGCTCCTCCATGAACGACCAGTACAACAACATGTTCGGCGCCTTCGAGTTGTACTCCCTGAGCGACGACGCCCAAGTCATCTCGAACTCCCCTCGCCACACGAACCCGCACCCCGCCGCGACCGGCTGCACCCCATGGTAGACCGCGCCGAAGATCACCCGCTCGCCGAAATGACGCGGCAGCGCGGCGAAGAACCCTCGCGGCAGCGTCGGCGTCCCCAGATCCCTCATGTTCCGGCTGAAGACCTCGTAGAACGCGCCGACCTGCTCCGCGCCGAACTTCACCTCCATCCCCTCCTTCTGCGGGCGCCGGATCTGGCTCCGCAGCTTCGAGGGGAACCCCCGCCACAGCGACTCCGCCTCCGCCGACAGCTCCAGCACCACCGTGACCTTGCGTTCCACCGTCCGCAACCCGGTTGCATACTCCGACGCGCCCCGGCTGCGCAGCTCCAGGAGGTCGGCGCCGCTCCGCCGCGCCTCCGCCACCGCCCACTCCTCCAACACCCGGCGCGCCGCCGGGGAGCCCAGCGCGCCGCCGTAGTTCAGGAACGGCAGCGAGACCAGATAATGCCCTAGGATCCGGCTCCGTACCCGCGCCAGCGGCAGCACCCCCAGACACCCCCCACCCTCATCCACCACCATCCTGTAGAGGCACTCCGCCCCCAACTCCGACTCCAGGACCTCGCGCCACCCCCGCAGATGGCAGAAGCTGCTCCCCTCCGCGGCCGCCACGAAGTCGTCCCACCCCGCCCAATCCCCCGCCTCGATCACCTCAACCCCATGCATCGCCCCCGCACCCCCTTCCGAACGCCTCGCCATTGCCTCACCTGAGCTGCAGCGCCCCGATCGACTCCGCGATCGGCTGGAACCTGAACTCCCTCAGCAACTCCTTGATCCGGTCCGCCGTTCGCCTCAACCCACCGTAGTGGCGCACCCGCACCGGCCAGGGGACCGGCAGCCGCGGTTGTTCCGGGTCCAACTCCCAGGGGTGGATGTAGAAGGTCCCCGGTACCCCCCTCCGCTCCGCCTCCACCAGCGCCGACCTGACCAGCGCCAGCGGGAAGAGCCGCAGATACCCGCCGCCCCCCGCCGGCAGCGTCGCGTTCCAGAGCCGCACCGTCGCCGGCGGTATCTCCAACAACCGCCCCGCCGTACGCGCCAGCCAGTAGGGATCGCGCCCACCACCCGCGTACCCGTACCCCGGCCGCCGCACCGGATAGAGACTGGAGTCGTAGCGGTAACCCTCCTCGAGGAGCAGATCCAGCGCCCACTCGCGGCCGGGCACGATCGAAAAACTGGGAGCCCGGTAACCCAGCACCGGACTCCCCGTCAGATCCTCGAGCAGGCTCTTGGTCCGCCGGACCGATTCCCGGAACTCCGTCGGCCCCAACTCCGTGACTCGCCTGTGCTCCCACCCGTGTGACGCGATCTCGTGCCCCGCCGCCGCCAGCTCCCGGACGAGCCCCCTGTGGCGTGACGCCACCCAACCCAGGATGAACATCGTCCCCCGCACCCCGTGCTCGGCCAACAGCTCCAGCAGCCGCCCCATCCCCTCCTCCAGCCGGCTCTCGTACTCCGGCCAGCTCGACCGCGGGACCCACCGCTCGAAGGCGTTGACCTGGAAATACTCCTCCACATCGACCGTGAAGTGATGCACCACCCTCGGCTCAATCCGCACCATGTCCCACCCCCACACCATCTTCCAGGAACGGCTCGTCCCGGTCGCTGTCGGCTGCTTCCTCGAGGATGATACTCCGGGCCGTGAGCTCCCTGACCAGCACCTCGACCGTGCGGTGGATCCGCGCGAAGCTCTCCTCGAACACCGCCTCCGAGTGCGACCAGGGATCGGTGATCGTACGCGCCCGGATCGGTTCGGGGTCGAGATCGCCGAGCACCAGCACCGCTTCGGCAGGCCACCCGAACTTCTTCACCACCACTCGCCGCTGCTCGCCGCTCATCACCACCACCAGGTCGACCGACTCGAGATCCGCCCAGCTCAGACGACGCGACCTGTGCGCGCTCAGATCGATCCCCCGCACGTATCCCACCCTGATCGCCTCCTCGGGCGGCGCCCGCTCCTCACCCCACAAACCGGCAGAACGCACCTTGAAACGAGGTCGGATCGGCGCCGGCAGCAGTTGCACGAACAGCTCCGCCGCGAACGGACTCCTGCAGATGTTCCCCTGACACACGAAGACGAGAGACTCGATCGGCTGTAGCGCACGCAATGATTCCAACGCCCGCCTTCGCCGCCACGGATGAAGAACTCGGTCGCTCAGCGCTATCACACCCCGCGCGGCCTTGCTCATCACTCTGATCGGCATCGCTCCACATAGTAGCTGTGAGAGATCTCCGGGACGTTCATCACCCCACGCTACCGCACCGGCACGGTCGCTCCGTCACATCAGCTGTCGCTCCTCCGCAGCAATTGGTAATAGACGACGTCGCCCGCTCCCGACGCCCAGCGCGCCCTCCCTCCCCGCTCCAACCCCATCCGGACGCCGCGAGCTTTACGACGGCTAGACAACGCCTTTCAACGATTTCGCGGCTCCCGCCGCTCGGATACTCCGCTCACCGGCCGAGCCTACACCGCGGCAACCTCACCCACCCCCGGCCGACCGGCGCCCGGTAGTTGGGCAATTACCGGACCGGGGGCACACGCCTCCCCCGCGTTGGCTCTGCGACCGGCCCCTTGGAGCGGGGGTGGATTGCACCGCGCGCGGGCGATGCGCGATCCCGCGCATCCGGTGTCCCACGCCCCGGCCGAGGCTAGGAGCAAAGCAATGCCCGCCGTGCTCAGGTGCACGGCGGGCAACGCATTCGACCCGATCGGCACCACCGGTCACGTCTCACCGACGCACCCGGCGCACCCCGGATTCGATACTATTCACGGTCGGACCGCAGGCCAGCTGCGATCCACCCCGTATCACGAACCTACTCCCTCCAGCCCACGACTACTCCGGCTGCCGCCCACGCGCCAGCATCGGCGCCATCTTCGGCCCGGCCACGTACGTCCAGCAGGGATACTCCCCCACCTGGACCCCCACGCGCCGCCACAACCGGCCCACGACCCGCTCGTCTTGGTCCAGCTCCTTCAACACCTCGACCGCGCAGCGCCAGACCTCCCCCTTCACCCTCCCCGACCCCGCCAGGACCAGCGCCGTCTCGCCATTACCTACCTCGTACCGGGTACCCACTACCTCCCTCGTCGCCACCCGCTCGGCCGCACCGGCCGCGCCCGCCGCCGCCAACGCCGGCGGGACCGGACCAGGCACGAAGAAATGGAAGAACTTGCCGCTACGCACCCCGGCCTCGTCACCGGACGGAACCGTCATCCTACTCTCCTCCGAATCATTCGCGCCGGCAGCGCGGCCCCTGAACCTCCTGGACCAATCCACCGGCTCCATGGGGCCTGGCCCCAGCGCCCGCCCCATTCGCTTACGCTCCACTCGACACCACCCCCCACACACCTCACCCCTCACCGCGCCCGCTCCCGGCGCGGCCACCGCAACGCATTGCGCACCCGGTAGACCCCGGGCATGCGCCACGCTATCTCCAGCGCCTCGCGCGCCACCTCGGCGTGCGAGACCGTACCCTCCAGCGTGATCACGGCATCGTTGGCGTACGTCGCGATCCCCTCGGCCTCCGGACCGAGGACCTGATAGAGCGCGGCGTCGACCGAACGCGCCAGGTCCCGGTCCCGGTACGCCCGCAGATGACGCTCCTCCGCCACTCGGCTCACGTGATGCAACGGGCTCGGCCAACCGCTACCCTCCGGCTCCGGCGGATAGAGCTCGCCCCGCCTCGCCCAGTAGCCAGGACGGTCGGCATAACCACCCCTGTACCCCTCCGGGTACCCGAACCCCCCGCGCTCGTAACGCCCCTCGGGGGTCCTGTCGTAACGTGCCACTGCACGACGGTAACGCCGTGCCATCCGCTCTCTCGCGTGCGGGCGTGACGACATCTCGGCCTCCTTCCCTTGCCTGGTGCGCTCCGTCGCCACCGCAGGTTCCGCACCGGCGCCGGGTACCCCGGGATGCGTCGCGTCGTCGCGTGCCGCTCCGGCAGCGTCCTCGGCCGCGGCGGTGGAAATACCAACGCGGCGCGGGCTACGACGTCGTCTACACCCCCGAACGCGGGAAAGGCAGCTCGTGGACGACGACGTCGGGGCCGTCCGGCGCGCCCAGCCGTAACCTCGCCGGCGGCTCCACCTCGCGCCGCACGTAACCCAGCCCGATCACCTGGTCGTACATCGGCGAGACACACGCGCTCGTCAACCGCCCCACCACCTTCTCCTCGCCCGGACGGAAGAACTCCGCCCCCTCCGCGGGAACCGGGATCTCGCCCAGGAAGAAGCCGCGGAGCTGCCAGTTCACATGCCCACGATGCAGGATCCGGATGATCACCTCCTGACCGGTATAACACCCCTTCGTCGTGCTGATCGCCCGGTCCGCTAGCCCCGCCTCCAGCGGGATCACCGCCTCCGTCAGCTCCGCCCCCCACCGCGGGCGCCCCGCCTCGATCCGCGCCACCTCGAGCGCGCTCTGCCCCACCGGCCGCGCCCCCGCCCCCACCAACCCCTCCCAGAGCGACGGCAGCAGCTCCGCCGACGCGACAAGGTCGTACCCTTCGCCCCCCGTGTACCCGGTCCGGACCACCACGACCGCCCCACCCCCGAACTCCACCTCCCGGAACGACTCCTCCCCCTCCCCGGCCCAATCCCCCAACCCCAACACCTCCGCGACCACCCCCCGGGCAGAGGGGCCGTAGACGCCGAGCGCACCGGAACGCCCCCCGAGATCGTCGATCCGAGCGAAGAGCGGGGGGACGAACTTGCGTAGATGCGCCACCGCACCCGGCCGAGCGCCGGCATCCAGATCGACCAGGACCTCGCCCGATCCGAGCCGGAACGCCCGCAGATCGGCGATCATCTTCCCCTTCGGCGTCAACATGGCCGCGTAGACACCCCGCCCCTCGGGCGCGCCGGCCAGGTCGTTCGTGATCAGACCCTGCACCATCTTCAGCGGGTCGCGCCCATGGAGACGGAGCTGCACCCGATCCCAACGGTCCACCACCGCCGCACCCCCACGGATGGCGGCATACTCACCGGCGGGATCGCCATAGTTACGAACCGCCTCCCGCCCGGCCACCGAAACGAAACGAGCGCCCGCCCCCTCGTGATACGAACGCAGGGGCGAACTCTCGCTCCCGACTCCCGGCTCCGGGCCGCCGACTTCGGCTACCATCGCTCAACCACGCGCCAACTGCTCGATCGTGTTCCGTACCCTGCGCGCATCCGGCGCGTCCACGACCTGCGCCAGATACGCCTCCAGATCCGCTATCGCCTCCGCACGCCGCCCCGCTCGCGCCAACAACATCCCCCGGTCCCGCAGCTCCACCGGCGCCGGGCGCAGCAGGAGGATCCGCTCCACCGCCGCCAACGCCTTCCCATCCTCGCCCGCGTTCAGATAGATCGCCTTCAGATTCTTCAGCAGCCGCACCAGCATGTCCTTCTTGCCGGTCGGCTCCAGGAACTCCGGCTGCAGCCGCACCAACCCGCCGTAGACCCGGTCCAATAGATTCTGCGCCTCGTCCTCGAAGCGCAACCGGCCGTTCTCGAAGGGATCCAACAGCAGCCGCACCACCTCCCCCTCGTAGCGGATCAGGAAGTGACCCGGGAACCCGACCCCCCGCAACGGCAAACCCAACCGCCACCCGACCTCGAGATAGACCATACTGAGCGAGATCGGGATCCCCACCCGCCGGTCCAGGACATCGTTCAGGAAACAGTTGCGCGGATCGTAGTACGCATCGGCGTTGCCACGGAACCGCTCCTCCCGGAACAACACCCGGCTCAGCTCCTGCAGCACCACCAGCGGCGCGGTCTCCCCCGCCAACCGCTCCCGGACCCGCTCCGCCAGCCGGTCCAGCTCCGCCAGATACCGCGCCGGCGTCAACTCAGGATACTCCTCCGCCGCGATCAGCAGCGCCGTCGCAGCCAGATCCAGCTCCTCGTCGGCCGCCGCCGTCATCGCGGCAAACTGCGCCCGCACCTCAGGCGACGATGGCACTATCATGATCCCCTCGCGCTCTCACCCGATCGCGTCCCCCTGCCTGGTAGACGATTGCCACTCCCCCCAAACTACGGCCCGAACCCCGATCTCGCCAACCTACGCCGCGTCCAGAGCGCTATCCCCTTCATCCCGGCTCAGATCCAGCGCCGCCGCCCGACCACAACGATGACAGTAGAGCACCACCGTGTAGTCCCCCTCGGGACGCGTCGGGATCGCCGCACCACGCTCCATCCCCTTCGCATCCAGGAACGCCACGATCTCTATCGTATCCGGACCGCAATGCGGACACGGCACGTTCGACGGATCCTCCAGATACGAGAGCGCCAACGACAGCCCATCCTGCATGTCGAACTCGGCAGGGCCATCCGCACTGCCGGAGTCTCGATTCGGCGGCTCCTTGAATTTCGACATCTCAGCCCTCCCGGCGGGGATCGTTCCCATCCTCAGTGGCGCAACATCTATTCCCTGCGGCCCGGACGACCTTGCATCCCGCCCGGCTCCCCTTGTTCCGACTCCGTGTCAGACCACCCCACGCCCCTCCCCACTCCCCGCCCCACCCTTCGCAAACTTCGGTGTATCTTCGGGGTATGCGTTACACAGAGCACCCGTGCCGACGCCTGGCACGGGTACGTCTACGATAGGAACGATTTGGATCTGGCTGAGATCGACAATCGCGCCAGGACGCCGGCGCGGGCACCCGGTGGAGCGGTTCGGAGCGCCCGCTCTGAACCCCTCCCATTCTCGGCCGATCCCTGGCTGGACGCACTATCGGCAGGATCGACCATGATGTCGCACAACCCTTCGCTCCTGAGGGAGCTGATCGAGAACATTCGGACCACCGGGCTGGCCTGGGCACGGCACCGCCGTGAGCTCTCCGCGCTCCAGAACCGGCGCAAGGCGCTGCAGCTCGAGATCCGGGACCGCCTCATCGCCGCCGCGGCCGCGCGCGGCGAACGCTTGAGCCTCACCGCCGCGACCGAGGAGGCCCGCGGCCACGTCGAATACATCGCCTGTCTCGACGAGATCGCACTCAAACAGTTCGAAACCGACGCCGCCGAGGTCGCCTACATCACCGCCCGCGCCCTCTTCCAGGCCGCGATCTCGGCCCCGGACGAGGCCGGCCAGCTCCACGCCGCCTGACACGCACGGCGCCAGCTCCCTTCGCCTGCCGCGGCGCAGCCATGGGCGCGCTGTTCCGACGGCGAGCTCGGTAGAGGTGCGGCGCTCTGGTGGGTCATGCCGAATGCGTTGTACCGACACCGCTCCGGCACGGTGTAGTTGGGAAGCGACCGCGTCCGGTACGATGGCGATTGCACTGGCTCCAGCACCGCTCCGGCGCGGGGGGCTCATCTTGCGTTGCGGTTGCTGGCTGGCAGCGCTTCGGCGCGGGGGCTCGGCTTGCGTTGCGATTGATGGTGGGCGCTCCGGCACGCGGGCTCGTCTCGCGCTTCTGTCGATGGCCGGCACCGCTCCGGCGCGGGGTACTCCCCTTCCGCTCCGGGCGCCCGGTCGCGGAGCCTCCTCGGGGCGGCCTACGCCGCCCCTGCGGGGTCTCCGCTCCCTCCTGCGCGACTCCGCTCCAGGGGAGTACCCCGCGCCTACGCTGCAGGTAAGAGAGGTTGGAGGTCAGCGGTCTGGGGGGCGCTTGGCATTCGGGGGTTGGGATTCGGTATCCGGGGGTGGGGGTCTAATGTCGGGATCATGGCTCGGGATTCGGGGATTGGGATTCGGCATTCGGGGGTTGGGGTTCGTGGGCGCACTTCCCTCTTCTCCTGCCCCAAGCGGAGGCGCTGGGGTGGATCGCTGGAGCGAGCGAGAGACTGTCTGAGCAGGGGGTGGGCCGAGGGTGGCGGCGGCCGGGCTGGAGGCGGTAGGCGGTGGAAGGGTGGGTGGGCGGTGGTGCGGAGAGGTGGCGGGGAAGGGCGGCCGCGGCGGGGGGAACGAGTTTCTCTCGCTCGCGGAAGCGATCCACCCCCGCCGCAGCACTGCCGGCCATAGTCCAATCCGTCCCAACAGCCACTCAGGCCGCAGCGTTGTCCGCCCGAACTCTCCCTCGAGAAGCAACGCTACCAGCCATATGCCGCACGCCCCCTACAACTCCTCGAATCGCGGCGCTACCGGTGATGACCCAACACCACGCGAACACCCGAATCCACAAGACAACCACTCTGACCGCCTCAATACAACCTGAACCCCGGCGAGATCGCCCGCGCCGGCCCATACCCTACGAAGAATGGCCCGTACCCGATCAAGATCAGCACGATCGCCACCACGACCCAGACCCAGAGGCGATCCAGATGCCGGTCCCACCCCGTCAACGACGGCGCCGTCATCGTTCGAGTGACCGGCACGTCCTTCGGCTCCTCCCCCCGTTTCCCGACGATGATCGTCAACAGCATGTTCAGGAAGAAGAGCGCGATCCCGAAGAACATGATCGTGCCGCCGATCGCGGTCAGCTGCCCCCCGAAGTCCCACGCTGGATCCGTATAGGTCGCCTCCACCCGGAAGATCCGGCGAGGCATCCCCTGTAGCCCGGCCGAGATCATCCCCCGCGCGAAGATCAAGACCCCCAGCGCGTACATCCACGACGAGACGAGCCCCAGATCCCGGCTCCACAGCTTCCGGCCGGTCAGATACGGGATCAGCCAGTACGCTATCCCCATCAGTGTGAGCGTGACCGCCGAGCCCACCGTGAGATGGAAATGCCCCACCACCCAGGTGGTGTTGTGGATCACCAGGTTCATACTCGCACTGGCGTTCACCAGCCCGGTGATCCCACCGAAGACGAAGGTGAACATCGCCAGCACCTGCGCCGCCACCGATGGATCGCCCCAGGGGAGCTTCGTGACCCAGCGGATCAGCCCTCGCCCCCCTTTGCTCTTCGCCCCGATCTCCAACGCCGCGACCACCGAGACCGCCGTGATCAGACTCGGATAGTAGACGCCGAAGGTCAGCACCGTATGGATAGCCTTCATCCCGCGGCCGACCCCGGGATCCGTGAACTGATGGTGGAACCCGATCGGGATCGACAGGACCAGGAAGAGCAGGAACGTTATCCGGGCGTATGCATCGCTGATCAGCTTCCCGCCCACCTGCCGCGGCAGGAGCGTGTACCACGAGACGTACGCGGGGAGCAGCCAGGCGTAGACGATCGCGTGACCGGTGAACCAGAAGAGCGTACGGTCGTAGAGTGGATCCGTCTTCTGCACTACCCCTAGCGACCAAGGGAGGAGGTATACCAGGAAGAGCACCGCCACCGGCAGCGACGCCAGGACCCACATCGCATACGTCGCGATCGAGAGGAACGCCAGCAGCGGGATCCGGACGTCGCGATTCTCCCTGCGCCACCTCCCGAAAACCACGAACATGTTGACGGCCGCCAGCCACGTGCTGACCACGATCAACGCGAGCCCCGCATAGTATGTCCAGTGCGCCTGCAACGGGGCGTATGAGGTGTAGAGGATGCTCGCCCGGTTCCCCACCACCGCGTAGATCGTCATCAGATTCCCGACCAGCATCGTGCCGAACGTCCACCAGAGCAACTTCTTGCTCAGCGGACGGCTCAGCGCTCGCGCCACTAACAGCGGCAGGAACCCATTCGAGAAGGCGAAGGTGAACGTCAGCACGTTCGCCACGCCATGCGCGGTCAGCCCCTGGTAGTAACCGCGCAGCCGCGGGAAGTACTGCAGGATGTTCACGTTCCCGTAGGAGAGCGCCTGGGCCAGGCCGTGGAAGATCCCGGCGGTCAACGCCAGGTACCCGATGTAGATCGTCCAGCGCAGGATCCGGCGCTGATCCCGCGGCATCTCGAAACCGGTCGGGTCGAGTACTGTGTACGCGCTCAACTCCTCCGCCTCCCCTCGTTGCTGTCGGCACGGCCTCGGCTCCATATCACCGCGGATATCGCCGATCCGCCCGAGTCAGAACCACTACGTACGACCGCGTTCCCAGATCCCAGCCCCCACCACCTCCCCACACCTCCCCCCCAGCGCCGCCCCCCACCCTCACGCACCCACCTCCCCCTCACCCCACGCCCCGTCGCCCCACCATCCCCGCCC
>Ga0180215_1005950_pt1 | contig 10226 bp, 8 predicted proteins | sample eDN3rd37CBELigBY_FD_128871 | JGI IMG/M metagenome (GOLD analysis project Ga0180215, IMG submission 128871) | Enriched backyard soil microbial communities from Emeryville, California, USA - eDNA 3rd pass 37_C BE-Lig BY (version 2) (version 2) | ecosystem: Environmental > Terrestrial > Soil >...
ACAAGCGCACCCAGGCGTTCCTGTCGAAGGTGCTGTAGGCACTCTGTGGGTTGAGTAGGCCCGCGTTCTGTGGGTTGAGTAGGCCCGTCAGGGCCGTATCGAAACCCCGGGGGACGGCGGCGACCGGTCGCATGAACGCTCTGGCAGCAAGCGGAGCCGCCGCGTTCACACAACCGGCCGCCGCCTCGCTCTAGGGTTCTGCGGGTTGAGTAGGCCCGCGAGGGCCGTATCGAAACCCGGGGCAACTGGTTTCGATACGGTCGCTTCGCGACCTACTCAACCCGCAAGGACTTGCGACCTACTCAACCCGCAAGGATTTGCGACCTACTCAACCCGCGGTTGTCACAGGTGGGCGCCGCAGCGGCGCACCGCCAGGAGCGCCAGCGAGCGGGTGACCGCGATGAGCTCATCAAGGTTCACCTGCTCGCGCACGGCGTGCGCGTAGCGCACGTCGCCGGGGCCGAAGTGCAGGGTCGGGATGCCTCCGATGCCCGCGTACAGCCGCAGGTCGCTCCCGTACGGCGCCGCCGCACGCTCAGGAACGTCGCCAGTCAGGTCGGAGATTGACGCGGAGACTTCGTCGATGAACTCGTGCTGCAGGTCGATGCTGCCGCTGGCGAACTGGCCACCAGGCCACGTGACGATCGCCGGGTTGTCGACCAGCCACGGGTTCTTGGCGCAGGCAGCGGCGACGCGCTCCTCGAAGGCCGCACGGGCATCCGCCGGGTCTTCCCCGAGCAGAACGCCCATCCGGCCCTCAGCAACCAGGCTCTCCGGAACGCTCGACGACCAGTTGCCCGCCTGCAGCTTTCCGATGGAGATGCCGAACGGCATCTCGTAGTTGCGGAAGAGCGGGTCCGGGTTGGCGTTGCGTTCCGCCTCGAACTGTTTGATTGCCGCGTCGATGCCGAGGAAGGAATCGAAGGCGCTCACGCCGCTCATGCGGGTGCTGCCGTGCGCGGCCTTGCCCGCGACCTCGATGCGGAAGGTCAACGCGCCCGCGCACGCTGTGACGATGCGGCCCGTCGTCGGCTCCGTGAGAACGGCCGCGTCGCCGCGGTGACCGCGAAGCATGGTCGCGAAGGCGCCGAGCCCGCCGTCCTCCTCGCTCATCACCGAGTGCACGGCGAGAGGGCGTTCAAGGGTAACGCCAGCGGCACGGATGGCGCGCACCACGGCGAGGTTTGCGGCAACTCCAGCCTTCATGTCGCAGGCACCGCGACCGTGCAGCACCCGCCCCACGATGTCGCCGGCGAACGGGTCACGGCCGTTCCACTTCTCCAGCTCGCCCTCCGGCACAACGTCGACGTGACCCTGCAGCACGAGCGCAGGCTGACCGTCACCCGGGGTGACGCCGACAACACCGTAGCCTTCGCTCCGGTCGGTCTCCTCACCCGGGTAGAGCGGGTGCGAGCGCAACTCGTCGAGGTCGAACTTCCAACTGTCAACGTTCATGCCCAGCTCGTCGAGGGCGCGGGCCTGCGAGTTCTGGAGGTCGGACTCCGCGTCGGTTCCCGTGGTGCTGGGAACGCGAATCAGGTCGACCAGGCTGGTGATGAGAACGTCCTCATCGATGGCATCGAGCACGCGGGTTTCGACCGCGCTGAGCGTAGTGACAGACATACGCTCACCTTATTGCTTCGCGAGCACCTTCTGGATGCGCTGGGCGCTGACCGCCTCCGTCGTGCCGAGGTGCTGGGCGAAGAGGCTCAGGCGCAACTCCTCGATGAGCCAGCGTGCGCGCACCAGCCGGGCATCGGCATCCGGCTCCAGGGGGATGGTGCCACCGGCAGCCTCGTACTTCGCTGTAATGGCCTCGACCTCGGTCATCCAGGTGCGGTCGCGCCCCAGGTTGTCTGCGAGCCGGCTGACCCTGTGCGTGATGCCGTTTAGGTAGACCGGCAGGCGACGCAGCTGGGTGAGACCGGTCGCTGAGACGAAGCCGGGGCGGATGAGCGCATCCAGTTGCCCGCGCGCGTCTGCGAGCGGGGCGAGCAGCGCCATACTGCTGGCTGCGCTGATCGCCTTCTGCGCTTCCCGCGCCGCTGCCAGGGCCTTGGCCACCAGCGCGACGGTTGAGAAGAGGTCGTCCATGATGGTGGCAGAAACCCGGTCGCGCACCAGGTCGAACTCCGAGCGCGACCACACGCCGGCCTCGGGAAGCGCGGCGTCGATGCACGCGACCATGCAGTCTTCGAACAGGGCGGGCGTCGACGGGTACGGGCTTGCGCCGAGGCTCAACTTCTCCGCAGCGGTCAGGTGGTTCTGCACATAGCTGCTGGGGGAGGGCACGGCGAGCAGTAGCAGCCGGCGCAGGCCGCCGCGCATCGCCCGCATCTGATCTGCGGGGGTGCTCATCATGGCGATCGACACCGAAGCGCCCCGGTCGACCAGTGCCGGGTACGCCCGCACCGTGTTGCCGCCTTGCCTGGTGTCGACGTGTTTCGGCAGCGTGTCGAAATCCCAGCCCGTCAGCCCGTCGCGCTCAAGCGAGTTGCGGGTCTTCACGACGGCGTTCGCAATCGACTCCCTGGCGCGGGCCTTCAGCTTCGCCTGCAACCCGCCGAGGTCTTTCGACCGCGCGACCGTGTTGCCGTTCTCTCCCACCACCGCGAACGTCACCTTGAGGTGCGGCGGTACGCGGTCGAGGTCGAAGTCGTCGGCGCTGACGGGCGTGTAGGTCTGCCGCTGGATCTCGGATGCGAGGTACTGGATGAGCGGGATGCTGTCGGCCCCTTCGGCAGGCTCGGTGGCCGAAACTCTCTCTGGGTCGAGCAGCCGGTCGGCCCAATCGGCTGCGGGCACGACATTGCGGCGGATCGCCTTGGGCAGCGACTTGATGAGCGCGACCACCAGTTCCTTGCGCAGCCCGGGAACCAGCCAGTCGAAACCGTCGGAAGAGAGCCGTGCGAGCAGAGCGATCGGCACGTGTACCGTGACGCCGTCATCCTCCGCTCCCGGTTCGAACCGGTAGGTGAGCTTCAGGCGCTGGTCGCCCTGCCGCCACGACTTCGGGTATGCGTTCCCCAGCCCTTCGACAAGCTCAGGGGCCACGGCTTCCTGGAGGTCGTCTGCGGTCATGGTGAGCAGGTCGGGCTGCTCGGCACGCGCATCCTTCCACCACTTCTCGAAGTCGCGCTGCGTGTGAACGTGCGCGGGAACCCGCTGCTCGTAGAACTCGTACACGGCTTCGTCATCGACGAGGAGGTCGCGTCGACGCGTGCGCTCCTCGACTTGCTCGAGCTTCTTGCGCAGCGTCCGGTTGGCGCGGTCGAACTCGGTGAGTCGCCGATCGAGCCTGCTCACGTTCCACTCGCCCTCCACGAGCGCATGCCGGATGAACAGTTCGCGCGCGTGCTCTGGGTCGATGCGTGACAGTTGCACCCGCCTTCGTTCTACGATCGGCACGCCGTAGAGGGTCGCCCGTTCGTACGCCACTGCGGCGCCCTGGTTCTTCTCCCAGTGCGGCTCGCCGTGGCTTCGCTTCACGAGGTCGCCCGCGATCGGTTCCGCCCACGACAGGTCGATCGCGGCGTTCATGCGGGCGAACAGCCTGCTGGTTTCGACCAGTTCTGCCGACATGATCTCGGCTGGTTGCTTCTTCGCCAGGGCCGAGCCCGGGAAGATACTGAACCTCACCTGCCTGGCGCCGATGTAGTCACCCTGTTTGTTCTTGTGCTTCTTGTCGGCCCTGGCATCCTTCACCCCGAGCTGGCTGAGGAGCCCAGCCAGGATCGAGCGGTGGATGCCGGTCGGGTTGATGCTGGGTTCGCCGACCGTGAGGCCAAGCGGCTTGGCGAACCTCGCGAGCTGCCGGTAGACATCCGCCCACTCGCGAATACGAAGGAAGTTGAGGTACTCCGCCTTGCACAGTCGGCGGAACTGGTTGCCGGAGAGCTCTTTCTCCTTCGTCTTGAGGTAGTTCCAGAGATTCAGCAGCGTGAGGAAGTCGCTCGTCGGGTCGGTGAAGCGCGCGTGCGCGGTGTCGGCCTGCGGCCGCTTCTCGAGCGGGCGCTCACGCGGGTCCTGGATGCTCAACCCGGCGACGATGGCCATCACCTCGCGAGTGGTTCCGTACTTCTTCGACTCGATGACCATGCGGGCCAGGCGCGGGTCGAGCGGTAGCTGCGCCAACTGGCGGCCGATCCGAGTAATCGTGGGTTCGAGTGGATCCGAAGACCGACGGTCGGGACGACCGTCGGTGCTGGCGTCGCGGCGAAGGCCAGAAATGGCCTTCGCTTTCAGCTCCAGCGCGCCCAGCTCCCGCAGTAGGTCCATACCGTCTTTGATGCCGCGGGAGTCCGGGGGCTGCAGGAAAGGGAACGCCGCGATGTCTCCCAGGCCGAGCGAGATCATCTGCAGAATGACAGCGGCCAGGTTGGTGCGGAGGATCTCGGGCTCCGTGAACTCGGGGCGGCGCAGGAAGTCGTCTTCTGAGTACAGCCGGATGGCGATGCCATCACTGGTGCGACCGCTCCGTCCGGAGCGCTGGTTGGCGGACGCCTGCGAGATCGGTTCGATCGGCAGTCGCTGGATCTTCGCTTTCGCGCTATAGCGGCTGATGCGCGCGGTTCCCGCATCGATCACGTATTTGATGCCGGGCACGGTGAGCGAGGTTTCGGCCACGTTGGTGGCCAGCACGATTCGCCGCAGCGCGCTAGACGGCTGGAACACCTTGTGCTGGTCGGCCGCGCTGAGTCGGCCGTACAGGGGGAGCACCTCTGTACTGGCAGAAATGCGGCCCCGGATTGCCTCCTCAGCATCCCTGATCTCTGCTTCACCATTGAGGAAGACGAGGATGTCGCCGCGACCCTCCCGGGAGAGCTCGTCGATGGCCGCGTTGATGCCGTCGAAGAGGTCGGTTGGTTCTTGTTGGTTTCGATACGCGGGCTGGCGCCCGCTACTCAAACCGCGGGGGTATTCGTTTTCGTCGGGGTCGTCGGGGTCGTCCGATTCGGCGTCGGGCGCGAGCGGGCGGTAGCGGATCTCCACCGGGTAGGTGCGCCCGCTCACCTCGATGATGGGCGCCGGCTCTCCGCGCGCATCCGCGAAGTGCTTCGCGAAGCTCTCCGGGTCGATCGTCGCAGAGGTGATGATCACTTTGAGGTCTGGCCGCTTGGGCAGCACCTGCTTCAGGTAGCCCAGCAGGAAGTCGATGGTGAGGCTGCGCTCGTGGGCCTCGTCGATGATGATCGCGTCGTAGCCCTTGAGCAGCCGGTCGCGGTGGATCTCGTTCAGCAGGATGCCGTCGGTCATCAACTTGATGCGCGTCTCGGCACTCACATGGTCGGTGAAGCGCACCCGGTACCCGACGAGCCCACCCACCTCGTCGCCGAGCTCCGCCGCGATGCGCTCAGCGATGGTGCGGGCGGCGATGCGTCGCGGCTGGGTGTGGCCGATGCTCCGGTAGCCGAGCTCGAGCAGCATCTTCGGCAGCTGCGTGGTCTTGCCCGAGCCCGTAGCGCCGGCGACGATCACCACCTGGTGATCGCGGATCGCCTGGATGAGGTCGTCGCGTCGCTGGCTGACGGGCAGCTCTGGCGGGTAGCTGACCTGCACGGCGGGGGTCTCGGAATTCATGAGCCCTCCATCCTATGGCGAGCGCCCAATCGGGGTGCTCAGGTGTCACCGGGTAGATTCGTGGGGAGGAGTGTGTGACGGTGGCCGATTCTTCTGGTGTTGTTCCTTTCGCTTTCGCGGAGACTCGTGACGAGTTCGCGCAGAACCTTGCGGCGGTGCAGCAGCGCATCGATGCAGCGTTGGCCCGCGCGGGCCGTACGGACTCTGTGCGGCTTCTGCCCGTGAGCAAGACTGTGCCGTCTGAACGTCTGCGCTTCGCGATTGAGGCCGGATGCCCGCGGCTGGGCGAGAACAAGGTGCAGGAGGCGCAGCGTAAGTCTGGCGAGCTCGCAGACACGGGCGTCGAGTGGGCTGTGATCGGCAACCTGCAGACCAACAAGGCCAAGTTCGTGGCGCAGTTCGCCACCGAGTTCCAGGCGCTTGACCGCATCAAGGTCGCTGAGGCGCTTGACCGTCGCCTCCAGGCTGAGGGTCGCGGGCTCGACGTCTTTGTGCAGGTGAACACCTCGGGTGAGGAGAGCAAGTTCGGCTGCGACCCGTCTGAGGCGGAGGCACTGATCAAGCAGCTGCCACAGTTCAGTTCGCTTCGGGTGAAGGGGCTCATGACGCTCGCTGTGTTCAGCAAGGACACCGAATTGGTACGTGCGTGCTTCCGCCGCCTGGTCTCGTTGCGTGATCAACTTCGCGAGGTCGCACCAGACGGTGTCAGCGTCGAGGAATTGTCGATGGGCATGTCTGGCGATTTCGAGGCCGCCATCGAGGAGGGGTCGACAGTCGTGCGCGTCGGTCAGGCTATCTTCGGCGCGCGGCCCACCCCCGATTCGGAGTACTGGCCGTCGGCCAACTGAGCCGAATCCGGCGGGTCAGGATGCCTCACCCTGGTCTGCCATGAACGCTTCTGGCCCGACTTCGGCGGCTTGGGGGTCCATCCAGAGCACGCTGAACTCGTTGCCGTCGGGGTCGTCGAAGTCGCGTGCGTACATGAATCCGTAGTCCTGGGCGTCCCGCGGTTCTGTGCCGCCCGCGGCGATCACTTTGTCGATCATCGCGTCTACGGCCTCTCGGCTTTCCATGCTCAGGGCCGTCTGCACCTGGCTGTGGGTGAGCGGGTCTGGGATTTCCTTCTTGGTGAAGGTTCCGAAGTACTCCCGTGTCAGCACCATGAGGTACACGTTGTCGTCGATCACGACGCAGGCCGCGTTGTCGTCGCTGAAGAGCGGGTTGAGCTTCCAGCCGAGCCCCTGGTAGAACTCCTTGGCCCGAGGCAGGTCGGTCGTGGTCAGGTTGACGAAGATGTCGGTGGGCATCGTTGCTCCTAGTCTCTGGGGGACAGCACTGACAGCGATGCTTGCAAATAACGACCACCGGGTAAACGGTGTCGAGCGCACTGCCAGCGGATGCTCAGCAGACGCGCAAACATCTTGCGACCGAAGAGTACTTTGTGTTACAAAGTAGTCATGCGTTCCACCCCCGCACTCTCGCGCCAGGGCACAGCGGCCATTGCCTGGCCGATCGCCCTGCCTCTCGTGCGGGTGGGCATGGTCGGTCTGGCCACTATTGGTACCTGGGCACTGCTCACGCTCTCTGGCCAAGCGGTCGGCTTCTCGAGCGTCACGCAGTACTCAGCACTCGCGCTCGCTCCGGTCAACGTGGCCTGCCTGCTCCTGTTGGCCAGGCTGCTTCGACGCGAAGGTACCAGCATCAGCCAACTCGCTGGCTTCGAGCGCGCTCGCGTCGGCCGCGACCTCGGGTCGGGGCTGCTGTGGCTGATGGTGTTGTATGTGCCGTTCGCCCTCACGGTTCTCGGCACCATGCTGGTGATGTTCGGAGCGGATGCCTTCACAAGCTTCGAGCGCGTCTTCGCGCCCGACGTGCACGCGGCAGGCCTGCTGCCACAGTCGGTCGCCACCGTGCTCGCGATACTGACCGTGGCGACGTTCGCCCCGCTGAACGCGCCAACCGAAGAACTCGTGTTCCGTGGCTATGCGCAGGGCCGTCTCGCTCACACGTGGCCCGCAGCGTTCGCCGTGCTGCTTCCCGCCGCAGTGTTCGGTTTGCAGCATGCGCTCTTCGCGCCGACGCAGGAGGGCGCCATCGTCTACGTCGCCGCCTTCTTCGTTTGGGGGCTCGGTTCCGGCCTCATCTACCTGCGTCAGCGCAGGCTCGCCCCCCTCATCTACTGCCACATCATCGTCAACCTGCTCACCAGCCTGCCGGCGCTGCTCGTGCCGTTCCTGGCCGGTAGGTGAACTCCGAGAGAAAGCGCCATGAGAGACCACGAAAACCCGGATGCCCCGGATGACGACGCCCCACTCGACCCTGCAGAGATGCTGGCGCTTGCTGAACGGCAGCAACGTGCAGTGGGCCTGAGCTACGCCAAACCGGTTGCGTGGATGTTCCTCGTGTGGGGCGTCGCCTGGATGGCGGGGTTCCTGCTGCTCTGGTCGGGCTACGCGGAAGGCAACCCCTGGTTCACCATCCCGATCGCTGTGGCCGGTGTGGCGTTCGGGGCGCTCATCGTCGTGTCGATCGTCTTCAGCGCCATCGTGGGAGCCAGGATCGGCAGGGGAGTGCGCGGAGCATCCGACTTCTCGGGCGCCGTCTACGGAATCTCGTGGAGCCTGAGCGGTGCCGCCTTCGCCGCACTCGGAATCGGACTCATCCAGAACGGCCTGAGCACAGAGCTGGCGTCGCTGTACTTCCCCTCCGCCTACGCCCTCATGGCGGGCATCATGTACCTCGCCGGGGCAGCGCTGTGGCAGGTGCGCAGCCAGTTGGTGCTCGGAATCCTGCTGCTGCTCATCGCATCCGTCGCCCCCTTCTTCGGAGCCCCGACCAACAACCTGGTCATGGCCGTCGGAGGCGGGGGCGGATTTCTCATCGCAGCCGCATGGTTCTGGTGGCAGCTGCGCAGGCAGGAGAACCGATGAGCGACCTCGACCCGGTGATCCACGCTGCAGCCAGGCTGCGCATCACCGCCACCCTGGGGGCACTGCCCGTCGGCGACAGGATGACGTTCCCGCGCCTGCAGGAACTGCTCGACATGACCGCGGGCAACCTGTCGACGCACCTGAGAAAGCTCGAAGACGCACACTACGTCGAGGTCACCAAGACGCACCAGGGGCGCACTCCGATCACCTACCTCGCGCTCACCAAGACCGGCCGCCGCGCCTTCGAGGACTACACCGAGACCCTCCGAAACCTGTTGGGAGAACAGAAATGACCACGCTCGCCCGTCTCAACCAGGTGACCCGCCGCTTCGGCGAGGTCACCGCGCTCGACGATGTGACCCTGGAGATCAGCGCCGGCCGCATCGTGGGCCTGCTCGGCCCGAACGGTGCGGGCAAGAGCACCCTCCTCTCGCTTGTGCAGGGGCTGAGAAAGCCCACCAGCGGCACCGTCGAGCTCTTCGGCGGCAGCCCGGGCGACCATCGCAACAGACGGATGCTCGGCAGCACACCCCAGGAGACCGCCCTTCCGCCCACGCTCCGGGTGGGCGAGGTGCTCGATTTCGTCGCGGCACACTTCGACAACCCCGTGCCGCGCGAAGAGCTCGCAGAGGAGTTCGGGTTCGGTGACCTGCTGCGCAGGCAGACCGGATCCCTCTCCGGTGGGCAGAAGCGGCGGGTGAGCGTTGCGCTGGCGTTCGCCGCCAGGCCCAAACTGGTGCTGCTCGACGAGCCGACCACCGGCCTCGACGTCGATGCCCGCAGAACGCTGTGGGAGGCTGTGAAGCGCCAGCACCGGGCGGGTGCGACTGTCGTGGTCACCAGCCACTACCTCGAAGAGATCGAGGCGCTCGCAGAACGCGTGATCGTGATCGGCGGTGGCCGCGTGCTCGCAGACGACGACCTGAGCTCGGTGCTCGCGAAGGTGGGCCTGCGCATGGTCAGGCTCAGCACTGATCGACCGGATGCCGTTGGCTCCCTTCCCGGGGTTGTCGACCAGCGAGCGGAGGGTGACGGTTCGCACACGTTCTTCGTTCGCGACGCAGACCAAGTGGTCCGCGAGTTGGCGGCATCCGGCCTGCCGTTCAGCAACCTCGCCGTGCGCGGCGCCACCCTCGAAGAGGCCTTCCTCACACTCACAGCCCAGGGCGCCGAGCGCCCGCTCGTCACCTCAGGGGAGAAGAACTGATGTCCACCCTCAACCTCGCGCTGGTTCACGCCAAGTACGGACTGCTTGAGACGATGCGCATCCCGATCGCCATCATCAGCGCCCTCGCGTTCCCCGCGCTCGCCCTCCTGTTCTTCGTCGTGCCTCAGCAGGTGGTTGCGAGCAACCCGCTCTACGCCACCCAGGCCGTCATCTCCCTGAGCGTGTTCGCCGTCATGTCGAACGCGCTGTTCAGTTTCGGCCTCGGCATCTCGGAAGATCGGGAGAAGCCGTGGGACCCGTACCTGCGTACGCTGCCGGTTCCCGGTGTCGCCAGGGTGCTCGGCTATGTGTTCTCGATCGGATTGATCGGCCTGGTTGCGATCCTGCCCGTGATCGTGATCGGCGGGCTCTTCACCGCTGCAGAGGCCTCGCCCCTGCGCATCCTGTTCGGCCTGCTCGCCCTCGTTGTGTCTGCTCTGCCGTTCATGCTCATCGGGGTGTGCATCGGGTACTCGATGCCGTCGAAGGCCGCCATCGCCGTCGTGCAG
>Ga0180215_1005951_pt1 | contig 10225 bp, 13 predicted proteins | sample eDN3rd37CBELigBY_FD_128871 | JGI IMG/M metagenome (GOLD analysis project Ga0180215, IMG submission 128871) | Enriched backyard soil microbial communities from Emeryville, California, USA - eDNA 3rd pass 37_C BE-Lig BY (version 2) (version 2) | ecosystem: Environmental > Terrestrial > Soil >...
CGCGCTGGCTGTAGCCCCAAAGTCGCCAACCCGCCCCTGACGCATCAGGTGCCTGGTCGGCATGTCGGACCTTGTAGAGCAGCGGCGCCAGCAAAATGCCGATGCCGATGATGCCCAGCACGAGCGATGCCAGGAAGAGGTGTACCGGTGTCCGGTGGATTGCCATGAACGCCGGCAGGCGGTACAACCGTGCCTGCGGGTACCGAAGCAGGATGGTTGGACCGATGCGTGAGCCGGACGTATCACGCTCCCAGCGTCTTGTGTCGGGGTCGTACCCGAAAGATGGTGGCGGCCAGGGCGTCGCCGGCAAGCATGCCGACAAAGATGGCCCAGAGTGCGGCCTCGCCCAGGGTGAAGCTTTTACGGAAGCCGATCATCAGTAAGTGAAGCAGTACGTTGATGCCCAGCGCAACAACCGCGCTGTGGAACGGCAGGTTGTCTGCGCCCCCAAGATTCCGTGACCGCCCCGTCGGCGACGTCAGCCCTCTGCAAACGTAGCGATGGCGTAGACGACGCCGAACGCACCGGCCCAGCCCACCGTCCAGCCGGTCCACACAGCCGCACCGGAAACGGCGGCCACGACTCCGGTAGCGCCGAGCCACAGCGGCGCGGGCGCGGCGCGACCCGGTGCGGCGGCACCCCGCGCGCCACCCGCGCCCGCCTTGGCCGGCCGCCGCGGCGCGGCTGCCCACCAGGTGCCCGCGGCCGCCTGGCCCAAGAGGCCCGCGGCAACCGCGAGGCTCAGCTGCAGCAGGTACGCCGTGTAGGCGCTATGCGCGTCGGCGAGCTGCTTGTCGGTGCCACCATCCTCGCTGGTTGCCGACGTCAGCGCCCGCCCGCCGATGAGTAGCGGCACGAGCAGGACAGCGTACGCAAGGCCCGCGTCAGCATACGGCCGCGCCGCCCGTGCAGGAACGAGCGGCAACCGCGGCGCCGCGGCGGGCGCGACCCAGTTGAGCACGGTGGTGCCCACCGCCAGCAGCAGCGCGAGCGTTGCGGCCGCATCCATCGCCACCGTGCCGAACTGCGCGAGCCGCATGGCCAGCACGGCGGTGCTGCCGACGAGCAACAACGTCTCGATCCACTGCGGGTCGTCCAGCGTGATGGTGAGCCGCCACGGCCGGCTACTGCTGCTGGGCGCGGGCCCTGCCGCGCCATCCGGCGACCCTGCCGTGGCCAGCGGCAGCGGGGTCGGGGCAGCGGCAGCCGCCACAGCCGCCGCCGCCGGCCGCCGGCCGCCGCCGCCGCGCTTCGTCAGCGTCGGCGTCGCGCGCCCCATCGTCAGCCCCCTGACAGCATGGATCGATGATGTCATATTTGGCCACGTGAAGGAAGGCAGACGTCGAATACGACGTAGAGGAAGAGCAGAGAGCGAGGCGACGAAGGCGGCAGGCGAAGAAACGGAAGAGGAGGAAGAAGAGGAGTTGGAGGACACAGCGGACGGCGCAGAAGAGAGCGAAGCGAGGACAATGCAGCTAATGGGCCAGAGGACGAAGAAGAAGAAGACGCACCAAGAGACCCTATCGGGCGTAGGGTTCGATCAAATCTTCGGGAGCATTGCCCGGTGTCCCGTCCCAGCATGGCGGGCGGCGACGGCGGCGAGGGGTCATGGACCGCCGGCGCGGCGGCCAATGAGGTCGCCAACATCGGGTCCGTCATTCTGACCTCGCTGGTGATCCGCTGGGTGGCCAGCTACATCGCCAAGGCCATCGTGCGGCCGCACCGGCGGACGGCGCAGGAAATGCAGGTAATGACGGCGGAGTATGAAGTGTCTAATTGCCATGATCCTCACACGACCGGGCGTGAACCTCGCTGATGGTGGACCGGGGTCGGCGCAGGCGGCGACGGCGCGATGGTCATCGATCGTTTTTGTGATCCTGTTCGTGGCGTTCTCGCTCTACAGCGTCTCGAACGACTTGAACAAGATGCCGCCCAACTACTACCAGCTGCTCGGCGTCGACAAGGAGGCCTCAAGGTACGCTGCACTTTCAGCGAACGGCGAACTTTTTTTTGACACCCCCGCCTTACAGCGAGCATATGTCCTGACTTCTAACCGTTGTACATCACCCACCAGTCGGGATGTCCGCGCCTCGTACTTGGTCCTGTCGCAAAAGTACCACCCGGACAAGAACAGCGATCCGCGCGCGCCCATCATGTACAGCGCCATCCGCAACGCCTACGAGATCGTGTCACACCCGGTGAAGCGCCGCGTCTACGACATCTTTGGTGCCACGGCGTTCGAGGCCTGCCCGACGTGCGCCACGTACCGCGAGCACCTATACAGCTCGCTCACCCTGATCGGCATCCGCTCCGCGATCTACACGGCGTTTGTCATCCTCCTACTCGTGATATCGAACCGGCTCTACCTCACCTACCACATGATGCTCTGGGCCATCTCTATCGCCGTCTTTGAGCTCGCCGCCGTCAGTATGTTTCCCTAATCTTGTGCGCACAATGACAAGGCGAGGCGACTGATCCATACGGCCCAAGACGCTGCCACTTGGTGTGTGACGGGCGCAGCGCACGGCGCCGACCCGCTGCCATTCATACTGCCGAGCCTGACCCTGCCGGACAAGCTCGGCATCGTGCGTAGCCTCACCACGACTGTGCTGGTCACGTTCGCTGAGGTGTACAACCTGCTGTGGCCCTACGAACAGACCTCCGAGTCGTACCTGCTCAACACCCTCCAGCAGGTGCTGGAGCGCGAGCGGGGCCTGTTGCTGGAGCTATTCCAGGCCCAGACGGACACTGGCGCGGGCGTGGGCGAGCGCCGGTCCAGACCGGCCCACACAGGAGAGAGCGGCGGCGAGCGAAGGCACTGAATTGAACTTTCTAACTGTACAGCTTAGAAGAACTAAGATCTACTCGGTTTTGTCTGCTTTTGGTGGTCCGGCCGTCGGCCGGGCGCGCCAGAGCACCAACGCCACTAGGGCAATGTGCAGGACGGCAAAGCCGATGGTCACTTCGCGCACCGGGCCCGAGTGCAGCAAGTCGTACGACTTGTACGACTGCCACTGGTTCCACACAACCTCCATGCCGACGGCGAACGCGCCTGCGACGACGGGGCCAAGGTCCAGGCGGTAGTAGATCCATGGCAGCGTGTGGAAGTACCAGACGTAGAACGAGTAGTGCAGCGACCGGGCGCACACGACGCCAATCAGGTTCGTGACCACGAATGCGTCGAGCTGGTCGGCTGCCGCCCACGGCCGCGCGGGGTCACGGCGCCGCAGCCAGCCGCGGCGGGAGTAGTAGAGCAGCAATAACGCGACGTGCGCGACGAGGAGGCCAACGTGTAGCCGACGGTCGTGGAAGACTGGCTCGGGGAGGAACTTCCAGTTGTGCGAGAGGAAGTGATGGAACTGGCGGCCCAGCTCGAACGAGCGCTCCAGGTAGGCGCGCGGGTGCGTCGCCAGGAACGGCAGCGCGAGGGCGACCTGCACGGCGCCGGCGACGAGGCCATACGTGATGGTGCGTCGCAGGCCAAACTGGTGCCAGTAGACGAGCAGGAACGCCGGCGCGTAGAGAACCGCTGACATTTTGACCGAGACGGCGAGCGAGTACGTCATGAGCGCGGCGCCGGGCCGCCGGCGCACGAGAAGCAGGTAGAGCGCAGCGTAGACAAGGAGCACCTGCGGCGCGTCATTGAAGAGGCCGTTCACAAAGACGTTGCGGGCGCGCTGCGTCGTCGCCCACAGGAGGCACCACTTGAGAGCGCGCGCGTCGGCCTCCCCGACCGTGCGCGCGAGCAGGCCGACTGTCGCGACCTGGATGGCCAGGAAGACAACCTGCATGAGCAGGCGGCGTGCGCCGCGGTCCGACAGGTAATCGAAGAGCACAAACAGACAGACGTGGCCGGCCGGGTAAACTAGCGGGCCCGTGCGGCCCATGACCTTGCGGTAGTCGCGTTCGCCCGCGAGGATTGTTTCAGTTTGGTCCAGATAGGCCTGCGCCGAGCGGTCAGGCCGAAGAGTGGCGGTGCGGCGTCAGCAATGTGCGCGTAGGCCCGCAAAGCTAGGCAGTAGCTCGCCAAACCTTGAAGTCAATGGCGTGGTAGGGGCCCGTGTAGATGAACACCGCGTCGAGGACCAGCTCCAGCGCCATGATCCCGAGGACCCAGGCCAGCACATTTCGCGGCCCGGTCACCGCGGGCCGGCCCACCGTGTCTTCCATCGTGGAAGTGGTGTCGTGGCGCAAGCTATGCACTCGGATCGCCTCGGCGTCTTCCGATACCGATGCCGCTCGCTGCCTCGCTGGCAATCTCTGTGCTTCCGCTTGACGCTTCCTGGTCACGCGACGTCTTCACCCCCCTCCTCCTGCTCCCTTTCTCCTCCCTCGTCCTCCTCGCTCGGCCTCCTCCCTTTCCTTCCTCTTCGTCCTCCTTCGCCCTCCCCCCTCGTCCTCCTGTTCTCCCCGCCTCCGCCTCGTCCTACGCACTCGCCCGCGGCCTGCTTTGTGTCCGTTTCCCAAGAGCCTCATTGCTATATCAGTCTTTCGAGTATCAGTCTCTCCTCAGTTCTGCGCCCTTTCATGGGAGGCGGCGGGACGTCGACGGGCCTAACAATCAAAACAATGAAGAGCCGCCGTATGCGGCCGAGCGGCGGAGTTGGAGGACGATGGCCACTGAAGGCTGCTTCCGGTACACAAAGGCGTGCTTTCGGTTGTAGATGCAACGAGGAGAACGAGGCGAGTAGGGGAGACGCCATAGAAAGACGTCTAGTTTTGAGATCTTGGAGGCCGTCTGCCGTTGGACTGGAAGACGGTGCAGGGTCGCTGGAATGTGTCGGGTCGTGGGTAGAACCATGACAAGAAGGCGGCATGGGCGTAGATCTGCCTCGATCTCGCAGATCTATTGGACGGTGTAAAAATGTGGTACCGTGGCAGAGATCGCACTGCGTGCCATGCGTAGTCGTCAGGAGCCGAGCGGACGGCTCGACGTCATTGCGCCGCACAAGGTGATCGGCGCCGCTGACTAATACCAGCTGAGATCGGCTTGCGCCGCAACGGACGAGGTAAGTTACGCCGCAGCTGACTCATCAGCTCACACATAAGCACTTCCGCCGACCACGACCATGTCGCGTCCCGGCTGAGTCATCACCGTTCTCAACCTTAGCCGCCCGCTAAGCGCTGACGCCTCCGCAACAACGTTGCTACCATGGCGATTCAGGCGATCTCCATCGTCACGGGCGCCAACCGCGGCCTTGGCCTCGAGATCAGCTCGGGCTTGGCGAAAGCTGGCCACCGCGTATTGATGCTGGCGCGGGACCTGCAGTCCGCTCAGGGCGCCGTCAAGAGCCGGCCCGAGCTCCATACTGTACACCCCGGGATGGCCCGACAGCGTCATCCGGTCGCTTGTCGCTTAACTTTGCTGCTCACATGGAGTGCTCGCCTACTGTTCCTCCCTTTACAGGACCGCGTGTCGGTGCACAAATTCGACGTGTCGCGACCGGACGAGTTGCCGGCCTTGGTGGAGCTGGTGAGCTCGCTGGTGCAGCCCGGCTGGCGCGTCAACCTCGTGAACAACGCGGCCATCCTGCCCAAGACATATTCTGAGACCAACTTCCGCGCCGTCATCAGCACGAACGTGCTGTACGACTGCGTTCACTTGGCCAATGGTGGGGTCGAACAGGCTCTAATACGCCCTCGCATTTAGCTAGCTGCTTCGCGCGGTGAGCAGGGCGCTGGTACGGCTGGTGGCGGCGTTCGTGCCCGTGCTGCAGCGCGCTGAGGGCGGCGTCATTATCAACATGACAAGCCAGATGGGTAAGCGGGGCGGCATCCGCCGGCATGCTAACGTATCCCGCAGCCTGACTAATACCGACCTACCTGCGCATCTCTTCGTGCGGCCTGCAGGCAACCTGGCCCGGGTGCCCGGCCGCTACCGCGACTACGTTCTGAACGCCGACAGCAAGCATTGGACCCTTGATTCGCTGGTTAGCGGGAAGGACACAGTGCCGCTGTATGAGAAAGAGATGGCGGATGGCTACAACATGTACGTCGTTTCCAAGGGGTTGGTGGACCGCATTACCGAGCTCCAGGCCGAGGTAAGACTTGGCAAGGTGCTAGCACCATGAAGGTTGCGCTGCGGCTAACGCCAAGACGTGCTTGTGCGCGGCATTGCATGATGACTAGCGTTATGGCTCGGACAAGGTGGCTATCGTGGCCGTATGTCCGGGATGGTGCACGACGGACATGGGTGGTCCCACCGCTCCGCGCACGCCCACCCAGGGCGCGGACACGGTGGTACGAAGCGTGCACCGGCTAGCAGACACGAGAATGGGAGCAGCGTACATGTACTCATATGTTCTGCTGAGCATGCGTCCGGTTATGTCCCTCGTTGGCCACAGGTGTGGCTGCTCTCTGAGCCCAGCAACCAGCGCGTCATCAACGGCAATACGCTGACGGACCGCCACACATTTGACTGGCGGGCGTAGTAGAGCATGCCTATATGTTACAACTGTACAGGCCGCAAAAAAGTCGCTGTGCACAGTCTTTTTCTCCATGTTATTACACTTCCGGCCGCGGTTGATTAGCGAGCCAGATGTGAAGGCATCTGACCGTTTCGCTACTGTCGCGAAAGAATCGATTGTCCCGTGCATCCCACGGCGCCGTTGCCAACCCATTGGCCTCTGTGGTAGCTCTGCCGAGCGGGGTACTCACGTTTGCCGTTAAACCCGCGGCCGTGCCTCCCTCCGCACATACGAAGCACTTACGTAGGCAGTCAAGGAACAGATCGTAGGTGGCGGGCTTGCGGACAGTGCTGGCAATCACGGCCCCGTGCGCCGAGTGCGGCAGGAGCGCGGACAGTAAACTCGTTAGCAGCCGCACCAGATCATCCTCAAACACCTGATACACTTATGGCAGCTTCTTTGGTGATGCAGCGATTAGCGGACTATCCGCAAATCGATGTAACACAGATGCAGCCGTACCAGGTCGGCGCCAATGACGAGGTCGAGAGACGGCAGCTCGGCGATCGCTTCCGGCGATGCCCAGTCAAGGGGCTGAACCGTGACGTCACGGTTCACTGCGCCTCGTGTTATATCTATCCACCGCGACAGAATCCATTTGAGGGAACAGTGTCAGCCCTGGAGACAGCAGGCTGGAAGATGCATAACAAAGCATACTCAGATCGACGTTGCCTGCCAATGCGGAAAGCACATCGGGATGTGCATCCGTCAGTACAACCTGAGCTGCGCCCACTAACAGACGCCACAAACCAGATTCTCGGCGAGTGTTGATAACGTTAGCAGTGATCAGTATGTGCAGCCTGATGTACTAATAACTTACGGTGGGCGGCGACCAGGCCCGCCAAACCGAGGCCAGCGCCAAGCTCCAAGACGGTGCGGCCACGAACGAGTGCTGCAGCAGACTAAAACACTCGCTGTCAATCTTGTCGGCTCGTGATCATGCATTGGAAGCGTCTGTCGGAAGGGCGGCGCTAAGTTGTACCTGGCTCGTCCAGGAATAGGTCGGCCAAATACAACGCCGCGGTCCATACGGCCAGCCCCGTGGTACCGCGCGAGATCAGATAGGTTGACTGCTTGAGAACGATGGTCGCAGCATCTGCCGCTGCCCCGTCAACCGCATCATCCGTTGCGCAGTGAAAACTACGGTAGCACCACGACCTGGTTTGCGAGCAATTGCACACGCAACTATGTTCGTATGGTCAGTGGGGCAAACAAATTACCAAGAGTACGCGTGCATGTCTCCTGTGTACGTTGTTTCGCTCGGCTGCTGCACGCAATTGGACGCCAACGCTGTATACAAATCGTCGTGAATGTCCTGAGTTGGTCCCAGAGCACAACGTACTTCGCGCAGTTCCCTTAGTAGATATGTGGCTAGCCACTTCGTAGCCCCAAAGCTGCGTACAACGCCGTCGCCGCTTTGTTCGATCTGATCTACGAGCCGCTGGAGCAGCTTGGCAGTGTACTTGCGGTCCGGGGGGTACGACTTCGCCAGCGGAGCCTCGACGATCTGTGCGCTCGCTCCAAGAACACGAGGGCTGGCTTCCGTTAGCGCATAATCACAGGCATTGCTGCTGTCGCGCAAGGACGGCACCTACCGCGCGCAGCAGCTGCTCTTGGGTGCTCCAGTCTGCCCAGTCGACGTCTGTCCGCGCCCACTGGCCGCCGTGCCACCCCGTTCGCAGACAGAAAGCCCCGGTCAGCTGGTCGTCGCGCTCCTCGGTTGATTGCGCCTGGTCCGTACAAACGCTGCAAACGCCGGTGCCTGCAGCGGCACCATTTGCAGGTGCATCTGCTGCAGCGTCTGCGCCGCCGCCTTTCTTGCCACCGTAGCCGCCGCCATTCTGCCGACCTGCAACGCCTGAATCGCTGTGGGCTCCCCGGTGTGGCGGTGCCCACAGTGGGTTTCATAGATGACGTCATCGGGACCGGATGACGTCACTGGACTTGTAACGGCTTTCCTTTTTGGGCAGGGCGAAGGCGGCAGAACGGCGGCAGAACCACGGCAGAATGGGGTGCGCGGAGGGTGGAGCAGGGCTGTTGAGGAGAGGAGAGAAAAGGGCGGAGAGCACCCTAATTGTGGTGGAAAGACCCACAGCGTAACGGCGACGGCAGAGGACACGAGGACGACGCAGCGGACGACGCAGTGGACGACGAAGACGACGACGAAGAGGACGAAGAGGACGACGACGCAGAAGAAGAGGACGACGACGCAGAAGGAGGAGCTGGAAGGACGCTTCTTTTCGGGTGCGTCACACGGAAGCTGCCATCGTGCTCAGCCCCATCACCATTTGGACACGCCCGCTGAACAAGGCGGCGACGCACGAGCCCACCATGGAGCACCAAATGCTGACGTTCCCGATCCTCACTAATGAGGAGATCGTGGAGTGCATGGACGAGCTGCGCATCCCGGTCACCATGGGCGACCTGTCGCGGGTACGACCGTCCCGCACTGTACTGGATTGCACAAGCAACGACCTAACGCTGCGTCCGCGCCGGATATGCTTCCACGTTCGGTGTTCAACCTAGCCCAACGGCCACCACATGCGCAAGGTCTACGAGAGCTTCCTGGACCTGCTCATGGGCGTGACGCGCGACACGTTTGAGCAGCCTGCGTTCGACGTCGAGTCGGTGCTGGAGATGCCGGAGTTGCACTTGCAGAGCCTGGCCGACATGTCCTGCTTCCATGCGCTGTACGCGGCGAACCAGCGACGTTGCTGCGGCCACTCGTGCCATCTGCTAACCACGGTAGCACTTCTGGACGGGTTCAAGCGAGCTGCAGGCGCGAGATGATGCTCGTCGTGGGCATCACTGACTTCAGCCTCAAGGACGTCCTCAAGCCGGAGCCGGACCGCGTGGCGTACATTCTCAGCGGCCTTATCAACTTTGGCAAGTTCCGCGAGATGCAGCTGGCCAACTTTGAGCAGCTGACCGAGAAGACCGTACGAAGTCTGGCTGTGAGCCTTCCAACCGTCGGCGGATGCGTGCTCACGTGCATTACCCCTAGTGGCATGCTTCGCTCCTGCAGGATCAGCTGGTGGAGAAGAAGAAGGCCATGGAGCAGGAACTGCAGGAACTGCAGGAGAAGCTCGAGGCCGCCCAGTACGTTGGGCGATTACAATAGCGACTCAGGTGTATGCTTGCTCTGAGCTCATGGCAACGCGTACACTCCGGGTTGGTTGGCGCGGCCCAACCACAGGAAGCAGCGCACGGTCGAGGAACCCTTCGCCAAGGACCTGCAGAAGGAGCTTACGGGCCTGGCCACGACGGTCGCCAACCTGCATACCGAGCAAGAGGTGCTCCAGAGCGAGTTCCAGACCGTAAAGCAGATCTCGGCCGAGCTGGCCACCAAGATTGTACACAATCGCATTCCTGCTCCACTCGCGCTCGGCCTGCGCAAGCAACGCATTAACCGATGTGTTTTCTGAGTCATCCACGGTGTGCTTTTGTCCTTTTCAGACGGCGCTCAAGAGCGAGTTGGCTGGCCTGCAGGCGGACAACGCCAAACTCAGCTCGCAGATCATCGAGTCGCCGGACCGGCTCAAGCAGACGATGCAGGACATGAACGCTGGCCTGCGCAAGGAGCAGGAGGCGGTCCTGGGCTACGAGAAGAAACTGCGCGAGATCAGCGCCAAGATCGACGCGCTGTCGCAGATTGAACAGGAGATCGAGCGCTGCGTCAAGGTGCTGGGCGAGTGCGAGCTGGAGATGCAGCGCCTGGAGGAGGTGCAGCGCCAAGTCACGGCCGGCCAGGAGAACGTCTC
>Ga0180215_1005954_pt1 | contig 10220 bp, 7 predicted proteins | sample eDN3rd37CBELigBY_FD_128871 | JGI IMG/M metagenome (GOLD analysis project Ga0180215, IMG submission 128871) | Enriched backyard soil microbial communities from Emeryville, California, USA - eDNA 3rd pass 37_C BE-Lig BY (version 2) (version 2) | ecosystem: Environmental > Terrestrial > Soil >...
AAACTATTGAAACGGATAGAGGGGCACTATACTATTAAATTAATAGTTTCTAAAGGTTGTTTTAAATTGAAGGAGGGTAACCATGGATAAGAAAAGAATCATTATGTTAAGTACAGGAGGGACTATTGCCAGTAAACGAAATCCCGAAACTGGGTTATTAACAGCTGGTGTGATGTCTGGTGAAGAACTATCTGAAATGTGTGATCTCCCTTCATATATAGATGTTGATGTGATATCTGTCTTTCAGATACCTAGTAATCATATGACGTTTGGTCATTTAATTACATTGAAGGAAAAGATTGAAGAAGTCTTTGAAAGCCCAGATATAGATGGAGTCGTAGTCACCCATGGTACGGATACATTAGAAGAAACGGCATATTTCTTAGATTTAGTTATTGCTGATGAGAGGCCAGTTGTGATCACTGGTTCACAGCGGGGACCTCAAGTGAATGGAACGGATGCTTTTGTTAACTTGCGACAATCCATTCTATTAGCTGCATATCAAGAATGTAGGGGTCTTGGAACGGTTGCTATATTTAATGAGCGGATTTTTTCTGGGCGATACATCAAGAAAAAACATGCTTCAAACGTAGATGGATTTACTTCTTTTGGCTTCGGTTACCTAGGAATTGTGGATCAAGAGACAATCTTTATCTATCAAAAACCTGTGAAACGAGAAACATATACTTTGAAAACCTCATTACCTACTGTTGAGCTCGTAAAAACCTCACTTGGTTCAGATGGTAAGTTTATAGATTGTGCCGCTGATTATGGGGCTAAAGGAATTATTGTAGAAGCCCCTGGTAGGGGTCATGCACCACCTTATATCCTCGATAGTGTGAAAAGAGCGGTTGAAAAAGGAATATATGTACTCCTTACAACAAGTGCTGAGGAAGGGGAAGTAAAGACGGTTTATGACTTCCCAGGAAGTGCCTGGTCCTTACAAAATGCGGGGGTCCTATTAGCAGGTGATTATGACAGCAAGAAGGCCCGAATTAAATTAGCGGTTCTGATAGCTGCGGGCGTAAAAGAAATAAATGAAGATCATTTTCATCATTAAATTCTTAGAAGAGGATAGGTTCATTTGTAATTTGTGAAATTCGCAAAGAGGGTGGACCTGTCCTTTTTGTCGGTTTTAGTAGTAGTTTGTAACATTTTGGGATGAGGGACCTATCCCCCTGTCCCGCTAACTGGCAAATTATTGGCTCAGGCATGTTTTGAACGGATAGAAGGTGGTTTGATGTGATTAGCTTAGTTTGGTAGCGTTTACACTCACTAATTGAATCATATGCATATGACTTTCCGAGATACCCTTGATAATGGTTTTTAAGATGTTACGATAAATACGTTCTTAAATTTTTACCACAAGGGAGACATTTGATGTTACATGAAAAAACAATCGCCTTTATAGGGGCAGGTTCTATGGCAGAGGCAATGATATCAGGAATTGTTGCGGCTGGAAAAGTTCCTTCGAATCAGATTTTTGTTACCAACCGTTCGAATACAGCACGACTACAACAGCTTGAAGAAAATTATTATATTAAAGGTTTAACAAGCAAACATCTAAACCTACAAAATATCGATATTATCGTCCTCGCAATGAAACCTAAAGATGCAGAAGTTGCACTACAGTCCATCAAAGATTCACTTCAACCAAACCAACTCGTTTTATCCGTACTAGCGGGTATTACCACAACTTACATGGAGCAGCATTTACCAGCGGGACAACAGGTGATTCGTGTGATGCCGAATACATCTAGCATGATTGGAGAGTCTGCAACAGCCATTTCAGCTGGTTCCTCGACTACTACGGAAGATATGTTACTGGCTAAAGACCTGCTTGAATCAATTGGAGAAGTTTACGAGATTCCAGAGGACCAAATGGATGTGTTTACAGGAGTAGCGGGTAGTGGACCTGCCTATATTTATTACCTAATGGAGCATATGGAAGCAACAGTGAAAAAGGCAGGATTACAAGAAAAAGTGACAAGAGAAATTATTGCTCAAACGATTGTCGGAGCAGCAAAAATGATTCAGCAACAGAATGAGACACCGACCACATTACGGGAAAATGTGACTTCCCCAAATGGAACAACAGCTGCAGGTTTAGCAGCCTTAGAAAAAAATGGTGCCGGTAAGGCGATCTCACAAGCTATTAAACATGCGGCAAAGCGTTCCCAAGAAATCAGTTCACAGCTTGAAGGCACTACTGAGAAAAAAGTTCAAGCTGTTTAACATAAGCATAAAACCCTTTTACGGGCGATAAGCGCTTGTAAAAGTATTATCGTCCGGCAATCAAATCAAAAACAAAACAGATAAGGATTGATCGGATGTCCATAGAAAAAAGAGTTGTTATAAAGGTCGGAAGTAGCTCGTTAACGAGCCGTCATGGAGAAATTAGTAAGATAAAACTAGAAAAATTGACGAATGAAATTGCTGAGTTGAAGGATGCAGGGCACGAGGTTGTTCTAGTATCATCAGGGGCCGTCGCTGCTGGATATAGAAAGCTCGGCTGTCTTAAACGCCCAGATTCATTGTCAGAAAAACAAGCAGCTGCATCGATTGGTCAAGGATTATTAATGGAGTCCTATTCCCACCTATTTTTATCACACGGCTATGTGGCTTCGCAAATCTTGATTTTAAGAAGCGACTTTTTGGATGAATCACGTTATCAAAATGTGCGCAACACATTGAATGTTTTATTAGACCGAGGGATTATTCCAATCGTTAATGAGAATGACACGCTTTCGACAGAGCGTTTGAACTTTGGTGATAATGACACATTGGCGGCTAAAGTTGCTGGTTTAGTGGATGCTGACCAACTGGTCATTTTATCTGATATTGATGGTTTATATGATAAAAACCCAACTGTACATGAGGATGCTAAGTTAATAGAGCAAGTGTCTGAAATTACGGATGAAATCGAGAATGCTGCAGGTGGTTCTGGAAGTACTGTTGGTACAGGTGGCATGAAGTCTAAAATTGAAGCCGTGAAAATTGCAATGGCGTCTGGGATTTCAACTTTTTTAGGAAATGCAAATAAAGAAAATATCATCGTGGATGCCGTGGAAGAAAAGGCGACCGGTACGTTTTTTTCTTGTAAAAAATCAGTGACAATACTTAATCAAAAGAAAAAGTGGATTGCCTTTCACTCAGGATCCAAGGGAGAAATAATCATCAATGCCGATGCAATAGAGAGAATTGTGAAGAATCGGAAGAGCTTGCGGCTAAAGGAGATTCTTCAAGTCGAAGGTAGGTTTGAAAAAGGCGCTGTTGTCCGTGTAGTGGATACGGGCGAAGAAGAAATTGCCAGAGGTTTGGTGAAAATCTCTTCAGATGAGTTAGAACGGATGCTACAGTCTCAAAGAGATCAAGTAATAGATTCCACTGTCATTATGGAAATAGGAGATTTTGTTTGCCATATAGATGCACCAATCACAATTGGAGTTTGACTTTATTCAGTAGATAACCCAACTGAGTAAAGTCAAAGCCTCCGGCGTTGCCACAGATTTTTAGAAGTAGTTTTTCGAGCAGGCTCGAATAGCTCTGGGCATCAAATACGCCAAGGCGCAATTGATTAAAGGAGGAATTAGGTGACTTTAGTAAAGGAAAATGTAGATATTAGAAATCAAGCACGTGAAGCAAAAAAAGCTGCCAAACAAGTGAGTATTCTATCAACTGACGATAAAAATAGAGCATTGTATATAATAGCTGAACATTTAGAAGCAAGCTTTGAAATTATCTTAGAAGCTAATAAGGTTGATTTGCAAAAAGGTAAAGAAGCTGGATATACGCCAGCATTCATGGATCGGCTAACACTTTCAAAGAAACGTATTTTTGATTTTGCAGAGGGACTTCGACAAGTTGCTGCTTTGGAGGACCCGACAGACCAAGTTATTTCAGATTGGACATTGGAAAACGGCCTACAGGTGAAAAAAGTAACGGTACCTTTGGGTGTTATCGGGATGATTTATGAGGCACGACCAAATGTAACGGTTGATGCAACAGGGCTCGCGTTAAAGTCAGGAAATGCAATCATCTTAAAAGGCGGCTCATCAGCGATTCACACAAATAAAGCAATCGTTGAGGTTATTCAATATGCGCTAGAGCATACGATGATACCAAGGGAAGCTGTTCAATTTATTGCAAGTACGGATCGAGAAGCTACCGGGCAGCTATTTACGATGAAGGAATATATTGATGTGCTTATTCCACGCGGCGGGGCCTCTTTGATTCAAACGGTTGTTAAACAAGCGACAGTTCCTGTACTCGAAACAGGTGTTGGAAACTGCCATGTCTATATTGACTCTGAAGCTGATGTCGACAAGGCATTACCTATCCTTGTGAATGCAAAAACGGATCGCCCGGCTGTTTGTAATGCTGCGGAAACAGTCCTTATACATAAGGATTGGTTGCTAAAACATAAGGATGCGCTTGTGAAAACATTGCAAGAACATTCTATTACAGTGCATGGGGATGAGCAGTCACTATCAATTATCCCAAACGCTATCCCAGCAGGTGAAGAGGATTGGGCAAATGAATACTTAAGTTTGCATATTGCGATGAAGATTGTTGATGATGTCCATGAAGCAATTGACCATATTGAAAAATATGGGACAAAGCACTCAGAAGCAGTTATTACAGAAAATCAAGAAGTAGCAGATGTGTTCATGAAGCTGGTTGATGCATCTTCTCTTTATCATAATGCTTCAACTCGATTTACAGACGGTGGAGCCCTAGGGTTTGGTGCTGAGATTGGCATTTCAACTCAAAAGCTTCATGCACGTGGACCGATGGGACTACCGGCCCTAACTACAGGAAAATTTCTAATGACCGGAAATGGACAAATAAGATGATAACGAAACACGGCAGAATGATTAGGATTCTGCCGTGTTTTTTCGAAATGGGCAAATTTATTATTTCTTAAAATAGGAACTGAGTAAATGAGCGATCCATCTACAATGTGGATGGTTCCGGACGTTTAACAGGAGTCCGTTTATAATTGCAGGGCTATATGTTCGTTCATCCACCTGTTCTTGCAATAGCAGGAGAGATTCCTTTTCAACTGAATCCTCCATTTCTTTTATTCTCTCCTCAATTAACGAAATCAATTGTTCCTTCGTGACCTCACCTTGCCCGGACGATTCCATAAGTTCTTTTTTTAGAAAAGGATGAGTCATGCCATGAGCTAATAAATCTGTTTTTTCCACTAGGGACTGACAAAGGAGGTCAATGTCCAAAGGAACAAGCTGATACAGAAAGAGCTCTGAATACATTCTCATAAAACCTTTTATACAATAGAGTAGATCATATTTTATATGCTCCGCTTTTTCTCCATAAATGCGCTCAATCATCAAGAGAATCACTGTATTACCTAGTTTGTCATAATAATGCATTTTATGAATTAATTTTTCGTTAAGAGATTGGGTATACTCTTTCATTAAGATATTCGCAAAATATGAGTGTTCTTTAAATGACTGGAAGCTTACATAATAATATTCAAACAGAAGATTTTCTGTATCTTTTTTGTTTCTGACTAAGTGGTCAATATTAGAAAAAATTTGCTCCATAAACTGGTCGATTAGGGCGATGATTAATTCATCTTTTGATTTGAAAGAGAGGTAGAAAGCCCCCTTTGAAATCCCACACTGATCAGTTATTTGCTGTACGGATGTTGCCTCAAAACCTTGCTTTGCGAAAAGCTCTAGCGCTTTTTCCATTATAAGTTGTTTTTTCACCATTTCGTGGTTCTCTCCCGTTTTCTTTCATTGACAAATGACTGATTGGTCATTATTATAAATAAATGGGTTTAATAAGTCAATCTAGGGTAGGTGTAAGTGTGAGAGGTATAGCCAACTTTGTATTAAAAAATAAACTAGCAGTTTGGTTATTAACAATTATTATAACGGTATCTGGGATTTATTCAGGTACTCAAATGAAGACAGAAACGATTCCTGATATATCCATTCCTTTCCTAATGGTTATGGATGTATATCCAGGTGCAACTCCTGAACAGGTGATGGAAGATGTCTCAATGCCAATTGAAAAAGCGGTAGAGGGACTTGATGGGGTTAAATCTGTTTATTCCAATTCCTATTCGAACATGGCTAATATTCAAGTTGAATATGAGTATGGCGAGGATATGGACGAGGCGAAGCGTGCCCTTCAATCCGCTTTAGACGCAGTTACATTGCCAGAAGCTGCACAAGAGCCTGTTATTACGGCCATTAGCATGAATATGATGCCGGTTGTGGCATTAAGTGTAAGTAGTAAAACAGAAGATATTGTGGAATTAACATCAACAGTTGAAGATGTTTTACTTCCAAAGATTGAAAAGCTTGATGGGGTTGGATCGGCAACGATCACAGGTCAGCATATTGAAGAAGTACAACTTACTTATAATACTGAAAAAATGGCTGAACTTGACTTAACAGAGGACTCAGTCAAACAGATGATCCAAGCAAGTGATATGTCAGTATCACTAGGACTTTTTGAGTTTAAAGAAGGTGAACAAGCTGTTGCGATTGACGGAAAGTTCATGACAGCAGATGAGTTAAAGGAAATGTTAATTCCTGTTACACCTACTGAAAATAATCCACAGCCATTCGTGAAACTTAGTGATATTGCGACAATTGAAGAAGTTGGACGCGTTCAATCCGTATCTCGTACGAACGGAAAAGACGCTATTGCCATTCAAATTGTTAAAGAGCAACGAGCAAACACAGTGGATGTGGTAAATGAAGTAAAGGATCTTATTGAAGACGAGCAGGAAAGAATTGAAGGTCTCGTTATCGATGTTTCACTAGACCAAGGAGAGCCAATTGAAAAATCAGTTGCAACAATGGTAGAAAAAGCACTATTTGGTGGTTTAATCGCGGTCTTAATAATTCTACTATTCCTTCGTAATTTTAGATCAACAATTATTTCGATTGTATCCATTCCGGTTTCCATTTTTATGGCATTATTGTTACTGAAGTGGATGGACATTACATTGAACTTAATGACACTAGGGGCAGTTACGGTTGCAATCGGACGTGTAATTGATGACTCCATTGTCGTTGTTGAAAATATTTATCGAAGACTACATTTAAAAGAAGAAAAGCTAAATGGCCGTGCCTTAATACGTGAAGCAACACTTGAAATGTTCAAACCAATCCTTTCCTCCACGTTAGTTACGGTTGCGGTATTTGCACCGTTAATTTTTGTAGGTGGTATGGTTGGAGAATTGTTCATGCCGTTCGCATTAACAATGACTTTTGCCTTAGGTGCTTCCTTGTTAGTTGCGATTACGATCGTTCCTGCTTTATCACATACTTTGTTTAAAAAACAGCTCTATGTTGAAAAAACAGAATCAAAGCATAAAGAAGTAGGTAAGCTTGCAAATTGGTATAAAGGTATTTTAAATTGGTCGCTAAATCATAAAATTATTGTGTCAGTACTGTCAGTATTATTATTAGTCGGTAGCTTAGCATTAACACCGCTTATTGGTTTTAGTTTTATGGGTAGTGAAGAAGAAAAGGTCATGTATCTAACTTATACGCCAGGAACTGGTGAGTTAAAAGATGAAACCTTGGATAATGTTGCAACAGTTGAAGAAGAGTTATTAAAACGAGAAGATATTGATATTCTTCAGGTTTCTGTTACAGAAAGCGGCGACCCAATGGCCGCAATGATGGGAGGCGGCGGTGACGGTGCGCTCATGTACCTCATTTTCGATCCGGAAATGGAGAACTTCCCTGAAGTCCGCGAAGAAGTTGAAGAATACGTGTTTAATATTGGCCAATCGGGTGAGTGGAAGAGCCAGAATTTCTCTTCTATGTCAATGAGCACAAATGAAGTTAGTTATACATTATATAGTGAAGATTTAGATAAGCTTTATGATGCAGTTGATATGGTTGAAGGCGTCATGAATGATGCAGACGGTTTAGAGGATGTATCGTCAAGTGCTGAGGATGCATATGTCGAGTACACATTCAATGTTGAACAGGATGAATTATTACAATATGGACTTACAACTGGTCAAATTGTGATGATGCTAAATCCAGACCGCTCACAAGAGGTTATCACAACTGTTGAAAAAGATGGAAATACATTGGAGGTTATTGTTCAGCAGGAAGAAGTAGCTACACCAGAGTCAATAGATGATCTTCTTGCAACTCAAGTACCAACAGCAATGGGTGCAACGATGCCTCTTTCTGATTTAGTAACGGTTAAAGAAGGTACTACCTTAAATACACTTGCTCGTAGTAAAGGTGAGTACTATGCTTCCGTTTCAGGATCTATTATTGGGGATGATATTTCAAAAGTAACAGCTAAGGTTGGAGAAGAAGTAGAAGAACTAGACCTTCCCAAAGGAGTAACACTTGATATTGCCGGTGTTCAAGCAGATATGGTTGAAACATTTACCCAACTAGGTCTTGCAATGCTCGCAGCAATTGCAATTGTGTACTTCATCCTTGTTGTGACATTTGGTGAAGGAGTTGCACCATTTGCAATTCTGTTCTCCTTGCCATTTGCAATTATTGGTTCGTTTGTTGGATTATTGATTGCAGACGAAACCATTTCGGTATCGGTTATGATGGGTCTGTTGATGTTGATCGGTATAGTGGTTACAAACGCCATCGTTTTAGTAGACCGAATCATTCATATGGAACGTGATGGACTAACAATGCGTGAAGCTGTTCTTGAGGCTGGTGCCACACGTTTACGTCCAATCTTAATGACGGCAATTGCCACAATGGGTGCACTAATCCCGTTATTATTTGGCGAAGGTGGCGGAGGTTTAATTTCGAAAGGGCTTGGTATTACCGTTATCGGTGGACTCGCAAGTTCAACTCTACTAACACTTCTAGTCGTACCAATCGTCTACGAAATTTTGTCTAAAATGTTTAAGAAAGACCGTAAAAACATTCAAGAAAACTAATCAATCCGGCCCCACAAGGTTATACATATCTTGTGGGGCTTTTATATTCACACCTTAAAAATTTTTTCGTAATTTTGTATTGACCTTAACGTTGCGTAAAGGTGTAAATTGAAATTATCAAGGGGGTGATGAGGTGGAGTATACGGTACAAAAGCTAGCGAAACTAGCAGGAGTAAGTACAAGAACTCTAAGGTACTATGATGAAATTGGGATTCTTAAGCCGGCAAGAATCAATTCATCAGGTTACCGAATTTATGGCCAAGATGAAATCGATCGTCTACAACAAATTCTTTTTTACCGTGAACTCGGGGTCAATCTAACAGATATCAAACAAATTATGACCAATCCTGCCTTTGATGAGCCTAAAGCACTCAAAGAACATCGAGAGCAGCTCCTTGATAAACGAAAACAAATCGATCTACTCATTGCCAATATTGAAAAAACCATTGCGCAAAAAGAAGGGAGAGTTATTATGTCTGATCAAGAAAAATTCGAAGGCTTTAAAAAGAAGGCACTCGAAGAAAATGAGAAAAAATACGGAAAAGAAATCCGTGAAAAATATGGTGAAGAAACAGTTAAACAATCAAACGAGAAGTTCATGAATATGTCCAAAGAGGATCATGAGGCGGTAACCCGTCTTTCTGAGGAATTAATGGAGACCTTAAGTGATGCGATGAAGACTGGCAATCCAGCTGGAGAACTCGGCCAAAAAGCGGCAGAGTTGCATAAGCAGTGGCTCATGTATTTTTGGCCAAAATATAGCAAAGAAGCGCATGCAGGCTTGGCGCAAATGTATGTCGATGACGAACGATTCACAGCATATTATGACAAACAACAGCCAGGAACCGCAGTATTCTTGAGAGATGCAATAGTTGTGTATACAGGGCAAAAGGCTGAATAAGGTGGATGAGTTTTTTTGGGGGTGAGATCTTAGAGGTCTCGCTCTTTTTTTGAGAGAGTAATGTTTCAGTTCGCACGTTATTGTGTAGGAATTTGTCTAAGTGTTACCAGATTGTAGTGTTGCCATCCGGACAGAAAGTGTGGGTATCAACTGTTTGGTATCCGAGAAGAACACTACTTGCTACAGCAAGAGTGGGAAGTTGTCTGGTTGAGTCAGAATAGAGTGCTGTTTGCGAAGCGAGGGCAAGAAAACGTCTGTGATGAGTAGGAAAGAAGTGTTGATTATGACAGAGAGAGCAGAAAATTGACAGAATAGAGTCAGAATAAGGTGTTGTTTGCGACAGAGGGAGTAGGAATCAGCAGAGGAGAGTCAGAATAGAGTGCTGATCGCGACAGC
>Ga0180215_1005955_pt1 | contig 10217 bp, 7 predicted proteins | sample eDN3rd37CBELigBY_FD_128871 | JGI IMG/M metagenome (GOLD analysis project Ga0180215, IMG submission 128871) | Enriched backyard soil microbial communities from Emeryville, California, USA - eDNA 3rd pass 37_C BE-Lig BY (version 2) (version 2) | ecosystem: Environmental > Terrestrial > Soil >...
CGGCAACTATGTCGAGATCTTCACGGCCTACCCGTTCGCGACCTGGTTCTGGAACAGTCTGAGCGTGGCGCTGCTCTCGACGGCGATCGCCCTGCCGCTCGCGACCATGCTGGCCTTCGCGTTCGCCCGCTACAACAGCGGCGGCGCACCGCTGCGCCTCTCGATCCTGGCGAGCCAGATGCTGCCGCCGATCGTGATGGTGCTGCCTTTGTTCGCGGTGTTCCTCGGTGCCGGCCTCCTGAACAGCCGTACCGCCGTGGTCATCGCCCATGTCGGCATGAACCTGCCCTTCCTGGCCTGGATGATGATCGCCTTCTTCGAGGGCGAGGTCCGCCAGCTCGAGGAGGCGGCACGGGTCGAGGGTGCCACGCGCTTCCAGGCCTTCTGGAAGGTGGCGGTGCCGGTGGCGGCCCCGGGCCTGCTGGCAGCCGCCCTGCTGGCCTTCATCATGTCCTGGAACGAGTTCCTGTTCGCCCTGATCCTGACCGGCAAGCGCACCGCCACGCTGCCGGTCGGGTTGTCCACGCTCGACACCCATCGCGGGGTCGAGATCGCCCTGCTGGCCGCCGCCAACATGGTGGCGATCCTTCCGGTCTTCCTGATGATGCCGTTCCTGCGGCGCTATCTGATCAAGGGTTTGTCGCTTGGCGCATTGAAGTAATCACGAGTTTCGGGGGAGCCCATAATGAAGAAGTTCCTGCTCGCGACCAGCATCCTGGTTGCCTCCGCGGTCGGTGCGGAGGCGCAGACCATCAACATCCTGATGGAAAGCGTGCCGGACACCCGCTACGTCCAGGAGATGCTGCCGGAGTTCAAGGAGAAGACCGGCATCGACGTGCAGCTCGAGGTGGTGAACTACGCCGAGATGCACACCAAGCTGGTCCCGCAGCTGGTCGCACCCGAGGGCTCCTACGACGTCATCATCGTCGACTTCTACTGGGTCGGCGAGTTCGTGAAGGCCGGCTGGCTGCAGCCGCTCGACGAGCGGATCAAGGCGGACAACTTCCCGGTCGACAACTATATCACCTCGATCATGGACCTGACCGGCAAGGTCGACGGCACCACGCTGATGCTGCCGTTCTACAACTATGCCATGGGGCTGACCTACCGGAAGGACCTGCTGGAGGACCCCAAGCACCAGGAGGCGTTCAAGGCCAAATATGGCCGGGAGCTGAAGGTGCCGACCGAGTGGCCGGAATATCTGGACCAGGTGAAGTACTTCTCCGAGGATGCCGGGATCGAGGGCTTCAAGGGCGTGGTCAACCAGGGCCAGCGCCCTGACCCGATCTCGATGGAGTGGTCGAACTACCTGTTCGCCAATGGTGGCCGCTACTACGATCCGGAGACTTGGCAGCCGACTCTGGCCACGCCCGAGGGTATCGCGGCGCTGACCCAGTACCGCGACAGCATCCAGAAATACGGCCCGATCGGTGCGGCCAACTTCAGCTTCGACGACGCCTTCAACGTCGCGGCGCAGGGCAAGGCCTACTCGTATCTGACCTTCAACATGTTCCGCCCGGTTTATGACGATCCGGCCAGCTCGCAGGTGGTCGGCAAGATGGAGATCGCCCCGGTGCCGGGCGGCGGGATGAACGGCTCCTGGGGCTGGGCGATCCCGAAGTCCTCGCCCGATCCGGATGCGGCCTGGGAGTTCATCAAGTTCATCGAGAGCCCGGAGATCGCCAAGAAGCGTGCCCTGCTGGGCGGTGCCGCCACCCAGAAGCAGATCTACGAAGACCCGGAGCTGATCGAGAAGTACTCCTATTACCCGCAGCTGGGCGAGCTGCTGGCCTATGCCCAGAACTTCCCGGTCTTCACCTATACGCCCGAATTCGTGGATGTGCTCGGCCGCGAGCTGAGCCTGGCGGTGGCCGACGGCAAGGACCCGAAGGAGGCGCTGGAGCAGGTGGACAAGGACTTCGCCGAGCTCCTGCGCAAGGACGGCAAGCTGCAGTGACTTCCCTGGGAGCTGCCGCCGATGAGGGGGCAGCTCCCGTGTTCCTGTCCGGCCCGCCCCGCGGCGGGCGGTCATCCCTGGCCCCAGCCCGAAGACAAGACCGTTCATGACCGCCGCGATCGCGCAGCGTGACCGCTGGTTCGGCTTCGCCATGACCCTGCCGGGCCTGTTCGCCCTGGTTCTGGTCGTGCTGTTCCCGATCCTGTTCACGCTCTGGACCAGCACTTCCGACTTCACCCTGCTGAAGCCGTCCAACGACGCCTTCCTCGGCCTCTCCCACTATACCCAGGCCTTCGCCACGCCCGAGTTCCGCCACGCCCTGTCGGTGACCCTGGCCTTCGTGGTGGCAGTGGTGACCCTGGAATTCCTCGTGGGGTTCGCGGTGGCGCTCGCCCTCGACAAGGTCGAGCACGGCAAGGCCGTCTATTACGTGATCCTGCTGTTCCCGCTGCTGATGAACCCGGTCGTGGTCGGCCTCATCTGGAAGATGTTCCTCCACCCCACGCTCGGCATCGTCAACTACGTGCTGAGCCTGGTGGGGATAGCACCGGTGGATTGGTTGGGCGTGCCGGACAACGCCTTCTGGACGGTGGTGGCGGTCGACATCTGGCACCAGGTCTCGTTCATGATCGTCCTGCTCCTGGCCGGCCTCGCGGCCCTGCCCAAGGAGCCCTACGAGGCGGCACGGCTGGAAGGGGCCGGCACGATCCGCTGCTTCTTCTGGATCACCCTGCCCCTGATGCGCCCGGTGATCGTGGTGACGCTGCTGATCCGGCTGATCTTCGCGGTGAAGACCTACGACATCATCTACATCATGACCCGCGGCGGCCCCGGACAGGCCACCGAGCTGGTCAGCTACTACATCTACCGCCGCGCCTTTGTCGGCCTGGACGTGTCCCAGGCCAGCGCTATGGCGGTCATCCTGCTCCTGGTGGTCCTGGCACTCACCGCCTGGCTCCACCGCTACATGCGCTCTTTGGCCCAATAGAACATGACCGAGATCCGCCTCGCCAACGTCACCAAGACCTATGCCGGCGGCCAGACCGCCGTGGACGGGGTCGACCTCACCATCCATGACGGCGAATTCTTCGTCCTGCTGGGCCCCTCGGGTTGCGGCAAGTCGACCACGCTGCGCATGATCGCCGGACTGGAGCCGATCTCGTCCGGCGATCTGTTCATCGGCGAGCGCCGGATGAACGAGGTCGACCCCAAGGACCGCGACCTGGCCTTCGTCTTCCAGAACTATGCCCTGTTCCCGCACCTGACCGTGAAGGGCAACCTGACCTTCGGCATGAAGCTGCGCGGCGTCCCGGCGTCGGAGCAGGAGCGGCGGCTGGCCGAGGTCACAGCCATGCTGGGCCTGGCCCCCTATCTGGACCGCAAGCCCGGCCAGCTCTCGGGCGGCCAGCGCCAGCGCGTGGCGCTTGGCCGAGCACTCCTGCGCGACCCGGTGGCCTTCCTGCTCGACGAGCCGCTCTCCAACCTGGACGCCAAGCTGCGCGCGCAGATGCGCACCGAGCTGGTCAAGCTGCACCGCCGGGTCGGCCGCACCATCATCCACGTCACCCACGACCAGATCGAGGCCATGACCATGGCTGATCGGATCTGCATCATGCATGACGGCAAGGTCGCCCAGGTCGGGGCACCGATGGAGGTCTACCGCAACCCGGCCGACACGTTCGTCGCGACCTTCACCGGCAGCCCACCCATGAACCTGGTGCCGGGCCGGCTGGAGAATGGCGCGGTGCATTTCGCTGGCGCCAGCCTGCCGCTCGATGCCAAGGCCGCTGCCGGCGAGGTGACGGCCGGGTTCCGTCCGGAGGATCTGAGCCTGGCCGCCCTGCCGGACCGGGTGGAGATCCAGACGAGCGTGGTCGCGGTCGAGACGCTGGGCGCCGACGCCATCCTGGTGGTGAGCCTCGCCGGTGGGCAGGAGATCGAGATGCGGGTCCCGGCCGACACCCGGCTGGAGCCCGGCAGCCCGGTATCGGTCCATCTCGACCCCGACCGGCTGCGCCTGTTCGACCGGCAGACCGGCAAAGCGATCGTCCGGGCCCGCTGAGGCGGTGCGTACTCAGAACCGCTTCATCGTGAGCCCGCCATCCACCGCGATCGCCTGACCGACCGTGTAGGGCAGATCGCCGGAGGCCAGGGTCGCGATGCAGCGCCCGACCTCCTCCGCCTCGCCCCAGCGCGGCATGGGCGCGCCGTCCTGGGCGAAGAAGGCGTCGTACTTGGCGGTCGAGGGGGCGGTCATCGGGGTGCGGATGATGCCCGGACGGATCTCGTAGACGCCGATCCCGTGCGGGGCCAGGCGGGCAGCGAACAGCCGGGTGACCATGCTCGCCGCGGCCTTGCTGACACAGTATTCACTCCGGTTGATCGAGATAGCCTCCGCGTTGCTGGAGGTCGTGACCACGATCGAGCGGTGGTGGTCCGCCATGGCGTCGCTCGCCAGCAGATGGCGGGCGAAGTGCTGCAGGAGGAAGAACAGGCCGCGGGTGTTGACCGACATGCATCGGTCGAAGCTTTCCACGCCGACATCGAGCAGGTCGCCCCGGACCATGACCGACACGCCGGCATTGGCTATCAGGCAGTCCAGGCGGCCGAATGCCTGCAGTGCCTCGGCGAGCAGGGTCGGCTGGCCCGCCAGGTCGGCGACGTCGCCATGCACCGCCCGAGCCTGCCCACCGGCGGCGGTCACCGCCTGGAGAGCCTCGTCGGTGTCGTCGGCTCGGGTTCGTTCGTGCAAAACGATGTCGAAGCCGCGGCCGGCCAGTGCCACGGCGGCAGCCTTGCCGATGCCACGACCGGAGCCCGTGACCCAGGCGACGGGGCGGGTGGTCACGAGGCGTTTCCCTTCAGGAGCTCGCGAGCGATGATGGTGCGCTGGATCTGGTTGGTGCCCTCGTAGATCTGGCAGATCTTGGCGTCCCGGTAGAGCCGCTCCACCTCGTAGCCCTTCACGTAGCCGGTCCCGCCGAACACCTGCACCGCGTCGGCCGAGCGGGCCACCGCCACGTCGCCGGCCATGCATTTGGCCATCGAGCAGGCCATGTTGGCGCCGGGATCGCCGTTCTCCAGCTTCACCGCGGCGTCCCAGGTCAGCAGGCGCGCGGCCTGGATGTCCTTGGCCATGTCGGCGAGCAGCCATTGCAGGCCCTGGAACTCGGCGATCGGCTGGCCGAACTGGCGGCGCTGCTTCGCCTGAGCCAGTGCTGCCTCCAGCCCGGCCTGGGCGATGCCCACTGCCAGGGCCGCGATGCCGACCCGGCCCTTCTCCAGCACGCTCATCATGATGTGGAAGCCGCGACCTTCCGGGCCCAGCAGCGCATCCTCGGGCAGTTCCACCCCGTCGAAATGCAGGGCACCCACGGGCGAGCCGCGCTGACCCATCTTGTGCTCCTTCGCCCCACGCGAGAAGCCGGGGCTGGCGGCGTCCACGATGAAGATGCTCATGCCCCGGTGACCGGCCGCCTTGTCGGTGCGCGCCAGGACCACGGCGAAGTCGCAGACCGGGGCGTTGTGGATCCAGAGCTTGCCGCCATCCAGCCGCCAGCCGCCCGGTACCCGGGTCGCTGTGGTGCGGATCCCCGACACGTCGGTGCCCGCATCCGCCTCGGTGATCGCATAGGCCGGGCGCAGCTCGGCGCGCAGGGCCGGACCCAGCCAGCGCTGACGCTGAGCGTCGGTGCCGTAGCGGGTGAACAGCGTGCCGATCAGTTCCAGCAGGCCGCACTGGTCGGCCACCGAGGCATAGCCCTTGGACAGCTCCTCCATCACCACGGCGTAGGAAAGCACGTCCATGCCGGCCCCGCCCAGCTCCGCCGGCACGGTGATGCCGAACAGGCCGAGCTCGGCCATCTGCCGGTAGATCTCGGCAGGGAAGCGCTCGGTCTCGTCCAGCTCAGCAGCGACCGGGCGGATCACCTCGGTGGCGAAGCGGCGCACCGCGTCCTGCACCTCGCGATGTTGCTCACCCAGCATGACCGCCTCCCCGGCTCGTTCGCAAAGTAAGTAACCGGTTGGTTATCTGCCCCGAACCGGCCGCGCATGCAAGCCGGCAGCGGATTGCCGGATCGCGTCCGCCGACGCAAAAATCCGTGGAACAGCAGGTATGGAGCGACGCCGAAGCGATGATGACCGCCGAGACTTCCCGGGCCAGCCTGCTGCAACCAGTCACGGCCGGCCTGCTCGCCGCGATCGTGGGCTTCGGCAGTTCCTTCCCGATCGTGCTCCAGGGCCTGGCCGCGGCGGGTGCCAGCCCGGCGGAGGCCGCGTCCGGCCTGATCGCGCTCTCGGTCGTGATGGGGCTGCTCGGCATCCTGCTCAGCCTGCGCACGAGCATGCCGATCTCGGTCGCCTGGTCGACGCCCGGTGCGGCGCTCCTGGTTTCAACTGGTATTCCGGAGGGCGGGTACGCCGCCGCGGTCGGCGCGTTCCTGGTGGCGGCCCTGCTGGTCGTGCTGGCGGGAGTTTGGCGCGGCTTCGGCCGGGCGGTGGCGGCCATCCCGGCCTCGCTCGCCAATGCCATGCTCGCCGGCGTACTGCTCGACCTCTGCCTGGCGCCGGTACGTGCGGTCGGCGCCATGCCCGCCCTGGCCCTGCCGATCGTGCTGGTCTGGGCACTGGCCTGGCGCTTTGCCCGGCTCTGGGCCGTGCCGCTGGCAGTCCTGGTGACGGCCGTCATCGTGCTGATCTGGACACCCGTTCCGGAGGGGGCCCTGGCCGACATCCTGCCCCGCCCAGTCCTGGTCATGCCCGTCCTGTCGCTGGATGCGGTGGTGGGCATCGCCCTGCCCATGTTCCTGGTCACCATGGCGTCGCAGAACGTGCCGGGCCTGGCCGTGCTGCGGGCCAATGGCTACCAGCCGGACGTCCAGCCGATCTTCGTGACCAGCGGGCTCGCCAGCATGGTCACCGGGCTGTTCGGCGGCCATCTGGTGAACCTCGCCGCGATCACCGCGGCCCTGTGCGCCGGGCCGGAGGCGCATCCCGTTCCTGGCCGGCGCTGGGTCGCCGCCGTGACCAACGGTGCGGGCTACGTGCTGCTCGGTCTGTTCGCCGGGTTCGCCGCGGCCTTCATCGCCGCCTCGCCGCCTCTGCTGATCCAAGCCGTGGCGGGCCTGGCCCTGCTGGGTGCCCTGGGCAGCGCATTGTCCGGTGCGCTCGCCAAGGAGAGCGAGCGGCTGCCGGCGATCATGACCTTCGTGATCACCGCGTCCGGCGTTTCGTTCTTCGGCATTGGCGGTGCGTTCTGGGGCCTGGTGGGCGGAGGTGCCATGCTGGCGCTGGCGCGGACCGGCCGGTGAACGGGTGAGCGTCGCCACCGACCTGGAACCGAAGCCGAGTACCCGGTGATCGAGCTGCGAGATGGCCGGGTATTCCGCGGCTTCTTCGAGATCGGCAGCCTGCTTCGGCCGGGCCAGCAGCCACCGGTACAATGGCAGCCCGAGAGTCCCCGCGGGCGAGACCTTCACCCCGAAGGGGGGACGGACGGTGCGAAGCGTCGACCGGAGAACGCATCCACGTCACCTGATGGCCCCATCCGGCGGTCCCGCACTGATGCCGCCAGCACTCGCCCCCTTGCCGCCGCAACGACAAGTATGTAACTAGTTAGTGCAATAATGACGGCCGCACTCAGGGAGCCGGGCTTGGACAAGCGGATCGATGCCGACGCGGTGGCGGCCACGATCGAGGACGGGGCCACCATTCTCCTGGCCAGCAATGGCGGCGGGATGCTCGAGGCCGACTTCGTCTATGCGGCGATCGAGCAGCGCTTTCTGACCACGGGCCACCCGCGCGACCTGACCCTGGTCCACGCGCTCGGGATCGGTGACGGCAAGGAACGAGGCCTGAACCGGTTCGCGCATGAGGGCATGGTCGCCCGGGTGATCGGTGGGCACTGGTCCTGGTCGCCAAGGATGCAGGCGCTGGCCGAGGCCGAGCTGATCGAGGCCTTCGTGCTGCCGGCCGGCTGCATCGCGCTGCGCAACCGCGAGGTCGGTGCCGGGCGGCCCGGGCTGATCACCCATGTGGGCCTGGGCACGTTCGCCGACCCCAGGCTGGGCGGCGGGGCCGCCAACGAGCGGGCCAGGCGCTCGGGCACCCGGCTGGTCGAGCTGATCGAGATCGGCGGCGAGGAGAAGCTGCGCTACCTGCCGTTCCGCGCCGATCTCGCCATCGTCGGCGGCTCGGTCGCCGATCCCGCCGGCAATGTCAGCTTCGTCCACGAGGCGGCCGACCTGGATGCGCTGGCTGCGGTCACCGCCGCCCATGCCGGCGGCGGCCGGGTGATCGTCCAGGTGGGCGAACTGGTCCCGCGCCATGCCCTGCCGGCCCGCCAGGTCGCCCTGCCCGGCATCCTGGTCGACCATGTGGTCCACTGCCCGGACCAGCAACAGTCCTATATCGGGAAGTTCGACCCCGCGATGAGCGGCGAGGTCCCGCGCCCCGATGGCGAGCCGCCGCTCGACGAGCCGGTCGAGTTCGGGCCGCGCCTGATCATCGCGCGCCGTGCTGCCGAGGAGATCCGGGCCGGCGCCTCGGTCAATTTCGGCTACGGCATCCCGGGCGCCATTCCCGGCGTGCTGCGCCAGAAGGGCCTGATGCAGACGCTCTGGGTCACTGTGGAACAGGGCATCCACAATGGCGACCTCTATGACGGCTTCATGTTCGGGGCCGCCCGCTATCCGGAAGCGATCGTCAGCTCGACCCGGCAATTCGACTTCTATTCGGGCGGCGGCATCGATGTCGGCTTTCTCGGCATGGGCGAGATGGACCGGGACGGCAACGTCAATGTCAGCCGACTGGGCAGCCGCATCGTGGGCCCGGGCGGCTTCGTCGACATTAGCCAGAACGCCAAGGAAGTGGTGTTCTGCGGCACGTTCGACGCCAAGGGCACCAGCTATCGCCACGAGCCCGGCCGGCTGGTGCTGGAGGCGCCGGGCCAGGTGCGCAAGCTGGTCGAGCAGGTCCGGGAGGTCACCTTCTCCGGCCATTACGGGCGGGTGCGCGGGCAGGAGGTCCTCTACGTCACGGAGCGCGCGGTGTTCCGGCTCGCACCCGACGCGATCGAGCTGGTCGAGGTGGCGCCCGGGATCGACCCGAAGGCGGACGTGATCGAGCAGATGGGCTTCGTCCCGCAGGTCGCGAACCCGTTGCGCACCATGCCTCCAGCCCTGTTCAGCTGAACGGGCGACCAGCGCAGCAACCAGGGAGAACCGGGAAAGTGCGGAGCTACGACTATGTCATCGTCGGCGGCGGCAGTGCCGGCTGCGTGCTGGCGGCCAGGCTGTCGGAGCTGCCCGACATCCGCGTGCTCCTCTTGGAAGCCGGCCCGCCGGACCGCGACCCCTACATCCACATGCCGGTGGGCTTCGGCAAGATGACCGGCGGCGGGCTGACCTGGGGCTATGCGACGGCGCCGCAGAAGCACTGCAACAACCGGGAGATCCCCTACGCCCAGGGCCGGGTGATCGGCGGCTCCAGCTCGATCAACGCGCAGATCTACACGCGCGGCGTGCCGGCCGACTATGACCGCTGGGCCTTCGAGGAAGGCTGCCCCGGCTGGTCGTTCGCCGAGATCAGGCACCTGTTCCTGCGCGCGGAGGACAACGACACGTTCGCCGGCGAGTGGCACGGCATCGGCGGGCCCTTGGGCGTGTCCCAGCTCCAGCCGCATCCGCTGACCCGCGCCTTCGTCCAGGCCTGCCAGCAGGCGGGCATCCCCTACAACCCGGACTTCAACGGCAAGGCGCAGGCCGGCAGCGGCGTCTACCAGACCACGATCCGGCACGGGAAGCGCTGCTCCGCCGCGGTGGGCTATCTCCATCCGGTGCGTGGCCGCCCCAACCTGGACGTCATGACCGACTGCCGGATCACGAAGATCCTGGTCGAGCGCGGCCGGGCGGTGGGCGTGCGCTTCCTCCACTTCAACAACGAGCAGGAGGTACGGGCGGAGCGCGAGGTGCTGCTCTGTGCCGGTGCCATCGGCTCGCCCAAGCTTTTGATGCTCTCGGGAATTGGTCCTGCCGACGAACTGCGCCGGCACGGGATCGAGCTGGTCCACGACCTGCCGGGCGTTGGGCAGAACCTCCACGACCATTACGGCACCGACGTCATCTACGAGCTGCACGACCAGGTCAGCCTGGACCGCTACAAGAAGTGGCACTGGATGATGTGGGCCGGGCTCGAGTACAAGCTGTTCGGCAAGGGTCCGGTCGCCTCCAACATCGTGGAAGGCGGGGCCTTCTGGTAC
>Ga0180215_1005956_pt1 | contig 10216 bp, 12 predicted proteins | sample eDN3rd37CBELigBY_FD_128871 | JGI IMG/M metagenome (GOLD analysis project Ga0180215, IMG submission 128871) | Enriched backyard soil microbial communities from Emeryville, California, USA - eDNA 3rd pass 37_C BE-Lig BY (version 2) (version 2) | ecosystem: Environmental > Terrestrial > Soil >...
AGCTGGCCAGGCTCGCCTCTTGCCCCACGGAAAGCGGAGTGTATTCAGGCTGCGGTTATAAAAGTAACAATTCCTTAAGAAAACCTCCAGTTTAAATCTGGGGGTTTTTGTATTTAGAGGAAAAATAAGAAGACCCAGGGAATCATAATGACTGAAGCAAATGTAAAAACCATTGACACTTTGAATAAAGCTATGCTATTTTAATAAATATATTTTAACTCTCTACCAATTTACCAAACTAAAGTATTATACTAATTTGCTAGCTTAAGCATCTAAAGAGGAGACAACTATGAATGCTGTAATAATTGCTGTAGTCGTTATGCTTGCATTAAGTTTATTTCGAGTGAACGTCGTTTTATCCCTAATTGTTGGTTCGCTTGTCGGCGGATTAACAGGGGGATTAGGACTTGAGCATACAATTGAAGTCTTTGCGAACGGTCTAGGAGGAAGTGCTGAAGTGGCGTTAAGTTACGCGTTGCTAGGTGGGTTTGCTGCTGCTATTTCTGCTGCGGGACTACCGAATGCACTTGTTGATTGGATTCTTGGGATGGTCGCAAAAAATGGAGAACATAAAGCAAAAACCTATTCCAAAATCATGATTATTTCCGTAATCCTATTGATGTCGATTTTTTCACAGAATTTAATTCCAATTCATATTGCTTTTATTCCAATTTTGATTCCGCCATTATTATTTATCTTTAATGAATTAAACATCGATCGAAGATTAATTGCTTCTGTGTTAACTTTCGGACTAGTTACCCCATATATCCTGCTTCCAGCAGGATTTGGAGCTATTTTCCATGGAATCCTACAGACAAATATTGCAGAGAGTGGTTTAGAGATTAACGCGAGTGACATCCCGACAGCCATGCTTCTTCCAGCTGTGGGCATGGTGGTTGGATTACTAGTAGCTGTTTTTATTTCCTATCGAAAGCCAAGGTCCTACGTACAAAACAACAAAATGGAAATGACAAAAGGGAGTTATACAAAGAGAGGGATCGTCTTTTCCATCTTGGCGATCATAGCAGCGCTTGCTCTGCAATTGATCACTGGTTCAATGATCATTGGAGCATTGGTTGGAATTGTTGTTATCTATATGAGTGGCACGATTGAATGGCGAGAGGCCGATAATCTTCTAACAGAGGGCATGAAGATGATGGCCTTTATTGGCTTTGTTATGCTTGCGGCCTTTGGTTTTGCAGACGTATTAAAGGAGACAGGACATGTTGCAGGGCTTGTCGAATGGGCTGCTGCGACGATTGGCAATAATAAAGCTTTAGGTGCTTTAATGATGCTCGTGGTTGGTTTGCTAGTGACTATGGGCATCGGTTCCTCCTTTTCTACCATCCCAGTTATCGCAACAATATTTGTTCCACTTTGTATGGAACTGGGTTTTAGTCCAATGGCGACGATTGCGATTGTTGGGACTGCTGCAGCGCTTGGAGATGCTGGTTCACCTGCATCTGATAGTACACTTGGTCCAACAGCAGGGTTAAATGTCGATGGCCAACATAATCATATCTGGGACACCTGTGTGCCGACTTTTACGCATTATAATATTGCCCTGATCGTCTTTGGTTGGATCGCAGCGATGGTTCTATAAAAAGACATCAAATTTGGGTTTATCCCTTCGACTGGTTGTATGCCCACTCATCATCTAGGTCATTTGCATATGAAATAGTGTAGGCATTGTAACATAAAGGAGGTAACCCGAAATGTACGGCATGAGAAGCCCGCAACATAGATTTATTGGTGCTCCATTTTTATTTGGAGGTCCGTTTATTGGTGGAGTATTAGGAGGATTATTGGGAAGTGCGATCGTGAGACCTAGACCTTATCCATTCTATCCACCAATAGCGCCTTTTCCACCATATCCATACGGTTATGGATATGGCCCTTATCCCTTCAGATAATGAAACAGTCGAAAACAGCCCAATTAGGGCTGTTTTTTGTTTGAATGATAGTAGTAGGAGCTTCAGCAGGATTTTCTTGAATCTTGTAGAATGAAAGAGGGATTCGATTAAGATATATCGAAATGATAAATATATCACTATGTAACGATTTGTGACTATTAGTGTGAAAAAGGTATATAGCTGTGGGAAGGGGTAGTAAAAATGATGGCAGAAAAGACACTTATGAATTCTCTAGGCATTGAAATCATCAAATTGGAAAAGGGGAAAGTTGTCGCAACAATGCCTGTAGATGACAGGACAAGGCAGCCATTTGGTTTGCTTCACGGAGGGGCATCGGTAGCTCTAGCTGAAACGGTAGCTAGTATAGGTGCTTATGAGCTAGTTGATCAATCAACCGAAGCGGTGGTTGGTCTAGAGATCAATGCAAATCATATTCGTTCTAAACGTGATGGTTTAGTTACAGCAACCGGTACAGTTCTTCATCAAGGAAAAACAACAATGGTTTGGGATATTAAAATCGCGGATGAGCAAGGGAAGCTAATTTGTATTTCAAGATGTACCATTGCCGTTATTAAAATTAATCGATAACACTAAAACACGGGAGCTTTGATCTGCTTTCCCGTGTTTTTTTTGATTACTAATTAGGAGAGGGAAAAGATATTCTCTAACACAGCATTTCCAATTCAAATAATCCTTTTAATTTATTTTCATGAAAGCTTGCAGGAATTAGCCTTAAAAGCTTATTCCTTATGGAACAAAGAGCGGGTTTATCAATTTGGCCAATCATTTGAAGTCTTTTCATTTCTGCTGAAACCCTTTTTGTGCGATTCAAGCGAAGGCGTTCATAGTTTTTTAAGCTCTCTTCGAAGTTATTCCCACTTTTAATACAAATTGCTAGATACATAGCATCTTCAATTGCTTGAGAGGCCCCTTGGCCTAGTTTGCTTGGGACAATATGGGCGGAGTCTCCTAATAATAGGACCCTGCCAAAAAGATACTGTTGTAAGGGCTTGTGCTCGTATAGCTGCTTCTGGGTAATATTTTCATCTTTGGTCTTTTCTAGAATCGTTAGGATTTGTTCATGATAAGAGAAGAAGTTAAAAAGAAGGTCTAGGGAATCCCATTTTTTTGGACGATCACTGGTTCCATCTGTGTTTTTAAGTGCATACCAATAAAGCTTCTTATTAGGCATTGGGGCAATTCCAAAGCTTCCTCTTGGTCCCCAAGTTTCACTAAAACCTAGCTGGAGGATATCATCATCAATTTCCAATATTCCTTGCCAGTAAACTAGGTCAGAAAGTTCAGCATAGGATGATAAGAGTTGAGATCTTATAAACGAGTGGCACCCGTCGCAGGCAATTAGATAATCTGTATTTATTGTCGTTCCATCACTAAAGACTAAAGTAATATTTTTGTTTGATTGGCTAAACTGAACAAGTTTTTTTGAATAATGCAAGGTCCCTGGTTTAAGAGCTTCTGCTAGGAGCTTATATAATTCTTGATAAAGAATAAAAAAGAATTTTGAACTGTCATTTCGGGAGCGGTAGGAGATATCTGCAATGGTTTTCCCAGATTCTGAAAAAATCGTACATGTATCAGAACTGATTCCTGCTTTCCTAACTATCGCTCCAAGTCCAATATACTCGAGAGCTTTCAAAGCATTTCCACCCAAAACCACTCCTGTTGTTGGCATGTAGGGGGAGTCCTCACGCTCGTAGATTTCAACAGGAACTCCAATCTTTTGGAAAACCAGGGCTGAACATAATCCACTAATTCCACCACCGATTATTACAAATTTTTCACAGGACATGGTAGATTCTCCCCTCACTAGCTCGACTAACCTTACTATATGACAGGAAAGAAAGCGGGTAAATGGATAAAATTCGAACAATCTGTATATTCAAGTCATTTGCTTTGAATGTCATAAATTGTTAACAAAGAAGGTCACTAATCGATGATTAGTGACCTTCTTGTCTTATACAGACTTTTGCTCTAGTTTTTTCCTATCTCGATTTAATTCGTCGGTAACACTTTGATCTGCTAACTTTATTCCAGTGTTATAGGCAGCCCGCCCAATCAGGTGTCCACTTACTGGGGCAGTCATAAAGATAAACAAAATGGCTAGGACAAGGCGAGAATTGAAATGACCCTCAAATAAGATGAAATACAATAAGACTCCGATAAGGATGGTCATCACCCCTAAAGTCGTGCTTTTGGATATTGCATGATTTCTTGTATAAACATCTGGGAATCGGATCGCGCCGATGGTTGCAATCAGGGTAATAATAGCACCTAAGATAATGAACACCCCGACAATAAACTCATATGTTATCTCGATCATGTTCCAAAATCACTCCCTTCTCAAGATACTTAGCAAAGGCAACCGTCCCGATAAAGGCAAGAATCCCAATTAGAAGGATAATGTCTAGGAACGCACTCGTTCTAAGCATGATAGATAGAATGGCGATAATCGCGACCAGGTTAATTCCAATCCCGTCAAGGGCGATGACTCGATCAGGTGTTGTGGGTCCCTTGATGACACGATATACGAGCCCCACCATAGCAACTGAAATAATAAGCAGGGCTATATAGAGTACGATATCAAACATTATCGACTCACCTCCATAATTGCCTTTTCAAACGTATTTTTAATGCTGTCCACTGATTCCTTGACATCATCAATATTTACAGCATGAATGTAAAGTATTTTATTATTGTCTGATACATCAACTGTCAGTGTTCCAGGTGTGAGTGTAATGAGATTAGCTAATAGCATAATTTCCCAATCTTTTTCTAATTCAGTTGGGAGAGCGAAAATACCTGGTTTTATATCCAGTTTGGGTTTTAACACATGTTTAAGCACATTTAAATTAGACAAAATTAGCTCTTTAATAAACAGGAAAAACAATTTGATTACAGCTGACACACGATGAAGATAGAAGCGGTCAGGAAAATAGCTTCTAAATACGTAAAGGATAACAAGTCCCCAGAAATAACCGACTAAAAACGAAGCTGGGGTGAAGGATGTTTTAAGGAACATCCATAGAAATGCGAGAAAAAAGTTAAGTAACATCTGAAATGCCATAGCCCACTACTCCTTTAAAACAGCATTGATATAGATTTCTGGATTGCTTAGTGTCTCGGCAGCAGTTGAAATGATTGGATAAATAGCTTCTGTTCCTAACCCATATAATACCGCACCAATAGTCAGGATAACAGGAGCGACTAACATTGATCTTACTGGCACCTTCTCCTGTTGTTTGTATTCCCTTGCTTCTCCCCAGAAGCCATTCATGAAAATCTTCATGACAGAGAAGAGAACAAACAAGCTTGATAGGAGAACGATTCCTGCTCCCCAGTAATTTCCTGCTTCCAATCCAGAGCGGACGATCAGTATCTTTCCAGCAAACCCACTTAATGGTGGGATACCAGAAAGAGCAAGGGCAGCGATGAAAAAAGTCCACGCTAATCCAGGATAACGGTGGATAAGTCCACCCATTTCCTTTAAATTGCTTGTGCCCGTTATTTTGATGACAATGCCTATCAATAGGAATAAAGCGGCTTTAATGATCATGTCATGAATGAGATAGAACACGGATCCAGTAAGTGCCTCCGTTGTAAATGTGGATACACCGAATAGAATAACCCCAACAGCAACAATAATGTTGTAGATAATGATTTTCTTAACATCAGAATAGGCGATTGCTCCAATAACACCGATGACGATTGTAATAATCGCCAATATCTCGAGCAGGCCATGGGTATAACCAATATCGTGGGTGAAGAACAATGTATAGGTTCGTGTAATCGAATAGATTCCTACCTTTGTTAACAAAGCGCCAAATAAAGCCATGACTGGAGCAGGTGGTGCGTAATAGGCACCTGGTAACCAGAAATAAAGGGGGAAGATAGCTCCCTTTATTCCAAATACAACAAGGAACAATACGGCAATTACAGTGATGATCCCAGATTGTCCGATTTCACTAAGACGTACTGAAATATGAGCCATATTCAATGTTCCAACTACCGAATATAAATAAGCGATTGCCGCAACAAATAAAGCAGATGAGATGATATTCACCAATAAATATTTAATCGTCTCTCGTAGCTGGATTTTTGTCCCACCAAGGACAAGTAAGACGTAGGAAGCCATCAGCATGACTTCAAAAAAGACGAACATGTTAAAAATATCTCCAGTTGTAAACGCCCCATTAACACCGAGAATTAGAAAGAAGAAGACAGGATAATAATAATGCTCCTCTCGCTCCTTTCCGATCGATTTGAATGAGTAAATCAGGCACACAAATGCAATCAAGCTTGTGGTCAGAACCAACAGGGATGAGAGCATATCAGATACAAGTGTGATGCCGAATGGAGCTTCCCAGTTACTTAAATTCATGGTTTGGATTCCTTCTGTGTAAACCGTAACGGCCAGAAAAATGGCAGCTATGATTGTTGCTACAGAACCAATAACTGAAATCCAGCGTTGAACTGGGACATTCTTCGCGAAAAAGATTAGGATAATCGCGGTAAAAAACGGTATGAGTAATGGTAGTGTGATTAGACTATTCATTTCCTTCCTTTCCTCTCATGAGTTCCATATTGTCAGTTCCAAGCTCCTGGTAGGTGCGATAAGCAACAACAAGAAACAGGGCTGTAATTCCAAAACTAATAACAATTGCAGTCAAGATTAAAGCTTGAGGAAGTGGGTCCGTATAGGAGTCCGCATGCTGTCCAAGTAGGGGTGCAGCCCCTTTCTTTAATCCACCCATTGTTAATAAAAGAAGGTGCACTCCGTGACTGAGTAAGCCTGTACCAACAATAATTCTAAGCAAGCTTTTGGAAAGCATAAGATATGTGGCTGACATAAAGATAATCCCAATAAGAAACGCCATTAAAATTTCCATTATTCGCTCTCTCCAATCGTTTGAATAATGGTCATCGTCACACCAACGACGACTAGGAAGACGCCAGTGTCAAACAACACAGCTGTATGAAGCGACATTTTTCCTAATATAGGGGGATGTACATACGTAAACCAGTGGGTTAACAATGGTTTATCAAAAAACAGTGCTCCAGCCGATGTTCCCGCAGCGAACAGGAGTCCAACAGCAATTACTTTCTTAAAATCAAAAGGCAGGATATTAGCAACTGTCTTGATGTCATAGGCTATGAGCAATAAGACTATTGCACCTGAAGCCATTAAACCGCCAATAAATCCGCCACCGGGTTCATAATGACCCGCAAAAAACATGTAAACCGAAAATAGAAGAATCATGAATACAACAACCTTAGTCGCTGTTTGCAAAATTACGTTATTCGTTTTCATCCTTGTTCTTTCCCCCTTGTTAGCCGCAGTTTAACTAAGGCAAAAATCCCGAGGGCAGCAATTCCGAGCACAGCGATTTCAAACAATGTATCGAAGCCACGGAAGTCGACAAGGATTACGTTTACCATGTTTTCTCCGCCAGCCTTTTTATACGTATTTTCAATATAATACTGTGAAATCGAATCAAACGTTTTACTACTATGAGCAGATAGCGCTATAAGTGTGACGACAATTCCTACTCCAAGCGAGATGATTGCGTTGCTAACCTTGAAGGATCTCTTTTCCTCATGCCTGTTCACATTTGGCAAATGGTAGAAAGCAAGTAGGAAGAGTGCAACTGACACTGTTTCAATAACAAGCTGAGTCAAGGCAAGATCAGGAGCTCTGAAAATGGCATAGAACAATGAAACCGAATAACCTACTGCTCCTAACAAAATGATGGAGGTCATTCGTGATTTCACAAAGAGGATCGATACGGATCCGATTGCGATGATAGCCATTAATACAATCTCGAATGCATGGATCTCAGCAACAGATGATGTATCTAATATAAATGCGTTTTTTACAATCAAGGTTGTTCCAAGGATTAGAATCAAGAAGGCGAAAATATACATTAGATAACTGCGAATCGAATTCGTCATATAGGCATTTGTAAAACGATTTGCTCCTTTTTGAATAGCAGCCAGTCCGTTATCATAGGCAGAATTGAACGAGAATCTTTCAGGCATCCGTGTGTAAACCCCTGTCCATTTTGACATGGTTTTATAAAGAAGGACCCCTACAATAATTACGCCAATTGTCATCCAAAGTTCAGGTGAGTCGAAACCATGCCAATGGTAAATGTGAACATCAAATTCCATGCCACCTTCAATTAGTTGTGGCAAGATAGAACCCATTACTCCTTTGATTAGTGGAGCAACGGTATTAGGGAAAAGTCCAATCAGGACAACCAATGATACAAGAATTACGGGTGAAATTAACATCCCGATTGGTGCCTCATGAGGCTTCACCTTAAGCTTTTCTGGTTGAAATTTACCCGTAAAGGTTTTAAATACAATAATCATGCTGTATATAAAAGTGAATACACTAGCAATCCAAGCTAAAATTGGGAAAATGATCCCAAACGTCTCCATATTGAAAAAGCCAATTTCTTGGGCACGCAACATCCCTGTAAAAAACATTTCCTTACTTAGGAATCCGTTGAATGGTGGTAGACCAGCCATCGAAAAAGCCCCGATGACAGCGATCGTAAAGGTGATCGGCATGATGGTCATTAGCCCTCCAAGATTTCGAATATCTCTTGTACCGGTTTCGTGATCAACGATCCCGACCATCATGAACAGACTTCCTTTAAACGTTGCATGATTCAGCAGGTGGAAGACCGCAGCAGTAACAGCTGCTGTGTAGAGACCTGCCTCCATTGTTGGATAATGTAGTGCTGCTGCGCCAATTCCTAAAAGTGACATTATAAGTCCAAGCTGACTGATCGTGGAATACGCTAGGATTCCCTTTAAGTCAGTATGCCTAACAGCAGAGAAGGAACCCCAGAATAACGTTAAAATCCCAATTCCCGCAACAAGCCAAATCCAAAGACCGGAAGCAGCAAATATTGGGGTCAAGCGAGCAACTAAATAAATTCCAGCCTTAACCATTGTTGCCGAATGCAAATAAGCACTAACAGGTGTTGGTGCTTCCATCGCATCAGGTAACCAGATATGAAATGGAAACTGAGCTGATTTTGTAAAAGCTCCAAGTAAAAAACAGATCAATGCTGCAGTGAACAATTGATGGGTAACAATCGTATCAGCTTGCCCAATGATTTCCGTGATACTGAATGTACCAGTCATCAGGTAAAGGAGAAGGATTCCCCCCAGCATAGATAAGCCACCAAACACGGTGATGAGCATGGACTTTTGTGCACCATAGCGAGAACGCTCACGATGGTTCCAATACCCAATTAGTAAAAAGGATGAGAAGCTAGTCAATTCCCAAAACGCGTATAAAACGATTAGGTTGTCCGAAAGAACAACGCCCAACATGGCGCCCATGAATAAAAGAAGATAAACATAAAATTGATTTAGTTTTTCTTTTTCCTTTGATAGGTAATAGATGGAGTAAAGAACAACTAATGCACCTATTCCTGTGATGAGCAATGCAAATAATAAACCTAGACCGTCCACTTTTGCTGTGAAATCAATTCCTAGTGATGGAATCCAAGATAGGGTTTCCATCGTTGCTTGCCCGTTTATTGCTCCGGACAGGAAAGTTAAGAAGTAGGCAAACAATAAAATTGGGAGTGGCAGTAGAAACCAGCCAGTATGAATTTTAGGGAACGCCTTATGTACGGAAGGAATAAAAATTGCCAAAATCAATGGTGAAATAATGGCGAAATGAAGCAAAGACAAATGTATAACCTCCTTTAAATGAATTTAATTCTATTTACATATCTTCAACCCAATTTTACATTTCAATGCTTATTTTGCAAACAAATGAAAGGGTTTCCTCCTCGATTTCATAACAGTCATTATATCGTAATTGCATACCACATGCACTCATCGCTCATACACTGTGCTTTTGTTAGTATAAATCTTTCTCGAAAATGGCATCCTAATATTGATGGAGGGATGTTTATGACGAGGAAAGTCATTGTATGTCTGTCCTTATTCACTGTTCTATTGGTAGGTGCAATCACCCTTGACCGCAAGCTTAGCCGAGACTTTTATGATCCTTCCTTAGAAGAGACACCAGGAATGGTTCAGGTTCAGCAATTAGGCGATGGGTCATATCTTGAATTAAAAAGGTATGAAATATTTGCTCCACGGGAGTACGTCAGAATTATTTCATCTGACGGAAGATAGTAAAAGGGTGAACACAGTTCATCCTTTTTTTATACGTAGAAAACGGAAAAAAGTTTTTGTTTTTTAAGAAAAAGTTAAAAGTTTTGGCTGTATTTTTAAAGATTTTTGTTTTTTAT
>Ga0180215_1005958_pt1 | contig 10214 bp, 18 predicted proteins | sample eDN3rd37CBELigBY_FD_128871 | JGI IMG/M metagenome (GOLD analysis project Ga0180215, IMG submission 128871) | Enriched backyard soil microbial communities from Emeryville, California, USA - eDNA 3rd pass 37_C BE-Lig BY (version 2) (version 2) | ecosystem: Environmental > Terrestrial > Soil >...
GAATAACCCAAACAAGCACACGCCTACGACGTTTTTGTGGCACACTGGTACCTTATACAGCTCTCATTCCATTCAAACTCCGTCTGGATGCCCGCCGCAAAGGCGCGTCGCTACCCCACACGCGAGCGTCAGCGTCACCCAACGTCCGAAAGATGGTCGTTTTCCGTCCAAAAAGCGCCCATCAAAAGCACACCTCCCAGCGTCCACACCCTTCGTCGACCCCAACTCATGCTCTAAAGTGGCCCAACGCGTTCAAACCTGCTCGGGATGCGTCGCAAAGGGCGTCAGCGTTGGCGTCCGCAAACTGGCGCCAAAAAACAACAATGACGTCATTCATCATTGACGTCATCGTCATGGAGGCGCAGCGGCCGCGGGCGACGAAGGCGAAGCGGCGCGCGGCGGCCGCGGCGCCGGCGGTCGCAGCGGCCCGCGAGGCGCGGCCGGCCGCTTCGACGGCTGTATCAGATGCTCAGGAAGCCAGGCAAGCGTCTGAGCAGGCAGCACCAGCAACGGACGCGGCAGACCAGCGCACCGACGACCGCGAGGCCGTGCCACCGGAGCTGCTGGCGGATGCCGACTGGGATGAGCTCGTGGAGGCGCCGCCGGACCGCAGCGCGTCGGCGTCCCCTACACTGCCACCGGCCGCCCCCGAACGCGAGCTGCCACCGGACCCGTTGGCCCTTAGCGGTATCGGCACCGCCGACCAGCTTTGGCAGACAACCACATCGACCACCACCGCCGCGGCGACGACCGCAGCCTCGGCATCGGCGCCGCTGTACCCCCGGTTCGTGCCGGCCGTCTACGAGCCGCCAGTTGTCCACGTGCGACCCGACGCTGTCCGTGCCGTCGCCGTGGGCCTGAAGCCCCTTGCGGACCATGCCGACCACACCAGCGCTCCTTCAGCGCCGCCGGCGCCAGGCGTCCAGGTACGCGCACCAGCCTGACAAACGCGCTGGCTAGGCAAGACCGCATGCTAATTGCGCGAAAACACGCGCTCAACGCTTCCATCAGCAGGCACCCCCGGCGGTGGCCCAGACGGACCCGCTGGCCCCGGTGACGTGGGGAGTGGAGACAGCGTCCCCGCTCGAAATGGGCATGGACCGCACCGCCACCACCAGTGCCCCGGTCCTTCTCGACTCCGCGGCCGTGATGGAGCCAGCCGACGCGTCAGCCACTCTAAAGCCAACAATGATTACGCCTCTGGACCGGCTTGAGCCGGCCCTCGTCACCGAGTACCTGCAAGGTGCGGATGGCAACATGCTCTGGCGACGGTTTTGCGCCCTACTAACACTTAACCCATGGGTCAAATTACGCTGGACCTCGTTCCGTTGCCAGCGCTACGCGGACCGCTGCCTGCGCCGGCACTGGCCGCGTGCTACCGCAACACCGCTCTAGACGAGGCGGCCAAACAGGTCGCCGAGTTTGGCCAGCAGCGCTCCCTGCCGCCGAGCTGGTGCGTCGGCTTGGCGTACGGGAAAATGCGCATACACAGGCTGACCGCTGGTCGTGTCCATGGGCGCTGGGATGACTTCCTTCCATAGGTTCCACCAACTGGTGAAGCGCTACTGGGAGGCACGCGGCCAGCTACAACAGGCGTTGGTGACACTGGACCAGCTGGAGCGGGCAATGCAAACGGCACGTGAGCAGTTTTGGCGGATTGAGAAAAAGACCATCGTGTCGGAGCAGCCGTACCCCGACGGTAACAAGGTCAAGTACACGCTCAAGTACGAGGAGGCCACCAAGAACGACGCCGCCGTTCAACAGCTTGGCCCCGCGCTGGAGGCCTACCGGCGCCACATACACGACGAGGTTCGTTTGTCTTCCCGCCGGGCAACGCCGCTCAACGTTATGTGGCTCACAATTTATTGTTCCTCGTAGTTTACCATTCCGCGTCGCAGCTACCCAAGCATCAATACGAGGCAAAGCTGGCACGCTTGGAAGTGCAGCTCTACCTGGACAACGCCGTCGCAGGTGCGACGCTGGAGCCAGGTTGAGCTAATTTGAGGGAATGCAATCGCGGGCTAACGTCGCCTGCCGCATTCAGCCAACGGCCTTTGAGAGTATTTTTTAGGCGAAAATGCGGCCGTGCCTGCCGCTGGCGCCAGCATCTACGTGGACATGATGGACGTGTTGTTCCACTACGAAGCGCTGGCCGCCGAAGCGCACGACGAAGGCGCCGCCCCCAAACTGCGCACCAACGGCACCATCTCGGTAGGCTGGCCGCATGCGTCATTTCGCGCATGGAGGTGCTGACGCTGAGCGCAGCACCCTGCCGGTTCGGTGGGCGGCCGACAGCCCACTCCTGATACGCCCGCGGACGAAGCAATCGACTTTCTGGCCGATGTGCGGCGCTGGCTGCTGTACCTCGGCGGCTACTTGGCCGGCCGGTATGGCCACGCCGAGCAGCGGCGTGTTCTGCTCAATTTGCTCCGGTACCGCGCGGTGGATAAGCCCACCTCTGCTGCAAAAACAAACTTGGCCGACCAGAGTTGTTGTGTTCTCGGTTTTGTACCCTGTGTTCAGGACACGCCACATTGGCGATTGGGGCGCGGCCCTGCTGACATTTCCGCTGTCCGCCCAGTGGACCGACGACGATCTGGACCACTACCTGGTCATGCTGCGCATCCTGCTCATGCCGCAAGCGCACGACACCAAGGAAGGCGCCGCGCGCGTGGTCGCGGGGCCAGCGTACGTGAGTGGCCGAAGAGAACTGTTGGTGGCGCAGGCGGCGACCTGATATGTGCAGTATTTGCCGTACGTCGCGTTCGAGGCGCAGCGTCGAGATTGAGTGGGAGGTACTTCAGGATCCTGAGCTGACAACCGCCGACGCGCAGCACCACTGGGTCCCCGCGCTGACGGAGCAGGACTACTTGGAGGTATGTTGCGGAAGCGAGAGCGACGCCTTCAACAAGTAGGCTCACCTTGCGCCAATAGTTTTGCTTAGCTACTTTCAGATCTTGGCGCGCCTGCCGCACACGTTGGCGTGCCACTACATACGTGCACGCATGCTGGATGCGGTGGACGATCCGCCGCGGTTGCTAGCAGCGTTCGGCCTGGCGAACCGACTGCTGGGCATCATTGCCATGGCGCTGCGCAGCTTCCCCAGCTCGGACTACCGGCAATTCTTGAAAAAGTGCGAGACCGTTTTTGGTTTAGGACAACACGGTCAAGTTGCTATGCGCATTGATTTTACCGACTGGATGCGCCACAATTTCCGCTTCCACAGCCTGGCGCGCACGGTCATCGAGCTGGTCGCGTTTGTGGCGGACGCGTGGTTTGGCACGCTGGCCTCGGACGGACGGCCCAAGCCCGCGGCGGCCTCGCTCAGCGCGCGGCTCCAGCTACTCCAGACCGGCTCGTTGTACACGTCGGTCCAATCGGAGGTGGACGCGCTGTACCTCCGTGCCGTCGTGGCGCTGCTGCAGTCACCCGGCACGCAGCTCGGCTCGCTGGTCGCCATGCTGCCGTTCCAGTATCTCTCTGCCGACGGCGCCTGGCGGCTCGTCACCTGTACGCAACCGGTCACATACCCGCTTTGCCAGTCCTGTGATTCCTGCTAACAGCATGGGTGCATGAATGCGCCCGGTCTGGAGGCCCAGACATCCTGGAGCGGCCAGCCCTGGTGGCGGTGAAGGATTTGATGACCGGCGCTGCGAGCACGGTCGGCGCAGGCGCGTCGCCCGCGGACAACCCAATTGGCCGCCTGCCCAGCGGCGATCTCGTCGAGATGCCGGAGCGGCGGTGGCCCGCGCTTGCGCTTGCCCTTAACAAGGTGACGCCGCTGCCGGCACCGGCCGGACCGCGCAGCGCGCGCTCGCCGAGCCAGGCGCAGGTGGAACTGCTGTTGCCAGCGCGGCAAGCCGAGGTGGTCTTTTTGGCGACTGCCCTCGCCCGCATCGCGACGTCGCGAACCGTCCGTGCCGCCATCGACGGCGACAGCGGCGGTGAAGTCCGGTACGGCGAGGACACTCATCGTGCATTGTGAGCCGAGATTGTCATTCTAAGTACGTGCATTGTGGGCGTTTGTTGTAAATTGGTGTTCAGCTTGCGAACGCTGGACATGACGATCGGCACCGCCGCCGCACGCGCGGCCGCGCGGTTCCTCTTCTACATTGGCTTTGTGAACGACGCGACGCGCTCGCAAGATGCGCAGGTATGTGATTGGGGCACAACATTCTTCAACATGTCGCACGGCCTAGCTTACCCTGCGACTAGTTACTTTCGGATATTGTTGACACCAGCCAAAAACGTGCCGCGACCTGCTAGCGACGATCGCGAGCAAATATCCGCGGATCTTTTCGCACCTGCTGCGGTGGGTGGACGCCGTAGCGGCGCACGTTGGCAAAATGGCTCTCATGCTCTTCCAAGGTAGGCTCAGCGGGGTGTCGGCGCTTTAGGCCGGACGGCAACTGACGCGCGCACGTTGCATCGCACGCTGTGGGGTTCAATACGCAGGCATGCCTCTGGACCAGTGGCCGCTGCTTGACGACGATGTCCGGATTTTGGCGAGCTGGCTCAACACCACCGACGCCACGGCGCCGCTGGTGTGCTCCCCTTTCCACATCCGCGAACGTCTTGAGTATGACTAATGGCAAGGAGCGCTTTCAGCCGCTTGGCGAGCCGCTGCGCAGTTCAAAACGGCGCTGGTCATTCTACGCAGCATTAGCTGGAACCGGCCATCTCCGGAGGATAACAGCCTGCCCTTGATCCCGCTGCCGCTGCAGCGCAAGGTAGCCTTTCTCATGGTCGATGTGTCGGTGGCCCACGACACACAAGCAGCTCAGCAAGCGGGCCGGGCATCGTACGCCTCCGAAACGGTGCTCTGACGGCCAAAGTTTTTGTCCTTTTTTACATGCATCATGCTTCATCTCTGCTTTCGTACCCCTCAGCTCGTTCACGCAACAGTGGCTGGGACCGTCGCTGTCCGAAACGGAGCTCATATGCCGCGACGTCGTGGTACGTACACCAATTCGGTCGAATCGATGAATAGCCCCTTGCGATCCAGCCTAACCCAAGCCGAAGTGACGCTTCGCCTACCGACAGGCCCAACTGTCGCTGGCTTGCCGGCCGCCGTTTGCGCGGGAGGACGCGGTACGGCTTGTGCCGTGGCCGGTTATGCTGGAGCCCCTGCCCGACGGTGCGGCCGCCCTGCTGCCGGCCGTGTACGTCCGAAGGATGACCACGAAGCCTCGCGTATTTGATACGCAATATTGCTTACGCCACCTATAGCAGCGCTTAAACTCCTGCATCTCGTAAGCAGGAGCCACAGCCGGACGCACCCGGTGGCGGCCTACGTGTACCTGCTGGTGGGTGACGTCGGCTACGACATGATGCGGTTCAACGAGTTTGGCTGGGCGCTGCTTGAGGTCGGTGCTGGGGGACGCTCTGGTGACGGTATACAAGGACGCGCACGCTGACGCAGTCGATGTTTCATACCCATCGCATACTCGCGTGTCAGGTCATGACGCAGCAGCAATTCGCAGCAGGCGTGATGCGCGTGCTATACCATGCATTACCCACGATGGTGACAGCGTCGCCGGCGCTGGGCCTCGACCCTGTGCGCAATATTGGCAAGCTGTTGGCGCGGCTCCTGCAGCTCGACAGCAACGCGGTCGTGGACGCCGTCCGAAATGCCCTCACGGCCAGCCAGCTGGCCGCCACCGTCGAGTTGGTGGGCACCGCCGTGACGAAGCAACTGGTAGCCATTGCGCAATGGTCGCCCAGTCCCGCCGTCGAGCGCGAGGCGCCGTCCGGGCCCCCGCACCTGCAACGTCTGCTGTGGTCGACCTGGGCCAAGGCCGTGATCTTTGCCGGGGTACGATATCCCTAGTTTCTGGCCCAGCATGGGCGACGCACGCGCCGCCGATGTGCTCACACAGCGGCCACGCCCTTCCCCACGTGCGTGGGTGTGCAAGGGCGAGGACTGGCCACGTCGGCGGCCCTGCGTGCGCCTGCTGGACCGGCTCATCCTGGTGGCGGCGTCGGCGCATTTGACTGCTGCAGTCACCGAAGTATTGCAGGCCGCTTACGCAGACTTGCAGCAACGTTCAGCTGCCGAGGCGTCCGCCCCCACCAGTAGCTTCCGTACGCTCAGCTGCGCCAAGCCAAAACATGTCGAGAGTGAGACTGACTGGCACGCACTCTCGGCGCTGACCCGCCTACGCTCAGGCACGTTTCTGGCCTCGCTGACGGGGGCGGGCCCGCCGCGGTTCGCGACGATGGTGCTCGGCTCGGCGGGCGATGCGCTGCCTCCGACCGCTGGCAAGAGCGGGCAGCAACGTGGTAAGTCCGGCTCGGCACCGTCCTTGGCCGCCAGCCTGAGCGCCGCGGCCTCCATGGCAGCGCACACCCTGCGCGCGGGTGACGGCGGCGTCGAGCGCGACGCCGTCTGGTTTGCCTACTACGCGCTGACCGTGGAAACGTACGGACCAAGCGTCCGCGCTACGATTAACGTTTTGTGAAGCTCACATTATATGAAGGTCATCTGTTTTGCTGTGCTGCTTATCACCAGGACGGCGGAGACCCCACTACGGCACCGGGTCGGTCGGTACATTGTGCAGCGGCCGCAGTACAACCCCGGCGATCTCGCAAGCGGCAAGCACGGTAGGCACTACCACGTGTGAGCGAAACAAGTGTTGGCAATGGGGCATCCACTCACAAACGACTCTACGCGTAGTCGGTTGTCTTTTTCAGACGTGTCGCTCGAGAAACCGCTGAACCAGTATCTGGTCTTCCGGTGGGCAGCCCACTGCCTGGCGCTCCCGGCAAAGTCGCCGCTGCTGCCGCTGTTCTGGCAACAGCTCGCGGTGCTGCTCCTGGCGCGGGTGCCGGCGCGTGCTGCGGGTGGCATGGCCCCCGCCTACGGGATACGCTTCTTCCACGGGCGCGAGGAACAGCTCACGGCGCTCAAGAAGCGGTGCGTGACCCAAGCAGCGATCTAGCAATGTGGCAGCTTCGGTTAGGTTACGCTGACGCTCATTGCTCACCAGTTGGGACTTTACATGTCCAAGACTGGTCGAGCTGAGCCAACACTTTGCCCGGTTGGCCGACGGCGAGCCGAACAACGACGCGGACGGTGGCGAGTACATCGACCCGCTGATGGCGCATCGGTTGCACGAGGTACGATCCGGGAAACTAGTGGTTTGCAGTATATGTAAGGTTGCGCTGACACAGCTCTTGCAATGGCGAGTTACTCTCGTCTCCCATGCAGTACTATGCCGCCATGCACAACTGGCTGAGCGATCCGCGGTGGCAGGCGCGGTCATTGGACGACGATCAGCTGACCCGCGCGGCCGAGTCCTCGCAAACGCTTGCCCGGGTCCACGAACTGCTGGACGCGCTGGCGTTGGAACTGTGGCCGATGAACCCCTGGCTCGACCTGGTCGACGCAAACGGTGCGTTGACAGACTCTCCAGCGCGTAGTTGCGGCGTGCTGCAGCTGACCGACGCCGCGAGTGGTTGTGTGCCCTGCTTGGATTCACAGAGCCGACTACGGTCACCACGGACGCAGCACCCCGCCCAGACGACGTCGCGTCGGCGCAGGCCGCCATGCGCGCGCTCGTCATGGTCGACCCAGCGTCCCTCGACCGCGCCTGGTCCCAGTTCGTGGCGTCCGCACCCGTCGTGCAGCCCTTGCAGCCAGAGAGTGTGCCCGGCACCGCAGAGGGCGCCCTGTTCGATGCCGAGGTCCGCTAGCGTGCTTGTCGGCTCGGGGTAAAGTTGCATGCGTTGTTGCTGACTTCGGTTGTACTGGAGCTGCGATCCAAACTTGCAATAGTTGGCGATCCTAATGACGGAAGCCGCCGAGCACGCGCGGCGACGACGCGAGCACTCAGCCCAGGACGAGCTGTTCGTGAGCTACATGCATGGCCTCTACGAGAACCAGCCGCGGGAGCGCACGGTCCAGCTGCGCTGCGACCACCACCTGTATGGGCCTGGCCTGGATGGTGAATGCGAGCGACGACAAAAGTTGTGGCTAATTCGCTTGGTTGGCGCATGGGGTGCTGGTTGCGCCGCAGAGCCAAATCAGTCTGCCGCGGACCGGCCGAGTTCCACTTGACGTTCAAGTACTCGCACTATTGCCGAGCCATCCGAAACTGTGCTCCCGCCTACTGACCGCTAGTTCGAACCTAGACTGCTTCCGCGCGACCGGGGTCACCAGCGAGCGCCAGGAGAACCCTGCGCTGTCGTCCGCCGCGGAAAACACCCGAAAACAGGCACGCGCCCTCGTGGCCGCATCCATGGTGCCCAACGCCGTCATTTTCGCTGCGCTGCGCGTGTTGCGCACCGCCGATTGGCTTGCAGCTGCATGCGGTACGATCTGGGTAAGCACTCGCGGGCGGACGCGCATAGCATTCGACTGACGCCGCTTTAACGCCACAAGTGGCTGAGAGACCACAGCGTCTGGAACGCTGACACCGGAGCAGCGGCATCTATACTCTTCGGCCGGCGCGGCGGCGTTCTTCCGCATCTTGCAATGGTGAGCCTGATTGGTCTGTGCATCGCGATTTTACTTGCTGCTGATGCATGGACATCCGCCTGTGGGCTCCCGGCCGGCTAGCCTCGATCGCAATGTTCGCGCGTACCCCATCGCGGCGCTCTTCCTTCGCGATGCCCTGCAGCGGTTGGGCACAGCCTTCATACACGGCGACGGGCAGCAAGCCATGCACTTGCTCACCGTGATCATGGCGTTTCCGGATGACGCCGACCTGCTGCGGCCCTTCTTTACACCAGCCGCCATGCCCAGGACCTTCATTGCGTCGTACAAGCAGGCACGGCCGCGCTCAGCCGATGAAACGCTGGTCTGTAAGCACTACAGTGGATACTCAACGCGCACTTCCGAACGGCCGTCATACGGGGGTGCCCTTGCGTAGGTCTTCGAGTCGGCGAACCGCTTGGGCATCGAGCCTGCCGCGGGTCTCCTGCTGCAGTTTGACGCCGCGCGGTGGGTGGCGCAAGACGCTGATCCACCGGCGGTGGACGAGATGCTCCAGCTGCTCGTTGCCCTGATTAGCCGCATCGGCCCTTTAGGGCCCGATGCTCGGCAGGTACGGCAGCACGCCCAGCTGCGCCACGATAGCCATGGTAGCTCTAAAGGTGACCTCTTGCAGAACAGGATGTTTTTTCGTATGTGCACACAGGCGCCACTGCTGGGAGCGGTGCGCACGACATTTAAGGCGCTCTTTGCCGCGACGACGAACACGACAATTGCCGCCATCACGCCGACGCTGACGGACGCCTGGTTGAATGGCCGGCTGGACCCTACCGTCGTCTACGCGTGGTTCGGTACGACTTACTCCGAAGCAAGCAAGACCGATGTCGCACGGAGACTTACAACTAACCGGCTTTGATGCTGTGATTCCTCCTCGTCGGTCACTAGATGTGCTGGTGGACATGCCGCTGGCTGTGGCCACCGCCCGTGAACTGCTGGGACCCGCTGCACAGGCTGCGGGCGTGCCGGCAAACCTGTTGCGTAAGCCTGCCGCCACTGTCTCAGAGAGCATTGTGCTGCTCGCCGAGGCGGCGATCGTCGTCCGGCAGGCACGCGGCCCACTGTGGCCTGCTGTCGCGTCCCACACAGACCATGCGGTGCGTGGCGATATTTTACCACCCTCCGCCGCAGCGTGCCAGGGCTGACGCGCGCGATGTAAGCGTTGCGGTTTACGGGCAATCCCCAGGCGGCATTCTTGGTGGGCGCGTCGTTGGGCTTTCTGGGAGCGCTGGAGCTCCTGACGGACGGACGGGCGCTCGACTACGACGAGGACCCCTTGTACGCCGCGCAACCAGGACGGCCAGTGCCGGTCGTCACTATGGCGGATACCGACGCAAACCTATTGAGCATCCTGCTTTGGCTCGGCCCGCCCAGATCGCCGTGGCGTGCGATCCGCCTGCTGCTGACGCCGTTGCTAGCGACGCTGCCGCTGGCAACGCCGCAGACCGATCCGGCAGCCTGCCAGCCATGGAGCGCGCCAGAGCACGGCCTCGCGGCCCGCAACCGTACGCGTCGTTCATTCCAAGTCGGCGGCGATCTAGCTTTGATTCATTCAGGAATCTCCATTGTTTAAGTACGTGCGTTTGTCTACAGTGCTCGGCACCGCAGTGGGCGCGGTCAACCGTATTGTGGCAATGCTGGAGAACCCCAGTGCACCGGCCATGCTCATGACGGCCCTGTGGCAGTGGACTAGCCTCCTGCTTCAGCCGCACACCTCGGCGGA
>Ga0180215_1005959_pt1 | contig 10213 bp, 10 predicted proteins | sample eDN3rd37CBELigBY_FD_128871 | JGI IMG/M metagenome (GOLD analysis project Ga0180215, IMG submission 128871) | Enriched backyard soil microbial communities from Emeryville, California, USA - eDNA 3rd pass 37_C BE-Lig BY (version 2) (version 2) | ecosystem: Environmental > Terrestrial > Soil >...
AAATAGTATAAAGGACCGGGTTTATTTATAGGAGAAAATGTTCAATCTTATTTAGCAATAACTGTCCATTTTATTTTAGCGTTTACAGACGTCTGCTTTGCATTCACTAGGTCATCAAATAGTTGATCGGAAAACGATTGTGAACTTATCGCCAGCCGAACAGAAAAAGAACGGCCCTATATTTGATTTGCCTATGGCCATTGGAATATTAAAAAGTATCGGAGTCGTACATGTCAACATTCCTGCATCCACCTGTTTTATCGGAGCGTTATCTTTAGACGGCTCCATCCTTTCTTTTGAAGGATTATTGGCAGCAGCATTAGGTGCGAAGAAACTTGGCTTTTCTCTTCTATATATGCCATTTGATGCGGATTTTCCTGAAATCAAAATGGAGTGACTTGAAATTGTCTATGTTTCTTCATTGCATGAAGTGCTCCAGCATTTGTCAGGACAAACACTCCTTCCACTCACATTTCCCGCATCTTCAAACAAAAGTGAATATGCTTTTGATAAAGACTTTTGTGATATTATCGGCCATCAGCTTGCCAAACGAGCCCTTGAAATTGCGGCGGCGGGTGAGCATCATGTCTTCATGACAGGCCCACCTGGTTGTGGTAAAAGCTTGTTAGCTGAAACCTTTCCCTCGATATTGCCTCTATTATCGAATGAATCCCAGTTAGAAAAAGTGAGTCTGTATCAATTGGCAGGGAGTGAATATGGAACAATCAATATGGCTCCTTTTAGAAGTCCGCATCATTCTGCCTCGAGTGTTTCGATTATTGGCGGGGGACAAAATCCTAAACCAGGTGAAATATCATTAGCCCATCGAGGCGTGTTATTCCTAGATGAAATGGCGGAATTTTCAAAGAAAACATTAGATATGTTACGACAACCGATTGAGACTGGGAAAGTGACCATTAGTCGTGCACGTTCCATTGTCACCTACCCAGCCGCCTTTCTCTTGATTGGAGCCATGAATCCTTGCCCTTGTGGATACCTGGGATCCAATGCACATTACTGTACATGTACTCCAAAGCAAATTCAATCTTACCAAAATCGGATATCGGGACCTATTCGAGACCGATTTGATATTAGTCTTTCCTTACAATCTATCAATCTAGAAAAGAACAGTGACGTCACGAATGAAACGTCAGAAACGATAAGAAATCGAGTGATGGAGGCTCGGAAGCGGCAATATGAGCGATACGGTATTGAAATATGTAATGGGAGAGTATCTTATGAACTGTTAATGAAAACAAGTCCCCCTTCTGAGAAAATCCAGCAGCTTATGCAGCAAATGGCTCTAAAAAAGAAGTGGAGCAACCGTGTTCAAGTTAAAATACTTCGCTTAACAAGAACTATTTCAGATATAAGAGGGGAAGAACAATTATCTGAAGAAGCCTTATGGGAAGCGATGTCGATGAGTCGGTCTCATGATAGTTATCATAGAGAAAGAAGGTTACAAGGGGTAAAGGAGTGGTAGGTAGCTGGAATTTGTCTCCTCACATCTTGAAGTGGGGGACTAGGGAGTATACCTACCCTCCGATCCTTTGACTCATTAGAAAAGGTTATTCAAGATTCATGGAACTGGTATAAGAATCATTCAAAGGGCTATCAAGGTAAAATTATGCAAGTGAGCTGTCTCCCCTGAATAGCTGCCATTCTTTGTATGTTGTTAATCTGCTATCTATTAAACCAATTAGCAACAGCATCTAATGAGCTGAGTACAGGAATAAAATGTTGTTGGGTAAATTCAATTTATGGGTATTTCTTCTTGCGCTTTATGATTGTGTAGAAAGGAATCCGCTTCAATATCTAAAAATGAGTTTAATAAATAATTCATATGATCTTTAATTTCAAAGTTTGTAAATAATAATTTATTTATAAGTGCTTGTAAGCCGGAAGTATTTTTTAATAACGAAATCGGTATATGACAGGAAGAACAAAATTCCTTCATATATTCAAATTTCTGCCCCGTTAACCGGTAGGCACTCCCCTTCTTCATAATGGCTTTTTCATATAGAATCATTTTGACTTCTTCAGGAATAACCGTAGAACGGCATATTTTTTCGAGCACTGTTTTTGCTTCCATTTGAAGTGCTTTTTCCCTAACATGGACAGGGATACGTTTGTCTAGAATGTATCCATTAATGGTTGCTAGATTACAATTAGCTTTTCTATCAATCTCCTGTTCCGATAAATTATAATCTTGTTTTAATCTCATTACATGTTCATTTTTAAATAGCCAGCTTGTTCCTTTTTCTAAAGGAATGCTTACTTTTAGGATATGGAGAAGACGTTCTTTATCACTTGTACATGGGTAGACAAGACATGGTATACGGGTATTAGGCTGGATTTTCAGAAGAGAAGAATAGTATTCAAATTTTTCAATGAGTATATATTTACCCTTAGTAACTTCTTCGGCTACCAGTGTAATCATTCTGTTTTTCTTAGTCTTTTCTGCTTGGATAATTCTTTTTGCTCTATCCTCATTTATTATTTCATCGTGATAATAGGTTACGATATTTTTAGGGCTTATAAGCATACTCTTTGCTGGCATAACCCTCACCTCAGTTAAACATATGTATATAGTAGATTGTCTTATGAATCGAGGAATTCCGGTGCCCAACGTACTAGGCACCATAGCCTAAAGCCTTATCTCTGCTCACAAAAGGGAAGGCATGAATAAAAAGACTTGATGTATAATTTATGGTAAACTATGTAGAGTTAATACAATTGAAAGTGTTGTAGTTCTGAGGTGTGTATAGTTGAACAGGGAAAAGATATTTTCATATTTTGAGGAAGGGCAATCCGTTTTATCGCCTTTTATTGATTTGTATTTTTATTGTTTACAAAAAACAGTACGCTTTGAGCAGCTCTGGGCCATACAAGATCCGCGTTTTAGGAAATTTTTAGATATGGCTGATTTGTGGTTGGATCTTCTCGATGAACGGGAGGTTTTAAAGAAGCGGGATATGGACGAACTGTTGGAGATTTTCAGCGAGAAGATTGAGACAGAAGATGATGCTATCATATTTGCTTATGCTTTTTTAAAGGCTGTAGAGAAGAACTACTCCTTTCTACCTCAGCAAGTTAATTCATCAAGAGGTCGATATGTTCTCTTTCAAAATGAACGGGGGATTGTAGTTACAAAGAACTATCCGTTTCCTTCATTATATGAGAAGGAAACGACTAAAGCGATGAGGAAAATGAGATTAAGACATCAATATTGGCCAACGGATTTAGCTAGCCACTTTCAATTTTTTCATGTTCTACCGATTGAATGGGAAGGACGTTCTGTCTCTGTGTATTCTATTTCAAATCTGCTTCAGGCTCAATGGGAGCGGGATATTCATTTTAAAATTGCTCTTTCTCAGCTATCTATAGACCCTGAATTTATCAGTTATCTTTCAGAGGACTCAAGTAGAGAGGTTCCTTTTAATATTGTGAATGATAAGAGTGGTAGGGAACTATTTAAGCGAATTTGTGAAGAGACTGAGTATGCTTTTCAACAGGATGTGTCTGTTTTGCTATTCCCGGAATTGTTGTTTAAGGCGGAGTTTGAAGGGGAGTTTCTTCACTTTATACAAGAAATGAGTAGGAAATATCAGCGCTTTATTATGGTGATTATCGGATATTTACATGATAGGATGGACTTTGGAATCTGGGTGAATGAAGCGAAATGTATTGTCCCTGTTCTTGATAAGTCCAGTAGTGGAATCAACTATGAGGTTCTCTGCGTAGAAAGAAAAAAGAAACCTGTTAATTTTCTAGCTAAAGAGGTTGGATTAGAATTAATTTCAGCACAGGCTTATGCCCAGGGAGCCATTGAAAACATTTATCCAGGTGATGAATGGTCGATTATTGAAACCCCGCTTGGCCGGATGGGATTTGTTATCTGTAAGGATTTTTTAGCTATCTCGGAAACGATGCTTCAAAGTTTAGAAATTGACTTTTTGTTTGTTAGTGCACTAACCAAGACAATGGATGGGAAATTTATGGGGAAGGCGGAGCATATAGCGAATACGACCTTTACTGGAACAGCGGTTGCTAACAATGGTTGGTATGTGGAGGCCTCCGGCAAAAAGTCCAATCAACATTGTCTTGGAAGTGCCCCAATATTTGCAGCAAAAGGTCAGCCTTACATTTCCGTCTATAGTCGTGAACCAGGTAAATGGGGTCCTCTGAAGGTTTTTATGCTCTAAGTGTAAAAACCTTCTATTTTGATAATACTTCATATATACTTAACATAAAGAAACAATCTTATTACTAGAGGTGCAAATAGATGGGAATATTAACAAGAGATGATTGGAAGCGGTTATTCGAGATCAATTCAGGCTCTTTTTTTGATACTTTACAAACTAGTGTGAAGAAGAAAGAGACTGAAGAAGCTTATGAGGCAGTCGATTATTTAACAGATACAATCATTTACTTTTTAGAAATGAAGAAAAATAGTGCCTTGGAAGAGCTTCTTCCTCACCTTGAAAATCTAGTATTTCAGTTTTTCTTTTTATCTGATGCATCGTCCGGGATGTATGTATTAAAAGGTAAAATTGAAGCACTTTTAAAATTCATGAAGTTTCACATGGAGGTTACCCCAGATACAAATTGGCTTATTCAGCTTCGTGGTAAGTATGATCAGCCTATTCTACTTTTTTTATACCAGAAGAATATCGAGCAGATGACAAGAATTGCGGATTATTTATCGATTAAGGGTTCACAGCTCACACCTATCATGGATCGTCTTGAAGATTTGGATTTCATTATGAGGGAGAAGGAAGGAAAAAATGTATGGTGTCGGTTAACGAAGAAGGGGCATCTTGTTGCAAAGTATTTATATCAGTCCTATAATCCAGAACCGATTATTCGTCTCATTCAGGAAATTCGTTCTGCAAGTGAACGACCGGAGAATATTTTTAGAATTGAACATATTATTGAAGAATACCGTTATAGATATCCAGAATATTTAGAAGTAATTAAATCCTTGAGAGAATTATTACATGTCACTATATTTTCTCAAAAAACAGCACCGGCCATTCGCTGGAACACAGCGATTAACCCTGAAAAATTTATTTCTGTTCCTACCAAAGGTCAAGAATTTTCTTCACATCAATTTATTGAGTTCAAACTGTAAAGGAGATTATTATGAGCTATGCAAAGTATGGGCAAGTGATTCTTCCATTTTTGTCTGAAAACCAGTTGGAAGGTTTTTGCCGTCAAGAAGTAAAAAATGTAGACATTGATTTATTCAAAAAGGTTTGGAGCGAAAAGCAGTCATTTTTACAAACACGGCAACCAACGGATTTAACCTGTGGGTTAAAGGAAATGTTAGAGTCTGATAAAGAAAGATATTTTTATTCCGATGCATCTTTTCAGGAATATTATCAGAATCAAGAAATTACACCTATTTGGCTCACTCATTTTAAACAAATTACTCCTTTGAAGCCATTCATTGCTGTTGAAAACTGTGAAGAGCTTTCGAAACGATACGAGCAAGAAGGATTTGAATCAATTTGTTTAAAGAAGTCCGATAAAAGGTATAAAGCTCAATTTAATCTTAACCATCAGGACAATTTGCAATTATCAATGATTACTGAGGACCGGAGTATTCATGTAAAGGGAATTAATATTAAGAAAGGTGAAACATCAGCAGATATTAAATTTGAAGTTCATGTTGGCCGTCCAAGTCATTTTATAGAAATTCTTTTTCAGGATGATAAGTACTATTTACTTAATGGCTTGCACCGTTTATATACACTAATGAAACATAGATATGATGGATTAGTACCTTGTTTACTGATGAATCCAGCTCAAGAACAAAAGATTGTGCACCCATACCAGCAGTCAATTTTCGGAAAATACCCACCTATACTAGAGGACTTTTTAGATGAGAATTTGCTTTATTCATTTGAACTTCAGACAGGTATGAAGCATATTCAGTTACTAACACAAGATCATTTAATCCCAAATTGGATTTGAAAAACGGGCCTGCCCCCTGATTCATTAAAGCCTTAACGTACTGATGGTCAGGTACACTGGTCTTGCATCTATGTATATTGGTATTCTAGCGCCTGACCTCCGCTGAGCTAAAGTGTACAATGTTAATGTAATAAAGGATAAAAGATGTTTGTTAGAGCAATTTATCATCCAGATTCTACTAAAGCTAGTGTGCCTCTCCGGGGCTTAAATGTGTTATATTTTAGGGGGGAGGGAATTCCTGTGATTAAAATTTTTTATGATGTTTCTAATGAAATTAGTATAAAGGTTAACCAAGTGTTGAAGAAAATAACTACATTTTTTATTGAATTAGGTGAAGAGAGTGGGGAGTTAGATGCTCAATTAGAATACATTTTTCCAATATTTTTAGTGAGAAATGAGATTGAGAAATGTAAGAAAATAATATATGAATTACAAGAATTTACTGCAGACAGCTTTCCTCATATACTTACACCACTTCATGAATATGCTCTCTATTTTTTAATTGAGTGGTACAGAGATGGAAATGACGAAGGCAACAGTACAGTAATGAACATTTCTAATCTAAATCCTATTACTGAAGACGATGAGTATGTCATTACCCATATAGAAGATTTAGAATCATTTCCCCTTTTTTTATTCGCTGACTTAGATTTTTTAGATGTTGATGCTTATGTAAATATGTATTTTACTTCTCCAAAATCACTAGAATTTTTTAATGTTGATCTTGATGAATATATGGAATTAATGCCATATGATATTAGAGAAAGATATCTTCAAAATCGTAATTATTTACATAATGAAGAAAGTGAAAATATAGAGGAGCTAATTGTAAGATTAATTTATTCCGCAATCAAGCAAAAGGAGCTTGATCCTAGAAGATTATTAGAAACAAGAGAAACTCAGTTGAGTGATGATATTTCTCATATTCTACGAAATTCATTATCAGAAAAAGGAATTATTGTAGCTAGGGAACAACCAGGTGGATTTGCTCGGAAAAGTACAGGAGAATTGGACTTTTTTATCTATTCCCAGTCGCATCATACATTCAAACCGATTGCTATTGGAGAAAACAAAGAATGGGGCAATTTTATAAAGCAATTTAAACAGTTAATTGGTTATATGAAAGAGGATATTCCTTTTGGTTTTACAATCCTCTTTAATAAAACAACAAATCTACATACTGTATTGAATAGAAGAGAAGAGATGTTAAGAGACTTTTTCTTAGATGTAGATGGCAAAAAGTACTTTGAAACACTTGAGCTAACTAGTGGTTTTCATGAAATAAACGATATTCTTATTTCAACGCATCAAAACCCAGAGAACCATTCGCATTTTAACATATATCATTTTATTGTAAATGCATATAGGCCAGAACGAGAAGCGGCTGCTAAACAAGCTAGATGTTAGCGATGAACAAGCTACTTTAATTTTACATTTTTCTGGTTACAGCGTTAATCCCTAGTGCCCGCCCCCCCTGAGCTCGGTGTCTACCCCAGTACTTTAAAAATAAGACTGCGCCAACAATAACTACAGCATTTGAGAATGTCCTAGTGTAGAATCGACATATATACTAGGAGCGGAAGAAGGGATAACTAAATGAGTGATGAAATTAAGGTCATACTTAAAAAGATGGATGAACGAATGAATCGCCAAGAAGCAATGATGCAGCAACTTCTTGATTTAGTTGCTAAGAATAATCAAAAACAAACGGATATGGATAGCAAAATTGACCGCATTAAAGCTGCTGTTAATTATAAAAAATCAATTTATTGCACATATTAAATCCGATGCCTGCCCCCGCTCAGAAAGTGTCCGTCATTAAAGAAACAAAACAGCTAACTCAAGTCCAAGTCAGCTGTTTGGCCTTTTTATAGTTTACTCAGTTCATCTACAAAGGCTGGTCTTTTATTATATACAGCATGCAGCTCATTGATTATTTCTTCTTGCTTTTGATTGCCGGCTATTTTTTTGTATCGCTGAAGTATCTCACATACTCGTTTATACCCTTTTCGATTGGATGAAGAGCTAGCTTTTGATATTATATATATTTGATAGATGTTGATTACTTCATCTTTAAAATGAGGGACTAACATCTCTGCGTATTCTTCTATGTTTTCTGGACTTTCTCTCACGACATTCATGATTTCATCGAAGTCATGTTCTTCTTCGATAAGCATCAGATACATATCTCTAGCCTGCCAACCTTTACTCCTTTTTAATTCTTGTTTTAAACTAGTATAGAAATCTTCTTTCTTCTCCTCAGCTAATGCTTTTAAATCTTTAAAATATTCAAAATTCCCTTCAAGCAAAAGCGCCCTTGCCAATTTTTGTTGTTCTTCTTTGTATGAAAGTTCTGTATACGCTGTATACCGTATCTTTTTCCATTTGGATACCAGCCCTTTATATTCCTTATCTTTCTTCTCTCCTTCTAAAGCTAATTCTATGACTTTGTGGTAATTCTTCTCTTGAACATATTTACTTATAAAGAGTTCCCTAAAGGATGTAAACTCAAGATATCTTTGTATGAATTGCTTTTCTTCCTCTTTAGTACCGTAATTTTCTATAATCCTAAATAAAATTTGGAGCATGCTTTCAATACTGTATTTCTTATATGGATTACTGGAATGTTGATGGATGAAGTGCTCAATTTTTCTTTTTAGCATATCCCTAAGTGGTTCCATATCGGCCAATTCAGCGCATATTCTTAGCAAATCAATTTGATATTCTTCCCAGCCGTCAAAACTTTGTGATCACTCTGTTCTAATAATTTATGGAATATTTCTTCCTTTTTCAGATTAAAATCAGCACGGTCAATGGCGATTTCTTCTATCAAATCTATCGTTTCGTTTACTAAAGAACCGATTTCTCCATTAGAATCATCTGCATATTGAAAAGACTCAATTGCTTCTTCCAATACTAAAAATGCAAAATCGAGGGCTAGTAGTGTATTGCTTGTATCTCTTATCTTTTCTAATACATCTTCCATCTCACTGACAAAACCGTATGTTTCTCGGTACGTAATAAAGCCATCTCTGCCTGTATACTTTTTAACGATGGAACGAATAAATTGTCTGCATGTTTCGAGTTCCTGTTTATCATTGCTCTTTGAATATCTAAACATGATACTATTTTGTAAGGTCCTATCCTTTTTCGTAATTTCTACTATCATACTAATTAATTCTTCTTTGGAAAGAGTGGATAAGACTTCTTCTAGTATCGGCTGCTTTGGTATTTCGTTCTTAGGCGCATGATTCCATCTTTCAAGCAGTTCAAAGTAAGCGGCGGCTTCGTGCTTGCATACAGGACCGAAGTCATACGGGCAATCGCAACTGGAATACAGTATTTCTCCGCTCTCATCAATCTCTACTACAACCTCGTAGTATTCCTTTCCTTCAATTGTAAAAACATATTCGTTATTTCCTTGAATATATGTTTCTATTATATGCCCATTCATATAATAGTCATTTCCTCTGTCTAAAATGGTTTTGTTTAGATGTTGTTCAAAATTGTTTATATTCATCTGCTCGCCCTCTCTATAGAGTCAGTCGACAAATTAAGTTTTTTTATGCTTTTAATTATATCCATTTGTTATTTTGAACATACCATGATTGGATATAATCGTCGAGATGTTCGGTTAGTGCACCTGACCCCAATGCCTGAAAGCTTTACCGTATTGAGGGACAGCACCATAATCAAATAATTAAGTATATTCCTTTTCTGAATTGGGGATATTAAATAAAAAGTGGATAGTAAGGAGAGGAAGGATATAATGAGAGACTTAGAGAACGATATTATAGCCAAACTTGAAGTGGTAGAGTTGAAGAAAGAAGTCTTATCTATTGTTCACAGTCTTCACTTCGACCGTTGTTACGATATAGAGGAGTGTATTATGGATTTGCACAAATTGCTTGTAACTTTAGACTATATGGAAATGCCGCAAGATATTATGATGAAATTAAATCAATCGAGTTTAACTCGAAAGGGAATTACTGAACTTTTAGAAGACAAGGTGTTAAAATCTATTATATAAAAAAAGGAGCGGGAATCATGTAAAGAAAATGATTCCCGCTCTCTTTGACTTTCTTGATGATAGCTTTAATTTCTATTTATTTAATTAATTTCCGATTCTGCTTCCAAACCTTCACGAAGAGATGTCCATCCTCTGTCTTGAAAAACTTGATACCTATCATTTTTAAAGGTGTCCACATTTCTTTCATATGGTAGTATGGCATTT
>Ga0180215_1005961_pt1 | contig 10212 bp, 8 predicted proteins | sample eDN3rd37CBELigBY_FD_128871 | JGI IMG/M metagenome (GOLD analysis project Ga0180215, IMG submission 128871) | Enriched backyard soil microbial communities from Emeryville, California, USA - eDNA 3rd pass 37_C BE-Lig BY (version 2) (version 2) | ecosystem: Environmental > Terrestrial > Soil >...
CTGTCAAAATAGGAATCGTGGTTCGCGATGATACGGCTCTACTTGTATCACTAATCGCTGCGGTTAAAATCTCTCGGTTAATCATTACATGCATGATGGGTTGCCCCCTTAAAAATTGGTCATAAAAATTAATCCCGTACCATATCATTATAACTTAAGTATTATATTTTTTTAATAGTAATAGTAGTAGGGGCTGTGAGTTTGTGGATAAGCAAGTAAAAGGGATAAAGAGACAGCCTATTCACATGTGGATAACATGTGGTTAGTCTGTCTCTATTATACACAACAACATTATTTATGGTTTTTGATTTTATCGATTAATTCCTTGATGGTTTCCTGAAAATCAATGTCATCCTGTATCATGGTAGAAATTTTGTCGTTGGCATGAATGACCGTTGTATGGTCCCTTCCACCGAATTCCTCACCAATTTTCGGTAGAGAGAAATCAGTCAATTCGCGGGACAGATACATGGCAATTTGCCTTGGGAAAGCGATTGATTTATTCCTCTTTTTAGCTTTAAAATCCTCTAATTTAACTCCGTAATGTTCACCAACCGTTTTTTGTATATCCAAGATCGTAATAATCTTAGGTTTGCTTGATGGAATAATATCTTTTAATGCTTCTGCTGCCATTTCAGCGTCAATATCGCGGTTGATTAGCGAGGAATAGGCTACAACTCGGATCAGAGCCCCTTCTAGTTCTCGAATATTCGTATCGATTTGATTGGCAATATAGACCATAACTTCATTAGCAATATCCAGATTTTCAGCTTTTGCCTTTTTTCTAAGAATGGCAATCCTGGTCTCCAAATCAGGGGGCTGGATATCGGTAATTAAGCCCCACTCAAAACGTGATCTCAACCGATCTTCCAACGTTGGGATTTCTTTTGGCGGCCGGTCACTGGAAATGACAATTTGTTTGCTTTCATCGTGCAGAGCATTAAAAGTATGGAAAAATTCTTCCTGAGTTTGTTCTTTTCCTGCCAAGAACTGAATATCATCAATGAGAAGCACATCGACATTCCGGTATTTATTCCGAAAATCAACTGCTTTATTATCCCGAATGCTATTAATAAACTCATTTGTAAATTTCTCCGAGGATAAGTAAAGCACTTTTGCTGAAGGATTATGCTCTAGTACATAATGACCAATGGCATGCATGAGATGTGTTTTTCCTAGTCCTACTCCCCCATAAATAAACAATGGATTATATGCTTTTGCCGGTGCTTCAGCAACGGCCAGGGATGCGGCATGGGCAAAGCGATTGCCAGTACCTATGACAAACGTGTCGAAAACGTATTTGGGATTCAACATATTTCCGGTAGGGGAATCATCTGATGAGTAGTTTCTTTTATCCTGTATTTTTTTGGGTGAACTGTTCTTCTGGTCCAGATCTGTTTCAGTAGTTACGATTTTTATTTTCATATTTTCGCCAGTTGTTTCAAATAATGTATCTTCGATCAATGATGCGTAGCGTGATTCCAGCCAATCACGAGAGAATTCATTTGGAGCTGAGATAAACAGGGTATCATCATTTAAGGCAATGGCCTTTGTCGATTTTAACCAGGTTTCAAAGCTCGGCTTACTTATTTTAGTTTCTATATCAGAGAGGGTTTTTTCCCACATTTTTTGGATACCGATCATTACAGTTCCCCCTAAGCAACTTATGCACAATCCCCAAGACGAGAGAAATGGCAATAGAATCAATGAATATGATAAGCGGTTCGACAAGTTTCGCTCATTATCCCCAATATATGAATAAAGTTTAGACACAACAGTGAATAATTGTCCACAATTATATCCACAGCGTGTGGATAATTGGATTCCATTAACTTGTTGTCCACGAGTGAAAACACAACTATGATATCAGATAAAAACCTTAATATCAATGGATTCTAATGATTTATCCACAACAACTACAGTTTGTGTGTGATTTTTATTAACAACACTACAATTTGTGGATACGCTTTGCTAAACCTGTCGATAATAGACGAAAAATGTTTCACGCTTGTCCACATTCTTTTTGGGAAATAATTTTAAAGAGAAAATATCTGTGTTATACTCAGTGTGATACAGTTGTAGTCACCAGAAAATGGACAAGGTTGATTCTTGACATGACCCATGCAAATCCATATAATTATTGAGAATGCCTTAAAGGTGTCTATACAGTAACAATCTTGGAATACTAGATGAGTTTGATTCCTCGAGGGAGGTGGATATAATGAAACCAACTTTTAGTCCTAACAATCGTAAGCGTAAAAAGGTGCATGGATTCCGTAAGAGAATGAGTACCAAGAATGGACGTAAGATCCTTGCAGCTCGCCGTCAAAAAGGTAGAAAATCTTTATCTGTTTAGGCCACTTTTTAGTGGCCTTTCTGCCATTCAAAGGTGGTTTATTTGTCTAAGTAATGTTTCATCACAGGTTGTCTGATTCAATTAATAGAAGGTTTAATCCGATCTCTTAATTCCTATAATGATTCATGAAACGGTATAGAACATGGGATTGGAGTAGAAGTATGCTTAGTAGCCAACACCGATTACGTGATAATGAAGATTTCCAAAGGGCTTTTGAAAAAGGAAAGTCCGTGGCGAACCGTCAATTCGTGATTTATCTTCTTGCCAAAGAGGGACAAGAGGGGCTTCGAGTAGGCGTTTCTGTAAGTAAAAAAATAGGCAAGGCAGTTGTTCGCAATCGAGTAAAACGATTAATCCGAGAAGCATTTCGTTCCGTATTACCGGAGATTAATTGGAAAGGCGATCTCATCGTGATTGCTCGCAAGCCTTTAGCGGATCTTGAATATAAGGATGTTGTAGCGACTCTTGTTCATTGTTTGAAAAAGGCAAAATTATTACCATAAATACATAATATACTTGGAGGAAAGTAGGATGGTGAAACGTTTGTTACTAGGTGGAATTCGATTCTATCAAACCTTCATTTCACCGATGAAACCGCCTACTTGTCGGTTCTATCCATCCTGTTCATCATATGGAGCTGAAGCCATCCGTCGTTATGGTACTTTAAAAGGGTCCTGGTTGACTGTTTGTAGATTAAGTAAGTGTCACCCTTTTCATAAAGGTGGCTTTGATCCGGTTCCTTAAAGGAAAAAAGAACTAATGTACATATTATTTCATCTTTGCAAGGAGGAATTTTCTTGCGTTTTTCTAAAAAAAGTTTAACCATCCTGTCTATTTTGACTTTTATGTTTATTCTTGCAGGATGTAGTACTGATTATATGACAAACCCGCCGCCCATCGATCCGGAAACGGGTGGATTCTGGGATCGGTACTTTATATTTCCTTTATCTTGGCTTTTAGATCAATCAGCTTCTATATTAGGAGGAAGCTATGGACTTGCCATATTAGTAACAACCATTATCATCCGTTTAGCGGTTTTACCGCTTATGGTTAAGCAGCTGAAAAGCTCAAAGGCTATGCAGGCTATTCAACCAGAATTACAAAAAATAAAAGAAAAATATAAGAATAATCAGCAGAAGGTTCAGGAAGAAACGATGAAGCTCTTCCAGAAGCATAACGTGAATCCGTTGGCTGGTTGTTTGCCCTTACTTGTTCAAATGCCTATTCTGATTGCTTTCTATCAAGCGATCATGAGAAATGAATCGGTGAGAACACATGACTTTTTATGGATGTCGTTGGGTAATCCGGATCCTATGTATGTATTACCTATCCTAGCGGCAGTTACGACGTTCTTGCAAACGAAACTAATGGGGACAGGAATGCCTGAAAACCCGCAAATGAAAATGATGCTTTATATCATGCCTGCCATGATTTTATTTATTGCGATAACTTTACCTTCCGCTTTATCTTTATATTGGGTATTTGGAAATATATTTACAATTATTCAAACCTTCTTTATTAAAGGGAACCCAGTTCCAGCCCAGGAGGTAAAAAAGTGAAAAAAGTAACGGTTACTGCTAAAACTATTGATGAAGCAATTTCGTTGGCGTTAGTACAATTAGATGCAGCGAGAGATCAAGTAACCGTCACCGTATTAGAAGAACCAACAAAAGGTTTCTTCGGTTTTGGTGCTCGTCAAGCGAAATTAGAAGTAGAAGTGCAGATTGACCCAATTCAGGAAGCCAGAAATTTTCTAGAACAACTGCTATCATCTATGGGGATTCAAGCTACCATTGAGATTAGTAAAACTAGAGAACATGTACTATTTGAAGTGATAGGTGAAGATTTAGGGATTATTATTGGCAGAAGAGGGCAAACATTAGATTCATTGCAATTTTTGGTCAATACCGTAGGTAATCGATATGCTGATTCGTATTTGCGAATTATTGTAGATGCGGAAAATTATCGTGAAAAAAGAAAGCAAACATTAGAACAATTGGCTGAACGCCTAGCGCAAAAGGCTATAAAAACCGGACAAATTGTTAAGCTTGAACCTATGCCTGCTCATGAACGAAAAATTATTCATACATCACTGCAAAGTAGAAAAGATGTCGTAACGAATAGTGAAGGGGAAGATCCTCAACGCTATATCGTTATATCTGCTAAAAAGTAAATAGATCAACAAAAAAACAACTCCTTTATAGAGTTGTTTTTTTATTGATCTTAGACAATGTGTCTAGAGTGACTTTTTTTCTTTTAATTGGTATGATATTCTATTCCCTTAGGGAAATCTATATAATAAAGGCATTTTTATCATGAGGTGTTAATAACCATGAAATTTGATACGATCGCAGCTATAGCGACCCCGATGGGGGAAGGTGGTATCGGGATTATCCGAGTAAGTGGATCTGATGCAATCCCTGTTGTGGATAAAATTTATAAAGGTAAAGATCAGTTATCCACTGTGGATAGTCACACGATTCATTATGGACACCTGATAGATCCAGAGACAGAAACGATTCAAGAAGAAGTCATGGTTTCCGTGATGAAGGCGCCTAAAACATTTACTAGAGAAGATGTTGTAGAAATCAACTGTCACGGAGGAATTGTCTCGGTTAATCGAACGTTACAACTCGTATTGGAAAATGGAGCGAGATTGGCGGAACCAGGCGAATTTACTAAGCGGGCCTTTTTGAATGGGCGAATTGACTTATCACAGGCAGAAGCAGTCATTGATTTGATAAGGGCCAAAACAGATCGGGCTATGAAGGTAGCTTTACAACAAGTAGAGGGAAGGCTATCAAAATTAATTCAACGGTTGCGTCAAAATATACTAACCTTGTTAGCTCATGTAGAGGTGAATATTGATTACCCCGAACATGACGTAGAATCATTGACCCGGGCGATGCTGCTTGAGAAGAGTCAAGAAATAAAAGAGGAACTAACGATTCTTTTACGTACTTCAGAGCAAGGGAAGATCCTTAGGGACGGACTTTCTACAGTAATTGTAGGAAGGCCAAATGTAGGGAAATCTTCTTTATTAAATAGTCTGATTCAAGAGAACAAGGCTATTGTTACGGATATTCCTGGAACGACACGAGATGTCATTGAGGAGTATGTTAATATTCGTGGTGTTCCTTTAAAATTAGTGGATACGGCTGGGATTCGGGAAACCGAGGATTTAGTGGAACGGATAGGGGTAGAGAAATCTCGGCAAATGCTGAAAGAAGCCGATCTGGTTTTATTGGTCTTAAATTATAATGAAAGATTGTCTGATGAGGATCGTTCCTTGTTAGAGGTCGTTAACGGCTTGAATACAATCGTTATTGTGAACAAAATCGACTTACCTAAGAAAATGGATTTGGATGAGGTCAAAAATAGTCTTCCTAACGTTCCAATTATAACGGCATCAGTCAAAGAAGAAAGAGGAATTGATGAGTTGGAAGAAGCGATTGCAGATTTATTTTTCAAAGGGCAAATCATGCAAGAGGACCAAACTTATGTCAGTAATGCTCGACATATAGCTCTATTAAAGGAAGCCATTCAATCTATTGATGAATTTAGAGATAGCATTGATTCGGGAATGCCAGTAGATATCTCAGCTTTCGATTTAAAAAGAACTTGGGAACTACTAGGGGAAATTATAGGTGATACAGCAAGCGATAGCTTACTAAATCAAATCTTTTCTCAATTCTGTTTAGGGAAATAAGGAGGGGAGTAACCATGGTAAAACAATACGATGCTGGTCAGTTCGATGTCATTGTTGTTGGAGCGGGTCATGCAGGGTGTGAAGCCGCTTTGGCTGCGGCAAGAATGGGATGTCAAACACTATTATTAACGATAAATTTAGATGCCATAGCCTACATGCCTTGTAATCCATCCATTGGTGGACCTGCCAAAGGACACGTTGTTCGTGAAATAGATGCTTTAGGCGGCCAGATGGCTAAGACTATTGATCAATCCTATATTCAAATGAGAATGTTGAATACAGGAAAGGGTCCGGCTGTTCACGCTCTTCGGGCGCAAGCGGATAAAGTTTTGTATCAACAAAACATGAAGGAAACAATCGAAAGCACACCTAACCTCATGTTGATCCAAGGCTTAGTGGAAGAGCTCATTGTGAACAATGGGGTATGTGAAGGAGTTATTACAAAAACAGGTGGCAGATATACGGCCAAATCGGTTGTATTGACAACGGGAACGTATCTAAGAGGAAAAATTATTATCGGGGAACTCCAATATGAAAGCGGTCCTAATAATATGGCACCTTCCATTAACTTGTCCTACAATCTGAAGGATTTGGGATTTGAGTTAGTTCGCTTTAAGACAGGAACTCCGCCAAGAGTAAACCGTCAAACGATTGATTTTGACCAAATGGAGATACAACCTGGTGATGAACAACCACAGCATTTTTCCTTTGAAACGAAGCAAGCTCTACCTGATCAAATACCATGTTGGTTAACGTATACCAGTCCTGAAACTCATGAAATCATTAATGCAAATCTTGAACGGGCCCCAATGTTTTCCGGTATGATTGAAGGGGTAGGGGCAAGATACTGCCCATCTATTGAAGATAAAATTGTTCGTTTCCATGATAAACCAAGGCATCAGATCTTTTTAGAGCCAGAAGGAAGAAATACATTGGAAATGTATATTCAAGGGTTGTCCACGAGCATGCCGGAAGATGTTCAATTAAAAATGATACATAGCGTTCCGGGAATGCAAGAAGCGAAGATGATGCGTGCGGGTTATGCGATTGAGTATGATGCCATCGTCCCATCCCAGCTATGGCCGACCTTAGAAACCAAGTTGGTTGAAAATCTATACACAGCAGGTCAGCTAAACGGTACATCGGGGTATGAAGAGGCTGCTGCACAGGGAGTAATGGCGGGGATTAATGCCGCCCTTAAGGTAAAAGGGATGGAACCGTTAATTCTTGATCGTTCTGAGGCGTATATTGGCGTATTAATTGATGATTTAGTAACCAAAGGGGTTCTAGAGCCTTATCGTTTATTAACCTCTAGGGCGGAGTATAGACTTCTTTTACGACACGATAATGCAGACTTGCGCCTAACTGAAAAAGGATATCAGGTTGGTTTAATTTCTCAGGAACGATACCAACGTTTTCTTGAGAAAAAGAGATTGATTGAAGAAGAAAAAGAACGGCTTGCAAATAAAAAGGTAAAACCGAGTCAAGTGCATGACTATCTCGTTCAAGTGGGCTCTAAAGAATTAGATAATGCAATTGATTTGGCTTCTTTGCTAAAACGACCGGAGGTTAAATACAAGGATTTAGTACAGTTATTCCCATCTGAAGTTGAACTTTCTGAAGATGTTCGGGAACAAGTTGAAATTCAAATTAAATATGAGGGGTATATTCAAAAACAACTTCAAGATGTAGAACGAATGAAGAAGATGGAGAAAAAGAGAATCCCGGCTGGTATTGATTATGATCAAATTCAAGCCATTGCCAAGGAAGCCCGAGACAAGCTTTCTAAAATCCAACCTTTAAATATTGGTCAGGCAGCTAGAATCTCAGGGGTTACTCCTTCTGATATTTCTATGCTTTTGGTTTATATTGAACATAAAATGAAAGTACCCCAATAGGAGTTAAGAAATGGACCCTATCATTTTTGAACAGGAATTAGGAAAAAAGGGGTTTTCGCTTTCAGAACAGCAGAAAACCCAATTTGAGAGATATTTTAACTTATTAGTTGAATGGAATGAAAAAATTAATCTGACTGCAATTACCGAAAAAAATGAGGTTTACGAAAAGCATTTTTACGATTCAATTAGTCCGGTATTTTTCTTTGATTTCACGAAAATCGAGACACTAATCGATATTGGTGCCGGGGCAGGATTTCCATCTCTTCCTATAAAGATCATGTATCCACATATAGAAGTAACGATCGTTGACTCATTGAATAAAAGAATTCAGTTTCTTCAACATCTTGTTCAGGAGATACAGCTTGATCAAGTGACATGTCTTCATGGCAGAGCGGAGGAATTGGGGATAATGGCTCAACATCGTGATCGCTATGATGCTGTGACAGCAAGGGCTGTTGCACGCCTGAATGTGCTATCTGAATATTGTTTACCCTTTGCTAAAGTAGGGGGTGTGTTTATTGTACTGAAAGGTTCGGATGCAGCGAATGAATTAGACGAAGCGAAGAAGGCAATAAAGGTTTTAGGTGGTAAAACAGAAAAAATGGAATGTTTACAACTTCCATCAGAACAAGCTGATCGAAATATCATTATTATTAACAAGCTGACATCTACGCCGAAACAATATCCAAGAAAAGCTGGCACACCATCAAAAAAGCCAATGGTTTAACGTAAAAAATCCTAATTATCATTAACGTGGTAATAGGATTTTTTTTTGTTTCACGTGAAACATTTTTTGTGTAGGAACCTTGGAAGGAAAACCCTAAAGATTTGACGAATAATGTATAATAGAATCTAAGGCTGTATGATATATTGAAAAAGCTGTATCTAAATCGGCTTAAGTCTTTACAGAACATTTTTAATAACTTCTATATCCCGTGGGTGGTGTTAGAATTGAGGGATCAATTTTCCCGATTGTTTGGTATAGCAGAAAAAAGTGAACAGGAAGAAATAAAGAGTATTCCTGTAGGGGATATTGTACCTAACCCTTATCAACCTAGGACAGTATTTGATGAAGAAAGAATTGAAGAATTATGTTTAACCATTAAAGAGCATGGGATTATCCAGCCTATAGTTGTTAGACAAAGGGATGGACATTTCGAATTAATCGCGGGGGAAAGACGTTGGCGGGCGACCCGGAAGTTAGGCTTGGAAACAATCCCTGCCATTGTGAAAGACTTTAGTGATTCTCAGGCAGCTTCTATTGCCTTAATTGAAAATTTACAAAGAGAAGGGCTAACTGCGATTGAGGAAGCGATAGCTTATCAAAAATTGATTGATCTCCATGAATTAACTCAAGAAAGTCTAGCTCAAAAATTGGGGAAAGGCCAGTCTACTATTGCGAATAAACTTAGGCTCTTACATCTTCCACAAACGATACAGGATTTTTTACTTCAACGGAAGATTACAGAAAGACACGCACGGGCCTTACTGACATTGAAAGAAGAAAAGATTCAATTGAAAATGCTCGAAGAAATTATTGAAAAGGATTTAAATGTAAAACAGACAGAAAATCGAATTAAGCAATTGCTGGAAACGAAAGAAATTAAAAAACCGAAAAGAGTATCGTTTTCAAAAGATACAAGATTAGCGATCAATACAGTTAGACAATCAATTGATATGGTTATGAAAAATGGATTATCTATCCTTTCTGAAGAGGAAGATTATGATGAATTTTACCAGATTACTATCAAGATACCAAAAAACAAGTAATGGATCATGTCTATCTATTACCCTATAAATAAGATAAAATAGAATTTAGTGTTTTTGAATCATATCTGGTGAATGCTTGGATAGTAAGAGGTGAACTGAATGGGGAGAGTCATTGCAGTTGCGAACCAAAAAGGTGGAGTAGGGAAAACAACTACTTCCGTTAACCTTAGCGCATGTTTAGCTTATGTCGGAAAGCGGGTTTTACTTGTCGACATTGACCCTCAAGGGAATGCAACAAGTGGTTGCGGCATAGAAAAAGCAAATGTAGATCAATGCATCTATGATGTGCTTGTTGATGATGTAGAAGCGAAGGATGTTACAGTTCCAACGACAGTTGAAAATTTATATATGATTCCAGCAACAATCCAATTAGCAGGTGCTGAAATTGAGTTAGTGCCTACAATTTCTCGCGAGGTTCGTCTGAAAAGAGCCTTAGATGAAGTTAGAGACCAATATGACTATATTATTATTGACTGTCC
>Ga0180215_1005962_pt1 | contig 10211 bp, 9 predicted proteins | sample eDN3rd37CBELigBY_FD_128871 | JGI IMG/M metagenome (GOLD analysis project Ga0180215, IMG submission 128871) | Enriched backyard soil microbial communities from Emeryville, California, USA - eDNA 3rd pass 37_C BE-Lig BY (version 2) (version 2) | ecosystem: Environmental > Terrestrial > Soil >...
GATATCGTTAAGCATAGCTCGGAAGCGGCAATCCCGGCTATGCTCCATACGGAAGGGCGGCTGCTGCACCGCATTTTCCGGGACAAGCTGAGAGCCGATTATGACGAGATATGGATTGATGAGCGCGAGAGCTATGCGGAAGCAACCGCCATACTCGAGCGAATTGCGCCCAAGATGCGCGACCGACTGAAGCGGTACGAGCCCGGCCATTCGAAGACTATGTTTGAAGCGTTTCGAGTTGCCGCCCAGTTGGAACAGGCGCTTTCACGCAAAATTCTATTGAAAAGCGGCGGTCATATCATTTGGGAGCAGACGGAGGCGCTTACCGTCATCGATGTCAACACGGGCAAATATGTAGGGGAAACCGATCTGGAGGCAACCGTATTCCATACGAATCTGGAGGCGGCGGATGAAATTGCGCGGCTGCTGCGCATCCGCGACGCCGGGGGCATTATTATTGTAGATTTTATCGACATGGAAGTGGAAAACAATCGGGATAAAATATACGGGAGGCTTCTTGAAAGCGCGAAGCTGGATCATACAAAATGCTCCATCGTAGGCTGGACCAAGCTTGGGCTGCTCGAAATAACGAGGAAAAAAAGCCGCAATAATCAACATTTTTTATAGGGTAGTAGCTTGAACTAGTTCGCCTAGTGTGATAAAATGTTTTGGTGTATGTTTGATATTCTATTTGAATCGGCATACAGGTACCGCTCCGATCGGGTAGAGAAGCGCATGCGGCATCGCCGATGCCACCTGGATTAGGCGAGTCTTCGACAAATAAGGAGGTGCACCAACTATGTTCGCAATTATTGAAACTGGCGGCAAGCAATACAAAGTTCAAGAGGGCGATGTAATCTACATCGAGAAATTGGACAACAACGAAGGCGACACTGTAACTTTCGATCGCGTATTGGCAGTATCCAAAGGTGACGGTCTTGTAACTGGAGCTCCAGTTGTATCCGGCGCTACTGTTTCCGGCAAAATCGAGAAACAAGGCAAAGGCCAAAAGATCATCGTTTACAAATACAAAGCCAAAAAGAACTACCGTCGCAAGCAAGGTCATCGTCAACCGTTCACTAAAGTAACAATCGAAAAAATCCAAGCGTAAGAGGGTTTGCTCGATGATTTCCGTTACGATTGAACGAGAAGGCGCTGAGCGGCGCATTGCAGCATTCGCCGTCGAAGGGCATGCGAATTATGCGAAGGCTGGCAAGGACATTGTCTGCGCCGGCGTGTCGGCCATATCGGTAGGCACCGTCAATGCGATTGAATCGCTCGCAGGAGTAGAGCTTCCGGCTGTAATGAAGAACGGCTGGCTGTCGTCGGATATTCCACGGCTGCCGGACGCAGAGGCAGATGGTCGAATGCAGCTGCTGCTCGAATCAATGGTCGTTATGCTCGGTACAATAGCACAATCCTACGACAAGCATGTCGTTATTCATGACAAATCTGCAGGCCGTTAATCGGGCTGTAGAAGCAAATCCTTTGAGAAGGAGGAAAATACGATGTTGAAACTGAATCTTCAACTCTTCGCTTCGAAGAAAGGTGTAGGTTCCACAAAGAACGGACGCGACTCGCAGTCGAAGCGCCTTGGCGCTAAACGTGCTGACGGTCAAGTGGTTTCTGCTGGAAGCATTTTGTTCCGCCAACGCGGCACAAAAATTCACCCGGGCACTAACGTAGGCATCGGCAAGGACGATACGCTGTTCGCGAAAGTGGAAGGCGTAGTGAAGTTCGAACGTTGGGGACGCGACCGCAAAAAAGTGAGCGTATACCCAGTTGACCAAGCTCCGGTAGCTGCTGCAGTAGAAGCTTAATACAAGCGCAGACCGCCGTTGGCGTAAATAAGCTGCGCGCTTCCATACAAACTCGGCCTGACCAGTCAGGCCGGGTTTTTTGTTGCGCAAAATGGCGACGTTTGCTGGTGACTCATGGACAGGCGCATGGTATACTGGTTAAGCTAGGAAATTCGAAGAAGGTAGGTAAAGCAATGGAACGTTTGACAACGGCGAAATATTTCGCGGCTGGCTCGGTGCTGTTGCCATTTATGGCGGTACTGGTTTGGCCTTCTAAAGTGTGGTTGCTTGCTATTTTTCTTCTCTGGCTGATTGTTGCAGCATGGATATGGATAAGAGCGGAGAGGAAGGAGCAGGCTGAGCGGTTGACGCAGACGATTGAATCGATGCAGGCGCTCGCTGCCCGGACATTAAATCATCACCGGCATGACTGGATGAATGATTTGCAGGTGCTATTTGGCTATATCCGTTTGCAAAAGCAGGATAAAACGATTGAATATGTGGAAAAAATAAGAGAACGTATGGCAAATGAAAGCAGCATTGCGAAGCTGGGCGTTCCATCTCTAATATCCTTTATCCAATCCTTTCGTACCGTTACGAATTCGCTGCAGCTGCAGGTGAGCATAAAAGGCGATGTCTGTCTGAATGAATGCGCAGAGGACAGCGGCAAAATCGCGCAAACGCTAATCCATACGATAAATGCATATCGTTTTGCAGTGAAGCCGGATTTCGGCGATCCGGCCGTGCTTCGGATGGAGCTGTGGAGGGACGGAGACGCTGTATACGCCTCCTTCTACTATCAAGGCGAATTTGTGAATGAAGAGCAATGGAAGCAAAAAATAAAACAGCAGTTGCATGGCGCGCCATTGCAGCCGGTCAGCTTCGAGCAGCCGTTTAATACGCTGCTGCTGAAGGCGGAAATGCGTGCATAAACAGGAGGAACACCATGTTTGTCGATAAGGCGAAAATTTTTGTAAAGGGCGGCGACGGCGGCGACGGCATCGTATCGTACCGCCGCGAGAAGTATGTTCCTGAAGGCGGGCCGGCCGGCGGAGACGGCGGAAATGGCGGCGACGTCATTTTTGAGGTTGACGAAGGGCTGCGCACGCTGATGGACTTCCGTTATCAGCGTCATTTCAAAGGAAACCGCGGAGAACGCGGCAAGGTTAAAAATATGCATGGCGCGAGCGCAGACGATACGATCGTTCGCATTCCGCCGGGCACGATTATTATTGACGAAGACAGCGGAGAAATAATCGGCGACATGACACGCCACGGACAAAGCGTCGTCGTTGCTCGCGGCGGACGAGGCGGACGAGGCAATACGCGCTTCGCTACGATCAGCAACCCGGCTCCTGACATCGCCGAGAAGGGCGAAGAGGGCGAGGAGCGCTGGATATTGCTTGAGCTTAAGGTAATGGCCGACGTAGGCCTCGTCGGATTCCCAAGCGTCGGCAAGTCGACGCTGCTGTCGGTCGTGTCTGGCGCGAAGCCGAAGATCGGCGCTTATCATTTTACGACGATTACGCCGAATTTAGGCGTCGTCGATGTTGGCGACGGGCGCAGCTTCGTGATGGCCGATTTGCCGGGCTTGATTGAAGGGGCGCATGAAGGCGTCGGGCTTGGCCACGATTTTCTGCGGCATATCGAGCGGACGCGCGTAATCGTGCATGTCATTGATATGGCCGGCACTGAGGGCCGGGACCCGTTCGAGGACTGGATCAAAATTAATGAGGAGCTTGTCCTCTATAACGAGAAGCTCGCTCATCGCCCGCAAATCATTGCGGCGAACAAGATGGATATGCCCGAGGCGGCAGATCATTTGGAACTGTTCATGGAGCAGCTTGAAGCGCTTAACGACGAGCGGCAATATGAGATTATGCCGATATCTTCGCTGACGAAGAAGGGCATCCAAGAGCTGCTTTACAGGGCGGCCGATGTGCTGGCGACAGTGCCGGACGAGGTTGTCGTCGAGGAAGTGAAGGATGTACAGGAGCGCAAGGTGTACAAGTTCAAGAAGCGCGAGGAGTTCACTTACGACATTCACAAGGAAGACGAAGTGTTCGTCGTCGTGAGCGAAGGCATCGAGCGCTATATGAAGCGGATGAGCCTCAACTCTTACGATTCCTATATGCGTTTTGCGCGGATGCTGCGCAATATCGGCGTTGACGCCGCGCTGCGCAAGCAAGGGGCGAAGGACGGCGATCTCGTCCAGATCGGCAACTACTCTTTTGAATTTTTTGAAGGCGAGGATTTCGATCCAAACCGGTAACCGGATAGAAGGTACGGAGAAGACGGCGCGAGCCGTCTTTTTTTTATTGAGACCATTGAGCCGGAAAAGATGCCTCAATTCCAATATACCTATTGCTCTCGATTCTATTATTCGTTATAATGTCCACTATAGGTGAACATTTGTCTTTATGAGGAGGACGAATAGTGACAGAACGCTACTATGCCGTTCGAGAGGACATTTTGCCGGAGGCAATCCTGAAGACGATTCAAGTGAAGGAAATGCTCGGAAGAGGCGAAGCGGCTACTGTTCATGAAGCGGTAGAGCGAGCGGGGCTCAGCAGAAGCGCTTTTTACAAGTATAAGGACGGCGTTTATGCGCTTAATGAGCTGGAGCGGGAAAGAATCGCTACGATTGCCATGGATTTGGAGCATCGCTCTGGGGTGCTTTCATCAGTGCTTGGCTTGGTAGCCAGCCAGGAGGGCAATGTGCTGACGATGAACCAGTCGATTCCGCTGCAAGGCTTTGCCAATGTCGTTATTTCTGTAGATATATCGGGACTGTCCATCGATCTGTCGCAATTGATAGAACTGCTTAGAGGGCAAGCCGGCGTACGCAAAGCAATCGTAATCGGACAGGGTTAGTATAGAATGACAAACATACGGAGGGCGTATATGAAGGCGATTAAAGTAGGGCTGCTAGGTTTGGGGACAGTTGGCACAGGCGTAGTCCGGATAGTCGAGGGACATCAGGCCGATTTGCAAAGACAGGTCGGCTCGCCGATCGTCATTGAGAAGGTTCTCGTTAAAAATATGAGCAAAGCGCGCAGCGTATCGGTCGATGCTAGCAAGCTGACAGAGGATCCGTGGGAAATTGTTCGCAATCCGGATATTGATATTATTGTTGAGGTTATGGGCGGCATTGACGGTACGAAGGCATATATTTTGGAGGCGCTGTCGCTAGGCAAGCATGTCGTTACGGCGAACAAAGATTTAATGGCACTGCATGGACCGGAAATATTGGCGAAAGCGCAGGAGCATGGCTGCGACGTTCTGTACGAAGCGAGCGTTGCCGGCGGAATTCCGATTCTTCGCACGCTCGTTGAAGGCTTTTCATCCGACCGCATCACAAAAATTATGGGCATCGTGAACGGCACGACGAACTACATTTTAACCAAAATGAGCCAAGAGGGCGCATCCTATGACGATGTATTGAAGGAAGCGCAGGAGCTCGGCTACGCGGAGGCCGACCCGACCTCCGATGTCGAAGGGTTAGATGCGGCACGCAAAATGACGATACTTGCGACGCTTGGCTTCCATTCCAACATAGCGCTGGAGGATGTATCGGTCAAAGGCATTTCCGCCGTCAGCAAAGAGGATATTTTGTATGCGAAGCGGCTCGGCTATGAATTGAAGCTGCTCGGAATCGCGGAACGGCAGGACAATCTGATCGGCGTTACGGTAGAGCCGACGATGGTGAAGCAGTCCCATCCGATTGCTTCCGTCAACGGCGTATTCAATGCTGTGTACGTGCACGGCGAAGCGGTTGGCGAGACGATGTTCTACGGCGCCGGCGCAGGAGAGCTGCCGACAGCGACTTCTATCGTTGCCGATCTTGTAGCCGTCGTGAAAAACTTGAAGCTTGGCGTGAACGGCAAGCAAAGCGCACTAGTCTATAATGAGAAAAAGCTGAAAACGAATGAACAAATTTCATCGAAATATTTCTTGCTGCTTCAGGTAGCGGACCGCGCCGGCGTTCTCGCGAAAATTACGCAAGTGTTCGCTAAATACGAAATCAGCCTCCAATCGGTGCTTCAGCAGCCGACAGAGCAAAGCCAGGAAGTCGAAATTACAGTTATTACGCATGACGCGAATAAAGCTGCCGTCATCAAAGCTATTGATGAGTTTACGTCGCTGGACGTCATTCGCCAAGTGAAGAGCGTATACCGCGTAGAGGGGTAAGGGCAGCTGGGAGCGTATTGTTCTGTATCGCTTATAAGCAGCGTCAACTAGACTTTAATGAAGTAAGGAGTTTTATTCGACGTGACAAATTCCTATCATAATCGTACCGTAATTGTAAAAATACCGGCAAGCACAGCTAACCTGGGCCCGGGCTTCGATTCGCTGGGCATGGCGCTTTCGCTTTACGCTTGGATCGAGATGAGCGCCGCCGACCGCACCGAGTTCACGTTTCATGGCGAAGGGATGGACGGCTTGCCGAAGGATAAAAGTAATTTGCTCTATAAGGTCGCTCAAGGGCTGTTCCAGGAAGCGGGCGTCTCGATTCCGGAGCTGTCGATCTCGATGTACAGCGAAATTCCGCTTGCGCGCGGGCTGGGCAGCAGCGCTTCCGCCATCGTCGGCGCGCTCGTAGCAGCCAATGCGTTAATCGGCAGCCCGTTCTCCAATGACCGGCTGTTCCAAATCGCTACGGCGATGGAAGGCCACCCGGACAATGTCGGCGCTTCTCTGTTCGGCGGCATTATCGTCTCGGCGTGGGACGGAAAGCGTGCCGACCACATCAAGCTGGCTCCGCATGAGAAGCTGTCGGCGTTAGTCGCGATTCCGTCGTTCCAGCTGGAGACGGAGAAGGCGCGGCATGCTTTGCCCGCGCAAATCAGCATGGCCGACGCCGTATTCAACGTCGGCCGCAGCTCCTTGCTCGTCGCCGCGCTGGCGAGCGGCGAGCTCGGCCTTATCCGTCATGCCATGCAGGATCGGCTGCACCAGCCTTACCGTGCAGCGCTCATTCCCGGCATGACGGAAATATTGGAGCGCGCCGCCGATTACGGCGCGCTCGGGGCTGCGCTCAGCGGGGCGGGGCCGACGCTGATCGCATTTGTCGATGCCGATAGCGGCAGCAAATCGGCATTGGAGCAGTTTCTGCTGCAGACGCTGCAGCAGCACGGGATTGCGGCCGAAACGCTGTGGCTTAAGCCATGCGCTGCCGGGCCGCAAATTACGACCCTGGACAGGCGGGATGGAAGCTCCGCCATGTCATTGATGGATCGGATTAAAGGAGAAGTTAAAGCATGAAGACGATAGCACTGCTGCCGGCAGGTTCAGTCTCTGACGAAGCTGCCAGACATTTATTCAATCACGACGGTATCAATTGGAAGTATCACCGGCTCATCTCGGACGTATTTTTATCTACGGTGAACGGCGTAAGCGACTATAGCGTCATTCCGATAGAAAATACGATCGAAGGCTCAGTCAGCCTTCATATGGATTGGCTCGTTCACGAGGTCGATCTTCCGATTCAAGCGGAGTGGGTGTATCCATCCATTCAAAATTTGATCGGCTGGCGCTCGTCGCTGCTGAACGAAGCGGGCGAGCTTGATCTGTCCCGCGTCAAAAAAGTAATCAGCCATCCTGTAGCGCTGGCGCAATGCCTCCAGTTTCTTCGCGAGCGTATGCCGGGCGTGGAGACGGAGCATGTAAGCAGCACGGCCGAAGCGGTCCGCATCGTCAGCAAGGATCCGGACGGCTGCGTCGCAGCGATCGGCACACAGACGGCGGCAGCCAATCATCAATTGGATGTGCTCGCCAGCAAAATTACCGATCACGATAACAATTACACGCGCTTCTTGCTCGTCGGCAGCAAGCCGTATGAGGAGCGCAAATCCGAGCTGCAAAAAACGAGTATACTCATAACGCTCCCTTCCGATTATCCGGGTGCGCTCCATCAGGTGCTTTCGGCTTTCGCTTGGCGCAGAATTAACCTGTCGCGGATCGAATCTCGTCCGACGAAGAAGAAGCTCGGCAACTACTATTTCTTCATCGATATTATGATGTCGCTGGACTCCGTATTGCTTAGCTCCGCTCTTCAGGAAATCGAAGCAATCGGCTGCCATATTCGCATACTTGGCAGCTATCCTAGCTTTACCTACGAGCAGCTGCTATAAAACAAATAAGCTATGACGCTGGGCATCCCGTTCAAGGGCCGCACTGCGCCATAGCTTTTTTTGTCCTGCTATCGCCTTATTTTTTTCAATAAAAAGGAGACACCTGCCCATGTTCTGCATAAGATGTAAAGATTGATAGCAGGCGTTAGCCGCGCCTAGTTATACAGTACGTGACGGGAGGTTATTAGCGGGTGAAAATTCACATTGTAAAAAAAGGCGAATCGTTATATTTAATCGCTCAAAAATATAACGTTTCGCAAGATGAGATTTTGAAGCTCAATCCAAGCATTACAAATCCCGATGTCATCGATGTCGGGATGAAGTTGAAAATTCCTTCTGGCATGACGGGCACAGGCGGAATGGACATTATGCATCAGCATGTTGTCAAGCAGGGCGATACGCTATGGAAGCTGTCAAAAGCGTGGGGAATTCCTTTGGCCGATATGATCAAAGCGAATCCGCAGCTAAAAAATCCGAATGTGCTGCTGACGGGAGAAATCGTAAATATACCTAAGCATGGCGCAGCGGCGTCAGCCGGGCAGGGCGGCGTTACAGGCGCAGCCATGCCAAATGCGATGAACGCGGCGAACGCTGGCGCTTCTAACGCTAACGCAAATGCGGCGCCAATAGGCGGAAAAGCGAATACGGCGCCTATAGGTGCAAAACCGAGTACAGCGGTACAGCAGCAAAGCAATCAGCCGTCCCTGCTGCAGGGCGTGCAAGGCTTAGTCGGCAAGCTGTCCACAGCGCCGATTATCGGAAAAGCGTTCGGCTCGCAAGCGAAGGCGAACACCGCGCCAGTTCAAAAAGCGCCGACAGCGCCGATTGTCAAGCCGGTGGCGCCTGAGGCCGTTCCGGCGCCGCCTCCAGTCAAAGTCGAGCAAAAGGCTGAGGAAAAGCCGCTTCCGCTGGCGAAGCCGATTGAGAAAAAGGGACAACAGATCCATGCCGAGCATAATGCGAGCGTCGATCTGTTTAAGCAATATGGAATACCGGCTACTGAGGCGACTTCATTCTACGATATGCCGAAGGTGCCGGAATCTAACGTATCGGTCAATCAGCAGTTTGTAGCGGGCAGCGCATCCGGCGGCGGTTATGGCATGTGGTCCCAACAGTCGGAAATGTACCCGGGGTATGCAGCCCAGCCATACTGCCCGCCAGGCACCGTGTTTGTCGGCAGCGAGCAGGTTCACATTTATGAGCCGTATAAAGTGGAGAGCAACGCCGGTCTAGCCGGAGCGAACGCCAATGCTAATGCGCTTGCCAATGCCAACGCAGCGATGCTGGCAAATACGAACGCCAATCCGCTGGCTAATGCCACTATGATGCCAAGCGCTAACGCGCAAGCGACGGCGAACGCGAAGGCGCAGGCAACCGCCAATGCGAATGCCAACGCTGCAGCTCACGCTAACGCCAATGCGATGGCTGCCAAGAAGACAAATATATTGCCTGAGCAGAAGAGCGCAGGCAAGAAAGCTGTCCTGCCGGCCGCAGAACAGCCGTCCGGCAGTTATTTCGGATTGAGCGGCGTTTCTCCGCTTGCGACGCAGGGCTACGGCCAAGGCATGGTATCGCCTGAGTCGATGGGACCAATGCACGGCTACGGTCAAGGCATGGTATCGCCGGAGTCGATGGGGCCAATGCACGGCTACGGTCAAGGCATGGCATCGCCTGAGTCGATGGGGCCAATGCACGGCTACGGTCAAGGCATGGCATCGCCGGAGTCGATGGGGCCAATGCACGGCTACGGTCAAGGCATGGTATCGCCGGAGTCGATGGGGCCAATGTACGGCGGATACGGCCAAGGCATGGTGTCGCCGGAGTCGATGGGGCCAATGTACGGCTACGGCCAAGGCATAGTGTCGCCTGAGTCGATGGGGCCAATGTACGGCTACGGTCAAGGCATGGTGTCGCCTGCTGCCGTAGACCCATGCTTCGGCTACGGCGGCAACGTAGCCCCGGCAAGCATGCAGCCTTCATATGGCTACGGCTATCCGACCGCTAATTTATCTGCGGTTCAGCCGTACGGTACAGGAGGATGGCCCCTAACAGCCGGAGTGAGCGGAAAGTCCGCTAAGGATGATTGCGGCTGCGGCGGCAAACGCGACGATGAGCAAGGCGGTGAAAGGTTTGCCAACTCGGATGCAGAGGACGACAACTTCGTATCGGAGCGGGTAGTAAAAGTAAAGTCTAAAAAAAAGCCAAAGGTTAGAACGGTAGCCGCCCGCGGAGCAGGCAGCAATGTCAAACGCGGCAGCAAGCCGTGGATCAATAGATA
>Ga0180215_1005963_pt1 | contig 10210 bp, 8 predicted proteins | sample eDN3rd37CBELigBY_FD_128871 | JGI IMG/M metagenome (GOLD analysis project Ga0180215, IMG submission 128871) | Enriched backyard soil microbial communities from Emeryville, California, USA - eDNA 3rd pass 37_C BE-Lig BY (version 2) (version 2) | ecosystem: Environmental > Terrestrial > Soil >...
CCGCCGCCAGCGCCAGCGTGGCCGGCAGCCGGCTGATGATGTGCGGCAACGGGTTGCCGCGGAAGGTGGTCGAATAGCCGAAGTCGCCGACCACCAGCCCCGAGACATGCCGCGCATATTGCTCGACCAGCGGCCGGTCGAGGCCGAGCTGCACGCGCACGGCCTCGATCTCGCTTTGGGTGGCAGTGGCCCCGGCGACGAAGGCAGCCTCGTCGCCGGGAACCGACTTGAAGATGATGAACAGGATCGTGACGACGCCCAGTACCACCAGCGGGATGGTCGCGAAGCGTCTGGCCAGGAACCCGATCATCGGCGCGCCCGCATCAGGCCTTCTTGGCCGCGCGCAGGTTGGTGAAGACGATCGGCATCACGGTCACGCCGCTGACGGGCTTGCGTACCGCCGAGACGTTCTCGTTGATCTGCAGCCAGAGATAGGGCGCGTCGGCCCAGACCAGCTCCTGCGCCTTGCCGAGCGCTTCCATGCGAGCCGCTTCCTCCGGCGCGCTGTCCGCCTTCTCGAGCAGCGCGTCGACTTCCGCGTTGCGGTAGCGGCCGATGTTCCAGACGTCCGGCTTGGTGTTGTCGTCGGCGTTGGACTTGAACAGCGAGGCGAGATGGTAGGTGCCCGAGGCGTTGGAGGGATTGAAGCCGAACATGCCCAGGTCCCAGGCGAGGTTGGCCTTGTCCTGCCTGAGATGATCCCAGTAGGCGCCCTTCTCGATCTTGGTGATCTGCGCGTCGACGCCGACCTGCTTGAGCGAGGCCGCGACGATCTCGGCCACCGCGACGTCGCCGGGGAACAGGCCCTCCGGGACGTAGAGCGACAGCGTCAGCTTCTTGCCGTCCTTCTCGAGGATGCCGTCCGAGCCGGCCTTGTAGCCCGCTTCCGCCAGCAGCGACTTGGCCTGCGCCTGGTCGAACACCGTCTCGCCGACCGTCTTGTGGCCGATCGCGTCGAAGGCGAGCGGCGAATCCGGCGCCTTGGCGTAGCCGAAGAAGACCTTTTCGGCGATCGTTGCGACCGGCACGGCCAGGTTCAGCGCCTTGCGCACCTTCACGTCGGCGAGCGCCGGACGGGTGAGGTTGATGGCCAGGCCGATCGGGCGCAGGCCGGGCTTGCGCACCACCTCGACGTCGGCATTGCCGCCCAACTGGCCGACGAGCTGGACCGGCACCGAATCGATGACGTCCACCGCGCCGGTGGTGATGGCGTTGATGCGCGTCGCGGGCTCCGCGATGAACTTGAAGACGACGCCCGACGCGCCCGGCTTGTCGCCCCAGTAGCCATCGAAGGCCTTCAGCTTCAGCTCCTGGCCGGCGTTGAAGGCCTCGACCATGTAGGGGCCGGCGCCGACGGGATTCTGCGCAAAGCCCGCCTCGCCGGACTTCTGGATGGCGGCCGGCGAGACGATCGCGCCGGAGCCGTGCGCCAGCGTGTTCGGAAGCTGGGCGAAGGGGGCGGAGGTGCGGATGACGAGGGTCTTGTCGTCGACGATGTCGGCGCCGGCGATCGGGTTCCACAGCGGCCGGTTGGTGGTGTTGATGTCCTTGTTCATCATCCGCTCGATGTTGAACTTGATCGCCGCCGCGTCGCACGGCGTGCCGTCGTGGAAGGTCACGCCGGCGCGCAGCTTGAGCTCGCACGACTTCAGATCCTCGCTCATGGCGAAGGATTCGGCGAGCTGCGGCACGATCTTCATGTCCGCATCGAAGTCGAGCAGGCGGTCGAACAGCAGCAGCGACGCCTCGTAGCCGCCCGGATAGCCGGTGAAGGCGCCGTGGGCGGGATCGAGGGTGAGCACGGCCGTGCTCTGGCCGAAGGTGATGACGCCGGACGCGCTCTGCGCCCACGCCCGGATCGCGCCGGCCGGCAGTGTCGAGATCAGCGCGGCACCGGCCGCGCCCGTGAGGAATTGCCTGCGTTTCATGTCGATACTCCCCTTCGTTGTTGAACGCGGACGGCGCGGCAGAACGCCCGCCGCGTCAGAGCCAAAGTTCATTCCACGTGAAGATTGCCGGCGTGCCGCCGGTATGGACGAAGACCAGCACGTCGTCCTGCGAGAACCGGCCTTCGCGGATGTGGGCGATCATGCCCGCCGCCGCCTTTCCGGTGTAGATCGGGTCGAGGATGATGCCCTCGGTCCGTGCCACGAGCTTCACCGCCTCGTCGCCGGCCTCGCTCGGGATGCCGTAGCCCTTCCCGACGAAGTCCTCGGTGTTGATCACCTCGTCCTCGGTGACGGCGATGTCGAGGCCGAGGGCGGCGATCGTCTCGTTGGCGATCCTGGCGGTGCGCGACGGCAGGTCGAACTCGGCCGTGGCGCAGACGGCGTGCATGGCGAAGCCGCCGATGAGCTTCTGCGCCAGCATGATGCCGGCCGAACCCTTGCCGCTCGACGACATGTAGAAATAGTCGGGCGCGAGGTCGCGGGCGGCGAGCTGCTCGAGCACCTCCAGCGTCACCTCGAGATAGGCGACGGCCGAGGCGACGTCGAACATCGGATTGTCGTTGAGGATGTGCGGCCGGCCGCCTTTGGAGCGCACCTCTTCCGCGAGGCCGTCGAGCATCGCGCGCTGCTCGCGCGGATCGGCCGCGAAATGCACCTCCGCGCCCAGCAGATAGTCGACCAGGAGGTTGCCCTGCACGTTGTTGGGCTTGCGGCCCTCCAGCACCAGGATTGTCTTCAGGCCGAGCTTGTTGCAGGCGCCGACCGTCTGGCGCGCCGAGTTGGATTGCAGGTCCAGCCCGACGATCACCGTGTCGGGCTCGTCCTTCATGGCATGGGCGAGGCGGAATTCGAGGTTGCGCAGCTTGTTGCCGCCCAGCGCCACGCCGGTCAGGTCGTCGCGCTTGAAGAAGATGCGCGGCCCGCCGAGCGCGCGGCTGAGGTTGCGCGCTTCCTCCAGCGGCGTGTTCTTGAGCGCGATGTCGAGCCGCGGCAATGTCGCGATGCGCTCGCGGATCTCCCGATGGCTCATGATCGCCGGTTCACTCATGGCAACAGTTGTCCCTCCCTTCGGACTCGCGCCCGAAAAGCTCCGGCCGCGCCGTGCAGGCAGGCCGTTCGTCGTTGTCTTCAATGAAAATGTCCTGTATACAAGACACTCATCTTATATTAGAGACAGAATACCAGCCTCGCTGAAATGCGCAAGAGAAAGCCGCACATGAGCCTCGTTTCGCCCGAACAGGAAGCCGATGCCCCGCAGCGCCGCGAGCGCAGCGTCGACCGCATCCTCCAGATCCTCGAATTCCTGCACGGGCACGGCGAGGGCATCCGCATCGGCGCGCTCGCCAAGGCGCTCAATGCGCCGCGCTCGTCGACCTATACGCTGGTCAACGACCTGACCCAGGCCGGGCTGCTCGAGATCGCGCCGGACGACGGCCGGATCTTCTTCGGCAAGCGCATGTATCTCTACGGGCTGAATTACATCCGCGAGAACTCGCTGGCCAAGCGCGCGCGCCTGGAGGTCGACCGGCTCGCCAAGGAGACCGGCGAGACGAGCGAGTTCTGCATGCTGCAGAACAGCCGCTACACGATCATGTACATGCGCCCGGGCAACCGGCCGTTCCGCATCAGCTCGGCCGTCGGCCTGCAGATCCCGATCCCGTGGACGGCGTCGGGACGGCTCCTGCTCGCGGGCCGCAGCCGCGCCGAGATTGAGGAGCTGATCGCGGAGGAGGACCTCGTCCTGCCGGACGGCAGGCGGATCGACATAGACGACTTCATCGAGGCGATCGGCACCGCCCGCAACGACGGCTATTGCCTGACCAAGGGCCTGGTGGATGCCGTGACCCAATGCCTGGCCGCGCCCATCTACGGCGCCGAGGGCAACGTCGAGGCCACGATCTGCCTCGTCCTGCCGATCAACCTCTCGGACGAGCAGACCGCCGCCCTGCGCGACCGTCTCCTCCAAAGCAGCCGCGCGCTCTCGTCGCGATAGGCTTTGTCGTCGTGGGCGTCCCTCTCAGCCGCCTCGCGATGGCAGCGCCGGGGGCAGCTTCCCGTCATTGGGCGCTCGTGGAGCGATCATCGCCCCTTGAAGACGGGCTTGCGCTTTTCGAAGAAGGCTTTGGTGCCTTCCTCCACGTCGTCGGTGGGGTTGGAAATCAGTACCGCCATCTGCGCATCGCCAAGCGAGCGCTCGAGCGTGCTGTCCAGCCCGCGCACCATCATCGACTTGGCGAGGCGCGCTGCGAGCGGCGCCTGACCGGCGATCCGCTCGGCCAGAGCCAGCGTGCGGGCCTCCAGCTCGCCATGCGGCACGACCTCGGTCACCAAGCCGAGGCGCAGCGCCTCCTGCGCATCGTAGACCTCGGCCAGGAATGTCATCTTGAGCGCCCGGTCGAGACCCATGGCGCGGGGGAACAGCCACGCGCCGCCCTCGTCGGGGAGCAGGCCGAAACGACCGCTCGTGTCGCCGAGCCGCGCCTGATCCGACGCGACCCTGATGTCACAGGAAAGAGCGAGCGCCAAGCCACCCGCAACCGCCGGCCCGTTGACCATGGCGATGACGGGCTTGTCGAGCCGGGCCAGGGCGAGGATCACGCGGTGCATGCCGTCGCGCATCTCGCGCCCGTCGAAAAGCTGCTTGTCTCGCAGCGTCTCGCGATGCCCGTCGACGCCCGACACGTCGCCGCCGGAACAGAAGGCGCGGCCGGCACCGGTCACGACGAGACAGCGCAGTCCGTCGTCGCGCAGGTAGTCCTCGATAGCTACCACCACCTCTTTGCAGAGCGCGTGCGTATAGGCATTGAGCTGCCGGGGCCGGTTGAGCGTCAGCATGGCAACGTGGTCGCGCGGGCGCGACAGCACAACGTTCTCGAAGTCACCGCTCTCCGTCCAGATCGACATCAGTCCGCTCCCGTGCCTGCCAGAGCCGCGGCGCGCAAAGCCGTGTGGAAATGGGTGTTTCCGAACAGGGCATCCGCCACGTGCAGCCGTTTGAGATAGTGGCCGACGATATACTCGTCGGTCATGCCGATGCCGCCGTGAAGCTGGATCGCCTGCGTGCCGACGAAATGACCGGCCCGGCCCACGCGTGCCTTCATGGCCGCCACCAGCAAACGCCGCTCAAGCCCTTCCAGCGCATCGACGGAAGAAACGGCCCGGTTCACGATGGCGCGGCCCATCTCCAGTTCGACATACATGTCCACCAGCCTGTGCCTCAGCACCTGGAACTGGCTGAGGCTGCTGCCGAACTGCTTGCGGGTGGAGAGATAGTCGCGAGCGATCCAGAAGGCGCGTTCCATCGCCCCGATCGCCTCGGCGCACAGTGCCACCGTGGCATGGTCGTAGGCGGTCTCGAGCGCAGCCAGCGCGCTTCCCGCTTCGCCCACCAGCGCCTCCGCCGGCAGTTGCAAGTCGGTGAGCTCGGTGTCCATCGCCAGCCTCTGGTCGATGGTGCGGTAGGGCTGCAAGGCCACGCCCTTCGCCGGCAGGTCGACGACGAACAGGCTGATGCCTGCACGGTCCGTGGTGCCTCCCGCCGTGCGAGCGGAAACCAGCAGGCGATCGCAGAGGGCGCCGCCAAGCACCATGATCTTGTGCCCGTTCAGCACCCAGCCGTCGCCCTTGCGTGCGGCCGTGGCCGCGACATGCGCCAGCCGCGAGCGCGCGGCCGCTTCATCATGCGCGACACCGATCACCGACGCTCCCGAAGCAAGCTCTTCGAGCAGACTCCGGCGACGTTCTCCATCCGCCGCAACCTCGATCAGTTTGCCGGCGAGCACCGCGCAGCCGACATAGGGCTCCAGCACGAGGCCACGTCCGATCCGCTCGGCGATGACGGCGACTGCCGCGGCCCCGCCACCCAGCCCGCCCGCTTCCTCGGGCAGCCCCGCGGCAAGCCAGCCGAGCTCGGCGAGACCGTTCCAGCCTTGCCGCTGGGCCTCGCGCCCGCCGGCGATCAGTGCTTGCCTGCGGTCATGACCGTAGTCGCGGTCGAGGAATTGCTCGACGCTGCGGGCCAGCAGTTGAAGGTCGTCGTCACCGAGCGGCTGCTCCACCGGTCCGGCCATGGAAAACAGCGCCTTGGAGACGATATTCTTCTGGATCTCATTCGAGCCGCCATAGATGGTCGCCGCGCGGCGGTACATGTATTCGGCGGTGACGTTGGCCGCGTGGCCGGGACCCGGTGCAATGCCGCGCCCTTCGGCCAGATCGTGTCCTTGCGGGTAGTAGGCGGCGGCATAAGGCCCGAGCGCATCCACCTCGAGCTTGAGCAGGGACTGCATCAGCTCCGAGCCGTGGAGCTTTACCAGCGAGGCTACCGGCACGTTGTCGTATTTCGCTTCGTTGGTGACGATGTCGATGATCGAGGCTTCGAGCGCGATGAGGTCGATTTCCAGCGCCGCGATGCGGCTGGCATGGACCGGGTCGTCGATCAACCTGCCTGAGCCGGCCCGTTCGGCACTCGCGATCTCCTTCAGTATCTCCAGATTTCGCTTGTTGCGCGGCAGGTCGGCACCCGAAATGCGCTCGCCCGCCAGCAGGAAGCGGGCTATCTCCCAGCCCTGCCCTTCCGCGCCGACGAGGTTCCCGGCCGGCACACGCACCGACTCGAAGAACACCTCGCAGAGGCTGTAGCCCTCGTCGAGCGACTTGATCGGCCGCACGGTGACGCCCTTCGCATGCGTCGGCACCAGAATGAAGCTGATGCCGGCATGTGCCTTCTCCCCGGTGCCCGTCCGCACCAGGCAGAACAGCATGTCGGAATCCATTGCGCCGGTCGTCCAGATCTTCTGGCCGTCGATCACGTACTCCTCCCCGTCGCGCACGGCACGCGTGCGCAGCGAGGCGAGATCGGAGCCGGAATTCGGTTCGGAGAAGCCCTGCGCCCAGAATTCGGTGCCATCGATGATGCCGGGCAGGTAGCGCCGCTTCTGCTCCTCGGTGCCGAATGCGTGCAGCACCGGGCCGATGAGATAGACGCCCTGGATATTTATCCAGGGCGCGCCGGCAAGCATGCACTCTTCCTCGAAGATGTAGCTTTCGAGCGGCGTCCAGCCCGGCCCGCCGAATTCCGCCGGCCACGACGGCACCGACCAGCCCTTTCGGGCGAGGACGGAGATCCAGGCCTGCGCGTCCTCCTTGGTCTGGTGCACGGCGGTGCGATTCCGACGCGCCATGTCGGCGGGCAGGTTCTGGGCGAAGAAGTCGCGTATCTCGGCCCGGAATTCTTCGGGGTTCCTGCGCTGGGTCATATCGATCCTTCCTGCCGAAAACGCATCAGCGGCCCGTGAAAGCCGGCTTGCGGCGTTCGATGAAGTGGGCGACGCCCTCGCGGAAATCTTCGGAGTCGAGCGAAAGGGCCGTTTCGACGTCGGCGATTTCGATCGCTTGCCCCAGCGTCTCGAACCGGGCGTTCCAGATCTGCCGTTTCATGACCCGCAGGGAACGCGGCGATACCATGGTCGCAAGCTCCGTCGCATATTCGGTCACGCTCTCCATGAGCTTGCCGGGTTCGCAAAGGCGATCGACCAGACCGATCGCAAGCGCCTCCCCGGCACTGACCCGCCTTGCCGAAAGCAGGAGGTCGAGCCCCTTCGACAGGCCTACGTGGGTTGGCAGGATCCAGCCGATGCCATGCTCCGCCACCAGGCCGCGGCGGGAGAAGGAGGTCGTGTAGACAGCCTCCGGGGCCGAGAAGCGCATGTCGCAATAGAGTGTCATCACGAGCCCCAGCCCCGCGCAGGGACCGTTGACTGCGGCAATTACGGGCTTCGGCACCGACGGGAAATAGGAATAGCGCTTCTGGAAGTCCGGCCGCGACGACGGGTCGAATATCGGCGCTGGCCCGGACGGCAGGCTGTCCGCCCCCTCGTCGGACTTGACCGTGAGATCGTTCATGTCCGCGCCCGCGCAGAAGCCACGACCGGCACCGGTGAGCACGATGACCCGCACGCCGTCGTCAGCTCCGGCCAGCCGCATCGCCTCGAACACCTCCCGCTCCATACGGTCGGTCCAGGCATTCAGCTTGTCCGGGCGATTCAGCGTGACGGTCGCGATCCCGTCGGCGACGACATAGGTGATCTGTTCGAAGTCCATGCCGGGTCCTCGCTTCAAGGATGGTTTACGACACACCGCGGGTCGTCAGCCGGAAGTCCACGCCCGCCAGGGGAAAACCGTCGGCGGTGACCGCCCGGCCGCGACCGGCGGCGATGGACAGCGCGCGGGCGGGATCGCTGACTGCGACCACGAGAGTGGACACCCGCTCGGCGTCCCCGGCCACGAAGGCGAAGGTGCAGCCGTCCGCCAGGAGAACCGGCGCGCCATCCTGCCTGCCGAGCGGCAGTTCGATGATGCGCGACCAGTGCGCGGCAAGCCCTTCCGGATCGGGTGAAGCGATTTCCAGCCCCACGATCCGGGCACCCTCCCCGCGCATGTCGGCGAACTGCTGCCAGTCCGGCCCCGCCGGCCACCAATTGCCCGGACGCTCCTCGCCCCCGGTGCTGCGCGCGAACTCCAGTATCGTCGCGCGGCAGTCCTTGGGATGAAGCTGCACGTTGCGGTATTCGGGCCGGTCGATGATGTGGGGCGTGCGTATGCCGAGCGCCTCGACATGAGCCTGGCGGCGTTCGGGGTCGTCGCACTGGAATATCGCCATGTAGGCGCCGCGTTCGTCGCCCTTGCGCAGGAAACGACCGACCGCGGTGTCCTGCCGCATCGGGGCCACGATCTCGACGAAGTCGGTGCCGAAGGGCAGCAGCGCATTGTTCAGCCCATAGATGTCGACATGGTAGTCGCGTACGCAGACCTCGATGCCGAATATGGCAGCGAGATCGGAAACGGCCGGATCGAGGTGCGGGGCAGCGAGGCATACCTGCCTCAGGCGCAGCATGCTCATCTCAGCGCGCCGTGAAGGCTGCGGGCCGCTTCTCCAGGAAGGCACTGGTTGCTTCCTGGTAGTCCTCCGTCGCCATGCAGCGCGAATGATGCAGGCTTTCCTGGTCGAGCAGTTCCTTGAGGCTCTGGGTTTCGGCGATGTTGATGTTCTTCTTGATGTAGCCGACCGTGAGCGTTGGCCCGGCCGCCAGCTCGCGCGCGAACGCGGTCGCCACGGATTCGAGCTCGGCGTCCGGCACGACCCGGGTGACGATGCCGAGCGAATACGCCTCCTCTCCGGTCACGACCGGCGACGTCATGTAGAGCTCGCGCGCCTTGGCGCTGCCGACCAGCTTGGTCAGGAAATAGGAGCCGCCGAAATCGCCCGACAGCGCGACCTTGGCGAAGGCCGTCGTAATCTTGGCCGTGGCCCCGGCGATGCGAAAGTCACAGGCCAGCGCCAGCGAAAGCCCGGCTCCCGCTGCGGCCTTCTCGATCATGGCCACCGTCGGCTTGGGCATCTCGTGCAGCAGCTCGGAGATGCGGGCACGCCGCCTGAGGCTGTCGGTCAGTTCCTCCAGGCCCCCCTGCCATTCATTCGGGTCGGCCATCGCCTTGACGTCTCCGCCGACCGAAAAGATGCCGCCGGCGCCACGCAGAAGGACAGCACGCACTGCGTGATCGCCTGCTGCACGCTCCAGCGCTTCCAGCAGCGCATCGAGCAGATCGGCGCTCAGCGCATTGCGCCTGTCGGGCCTGTTCATGGTCAGGGTGAGCAGGCCGTCGTGCCTCTGCTCGATAATCAACTGGTTCATCAACTCGCTTTCAGACTGATGGGTAGAAGAGCGCCGCGGCTAGCCGCCGATCTTCTCGCGCTTGATATGGATGCCTGCCTTCTCGCGATCGAACGTGCCCCCGGTCACACCGTCCCCACGCAGAAGGTGCTTCTGCACCTTCTGCGTGGGCGTCTTGGGGAGGTCGTCGGCAAAACGGATGAAACGCGGCACCATGTAGTGCGGCATGCGCGGCCGCAGGAACTCGATGAGCTCGACCGGATCGAGGGTGACGTCGGGCTGCAGCGCCACGACGACGAGGACCTCGTCCTCGCCATGCTCGCTGGGAACGGCCACCGCCGCTGCCTCGCGCACCGCGGGATGGGCACAGACCTCGGTCTCCACCTCGAACGAGGAGATGTTCTCGCCACGGCGGCGAATTGCGTCCTTCATCCGGTCGACAAAGAAGAAGTTGCCGTCGGCGTCGGTGCGGAAAGCGTCGCCTGTATGGAACCAGCCGTTGCGCCAGGCGCGGGCGGTCGCTTCCGGGTTAGCGAGATAGCCATGGTTCATGGCCCACGGCCGATCCGTCCGCACGATCAGTTCGCCGAC
>Ga0180215_1005964_pt1 | contig 10210 bp, 10 predicted proteins | sample eDN3rd37CBELigBY_FD_128871 | JGI IMG/M metagenome (GOLD analysis project Ga0180215, IMG submission 128871) | Enriched backyard soil microbial communities from Emeryville, California, USA - eDNA 3rd pass 37_C BE-Lig BY (version 2) (version 2) | ecosystem: Environmental > Terrestrial > Soil >...
AAATCGTTTGGTGACGATAGCGAGAAGGTCACACCCGTTCCCATCCCGAACACGGAAGTTAAGCTTCTCAGCGCCGATGGTAGTTGGGGTCTTACCCCTGTGAGAGTAGGACGTCGCCAAGCTAAAAAAAGAGTATCCGAAAAAGGATACTCTTTTTTTAGTTATAGGCAACGAAATCAAATCTAAAATAATTTGTAAATTCCCTTGTCCAAGTACATCTACATACACTCTAAGAATGATATACTTTAGTTAGAAATAAAGGTTTTGCAAGGAATCAGAAAAAATGACCCTACCTTAATAAATAGAAGGGAATGATAGCTGTGAAACCAATTATGAGGCTTTTTCACAGGTTCAAAGGTTTGGCCGATGCTATTGCCCGCTATCCGTTGACGACAATCTTTCTTTTGTTAGCTGCTATTGTGAATGCAATGGATATTAGTTCGGAGGAAGATTATTCAAAGCTGCTATTAACATTTGTTGTGGGAGCGTTTATTAGTGCCGTTGTACAGATTACCTATGAAAGGTTTTTCTTACAACAATCCAGCCGTATCCTGTTAATGACTGTAGCTTCAGTATTAACAGTTGGATATTACTTAATCATCAGGCCCGCTCCGCAATTAAGCATGGAGATTAATATTAGGACAGCAGTTGCATTATTTACATTGCTCATTGCCTTCATTTGGGTTCCTGTTATAAAAAGCAGGATAAGCTTCAATAAAAGTTTTATGATTGTATTTAAATCCTTTTTTAACTCTTTGTTTTTCTCTGGAATCCTTTATGTTGGAATTTCAATTATAATAGCTGCTATTGACCAGCTAATTTATCAGGTGGATTATACAGTCTATTCTCATTCTGCAAGTATAGTCTTTATCTTATTTGCACCGATGTACTTTTTATCGCTTATCCCTGTTTATCCAGGTGCTTCAAATCAGGAAAAGAATATAGAGGAACATGAAATAACTATTGGTAAGGCTGCTAAATGTCCGAAGTTTTTAGTGGTTCTCTTATCTTATATTATTATTCCACTCATTGCCGTGTTTACAATCATCCTGCTTACTTACATCCTTAGAAATATTACCGGCGAGTTTTGGACAGATAATTTATTAGAGCCAATGCTGGTATCCTACGCAATTACCGTAATTATTGTTTATATATTAGTCAGTGAAATTGAAAATAAATTTACTTTATGGTTTAGAAGGATTTTTCCAAAAGTATTGGTGCCGATTGTGCTCTTTCAGATTATCTCTTCGATTATGAGTCTAGCTGATACAGGGATTATGCATACACGTTATTATGTGATACTATTTGGTATTTTTGCCGCGGCGGCAGGCATTCTGCTTAGTTTCTTACCTGTACGTAAAAACGGGTTAATTGCCCCGATACTCATTGTTTTTGCTGTTATTTCCATTGTACCTCCAGTGGATGCTTTTACGATAAGCCGCTCAAGTCAAGTGAACATATTAGAAGAAGCTTTATTAAAGAACAATATGCTAGAAAATAATAAAATCAAGCCTAACGCAGCAATTCCTGATAGTGATAAAGAGGTAATTACTAAATCAATGAATTACCTTGTGATGATGAACTATCAGAGGGATGTAGAGTGGCTGCCAAATGATTACAGTTATGATGATTTTTATCCTACATTTGGCTTTTATGAGTACTACGAGCCAGGGGATAACAGGGATATGTACATTCACCTTTCTCTACAAGAGAAAATTCCTATGGATATATCGGAGTATGATACTTTTATTCGCTACCATCTAATCATGGAAAACGACAATAATGAAGAGATTGCTGATTTTGAAAAAGAAGAGAAACATTACTCTCTACTAACTAAAGAGGATAATAAGCAAGTAGATATAATTCTTATCGATGAAAATAATGAAGAACTGCTAAGTATTGAGGCAAGTGAAATTTTTAAAAAGTATTATGGTTACCATTCAAGCAAGTATACTATAACGCCTGAGGAAGCAACAGTCACAAAGGAAAATGATAAGGCTAAAGTTACATTTATGGTACAGCAAATTAATATTCAAAAAGATCATGAGCAGTATAATAGTGCAGAGCTCTTTATCTTTATTAAGGTGAAGTAGCAGGGAACAAACGAGTGTAGCTCGTTTGTTTTTCTTTGCTTATTTTAATTATAATTATTCATGCTTTTGCTCTATAAGGTAAAATCATGTAAACTGTAAAGGATATAGGAATAAATGGATCGTTTGCGTATTGAATGGCAAACAGTAAGGTGATTATATATGAATAAATATGAAATCATTTCAACTAAGTTAGAGGACACACAGGATTTTTCTAAACGTTTAGCCTCCTTTCTGCAGCCTGGGGATGTTATTACACTTGAAGGTGATTTAGGTGCAGGAAAGACAGCTTTTACAAAAGGACTGGCCGTCGGCTTAGGAATACAAAGGAATGTGAACAGTCCTACTTTTACGATTATTAAGGAATATCATGGAACCATGCCTTTGTATCATATGGATGTGTATCGCTTGGAGGATGCTTACGAGGACCTGGGTTTTGAGGAGTATTTCAGTGGAAATGGAGTAACTGTGGTTGAGTGGGCTCATTTGATTGAAGATCAGCTGCCACACGATCGATTAAACATTTATATCTACCACCAGGGCAGCGATACCCGGAAATTGGTCATCCAACCGATGGGAGAGCGATATGAGCAATTATGTAAGGAGATTTTTTCATGAACGTATTAGCGATAGATACATCAAATTATGCATTAGGCATTGCTCTCATGAACGAAGAGGGAGTAATTGGGGAGTACATTACCAATATGAAGAAGAATCATTCCATTCGTGTAATGCCTGCCATTGAAAAGCTATTATTTGATTGTGAAATGAAACCTGCTGACTTAGATAAAGTTATCGTTGCAAAAGGACCAGGCTCCTATACAGGAGTTCGAATCGGGGTAACAATCGCTAAAACGCTTGCGTGGACACTTTCTATTCCGTTGGCAGGAGTTTCAAGTCTTGAAATATTGGCTGCAGGAGCAGGTCGTTATTTTAACGGATGTGTATCCCCGTTATTTGATGCTAGAAGAGGCCAGATATACACAGGTTTGTATCAGTACCAAAATGGAACGTTGGAATCCCGAGAAAAAGATCAATTAGTTTTATCGAAAAATTGGGCAGACCGATTAAATGCTAGTAACGAAAAAATACTATTTATCGGGTCAGATGTTAAGCTTCATCAGGATGTTTTTGAGCAGGCGCTTGGAGAAAAGGCTATTTTTGCTGAAACAACCGAGCATAATCCCCGTCCATCCGAACTTGCGTTATTAGGCTATAATAAACCGGGCGAGGACATTCATACCTTTGTGCCGAATTATATTCGATTAGCAGAAGCTGAAGCAAAATGGATAGAAGCACAAAAGGAAATGAAATAGATTCAGAAAAAAGATAGGAAGTTGTCTAAATGGAAAGTACATTTTCTTTTCGAATGATGAAAGTGGATGATCTAGATCAAATAATGGAGATTGAGCATCAATCGTTTACGATTCCCTGGAGCAGGGAGGCTTTTTACAACGAGCTTTCAAAAAATCAGTTTGCTAAATATCTAATTATTGAAGCAGATAATAAAATTGTCGGTTACTGTGGAGTATGGATTGTTGTAGATGAAGCCCACGTGACGAATATTGCTATTCTTCCCGAATATAGAGGCATGAAGCTGGGAGAAGCTTTAATGGGAAGGATGATTGAAACGGCAAAAGAACATGGGGCGCTTATGATGACCCTTGAAGTAAGAGTATCCAATACGATTGCTCAATCCTTGTATCGAAAGTTTGGTTTTCAAGGGGGAGCGATTCGAAAGAATTATTATACTGATAATCAAGAAGATGCATTAGTGATGTGGGTGAATTTATGAAAAAAGATCTATTGGTAATGGGAATAGAAACAAGCTGTGACGAAACAGCCGTTTCTATTGTAAAAAATGGAAGAGAAGTTGTATCTAATATTGTAGCTTCACAAATAGACAGTCATAAACGTTTTGGCGGAGTTGTACCGGAAATTGCCTCTCGTCACCATGTTGAGCAAATCACGATTGTACTTGAAGAGGCATTAAAAGAGGCAAAAGTGTCTTATGAGGATATTGATGCGATTGCGGTTACACAAGGGCCTGGTCTTGTTGGAGCATTATTGATTGGTGTAAATGCTGCTAAAGCTGTTGCTTTTGCACATGGAATTCCTCTTGTTTCGGTTCATCATATTGCAGGGCATATTTATGCCAACCGTTTGATTACGGAAATGAGTTTTCCGCTCTTATCCTTAGTGGTATCTGGCGGTCACACAGAGCTAGTATATATGAAGGAGCACGGTCATTTTGAAGTAATCGGAGAAACGAGGGACGATGCTGCAGGAGAGGCATATGATAAGGTGGCAAGAACGCTTCATCTGCCATATCCGGGCGGTCCGCACATCGATCGGTTAGCCCATGAAGGAGAAGCTGTGATTGACTTACCAAGAGCCTGGCTTGAAGAGGGTTCTTATGATTTTAGTTTCAGCGGATTGAAATCAGCAGTTATTAACACTGTCCACAATGCTGAACAACGAGGCGAAACTATTAAGCCGGAGGACCTTGCGGCGAGCTTTCAGGCGAGTGTCATTGATGTATTAGTAACAAAAACAGTGAGAGCCGCCAAGGAATATGGAATCAAGCAAGTTTTACTAGCCGGCGGAGTTGCTGCCAATAAAGGCCTGCGTGCGGCGTTAACAGCTGCTTTTAATGAACTAGAAGATATAGAGCTTGTCATTCCTCCGTTAAAGTTATGCACGGACAATGCCGCGATGATTGCTGCTGCTGGAAGTGTTATGTTTGAAAAAGGGCAGCGGGCAGGCTTGGCTTTAAACGCAAATCCTGGTCTCGATATATCTATCCACAATTATGTATAAGACTCTCTGACTTTTCGGGAGTCTTTTTTGTGACTTTAACGATGGTTGTTAATAAACTAGGAAAATTATTAACATTCTTTGATAAAAGGATAGGAATAAAAGACAGAAAATTTTTGAAAATGTGGATAAGTATGTGGATACTGTTAATAATGTGGACAAATCAAGTATATTATTGTGGATAATGTGGAAAACCGTGTGGAAAGTTGAAATAAAGCCTATCTTGCTGTGATAAAAAATGTGGAAAAAGGAAGGATAAAATAATTCTGTTCTGCTTTTTCTGTGGATAACTGTTATAAGACGTATTAATATAAAAAGTTTAAAAGGAGATTACTATCCATTGGGACAAGTCAGAGAAGATATTTGTCCCCTTCAGAATCCTCCGCTTTAAAAAATGGCGTGCAACTAAAAGCAGTTTACACGCCAATACCTCATGCCGCTCATCCAATCAAAATTCTTTTATGTGAATACAAACGGCTATTCATCTGCCAACAAAGTCCATTCATCCATCATCTGTTCCAGTTCTTGCTTTAATTTCTCAACTTCCTCATGTATTTGAAGTGACCTTTCGTGGTCCTGAAAAATTTCTGGGTCGCAGAGAAGCTGCTCATTTTCTTCAATCTTTTGTTCAAGCTCTTCTATTTTACCCTCTATTTCTTCAATTCTTCGAAGGCGTTGTCTTTCTAACTTTTTCGCTTCTTTGTCCTGTTGATAACTCGTCTTCTCTTGTTTAACAGGCTGACTCGATTCCTTTTTTTGTTCATCGAGTTGTCTTAATTCTTCTTGCTCTAGTTTCTTTTCTACATAATAATCATAATCTCCTAAGTACTCGGCAGATCCATCCTTACTGAGTTCAACTACTTTAGATGCGATACGATTGATAAAGTAACGGTCGTGGGAAACGAAAAGAATCGTTCCCGGATAGTCGACTAAAGCATTTTCCAAAATTTCTTTACTATCTAAATCAAGATGGTTCGTTGGCTCATCGAGAATTAATAGGTTTGCTTTTTGCATCATTAGCTTGGCCAATGCCAAGCGAGCCTTTTCACCGCCGCTTAAATTAGAAACAATTTTTAATACATCGTCCCCGGAGAAAAGAAAATTTCCAAGAACCGTTCTGATTTCTTTCTCGCTTTTTAAAGGGTATTCATCCCACAACTCATTGAGTACCTTTTTATTGGAGGTTAGTTCGGCTTGTTCCTGATCATAGTAGCCAATCGCCACATTTGTTCCATATTGAATATCCCCATTTAGCGGAGAAAGCTTCTTCATGATGGTTTTTAGCAAGGTAGATTTACCAATTCCGTTCGGTCCCACAAGGGCAACGCTCTCCCCTCTAGTCACTCGAATGGTGATATTATGTGAAACGGCATCATCGTCGTAACCAATTGCTAAAGAATGGACATGCAGTACCTCATTGCCTGATTGTTTTTCAATGTCAAAAGAAAAGGTAGCTGATTTTTCATTTCCTAACGGACGGTCCATCAGCTCCATTCGTTCTAATTTTTTACGGCGGCTCTGTGCTCTTTTTGTTGTAGATGCGCGGGCTAAATTACGCTGTATAAAATCCTGCAGTTTGTTGACTTCCTCCTGCTGTTTCTCATATTGCTTCATTTCCCGCTCATAATTCTCTGCTTTCTTATCTAAATAAGAACTATAGTTTCCAGTATATTTAGTAATCTGTTTTCTTGATATTTCATACACTTGATTGACAACCTTATCAAGAAAATATCGATCATGGGAAACAATAAGAATAGCTCCTTCATACCCCTGCAAATATTGCTCAAGCCAGGACAATGTATCAATATCAAGATGGTTCGTCGGTTCATCGAGGATTAATATTTCAGGCTTTGAAAGAAGTAATTTTCCAAGTGCTAGTCTCGTTTTTTGTCCTCCGCTTAATGATGATATTTTTGTATCATAATCAAAGGACCCAAAATTCAGCCCATGCAAAACAGAGCGGATATCTGCTTCAAATTGATAGCCGCCTTTCTCCTTGAATTCAACCTGAAGGATATCATATTCTTTTAACACTTTTTCGTATTCTGCTTCATTTCGAAGAACAGCTGGATCGGACATCTTGTTTTCTAAGCTGCGCAGCTTTTGCTCCTGTTGTCTTAATTCGGCAAATACGGAAAGCATCTCTTCCCAAATAGATAAATTGGACTCAAGTCCCGTATCCTGAGCCAAGTAGCCAATTTTTACTTCTTTCGGCTTTATAATGTCTCCTGAATCAAAGGATAACTGTCCCGCGATAATTTTTAACAGGGTGGATTTCCCGGCTCCATTTCTTCCTACTAGAGCAATTCGGTCCCGTGTTTGAACTTCTAGTTTTATATTTGACAAAATGATGTCTGCACCATAGTATTTACATAATTGATTGATCTGTAATAGAATCATGTTTGTTCACCTCTATATTAATAGATTAACCGATTAAGGTTTGGACAGCAATACATAGAGAAATGAGCTTCTATAGATGTTATCTTTTCATTTTGTATATTTTATTTAAATAGGAAACACTATTTGTGAAGGAGAATACATGCTAAAGACAAATACCTACATAATAGTGTATCATTTATAAAGAGGGGTTTTTTATATGGCTGAATTTACTCATTTTAATGAAGAAGGCAGAGCCAAGATGGTAGATGTAAGTGAAAAGTCTGAGTCTTTTCGAACGGCAATTGCGATGTCAAGTATTACTGTAAATCATGAAATTTATGATAAAATAACAAGTAACCAAATGAAAAAAGGGGACGTCTTAGCGGTTGCGCAGGTTGCAGGGATTATGGCCGCAAAAAAGACATGGGATATAATTCCTATGTGTCATCCGCTTTCATTAACAGGCGTCGATATTACCTTTTCATGGGAAACGAAGAGTGAAGATTATGAATTATTAATTAAGGCTTTTGTCAAAACAAAGGGAAGTACGGGAGTAGAAATGGAAGCTCTTACCGCTGCATCTGTATGTGCTTTAACTGTTTATGATATGTGTAAAGCAATTGATAAAGGAATGGTGATAGGCGAAACATATTTAATAGAAAAAACAGGCGGGAAAAATGGAGATTTTAAAAGAGAAGAGAAATGAAAGTGTTTACAAGTAAATGCTAATCAAAGCAGCCTTTAATGTAAAAAATAAATAAAGAATTAAAGAAGGGAAAAGGGGGATTCCAATGGCAAATGAAACGACTAAGATACCACAAGCAACAGCAAAGAGATTGCCTTTATATTATCGCTTTTTAACAAATTTACACGCATCTGGAAAACAGAGAGTATCTTCCGCAGAACTTAGTGAGGCAGTGAAAGTAGATTCAGCAACCATTCGCAGAGACTTTTCTTATTTTGGTGCATTGGGTAAAAAAGGGTATGGATATAATGTTCAGTATTTGCTTTCCTTTTTCCGTAAAACATTAGATCAGGATGAATTGACAAAGGTTGCCTTGATTGGTGTTGGTAATCTTGGAACTGCTTTTTTAAATTATAATTTCTTAAAAAATAATAACACAAAAATTGCTGTTGCTTTTGATGTGCAGACGGATAAAGTGGAGCAGAAAATTGGAAATGTGCCTGTTTATCATATGGACGAACTTGAAAAAGTGATTGAAGAGCAGGGAATTGAGGTAGCCATCCTAACGATTCCTGCACCGGTTGCACAATTTGTGACAGACAGGCTATTAAAGGCTAATATCAGAGGGATTCTAAACTTTACACCTGCCCGATTAACCGTACCTGCGCATGTTCGCGTGCATCATATTGATCTAGCAGTTGAGCTTCAGTCACTTGTCTATTTCTTAAAGCATTATTCAGTAGATGAAGAAACTGAGGATTAATATAAAAAATGAGCCTACTATCTAGTAGAGGCTCATTTTTTTGTGTGTTGTTTTTTAAGCTGAAAGTGGAAAAGAATCATTCGAATGCCTGATCCAAAGTCAAAGGTAGCAAGGATAATGAGTAAAATGGTGAAGAATCCCCAGCCTCCATCCTCGTTAATATTTTGAATAGCGAAAAAGGTAAATAACGTTCCAAGAAATATATAGATGATACCCGAAAAAAGCGGTGATTGTCTCAAAGCAAAATCCTCCAGTAATAATAAAATCTTATAGTTGTTGAAGTTTTTGAATCCAATCTGGATTTAACTGCATCATCACGACAATCGTATTCATCGATACATGAGCGAAAATCGGGACGAGAATCCGTTTGGTTTTTACATATAAAAAAGCAAAGGTGAAGCCCATAGCTGAATATAAAATGACATGTTCAGGTTCCCCGTGGGCTAAGGCAAAAATAAGTGAACTGATTAGACCGGCCAAAAAGAAATTCATTCGAGTGTATAAGGCGCCAAAAAGGATTTTGCGGAATACAATCTCCTCGAGAATGGGTCCAAGAATAGAAGTAACAAGAATAACTATTGGAGCGGTTTTAATCAAATTAACAATCTGCTCTGTATTTTCAGAGCCCATTTCGATTCCCAGCCAATATTCGATATTTGCAGCAGCAATTTGGGCAAAGAAGGCTAAAAAAATCCCACCTACGGCCCAATAAATTGATTCTCTTGGTGACAGGGTATTCTCACTGCGAATGGGGTTTGTCCATTCTTTACGAAGCAGAATCAGACTGATGATAAAGGTAAGGGAAAAGCTGATGACAATCCATAAGGAAACAGACAGTTCCGCCATTTCATGCTGGCTTTTACCTAATAGACTACCAATGAACATGAGGAGGGGCACCCCAATGGCGCCGGAAAGCTGCATGACGATGTATGCAATCAAAATAAACCAATATTCTTTTTTCAAAATGGCTGTTCTCCTTTAATCTCCTAAACTAAAGTACATCTATCCCATTTTATCAGTAATTGTCTACATTCATCAAATTATTACTCTATATATACACAAGGTATAAGTTTAAGGAATCATGGCGATAAATAATAGTTGTCGAAGGACAGGTACTGCTCATATATTCATGCATCAATAAGCCCTATTGATGCACGAGTTGGGCTCGTGCTCACATACTCATATAGCAATAACCCCTATCGCTGCATGTTGATTGACTATTTACAGATAATTAAACTTTTTAATAAAAATTTACATGTTGTGACTTGCAAAAGGAAATCAAATTTATTAATATAATAGATGTGTTAGCACTCGATAGAGATGAGTGCTAATAAAAAATTAAACTTACATATGATTTGAGGAGGTTGTTTCAATTGTTAAAGCCACTAGGTGATCGCATTATCATTGAACCTGTTGCATCAGAGGAAAAAACTGCAAGCGGTATCGTATTACCGGACACTGCAAAAGAAAAACCAC
>Ga0180215_1005965_pt1 | contig 10208 bp, 8 predicted proteins | sample eDN3rd37CBELigBY_FD_128871 | JGI IMG/M metagenome (GOLD analysis project Ga0180215, IMG submission 128871) | Enriched backyard soil microbial communities from Emeryville, California, USA - eDNA 3rd pass 37_C BE-Lig BY (version 2) (version 2) | ecosystem: Environmental > Terrestrial > Soil >...
AATGACTTCCGCACCTAAACGCTTTTCAGCTACTTCAAAGGAAGTGCGAGTTCTTGTACTATTTTCGAAAAACATATTGGCTACAAATTTCCCATTAAGCAGATCATGGGTTTTGCTTGGATGCTGCTCCCAGTAGGCCGCTCGATCAAGTATCGATTGGATCTCCTGTTGACTTAACTCTTTAAGTCCGAGCAAGCTTCGTGTTGAAATGGCTGCAGTGGTCATAAATTCGCCTCCTAATTTGGATCAGTGATAGATAGTTACTTGGTCTGCTTGATCAACCTCAGTAAGCTCTACCTGAATACTTTCATGCTTGGACGTCGGTATGTTTTTGCCAATATAATCTGGTCGGATTGGCAGCTCGCGATGTCCACGATCTACGAGCACAGCAAGCTGAATGCTTTGTGGTCTGCCGCAATCCATAATTGCGTCCATTGCCGCTCGAATGGTACGCCCTGTATACAGCACATCATCGAACAAAATGATTTTTTTGTTCTTCACATCAACAGCAGTTAATTCATCATTATCGCTATGCTCCACAGTCTCCAGTTCAAAATGATCACTGCGATCATCCCGGTACTTGGTAATGTCAAGCTCGTAAACTTGGGCGTTCACACCTTCGATATCTGAAATTTTCTCTGCGATGCGCTTGGCGAGATGCACGCCTCTTGTGCGAATTCCAACGATGATGCAATCCTCAATACCTTTGTTTTTCTCAACAATCTCATGTGCAATTCTTGTCAACGCTCGTCGAATTGCTGCCTCATCCATTAAAATATGACGTTCTGCTTCAGACATTAGCATCTCACCTCCATTTCAGCTTACTGTAACCTTATATTGTGGTAACGAAAAAACTCCTTGCGAAGTTCGCAAGGAGTAATGAAAATCATGGTAAGAAGACAGCACGGCACACGATCATTGCACAATGATCGTACACTGCTAGTCGAAGTGTCCTTATCCAATTATTCACGTTACCTTGCCAGCCTCACGGGACTGAATTAAAGGTACATCTCTATCGAAAAAAATTATCCCACGTTCGACACCAAATGTCAACTGTTGAATAGAAAAAAGGCGCCTCTCTCTGAAGCGTCATCGTTAAGCTCTACTCTATATTTTGTCTAAGATTTTCAATTTGATCCACGCTGCATCCAGTTAGTTTGGCGATCGTTTCATTGTCGAAGGTTTCTGCAATCACACAATTAACAAAAGCACACAAATTAAGAGATCATTTCTCTTAACTCGTGTGCTTCACGTTTGTTATTAATATAGTAGATATTACCATTATCTCGCGGATGAGTTCAAGATATGTTATCTAGCTATAAGAACAGTTACAGTTTTAATTGTTTAATGCGCTCGATTGCACGCTCTGTATTTTCACGGCTGCCGAAAGCTGTTAAACGGAAATATCCCTCTCCGCATTGACCAAAGCCAACGCCAGGTGTTCCGACAATATTCGCTTCGCTTAATAAGTAATCGAAGAAGCTCCAAGAATTATAGCCTTCAGGTGTTTTCAACCAGATATACGGAGCGTTTACACCACCGAATACAGTAAAACCAACTTCACGTAGTCCATCGCGAATTAACGCTGCATTTGTCATATAATATTGGATAAGCTCTTGGATTTGCGCTCTACCTTCAGGAGAATAAATCGCTGCTGCACCCTTTTGCGTTACATAGGATACACCGTTAAATTTAGTCGTATGACGACGATTCCAAAGCTCATTAATGCTTACAGTATTACCGTTAGCATCTTTACCTTTTAGCTCCTTAGGTACAACTGTGTATGCACAGCGAATACCTGTAAAGCCTGCAGTTTTAGAAAAGCTGCGGAATTCGATCGCTACTTGACGAGCACCTTCAATTTCATAAATGCTATGTGGTACATCTTCCTCAGTAATAAACGCCTCATAAGCGGAGTCAAATAGGATGATGCAGTCATTTTCGATTGCATAGTCAACCCAAACCTTCAACTCGTCCTTCGTAAGCGTCATCCCGGTAGGGTTGTTTGGATAGCAAAGATAGATTAAGTCCACTTTTTCAGTTGGCAAGCTTGGCTTGAAGTTGTTTTCAGCCGTGCAATCTAAGTAAACAATTTTTTCATAACGACCAAGCTCGGTATTAAAGCTACCTGCACGTCCCGCCATTACATTCGTATCTACATATACCGGGTAAACAGGGTCTTGTACAGCAATAACACTGCTCGTACTAAAGATCTCTTGGATATTACCAACATCGCATTTTGAACCGTCGCTTACGAATACTTCATCGTTGCCAAGCTCAATGCCACGGGAACGGTAATCTCCCTCGATAATCACATCTGTAAGGAACGTATAGCCCTGCTCAGGACCATAGCCTTTAAATGAGTCAGAATGCATCATCTCATCTACCGCTTGGTGCATAGCGTCTGTTACCGCCGATGGTAGTCCGCGAGTAACATCACCAATACCTAGACTAATAATATCCGCATTTGGATTTTCACCAATGTATTTTGTTCTACGTTTTGCAATCTCAGAAAATAAATAGCTGCCTTGCAGCTCTAAAAAGTGCTGATTCACTGTTGTCATTATTTCACCATTCCTTTTCACGACAAATTATCATGTATTAAGCATAACGTACAGAACGGCAAAACATAATGCAGTAACTAATCAAATATTTGTACATATCGACACCTATGAATTGACTAAAGTGGAGGAATTTTATGAGGTAGTTGTGTTTTTTCTTGCTAAATTCACTGCCTTGTTGCTGAAATCTTTGAGATATTTTATATAAGAGCCTTGCTCATCTTCATAATTACCCAATTTATTCGTCAATCGAACGACGACGAGATCAAGCTCTGGAACAACTAGCAAAACCGCCCCAGTAATACCTACTATTCCATAGGAATCATTAGGTACATCATTACCGATTAACGATTGATCAGAATCACCATTTTTAACTAACCAAAGGCATCCATTTTGAGGTAGAGTTGATGAAAGTCTTGCAGGAGTTTGAATCGAAGTTGCATTTCGTAAGATTTGCTGTGGAACTATTGACTCTCCATTAATTTCCCCTTGCTTCAAGTGAAGGTATCCCCAATATGCTAATTCTCTAGTTGTCACAAATAAGTTCCCTCTACTTCCATCACTATTACGATCAATAAGAAGAGAAGTTCCTAGATCATCAACAACTGGTACAAGTAAATCTGAAAAAGTGGTACACCAGCTCGTTTCTTTCCATCCAAGTGGTCGAAATACTTTTTCATTCAATAAATCAGAGATTGAACACCCTAGCACGTTTGGGATTATTTCGGTCAAAAGATTTATACCTACATTGTTATAGTTCCAATCAGTGCCTGGCTCAAAAGTATTAATAAGTTGTCCAGATTTATCTAAGGATAGCCCATGTGTGTGAGTAAGCAAGTTTCTAATGGTCACTCTTTTTAGTATTTCACTTTCCTCTGGGCTTGCAGAAAGATATCTTAATACAGAATCATCAAATGACTTTATCGCTCCTGTGAAGTGTGCCCACGCTGTCGCAAAACCAATATAACTTTTGCGAACTGACCCCACGTTAAATTGTGAACGCTGAGAAGTTGAACAAGCTAAGTCGTCAGAGGAATGTTTACCAGCATAATATTCAGCTACAACGCAGTCATTTTGAATAACAAATAGTGAACAGGCTGTTCCTCCATTTAATCTGTTGATGTGTTCCACATAAGACATTAAACTGTCAAAAGTAGTTACTAACGATCTCTTCAACAAGGTACATTCCTCCATCGACATAAAGATATCCCTTATTGGTTCAATATACCATTTTCGACTTACAATAACATCATCTCTTCGACTATAAATACCTCATTTCTAAACAATAAATTTATGATGCAGCTCTCAATAAGTACAAAAAAAGCCTGCGCCCTTAACGGGAACGCAGACTAATTAAAATATCATTCATATCTTCTGGAATCGGCACCTCAAACTGCAAACGCTCGCCAGTACGCGGATGGTCAAAGCCAAGCACACCAGCATGTAACGCTTGTCCATTTAACGCTACCGTCTTATTGCGACCGTATACAGGATCGCCAGCAAGAGGATATCCAATATATTTCATATGAACGCGAATCTGATGAGTTCTACCTGTTTCAAGCTGAAGCTCCACAAGCGTGAAATCATTCCCGATTCGCTCAACAACTTTAAAATGGGTCACTGCTCGCTTGGCATTATGATCGGTTACTGTAAACAGCTTACGATCCGCAGTATCGCGACCGATCGGTGCATCAATGGTCCCTTCATCATGTGGCAAATTACCATGAACAAGTGCAGTGTAGCGACGAGTGACAGAATGCTCCTTAAGCTGCTCAGCTAACGATAAATGAGCTAGATCATTTTTCGCAACCATAATTAGCCCTGTCGTATCACGATCGATACGATGAACGATTCCTGGTCGCATAACACCGTTAATCCCTGATAAATCGTTGCAATGATACATTAGCGCATTCACTAATGTGCCACTGCTATGACCAGGTGCTGGATGAACGACCATACCGCGTGGCTTATTCACGACAATGACATCGCTATCCTCATAAATCACATCAAGCGGAATATTTTCTGCAGCAATCTCAAGCTCCTCCGCTGACGGAATATGAATGACCACTTCATCACCAATAGACAGCTTGTAATTGCTTTTACTTACTTTACCATTCACTGTCACATGACCGTCTTTAATCCATTGCTGTACTTGTGTGCGCGAGATGGAAGCATCGTCTAATTGCTCTGGAACGAATTTATCAATTCGTACTCCACGATGCTCATCAGTTGCTTTTATGCTAATGATTGCTACGCTCGAATCATCACGATCCTCCTCAAGCGTCACATCAAATTCTTCGATTTCCTCATTCTTCATGTGCTGCTGTAACCTTACCTTTCTGTTCCCGTCTCATATCTAGTAGTGTGTCCAATATAATAAGTCCCACACCAACCACGATCGCTGAGTCTGCTACATTAAAAATTGGGAACGTGTAGCTACCAAAGTTAAACTTGAAAAAGTCAACAACCTCACCGTGGTTAACACGATCGATAAAGTTGCCAAGCGCTCCGCCAAGTACGAGAGCCAAACCGATAAGCAGTGATTTACTACCCTTATTACGCATAATATGCGCATACCACAAAATACCAATTACAATTGCTACAGTAATAATAATGAAAAATAAGCGCTGCTCCTGCAATATGCCGAACGCTGCTCCACGATTACGATGGGATGTAATTAGGAAAAAGTCACCGATTACGCTAAATTCCTCATTAATTACCATATTCGTTTCAATCCAGCGCTTCGTAAAGTAATCCACTACAAAGGCTACAATTGCAACTAGAAAAAAAACAATCCTCATCATTTCACTCCTATCATGCTCCTGCATATCAGCTATGTATAAAGTCACTACATAACTGTTAGTGTAGCATATGTAACGTATACATTCTACTTTAGAGCCATTCTTCCTTAAAATTTATCCCCTACAATGACCAGTCTATCCAAGCTTTACTCTTTTATAAAGCGGGGTTTTGAAGCACAATATGTAAACATCCTTATAAAGTGAGGTGACGAAATGCAAGCATATTTATCAACAGATCAGCTACAGCATTTCAAAGACAAGCTGATCCATCTGCGAGATCAGGTATTAGACGAAAAAACCTTCACCAAGCAAATGAGTACCGACCTGAATTTATCCTCAGAGCTCTCGAAAATAGATAACCACCTTGCTGACCAAGCAACGGAAATGTACGAGCAGCAACGAGAAATTGCTTTTTATGACGCTCAGGAGCGTCGATTGACCAGAATCGAGGATGCTCTGTCTCGAATTGAGCAGCAAACCTACGGCATATGTACTGTCTGTCAGCAGCCAATTGATGTAGAACGACTTGAAGCGTTACCTGAAGCTGCCACCTGTCAGGAGCATGCACCTCAAACTCACGCCTTCACAGCTTCTTATGAGTATTCGCCAATTGCGATGGAGCAAATTAATATGGACGATACAGAATTCAACGGCTTTGATGGTGAGGACAGTATTCAGCAGGTATTAAGCTATGGTAACTCATCCTACGATGAAGCAATATCTATGTTAGATACTGAATTTGCGGAAGAGCTTGTTGCTGAATTAGACGGGTTTTGTGAACCTATGGAAAGCTTTGTCGCAACAGATATTACAGGCCAACATGTATATATCGTCCGCAACAACGCATATCAGCGATATCTCAATAGCGACGAAGGTGATCAAGAGCTTGAGCACTTATAAACATTATCTTATATCTACATCAAGCTGATTTTGTACAATTCGCACGATATCCGCAATGTAATCTCCAATAATCGGAAGATTCAAAGCACCAAGCAATTGCAATAAATATAGGATAAATGTTGCTAAAAACACCCAGCCGACAGCTGTTCCTACCCCTCGCGCTACACCGGATAAAAAGCTGCGCCATACAAGCTTCAACGGCTTGTTCATAAGGTTGACGTAGTCAGCGATCTGCGTACGCTCGAGATCATTCGTTACTTTAATTAATCTTTGCTCGATTGAGTCTAACGATTTTCTTAGCTTGCTAAGCTCCTCTTGATCTTGTTCCGCCATAGTCGTCATCCTTTCTCTTGCACCGAACTAGAAACTAAGCCCGCTCGCCACTTGGCGAAGCGGGCTTTATTAATATATCCTTATCGTCCGATGAAAATGCCCACGCTCTTCTCACCGAGCTGAACAATTTCCATATCTTCTTGTTGTCCGAATGTGACAGATTGCAGTAGCAGATTTTCTTGCAGCAGGCCATCGAAGACTTGCAGTGCAGCTTGCAGCTCTTCGTCTACATGTAGCTGAAGATCGATACGTTTTTCGATTGGCAAATCAAGCTTTTTACGAGTATCTTGCACCGCACGAATCACTTCACGCACCCAGCCCTCTTGCTCTAGCTCAGGCGTAATATCTGTATTCAATGCTACAGTAATACCATTACCTGAAGCGGAGGCAAAGCCGGATTTCGCTTTTTTCTCTACAAGGATTTCATCAAGAGCAACAACTAACTCTTCGCTTTCTGCAGTCGTAAACAGATACTGACCAGATTGTACGATTTGACGTGTTTGCTCTGGACTCATTTCCTTGAATGCTGCTTGGATTGGCGATACTTGCTTACCGAACTTACGACCTGCTACTTTAAGATTAAGCTTTAGAGTAAAGTCAACAAAGCCGCTATCGGAATTTTGTACCGTAATTTGCTTCACATTGATTTCGTCCTTAATGATTTCCTCGTATGAAGCAAGCTCAAACTCGCGGTCGAGCGAAACGATTAGCTCGGAAAGTGGTTGACGTGTTTTGATGCTTGTTTCATTACGTACATTACGAGCAAGCTCAACGATTACTTTCGCACTTTCCATATCACGTTCAAGCTCTGCATCAATTAATGACTCATCTGCTTGTGGATAATCTGCTAAGTGAACACTTTCACCGCCGCCCAAGTTATGGAAAACATCCTCAGCTACTAGCGGAGTATATGGTGCGATAACTTTAGATAGCGTTAATAGCACATTATGCAACGTTTGGTATGCAGCGATTTTATCCTCACTTAATCCACTTCCCCAGAAACGATCACGAGAACGACGGATATACCAGTTACTTAATTCATCAACAAAGCCTTCAATAGCTTTAGCAGGATTTAAGAAGTCGTTAGCATCCAAGCCTTTTGCAGCTGTTTTAATTAAGCTGTTCAGACGACTGATGATCCAGCGATCAAGCTTGTTATCAGATACCTTCGGTGCATGCTGATCGTGTACATATCCATCGATCGTTGCATATAACGCATAGAACGCATGAGTGTTAACGATTGTATCGACAACTTTAGATTTCGCTTCGCCTACGATACCTTTCGAGAAGCGTTTGCTGTTCCAAGGCGCGCTATCCGCAAGCAATGCCCAACGGAATGCATCCGTACCGTATTCTTCAATGATTTCCCACGGATCAATAACATTGCCTTTTGATTTAGACATTTTTTGTCCGTTTTCATCAAGGATATGACCTGTAGAAATAACCGCTTTATATGGTGCTTTACCATTATAAAGTGTAGAAACAGCTAACAAGCTAAAGAACCAACCGCGTGTTTGGTCAATACCTTCACAGATGATGTCTGCAGGATATTGATCAGCAAACACTTCGTCATTTTCAAATGGATGATGCTGTTGTGCGAAAGGCATCGAACCGCTATCGAACCATACGTCGATTACCTCAGACGTACGACGCATTACTGCACCTTCTGCAAATGGGCTCTTCAGCAAGATTTCGTCAACATATGGCTTATGCAGCTCGATATCCTCTGGTACAAAATCTACCGCACGAGCGCGTAGGTCTGCGATGCTTTTTGGCGCATATTGCTTACCAGTTGCTTCACAGATCCATACGTTAAGCGGTGTACCCCAATAGCGATTACGGCTAATGTTCCAGTCAACCAAGTCCTCAAGGAATTTACCAAAGCGACCTTCACGAATATGACCTGGATACCAGTCCACTTCACTATTGTTCTTAATTAGCTGATCTTTAACAGCAGTTGTTTCAATGAACCAGCTCTCTGTCGCGTAGTAAAGTAGTGGTGATTTACAACGCCAGCAGAATGGATAGCTATGCTCATAACGTTCTTTGGAGAACAATAGACCTTTTTCGCTCAGCATTTTAACGATTTCGATGTCCACTTCTCCATCTTTTACAAAGCGACCTGCAAAATCAGTTACTGCATCGACATAACGACCAGCATTGTTAACAACAGCTAGCATGCTGATACCGTTTTGACGAGCAACACGATAGTCGTCCTCACCGTGTGCAGGAGCGATATGAACGATACCTGTACCGCTTGTATCACTAACAAAGTCGCCAGCGATCACGATATGACCTTTTTCAATTGGCACATAATTAAATGGTGCAGTGTAGCTGCGACCAACTAGCTCGCTTCCCTTCAACGTGCTAAGCAGTTCGTAATCTTCCTTCAATACAGAAGATAACAGATTCTCAGCAACGATATAAACCTCGCCATCCTTAGACGCACGTACATAAGTTAATTCCGGATTAACAGCAAGCGCCACGTTCGCTGGCAATGTCCAAGGCGTAGTCGTCCAAGCAAGGATGAACTCATTAGCATCATTCAGCTTAAATTTTGCTGTAGCACTAAGATCCTTCACATCTTCATAGCCTTGCGCTACCTCATGAGAGCTTAGCGTAGTTTGACAGCAAGGGCAGTAAGGACTTACGCGATGTCCACGATATAGAAGACCCTTCTCATGAATCGTACCAAGAATATGCCATACACTTTCGATATATTTATTATCAAGCGTAATATACGGATTATCCATGTCCGTCCAATAGCCGATCGCTTCAGTAAGCTCACGCCATTGCTTCTCATATTCAAAAACGCTCGCTTTACATTGCTTAATAAACTTCTCGATGCCGTATGCCTCGATCTCTTGCTTACCAGAGATGCCTAGCTGCTTCTCAACACCAAGCTCAACCGGCAAACCGTGCGTATCCCAACCAGCTTTACGAGTAACACGGTAACCGCTCATCGTGCGATAGCGACAAATAAAGTCTTTAATAACGCGACCTAAAACGTGACCGATATGCGGCTTACCATTAGCCGTAGGAGGTCCTTCGTAAAATACAAAATTCGGCTTACCAGTACGATTTTCAATAGATTTTTTAAATGTGTCTTCCTTTTGCCATTTTTCAAGCACTCTTAATTCACGAGCACGTGCACGCTCCTTAACATCAACGCGTTGCATAAAAACAACTCCTTTCAAATGTAAAACAGTAATCAAAAATATTTTCTAAGCTAAAACCATTACCCAGAAATTACAAGCGCAGCGCCCGTAATTGGCGGTAAAAGCATCAGTGAGAATCAAGTAAAACGCTAGGAATAACCTTCAAAGTCTGACTTCAATGATTCTGCCACAAAGACTGTGCTTCAGTGGAGTACGTACAAAAGTCATTACTCCATAGATTCACCCTTATAGCTTGTGTCTAGCGAAGGGTTACACTCATGAGATCTTACTTTTAATAAGAGATTAAAAACTCGGGCTTCAGGACCAAGAAGTTAGCGTGAAGCTAGGAAACGAGTAGCACAGCGTACGTCTTTGGTACGTGAGCAGCGCAGGCTTCCGATGAACGCCAGTTTCGACGTCGACTAAGCTACAAAGAGCAGCATCGTCATCAAAGT
>Ga0180215_1005966_pt1 | contig 10208 bp, 11 predicted proteins | sample eDN3rd37CBELigBY_FD_128871 | JGI IMG/M metagenome (GOLD analysis project Ga0180215, IMG submission 128871) | Enriched backyard soil microbial communities from Emeryville, California, USA - eDNA 3rd pass 37_C BE-Lig BY (version 2) (version 2) | ecosystem: Environmental > Terrestrial > Soil >...
CACGGTAGGGACGGAGTCGACGGAGCGCGAGGTGCCACGGGTATGGTCGGGGCGCGCGGCCCTGAAGGGCCGCAGGGAGCCGCCGGATCGAAGGGCGACACGGGAGCTGACGGGCCTAAAGGGGATATGGGGAGCCCTGGACCTGCGGGCGCGGATGGAGCTGACGGAGCTGACGCGCAGCTTGATGTTCGAACGTACACTGCGGAAGACCTGACAGTCACCCGTACAAGCGGCCTTACCGTTGTCGTGGAACCGGATCTGGCCCCGGGCACATGGTTGCTCGGCGCAACGGTTCGCAACATGACGGGCAACGCGTTCTATGAAGCAGACGCATGCCGCTTCGACGGTACCGGCCCGTCGGGGCGCGCTCATGTGCCATACGGAGACACCGTCACGTTCACCACAGTCTGGGTGGTGGCTGACGCATCACCACTGACATTCGGTTGCTCAGTCGGAGCGGGTGCCATTTTTGATTCTCATGTAAGCCACCTCACTGTTTGGGCGATCAAACTGAGCGACTAGTTGCCCGAACCTTCGAATCAGCGGTAGGCGGCAATGCCGGTCAGTGCCCGGCCGATGACCAGCGTGTGGATCTCATCGGTTCCCTCGTAGGTCGCAACAGACTCGAGGTTGGCCATGTGCCGCATCACCGGGAACTCTGCCGTGATGCCGTCCCCGCCCAGGATGCTTCGCGCGGTGCGGGCGATCTTCTGCGCCTCGCGAACGTTGTTGAGTTTTCCCACCGAGATCTGCTCGATCGACAGCGTGCCCGCGTCTTTGCGTCGCCCCAGCTGCAGGGCAAGCAGCATGCCCTTCTCGTACTCGAGAAACATGTCTGCGAGCTTCTGCTGCGTGAGCTGCATCGCTCCGATCGGCTTACCGAACACCTCGCGCGACGTTGAGCGGTCGATCGCAGCCTCGAGGCAGGTGCGGGCGGCACCCATGACGCCCCACACGATTCCATAGCGGGCCTCGTTGAGGCAGCGGAACGGGGCGGAGAGCCCCTCTGCGCCGGGCAGCCTCGCCGAGTCGGGAAGCCGAACCTCGTCGAGGTACACGTCGCATTGCACGGATGCACGCATCGACAGCTTTCCGGCGATCGCCTCGGCGCGGAAACCCTCCGAGTCTGTCGGCACGAGGAAACCGCGCACGCCATCCTCCGTCATTGCCCACACCACGGCGACGGATGCCAGCGTGGCCAGCCCGATCCAGCGCTTGCGGCCGTTGAGCACCCAGCCGTCACCCTCGCGTCGCGCGGTGGTCGCCATGGCTGCCGGGTCGCTGCCACCCGCAGGTTCGGTGAGCCCGAAGCATCCGATGTGTTCGCCCGTGACCATGCCGGGCAGCCAGCGCTGCTTCTGCTCGTCTGACCCGAACTTGTGGATGGCAGACATCGCCAGGGAGCCCTGCACCGAGACGAGGGTTCGCCAGCCGCTGTCTGCCGCCTCAAGCTCCATGCAGACCAGGCCGTAGCTCACGGCGCTCGCCCCTGCCGCACCGTACCCGTCGAGGTGCATGCCGAGGAACCCGGCGGCGCCCAACTCGGCCACCAGTTCGCGGCGGAAGTGCTGCTTCTCGAAGTCGTCCTCGATGACAGGGAGGATGCGCTCGGTCGCGAACGTGCGCGCCTTCGCCTGCCAGGCGCGCTCCTCCTCACCCAGCATGGACGCGAGGGAGAGCACTCGCTCGGTGGTGAGTTCGTCAGTCATGGCTGCGGGCTCCTTCTTCGTGGGGCGGCCAGTCGGCGTGCGGGTGCTCGCCAAGCCTGGGCGGGGGTCGGTGATAGTCGGCAGGAGTTTGGGAGAGGCGGATGGGGTTGGCCACCTGTCGCACGGTGGCTCCCGTCGCGGGGTCGGTGAGTTCGACGATGCGGTCGAGGCCGAGCGACTGCGCCAGGTCGAACGCCTCCTGCACGGTGTTGACCCGGCCAGCGGGTACGCGCGCGGCCGTGAGCAGTTCAACCCACTCGGTGGCAGTTCGACCGGCGAGCGCCGCTTCGAGTTGCGCGCGCAGCTCGGTTCGATGCGCGACCCGCGACGGGTTGTCGCGGAACCGGGGGTCATCGGCAAGCCCCGGCAGGCCCAGCACACCCACGAGGTCACGGAACTGCCGATCGTTGCCGACCGCGATCGCGAGCGGACCGTCTGACGCCTGCAGCGTCTCGTACGGCGCGATGCTCGGGTGGGCGTTGCCCATCCGCTCTGGGGATTCTCCGGTGGCGAGGGTGCTGCTCGCCTGGTTAACGAGAGACGAGAGAAGCGTCGAGAGAAGGTCGACCTCGACGCGCTGGCCGACGCCCGTGCGCTCGGCGTGCCGCACGGCGGCAAGGATGCCACTCGTCGCCGCGTAGCCAGTCAGCACATCCACGAGCGCAACACCGACCTTCGTCGGTTCTCCGGCAGCCTGACCCGTGATGCTCATGAGCCCGCCGACCGCCTGCACGAGCAGGTCGTAGCCGGAAAGGTCGGATCCGGCGCCCCCACCGAATCCGGTGATGGAGCAATAGACGAGCCGCGGGTTCCGCTCGAGCAGCTCGGCGGGCCCGAGCCCGAATCGCTGCATGGTGCCCGGCCTGAAGTTCTCAACGACGACATCCGCTGCCAGTGCCAGCCTGAGCGCACGCTCCCGACCCTCCTCGGTCCGCAGGTCGCAGACGAGGGAGCGCTTGTTGCGGTTGACGCTCGAGAAGTAGGTGGAGCCGCCCGAAGCATCCGTCGGCGGCTGCCACTGGCGGGTGTCGTCGCCCGCCGGGCTTTCGATCTTGATGACGTCTGCGCCCAGGTCGGCGAGCATCATGGTGGCGAACGGCCCCGCAAGTACGCGCGAGAAATCGGCGACGCGGATGCCCGCGAGGGCGCCGCCCGACATTGCGTCTGCACTCACCGTCTCACCGTACCTTCTTGCGGGTGGGCGCCACCGGAGCAGTAGCGTGTGATCATGCACCGGTTGAGCCGCCTCATCGCGATACCGCTCGCCCCCGTGCTTTTCGCCCAGGCCCGCTACTATCGGCGCACCATCCCCCGGCTTCCGGATGCCGCGCAACCCTGGCACGGCACGCATGCCGGCGACCGACCCATCAGCCTCCTGGTGCTGGGCGACTCCACGGCGGCGGGGGTGGGGGCCTCGTCGCAGCAGGATGCTCTTCCCGGTCACCTGGCGCGGGCATTCCTGCACAGGTTCGGCCGCGGTACCCGCTGGGTCGCGGTGGGACACAACGGCGCGACGGCACGCGACCTCATCACGCAGCACCTGGACGAGGCGACAGCTGAGACCTACGACGTCGTGTTCCTCACCATCGGGGCGAACGACGCGCTCGCGCTGCGGTCGCGCTCGGCGTTCAGCCGTGACATTCGCCAGTTGGTCGACGCGCTGCGGCTGGCAAGCCCGGATGCGATCATCCTGGTGTCGCTGATGCCTCGCTTCGACCGGTTCCGCAGCCTCGGCAACCCGGTGCGCTGGAACCTGGCACTGCACGCGTCCAGCCTCGACGCGGGGGCTCGCGCGGCCGTGGCGGGCAAGCCGATGGTGTTCGCCATACCGAAACCGCCGCCGTACACGCCGGAGTTCTGGGCGAGCGACGGGTTCCACCCGGGGCCGCAGGGCTACCGCGAGTGGGTCGACTTCGCCCTGGGCGAGGTGCCGGGCGAGCTGCTCGACCACCTGCGGGTTGAGTAGCGCGCAGCGCCCTGCGGGTTGAGTAGCGCACAGCGCGTATCGAAACCGCCTATGCGGGTTGAGTAGCGCGCAGCGCGTATCGAAACCGGCTCACCTGGTTTCGATACGGTCGCTTCGCGACCTACTCAACCCACAAAGGGGCGGTCGCTTCGCGACCTACTCAACCCACAAGGGTGGCGCTAGCCGCCTACGCCGACGGGCTCCGCAGCCTCGTTGGGCGTCTCGACGTGGCCCACCGCCTCGACGATCTTGGCACCGAGTCCGGCATCCACCTGGGTCCAGTACCAGATGAAGCGGTTCTTGATGCGGTCGATCGTGAGTGCGTTGTACTGGCCGACGAGTGTCTCCAGGAATCGCTGCTTCGACTCTTCGGAGAACACCTCGCGGTAGAGCGTGCCCGCCTGGCCGAAGTCGTCGTCCTCCGAGTGCAGGGTCTGGGCGGCGCGCACGAGTTCGCCATCCGTCTCCCAGCTTCCAGTGCCGGCTCGAGCAGGGTCTGCCTCCGGTCCGCCGAACGAGTTCGGCGTGTACACGCGGGCAGGCTCCTCGTTGTAGTGGTACTGCATGTTGCCCTCGTGCATGTAGGTGGTGACGTGGGCGGCACGCGGCTGGTTGACCGGCAGCTGGTTGTAGTTGGTGCCGATGCGGGCGCGCTGGGCGTCCGGGTAGGCGAACACGCGGGCCATCAGCATCTTGTCTGGGCTGATGTCGATGCCCGGAACCAGGTTGGACGGCGAGAAGGCTGCCTGCTCGATCTCGGCGAAGAAGTTCTTCGGGTTGCGGTTGAGCGTGTAGTGCCCGACCTTGATGAGCGGGTAGTCGGCGTGCGGCCACACCTTGGTGATGTCGAACGGGTTGAAACGGTACGTCTTGGCGTCCTCGTACTTCATGATCTGCACGTAGACGTCCCAGGTGGGGTAGTCGCCCCGCTCGATCGCCTCGTAGAGGTCACGACGGTAGTAGTCGGCATCCTGGCCCGCCAGCTTCTCGGCCTCCGCGGCGTCCATGCGCTCGACGCCCTGACGCGACTTGAAGTGGTACTGCACCCAGAAGCGCTCACCCTCGGCGTTAATCCACTGGTAGGTGTGCGAACCGTAGCCGTTGAGGTGGCGCCAGCTCTTCGAGAGACCACGGTCTCCCATCACGTAGGTGACCTGGTGGGCGGACTCGGGCGAGAGGGTCCAGAAGTCCCACTGCATGTCTGCGTCGCGCAGCGCCGAACCGGCGAGGCGCTTCTGCGAGTGGATGAAGTCGGGGAATTTGATGCCGTCGCGAATGAAGAACACCGGGGTGTTGTTTCCGACGATGTCGTAGTTGCCCTCTGTCGTGTAGAAGCGCAGGGCGTAGCCGCGCACGTCGCGCCAGGTGTCTGGTGAGCCCTGCTCACCGGCGACCGAGGAGAAACGCAGCAGCATCTCGCTCTTGGCTCCGGGCTGGAAGACGGCTGCGCGAGTGTACTGCGATACGTCCTCCGTCACCTCGAACTCGCCAAATGCTCCGCCGCCCTTGGCGTGCGGGTTGCGCTCCGGTACGCGCTCACGGTTGAACGATGCGAGCTTCTCGACCAGGTAGCGGTCGTGGAGGGCGGTGATGCCGTCGGGGCCGGTGGTGAGTGAGTGCGCGTCGCTGGCGACGGGGGCACCGCTCTGGGTGGTCGTGTAGTTGCTCACGATCTCTCCTTCATGTTGGGGGTTGGTTCAGGCAGTGCTGCCTGGTCTTGTTGGCAGGTGGGGCAGAGTCCCCAGAAGGTGACTTCTGCCGTGTGGATGGCGAAACCGGCGCCACTCGACGGGGTGAGGCACGGCGCCTCGCCGACGACACAGTCGACGTCGCGCACCACACCGCAGCTGGAGCAGACCAGGTGGTGATGGTTGTCGCCGATGCGGCGTTCGTAGAGGGCGGATGACCCTGCAGGCTCGATCTTGCGCAGCAGCCCCGCGGTGGTCAGGGCTGCAAGCACGCCGTACACCGCCTGCAGCGATGTGCCGGCGAGTGTCTGCCGCACGTGCCCGAAGACGGTGTCGGCATCTGAGTGCGGGTGTTCGTGCAGCGCCTTCAGCACCGCGACTCGCGGCTCGGTCACTTTCAGCCCTGCACCTCGGATGCTCTGGGTGAGCTCATCGGTTGCGGGCGCGGTCATGCATCCAGTCTACCAGTTGTTTTGAGTCATTCAAGACAACTGCGAGCGCCTCCGGCGTACCATCGGTGGGCTATTCCTCGCTACGGCAGGAACGTCGAGCGCATGTACTCCACAACGGTGCCCGACAGCGCGATGAACTCTGCAGCGCTGCAACCGATGGGGGGCGGCCAACCCCACAACAACCTTCCCCCGTACACAACCTTCTACTTCTGCATTGCGCTCCAGGGGGTGTACCCGCCGCGCACTTAGTGGCCGGTAGACTTTGATCACTCATCCGCGCGAGATCCAGGGAGTCCCCGTGCCCACCATCGTCGTCGAGGTCATGCCCAAAGCCGAACTGCTCGACCCTCAGGGCAAGGCGGTGGCCGCAGCGCTGGCCCGCCTCGGCAAGACCGACTTCGCATCCGTTCGCATCGGCAAGCGTTTCGAGATCACGGTCGACGAGGTGACGGATGCAGTGCTCGACGAGGTGAGGGAACTTGCCGAGTCGATGCTCTCCAACTCGGTCATCGAAGACGTCGTCAACATCTCGGTGGCTGAGCCGGAAGGGCACGTCTTCGTCGCGGGTTCGGTAGCCGCGGGGGAGACCCACTGATGAGGATCGGCGTCATCACGTTCCCGGGCTCGCTCGACGACCGCGACGCACAGCGGGCGATTCGGCTGGCCGGTGCAGAGCCTGTTGCCCTGTGGCACGGGTCTCACGACCTTGACGGCGTCGACGCCCTCGTGCTCCCCGGTGGATTCAGCTACGGCGACTATCTGCGCTGCGGCGCTATCGCCAGCTTCTCCCCGATCATGGCCGAGGTCATCGACGCGGCGGACAAGGGGATGCCAGTGCTTGGTATCTGCAACGGCTTCCAAATGCTGGCTGAGGCTCACCTCCTTGATGGCGGTCTCGTTCGCAACGACCACGGAAACTTCGTCTGCCGCGATCAGGTGCTTGCGGTCGAAAACACGTCCACTGCATGGTCGAACCTGTTCCGTCAGGGCCAGCAGATCACCATCCCGCTCAAGAACGGCGAGGGCGGGTTCATCGCATCCGCTGAAACCGTCAATCGCCTGGAGGGCGATGGCCGGGTGGTGTTCCGCTACGTCGACGTGAACCCGAACGGGTCGATCAACGACATCGCCGGAATCACCAACGAGCGCGGGAACGTCGTCGGTCTCATGCCGCACCCGGAGCACGCTGTTGAGGAAGGTTTCGGCCCAGACACCGCGCTCGCCATGCGCAACGGCACTGACGGGCTCACCTTCTTCGCTTCGGTGATCGAGCAGGCGCTCGTCCGCTAGGTATTCTGCCGAGATCCCGCGGGGAGTCGCGCCCGAGTCTAAGTTGACAGATCTTCCGCGGCTGTTATTGTGCCGTAAACCCAGTTGCACAAAAATCCTCAGTCGGCCCTCTGCTGTGACTTCACGAAAGCCACCACCATGACCCGCACCCGAAATCGTGCAGCGCGCCCTCCCCGGGGCAACGCTCGCCGCCCTGGTTATCGCGGCGACCACCGCCCTGGTACTCAACGGAGTAGCAGCACCCGCAACGGCAGTCGACGTTTCGGTGCACGACGAGGGTCAGCTAGTAGCGGCACTTGCCAACCCAAGCACCACCACCGTTACGCTGGCGCAGGACATCGACGTCGCAGTCGCCCGATTGGACATCTCCCGCGATGTTGTGCTCGAACTGAACGGACATACGCTGCGGACCCAGAACATCACCGTTATGCACGGCATGAGATTGACAGTGCAGGGCGGTCACTTGATCGCCGACGGCAGTGGTGATGACGACACTCCAGGAATCACGACCACGGACGGTTTACTGATTATCAACAGTGGCGTCGTGAACGCGACAGGCGGCGCCGTGTCTGCAGGAATCGGCGGCGGGGGCGGCCACGGCGGCGGAATCATCACCATCACCGGCGGCACGGTAACTGCGACAGGCGGCCAGGGAGGAGCCGGCATCGGCGGTGGCGAGTCAGGTGCTGGCGGAACCATCACCATCACCGGCGGCACCGTCACCGCAACAGGCGGCAGTCGCGGGGCGGGCATCGGCGGTGGCCTGGGACAAGCTGGCGGAGTCATCACCATCACCGGCGGCACCGTCACCGCAACCAGCTCCTCGTTTGGCGCCGGCATCGGCGGCGGTCAATTCGGCGGCAGCGGCACCATCAGCATTGATGGTGGCACGATCTTCGCCGGGAGCGAGTGGGGTGCCGGCATCGGAACCGGGTCAGGAATTGGCGCCGGGAGCTACCACCTGGCCATTGGCAGCGACGCCGCGGTCACAGCGGCAGCCAGCATTCCCTCTTCGTCGGCGGTCGGGCCGGGAGCGTTCTGGGACGTGACTGCGTCAACACTGGACGTTCTCGGAACGCTCACCTTGCCGGCCGGCAGTAACCTGGCTGTTCTCCCACTCATCGCCACAAGTGTCGGATCCGAAGGCAAGATCACGGGGGAAGGCTCAATTATCGGCGGCGGGACCATTCACAACCTTGGCGTGATCACCAACGACAGTGTCACCGCCACCGTCACCGCCAACAACTATGTCATCAGCTTCAACCACAACTATGCCGGTGCGCCGACCGCGGACGACGTGCGGGTTTTCGCCAGCAACTTCGCCGACGGCGAGCGGACCATCCCGGTTCCCACACGCCCCGGGTTCACCTTCACCGGGTGGAACACTGCCGTCGACGGCAGCGGGACCACCTTCGAGGCCAGCACCCGTCTCAACGGGGACCTGACTGTGTACGCGCAGTGGCAGCCGACCGCCGACCTGATCGTCATGACAGCCCCCGCAGGCGCCGTCGACGCCGGCAGCCCGGCCACCTTCACCGTCGAAGCATTCGCCGGGGGCACCAGCCTGGGTGACGCCACGGGCGACGTGACTTTCAGCACCGACGGCACGGACGCCGTCATCGTTGGCAACACGATCACCTTTGCCCAAGCGGGGCATCGCACGATCACTGCGACCCTCAACTCAGATCCGGGTATCTCTGCCTCGCATACCATGATGGTCGCCGCTGGCCCGTTGACCACTACCGCGCTCGTGTTGAGTGAGCTGAACGTGGGTGTGGGCGACACGGTGACTGCAACGGTTACAGGAACCGACGCGTACGGGAACGTCTACGCTGATGTAACCGCTCAGACGGTGTTCACGAGCAGTGTGCCTACTGACATCATCACTGGCAACAGCATCCGCTTTCCCACGGCCAGCACACACGTGATTACGGCCACCACGACAATCGTGGCAGCCACCGTGGTCACGACTGCTGCAGTGGAAGTGACTGCTGCTGGTCCTTCGTCCATACCTGTCACCGGATATGACGCTGGAGTCACTCCGTGGGTTGCGGCTCACTACTGCTGCTGGGTGGGCTCATGATTGCGCTGCGCCGGGTGACTCGGCACTGATGCTCAGGCCATCCCGGGCTGGGGGGCTCGGCCGCGAGCGTGAGCATGCGAGCTGGCGGCGACTGAAGGCCACGCCCGAATCGATTCAACCTTTCGACGGATGATGCACCCCGCCGGATGCGCCAGGCTGGTGTGGTGACCACAGCTCCCCCCACAACCCGCATCACCCCCCGCTCGTTCTACCGCGTCGTCGCCATCGCAGAAGCCGTCACCTGGACGATGCTCATCGCGGGCCTCCTGCTCAAGTACGTGTTCGACGCCGGCGACCTCTGGGTGCGCATCGGCGGCTCGATCCACGGGTTCGTGTTCCTCGCGTATGCGGCCACGGCCGTGCTCGTCGGGGTCAACCAGCGCTGGCGTGTGGGCCTCATCGCCTTCGGGGTGCTCACCGCGATCGTGCCATACGCGACCATCCCCTTCGACCGCTGGCTCGAGCGAAACAGCAGGCTCGACGGCGAGTGGCGCACACAGGCGACGGATGACCCACGAGACCACACCTGGATCGATCGCCTCCTCCGGTGGTTCCTGAACCACCCGGTCGTGCTCGGTGCGCTCCTGGTGGTCGGCGTCGCCGTCGTCTTCACGGTGCTGGTAATCATCGGTCCTCCCGGTGGGGGCCACTAGCTAGGATTGAGGCATCCGGCCACCTTCTATCCAGGAGCCCTCGCGTGACCACCCCCACAACGCCTGTCCATGCTGCCGACACCGTCCAGAACGCGGAGGCCACCCCAGAGAAGGAGCAGCCGTACGGCGCCCTCGGGCTGAAGGCCGACGAGTACGAGCAGATCAAGAGCATCCTGGGTCGTCGCCCCACCAGCGGGGAGCTGGCCATGTACTCCGTGATGTGGAGTGAGCACTGCTCCTACAAGTCGTCGAAGATCTACCTGCGCCAGTTCGGCCAGAAGGTGACTCCCAAGATGAAGGAGAACCTCATGGTCGGCATGGGCGAGAACGCCGGTGTCGTGGATGTCGGCCAGGGCTGGGCGGTCAC
>Ga0180215_1005967_pt1 | contig 10208 bp, 7 predicted proteins | sample eDN3rd37CBELigBY_FD_128871 | JGI IMG/M metagenome (GOLD analysis project Ga0180215, IMG submission 128871) | Enriched backyard soil microbial communities from Emeryville, California, USA - eDNA 3rd pass 37_C BE-Lig BY (version 2) (version 2) | ecosystem: Environmental > Terrestrial > Soil >...
CCACTGTCTCCGTGGCCCGTAACTTGACGGTATCCCTGCAGGCCCGGCGTGTACACGGGCGCGGGCAAGGGGCGCACGGAGGCCAGAGCGAGCGATCCAAGCGCCACTCCCTCCCCCTTATCGCCCTGGTGTTCAGTCGACAGGGCGGCAGGCGCCCAGCACGGCGCCCACCGATGCCACGGCGCTACCGCCGGCGCGCAGGCACCGTGATCGTGCGGCTCGTCCCCGGCACGTGCGCCCCGCCCGTCCGTGCCAACACCACGACCCGGTAGTTGAGCGCCCGCTTCCGCCGCGCCACCGCGCTGAAGCGATACCGCGACCGGTTCCCGCTCAGGGACGAGATGCGCCCGCGCTTGACGAAGATCCACCGCCCCGACTTCGTCTGGCGCTGCAGCGACACCCGGCCATCGGGAACCGCCGGCCAGGTCGCGCCCTCGATCCGCACGCGGTTGCCCCGCAGCCGCCGCGACTTCAGCCCGACCTTGACCGCGACGCTCGCCGTCGTCACCGGGCTGGAGGCGACGACCGCGGTGCGCGTGACGACCCGCAGCCGGGCCGTGATGTACAGCGGCGGCGCGGTCAGCGTGAACGCGCCGCGCGAGTTCGAGGTCGCGCTGGCGATCTCGGTGAACGGGCCGGAGTAAGGGAAGTCCTGCTTCTCGAGCGCGACCCGCACCCGGTTGACCCCGGTGACCGAGCCGCGCACCGTCAGCCCCGAGCCGTAGACCGGGCGCACCGTGGACGGCGTGATCGAGACGCCCGTCGGTGCGGCCGAGGTCCGGAAGCTGCGGTTGGCCTGGCGGGTGACGCCCGCGGCGCTCGTCGCGACGAAGCGGTAGTGGTAGCGCGTGTTGGGCGCAAGCCCGGTCAGCGCCACGTCGACCGGGACCGCCGAACGCCCCGCGCCCACGGGCTGCTCGGGCGTCGAGAGGCCGTACGCGGAGGTGGTGCCGTACTCCACGCGCACGGTGGTGGCCGCCCCGCGCGGGTTGACCCGCGCGCGCACGGTCGCGCCCGCCGCGTTCACGCCGACCACCGAGCGGCTCGAGATCGACGGCGCCGCCGTGGTCGCGAAGGAGCGGTTGACGCCCGCGCTCTCGCCCGACGCGTTCGCGGCGACCAGCCGGTACTGGTAGGTGGTGCTCCCGCGCAGCCCGGTCAGCGGGACCGAGACCTCGACGGGGTCGTCGCCGGCGGCCGTGGTCTGCTCGGGCGAGCGGATCCCGTAGGACGTCGAGGTGCCGTACTCGACCCAGTAGCGGGTCGCCTCGCCGTTGGGGTCGACCGTGCCGCGCACCACGGCCGAGCTGGGGGTGACGGAGGTCGCATCGCCCGTCGAGGCGGCGGGGGCGGCGAAGGCGAGGGCGCTGAGAACGAGGGCGGCGAGCGGCATCGGTGCGTTGGAACACGCGGCCCGCCAACATGTTGCGCCTATGCCGACGCCAGTGATCATCGACTGCGACCCCGGCCACGACGACGCGATGGCCCTGCTGCTCGCGCTCGCCAGCCCTGAGCTCGAGCTCGTGGCGGTGACGACCGTCGCGGGCAACGCGTCGCTGCCCAAGGTGACCGAGAACGCGATCAAGGTCCTGGACGTCGCCGGCGCCGGCCACGTGCCGGTCGCCGCGGGCGCCGACCGCGCCCTGCTCCATCCCGCCCGCAGCGCGGACGAGGTCCACGGCGAGAGCGGCCTCGACGGCCCCGAGCTGCCCCCGCCGTCGCGGCAACCGGAGCCGGTCCACGCCGTCGAGCTGATCGCGAGCAAGCTGCGCGAGCGCCCGCTCACGCTCATCCCCACCGCGCCGCTGACCAACATCGCGCTGCTGCTCGCCCTGCACCCCGAGCTGCACGAGCGGATCGAGCGGATCGTGCTGATGGGCGGCGCGGTCGGCCTCGGCAACGTCACCCCGAGCGCCGAGTTCAACATCTGGTGCGACCCCGAGGCCGCCTACCGCGTGTTCACCTCGGGCATCGACGTCACGCTCGTCGGCCTCGACGTCACCCACCGCGCGATGCTGTCCGCCGCCCGCGCCGAGCAGCTGCGCGACAAGGGCCGCGCCGCAGCGGTCGTCGCCGACCTGCACGCCTTCTACCGCCGCTTCCACGAGCAGGTCTACGGCCACGACGACACCCCCGTCCACGACGCGCTCGCCGTCGCGCACGTGATCGACCCCACCCTGCTGCGGACCGAGGACCTCTACGTCGAGATCGACGTGACGCAGGGCCCCGCGCGCGGCCGCACCGTCGTCGACCAGCTCAAGCGGCTCGGCCGGCCCGCGAACGCCCACGTCGCCCTCGACGTGAACGCCACCGGCTTCATCGACCTGCTGACCGAGCGGATCGGCTCGCTGCCGTAACGATGGAGGACTACCCCTTCCAGCGCCGCCTGGGCGCCACACCCCTGCGCAACGGCCGGACGGAGTTCCGCGTATGGGCGCCCGCGCCGGAACAGGTGCGCCTGCGGGTGAACGGGGCCGAGCATCCGCTCGAACACGCCGGCCTCGGCATCTACGAGACCGTCGTCAAAGCCCGGGCCGGCGACGACTACGAGTTCGTGCTCGACGGCACCCCGTTCCCGGACCCGTGCTCGCGCTGGCAGCCGCACGGCCTGCGCGGCCCGAGCCGGATCGTCGACCCCGCCGGCTTCACCTGGACCGGCTTCCGCGCCCCCACGCTGCACGACCTCGTGATCTACGAGCTGCACGTCGGCACGTTCTCGGCCGAAGGCACCTTCGCCGGCGCCACACAGCACCTCCCCGCGCTCGCCGAGCTCGGCGTGACCGCGATCGAGGTGATGCCGATCGCCGAGTTCCCGGGACGCCACGGCTGGGGCTACGACGGCGTCTACCTGAGCGCGGCGCACTCCGCCTACGGCGGCCCGCTGGAGTTCCAGCGCTTCGTCGACGCCGCGCACGCCAACGGCCTGGCCGTGATCCTCGACGTCGTCCACAACCACGTCGGCGCCTCCGGAAACGACGCGCTGCTCGCGTTCGGCCCCTACTTCACCCACAAGCACGAGACCCCGTGGGGCGCCGGGCTCAACGTCGACGACGAGCACTGCGACGCCGTCCGCGAATGGGTCTGCCAGAGCGCCGAGGGCTGGGTGCGCGATTTCAACCTCGACGGCCTGCGCCTGGACGCGATCCACGCGATCGTGGACTCGAGCCCCGAGCACCTGGTGGCGGAGATCGCGCGCCGCGTGCACGCCGTCAAGCCGCAGGCGCTCGTGATCGCCGAGTCCGGCCTCAACGACCCGAAGGTGATGCGCGCGCCGGAGGCCGGCGGCTGGGGCTGCGACGCGGCCTGGGCGGACGACTTCCACCACGCGCTGCGCACGCTGCTGACCGGCGACACGGACGGCTGGTACGAGGAGTTCGACTCGCTCGCGCTGCTGGCGAAGGCCTTTCACCGCCCGCACGTGCACGACGGGACCTATTCCACGTTCCGCAAACGCCGCTTCGGGGCACCCGCCGATGACGTGCCGCCCGAGCGTTTCGTCGTCTTCTCCGCCAACCACGACCAGGTCGGCAACCGCGCCCTGGGCGACCGCCTGCCGGCCGAGGCGCGCCCGTTGGCGGCGTTCTGCACGCTCCTGTCACCCTTCACGCCGATGCTGTTCCAGGGCGAGGAGTACGGCGAGCGCGCGCCGTTCCAGTTCTTCTCAGACCACATCGACGACGAGATCGCGACCGCGACCCGCGAGGGCCGGCGGCGCGAGTTCGCGTTCGTCGACCAGGTGCCCGACCCGCAGGACCCGGCCACGTTCGAGCGCTCCAAGCTGACCCGCGAAGGCGAGCCGGAGCACCTGCGCGAGCTGCACGCCCGGCTGATCGCGGCGCGCAAGCAGCTGCCGCCCGTCGACGACATCAGCTTCGACGAGCGCGCGGGCTGGCTGGCGGTCAGGCGCGGCGAGCACACGCTGCTGGCCAACTTCGCCCGCGCGAGCGTGCACGTCCCGCGCGAGCACACCGAGGAGGTCGTCCTGGCCACGCACGAGCCGACGCTGGAGCCGGGCTTCGTCGTGCTGCCCGCGCTCGCGGGAGCGCTGGTCCGCTGATGGAGGTCTGGCCCGGCTCGCCCTTCCCGCTCGGCGCGACCTGGGACGGCGAGGGCACGAACTTCTCGATCTTCTCCGAGCACGCGGAGCGCGTCGAGCTGTGCCTGTTCGACGCCGAGGACCGCGAGACGTCGGTCGAGCTGACCGAGCGCACGTCGCTGAACTGGCACTGCTATTTGCCGGGCGTGCACGCCGGCCAGCGCTACGGCTACCGCGTGCACGGCCCGTACAACCCGCAGACCGGGCACCGTTTCAACCCGGCCAAGCTGCTGCTGGACCCGTACGCGAAGTCGATCGAGGGCCCGATCGCGTTCGAGAAGGCCAACGTGCACCCGTACGTGGTCACGGGCTCCGAGGACGACGACCTCACCCCGGACGACACCGACGACGCGGCCGCGATCCCGAAGTGCGTGGTGATCGACCCGCGCTTCGACTGGCAGGACGACCGCCCGCCGAACACGCCGCTGGCCGACAGCGTCATCTACGAGACGCACGTCAAGGGCTTCACGATGCTGCACCCCGACGTGCGCGAGGACCTGCGCGGCACCTACGCCGGCATGGCCTCCGACGCCGCCGTCGGCTACCTCAAGGAGCTCGGCGTGACCGCCGTCGAGCTGCTGCCGGTCCACCACATCGCCGACGAGTCCTTCCTCGCCGACCGCGGGCTGACCAACTACTGGGGCTACTCGACGATCGGCTTCCTCGCGCCGCACTCCCCGTACGCCGCCACCGGCAAGGCCGGCCAGGAGGTGCGCGAGTTCAAGGGCATGGTCAAGGCCCTGCACAAGGCGGGGATCGAGGTGATCCTCGACGTGGTCTACAACCACACCGCCGAGGGCAACCACCTGGGCCCGATGCTGTCCTTCCGCGGCGTCGACAACGCCTCCTACTACCGGCTCGTGCCCGACGACCCGCGCCACTACATGGACTACACGGGCACGGGCAACACGCTCAACGTCATGCACCCGAGCGTGCTGCGGCTGATCATGGACTCGCTGCGCTACTGGGTGATCGAGTGCCACGTCGACGGCTTCCGCTTCGACCTCGCGTCCGCGCTGGCCCGCGAGCTCTATGACGTCGACCGCCTGAGCGCGTTCTTCGACGTCATCCACCAGGACCCGGTGCTCAGCCAGGTCAAGCTGATCGCCGAGCCGTGGGACGTCGGCCCGGGCGGCTACCAGGTCGGCAACTTCCCCGTGCTGTGGTCGGAGTGGAACGGCATCTACCGCGACACGATGCGCGACTTCTGGCGCGGCGCCGCGCACGTCGGCGAGTTCGCGCAGCGCCTGACGGGCTCCAGCGACCTCTACCAGTCCGACGGCCGGCACCCGTTCGCCTCGATCAACTTCATCACCGCCCACGACGGCTTCACGCTCGCGGACCTCGTCTCCTACAACCACAAGCACAACGAGGCCAACAAGGAGGACAACCGCGACGGGACCGACGACAACCGGTCCTGGAACTGCGGCGCGGAGGGGCCGACGGACGACCCCGAGGTGCTCACGCTGCGCGCCCGCCAGCAGCGCAACTTCCTGGCCACGCTGCTGCTCTCCCAGGGCACGCCGATGCTGCTGGGCGGCGACGAGTTCGGCCGCACCCAGCACGGCAACAACAACGTCTGGTGCCAGGACAACGAGCTCGCCTGGTTCGACTGGTCGCTGGTGGAGAAGAACGCCGACCTGCTCGAGTTCACGCGCAAGCTGATCGCGCTGCGGCGCGCGCACGCCGTCTTCCGCCGCCGCCAGTTCCTGTTCGGGCGCGAGATCGAGGGCTCGGGGCTGCCGGACGCGGCCTGGTTCCGGGCCGACGGGCAGCGCATGGTCGACGACGACTGGAACGGCTCGGTGCCCGTGGTCGGCGTCTTCCTCAACGGCGAGGAGATCGCCTCGCCGGACTCCCGCGGGCGCCAGGTGCTCGACGAGTCCTTCCTGCTGCTGTTCAACGGCCACCACGAGGACTGCTCGTTCACGCTGCCCGAGGCGGCGTTCGGCGAGCGCTGGACGATCGTGCTCGACACCGCCGACGACGACGCTGAGGGTGAGCTCGCGGCCGGCGAGCAGCTCGACCTCGTCCACCACTCGCTGGTGCTGCTGCGGCGCGTCTCGCCATGAGGGCGACCTACCGGCTGCAGCTCTCGGACACCTTCGGCTTCGCGCAGGCGCGGGCGCTGGTCCCGTACCTGCGCGACCTCGGCGTCTCGCACCTGTACCTGTCGCCGTCCTTCCAGGCCCGCGAGGGCTCCACGCACGGCTACGACGTCGTCGACCCGTCGTCGTTCTCGCGCGAGCTGGGCGGCGAGGACGAGTTCCTGGCGCTGGCCCGCGAGGCGCGCGCGGCGGGGCTCGGGATCGTGCTCGACATCGTGCCCAACCACATGGCGACCGACGACGCCAACCGCTTCTGGGCCGACCGCTCGCTGCGCGAGCAGTTCTTCGACATCGACGAGGTCACGGGCCGGCACCGGCGCTTCTTCGACATCGACCACCTGGCCGCGCTGCGCCAGGAGGACCCCGCGGTCTTCGAGGCCACGCACACGCTGGCGCTCAAGCTCGTGCGCGAGGGGATCGTCGACGGCCTGCGCATCGACCATCCCGACGGGCTCGCGGACCCCGCCGGCTACCTGCGCCGGCTGCGCGACGGCGGGGCGGAGCACATCTGGGTCGAGAAGATCCTCGACCCGGGCGAGCAGCTGCGCGACTGGCCCGTGGACGGCACGGTCGGCTACGAGTTCCTCAACGACGCCTGCGCGCTGTTCGTCGACCCGGCCGGCGAGGCGCCGCTGACCGACCTGTGGGTCGAGCTCTCCGGCGACGACCGCCGCTTCGCCGAGTACGCGTTCGAGGCCAAGCTCGAGCAGGCCCGCACGGCGTTCGCGCCCGAGGTCGCGCGGCTCGCGCGCGAGGCGCCCGCGCGGGTCACGGGGCTGGAGCGCGCGCTCGCCTCCTTCCCGGTCTACCGCACCTACGTCGAGCCGTGGTCGGGCCGCGTCACCGACGAGGACCGGCGCGCGATCGCCGAGGCCGGGCTGCCGTCCTCGCTGGCGCGCGTGCTGGCGCTCGAGACGCCGGGCTGGGACGCGTTCGTGACCCGCTTCCAGCAGACCACGCCGCCCGTGATGGCCAAGGGCGTCGAGGACACGGCGTTCTACCGCTACGCGCGGCTGCTGGCGCTCAACGACGTCGGCGGCGACCCGTCGCGCTTCTCGCTCGGCGTCGACGCCTTCCACGAGGCCAACGCGATCCGCGCCGAGCGCTTCCCGAACAACCTGCTGATCACGCAGACCCACGACACCAAGCGCTCGGGCGACGGGCGCGCCCGGATCGGCGCGCTGGCGGGTTTCGCGGACGAGTTCGCCGTGCTGGTGCGGCGCTGGCTGAGCGCCTGCCGCTCACTGACCTCGGGCGGGGCGCCGACCCCGGTCGAGCAGTACTTCATCTTCCAGACGCTGCTCGGCGCCTGGCCGATCTCGGAGGAGCGGCTCGCGGGCTACCTGGAGAAGGCGCTGCGCGAGGCCAAGCAGCACACGAGCTGGATCGACCCCGACGAGCGCCACGAGGCGGCCGTGCAGCGCTTCGCCGTCGCGCTGCGCACCCACCGCGACTTCCTGCGCGACTTCGAGCCCTTCCAGCGCCGCGTGGCCGAGGCCGGCGACCGCGCCGCCCTCGGCCAGCTGCTGCTCAAGCTGACCGTCCCCGGCGTGCCCGACATCTACCAGGGCGACGAGCTGCTGGACCTCTCGCTCGTCGACCCTGACAACCGCCGCCCGGTCGACTGGGACGCCCGCCGCGCCGCGCTCGCCGACCCGCCGCCGAAGCTGCGGCTGATCCAGCGCGCGCTGGCGCTGCGCGCCCGCCGCCCCGAGGCGTTCGCCGGGGCCTACGACCCGTTGCCGGCCGGCGAACGCGCGGTCGCGTTCGTGCGCGGCGGCGACGTGCTGGCGGCCGCGCTGCTGCGCGGCGAGCCCGTCGAGCTGCAGCTCCCGCGCGGGCGTTGGCGCGACGTCCTGGACGAGCGCGAGCACGCCGGGACCTTCCCGCTCGACGGGATCGCCCTGCTCGAACGCGCCTAGACTTGGGGGCGATGGACCGCAGCGCCGCCGAACGTCTGGTCCGCTCGGACCTCGACGAGAGCGCCGGCATCGGCAAGCCGATCTCGAGCCGCGCCCGCTTGCGCCAGCGCAGCGTGGAGGCCTACCTGAAGGCCGGGGTGCGCCCGCGCTGGATGGAGCGCGTGACCGAGATCGACCACGCGATCGCCGGCCACAAGCAACGGCTGGCGCGCGCCTACCGCGCGCTGCGCGAGGAGTGCGCGGGCGACCGCGAGCTGTTCGCCCGGCGCTGGCGCGCGCACGCCGAACGCTGCCGCTTCGACGAGCTCAACGAGCTGATCGAGCAGCACAACGAGTGGTATCCGATCGAGCGCGACCTGCCGATGGACCTGCGCACGCGCGACTACGTGCTGATCAGCGGCCGGTCCTACCGGCGCCCGCTGCTCGGCCCGCAGTGGGTCCTGGAGCAGTTCCCGCCCGAGTAGGTAGGGTGCGCGGGCGTGCGCGTCCTCAGCCTCTCGTGGGAGTACCCGCCGATCGTCGAGGGCGGGCTGGCGCGGCATGTCCGCAAGCTCTCCGAGCAGCTCGTCCGCGACGGCCATGAGCTGCACGTGGTCACGCGCGGCGGCGGCCGACTGGAGGCCGTCGAGGACCGCCACGGCGTGGTGGTCCACCGCGTCCGCGAGCCCGAGTTCCCCAAGAACGACCTGGACGCGTTCATCGCCTGGGTCGACCACATGAACGAGGACATGCTGGCCGCGGGCGCGGAGCTCGGCGGCAGCTTCGACCTCGTGCACTCCCACGACTGGCTCGTCGCGGAGGCCGCGCGCTCGCTGGCCCGCCGGCGGCGGATCCCGTGGCTGGTGACCGTGCACGCCACGGAGTACGGCCGCCACCAGGGCTGGGTGGACAAGCACCCGCAGTCGCACATCCACGGCGTCGAACGCGCGATGACCCGCGGCGCCGACCACGTGATCACCTGCTCGCACTTCATGCGCGAGCAGGTCGCGGACGTCTTCGGCGTGCCGCGCGAGCGGATCACCGCGATCCCGAACGGCATCGACCCGTCCGACCTGCAGCCGGTCGCCGACCTGCCGCGCCTGCGCGCGCGCTTCGCCGCCCCGGACGAGAAGCTCGTGCTGCTCGTCGGCCGGCTCGTCTACGAGAAGGGCTTCCATCTCGCGCTGGACGCGCTCCCGGGCCTGATCCGGCGCGTCGGCAAGCTGCGCTTCCTGATCGCGGGCTCGGGCACGGCCGAGGCCGAGCTCAAGGCCCAGGCCGAGCGGCTCGGGCTGATGGAGCACGGCACGTTCATCGGCTGGACCGGCGACGATGTCCTGCACTCGCTCTACCGGATCGCGGACCTGTGCCTGGTGCCGTCGATCTACGAGCCGTTCGGGCTCGTCGCGCTGGAGGCGATGGCCTCGGGCTGCCCGACGATCGTCGCCGACACGGGCGGCCTGCGCGAGGTCGTGCCCGCCGGGCGGAAGGTCGGGCTGCGCTTCCGCGCCTCCAGCGTGCGTTCGCTGGAGCGGATGGCGCTGCAGCTGCTGACCGACGACGCGCTGCGCGAGCGGCTGGTGGCCGAGGCCTCCGAGCACGTGCTGCGTTTCGACTGGTCCGAGGTCGCGCGCGAGACCGTGGCGGTCTACGCGTCGCTGCTCGCCGGCCGGCGCGCGACCACCGCGTAGGGCGCCACCGCGGCGCCCGCGGGGACGAACGCGCCCGGCCCGAGCGCCGCGTGCGGCCCGAGCACGGCGCCCGCGCCGACCACGACCGGCGCCGTCCGCAGCGGCTGCAGGCGCACGGGGCGCTCGACGTCGTCCCACGTCGGCTCGACGTCTGAGACCGCGGCCCAGTCGCCGACGACCGCGCCCGCGCCGATCTCCACGCTCGCGTGGGCCACGACCACGGCGCGCTCGCCCAGGCGCGCCCGCGGGCCGACGCGCACCACGCCGCCGACCGCCTCGATCCGGGATTCCGGCCCGAGCACGGCGCCCGGGCCGAGCACGACCCGCGCGCCGCGGCCGATCCGCACCCGCGCGCCGCTGGCCACGCGGGCCGAGCGCGCGGCGCGCAGGCGCCCGCGCGTGCGGACCCGCA
>Ga0180215_1005972_pt1 | contig 10204 bp, 8 predicted proteins | sample eDN3rd37CBELigBY_FD_128871 | JGI IMG/M metagenome (GOLD analysis project Ga0180215, IMG submission 128871) | Enriched backyard soil microbial communities from Emeryville, California, USA - eDNA 3rd pass 37_C BE-Lig BY (version 2) (version 2) | ecosystem: Environmental > Terrestrial > Soil >...
GCCGACGAGCCCGCCGAGAGCATGGGCGAGACCGCCGACCTCCTCGAGGCGTTGCGTCGCCGGCGCGGCGAACGCGAGTCCGCCGCCGCGGAGCCCGAGCAGCTGCCGCTGCCCCTCGCGCCGGCACCGACTCCCGTCGCCGAGACGCCGGCGAAGCCGTCGGCCGAGGCCGCGCCCGAGCAGAAGCCCGGATCCGCTGCCCGTGCGCTGTGGGGTGGCAAGGCGTCGAGCACGTCGAACGGCTCGCCCGCGAACGGCTCGGGGGGCGCCCAGCGCCCGGCCAAGAAGGGCCGCGCCTCCATGCCGAGCTGGGACGAGATCGTCTTCGGCGCGCGCTCCGACGACGACCTCGCCTGACCTTCTCGGCGTCACCTCACCGGTGCTACCATTCGAACATACGTTCGAACACGGTGGAGGTGCCCATGCCGCGGCTGCAGGAGCTCGTCGAGGTCTGGACGAGCGACGCGGGTGAGCCCGAGCGGCTCGTGTGGCGTGCGCGGCGCTTCCGCGTGACCGACATGCCCACGGCGCTCGTGGGCCCGTGCGACTGGTGGGCGCCCTTCTCGGGCCACGACGTCTCCCCCGGCCGGGTGCCGCTCGCGATCTCGGGCTGGCGGTTCCAGGCGAGCGCCGACGACGGCGAGACCCACGTGTTCGACGTCGAGCACGACGGTGCGCGCTGGCAGCTCGTGCACGTCTACGACTGACGGCTACCCATCGGCGGGCACCGGTCGTGGCATCGGCTGAGGTCGAGCGAAGCCGGGTGGATGCCGCTACGCGGACTTCTCGGCGCGACGCGGCTTGTGCGGCACGATGGTCGGCGCCGCGTTGTCGAGCACGGCCGCCTTGGTGACGACGACCCTCGCGACGCCGGTGGACGAGGGCACCTCGAACATGATGGGCCCGAGCACCTCCTCCATGATCGCCCGCAGGCCCCGCGCGCCCGTCTGGCGAAGCACGGCGAGGTCGGCGATCGCCTCGAGGGCCGCCTCCTCGAAATCGAGCTCCACGCCGTCGAGCTCGAACATGCGCTGGTACTGCTTGACGAGCGCGTTCTTGGGCTCGGTCAGGATCTCCATGAGCGCGTCGCGGTCGAGCGGCGTGACCGTGGCCACGACCGGCAGGCGGCCGATGAACTCGGGGATGAGGCCGAACTTGTGCAGGTCTTCGGGGAGCACCTCGCTGAACAGCTCGGCCTCGTCCTGCTTGGAGTGCAGCGGGGCGCCGAAGCCGATGCCGCGCTTGCCCGCGCGCGACGAGATGATGTCCTCCAGTCCGGCGAACGCGCCGGCCACGATGAACAGCACGTTCGTCGTGTCGATCTGGATGAACTCCTGATGCGGGTGCTTGCGTCCGCCCTGCGGCGGCACGGAGGCGACCGTGCCCTCGAGGATCTTCAGGAGCGCCTGCTGCACTCCCTCACCCGAGACGTCGCGGGTGATCGACGGGTTCTCGGCCTTGCGGGCGATCTTGTCGACCTCGTCGATGTAGATGATGCCGGTCTCGGCGCGCTTGACGTCGTAGTCGGCGGCTTGGATGAGCTTGAGGAGGATGTTCTCGACGTCTTCGCCGACGTAGCCCGCCTCGGTGAGGGCGGTGGCGTCGGCCACCGCGAACGGCACGTTGAGCTGCTTCGCGAGCGTCTGCGCGAGGTAGGTCTTGCCGCAGCCGGTGGGGCCGATGAGCAGGATGTTCGACTTCGCGATCTCGACGTCGTCGTGGGCGCGGTCGGCCGGGGTGAGCGTGGTGCGCGCACGGACCCGCTTGTAGTGGTTGTAGACGGCGACGGCCAGCGCGCGCTTCGCGGCGTCCTGCCCGATGACGTACTCCTCGAGGAAGGCGAAGATCTCCTTCGGCTTCGGGAGCTCGAACTCGCCGGCCTCGGTCTCGCCCGCCTCGGCGAGCCGCTCCTCGATGATCTCGTTGCAGAGTTCGACGCACTCGTCGCAGATGTAGACGCCGGGACCGGCGATGAGCTGCTGCACCTGCTTCTGGCTCTTTCCGCAGAAGGAGCACTTGAGCAGGTCGGCGCTCTCCCCGATGCGTGCCATCGAACCCTCCAAGTCGACGAGTCTGTTCCGAGCCTAGCCCCAGATGGGGGCGATGCGGCGTGGCGCGCCCGGATTGGAATGGAGCCGCAGTTCGCGGTGCGCGAACCGCACCGTGGCGCACCCCTGGCGCCCGCCGGACACGACGAACGCGGCGGATCGACCGGTCGTGGACCGATCGTCCGCCGCGTTCACGCGGTCGGACCGGCTCAGCGCGCGAGCGCCGGCAGGCTCTTGCGCGACGTGAGCACCTGATCGATGAGGCCGTACTCGAGAGCCTCCTCGGCCGACAGGATCTTGTCGCGGTCGATGTCGGCGTTGACCTGCTCGGCGGTGCGGTTCGAGTGGCGCGCGAGCGTCTCCTCGAGCCACGACCGCATGCGCATGATCTCGGCCGCCTGGATCTCGATGTCGGAGGCCTGGCCGTGGCCCGCCTCGCCCATCGCCGGCTGGTGGATGAGCACGCGCGCGTTCGGCAGGGCGAGGCGCTTGCCCGGGGTGCCGGCCGAGGCGATCACGGCGGCGGCCGACGCCGCCTGGCCGAGCACCACGGTCTGGATCTCGGGGCGGATGTACTGCATCGTGTCGTAGATCGCCGTCATGGCCGTGAAGGAACCGCCGGGCGAGTTGATGTAGAGGATGATGTCGCGGTCGGGGTCCATCGACTCGAGCACCAGCAGCTGGGCCATGATGTCGTCGGCCGACGCGTCGTCGACCTGGACGCCCAGGAAGATGATGCGGTCCTCGAACAGCTTGGCGTAGGGGTCCTGGCGCTTGTAGCCGTAGGCCGTGCGCTCCTCGAAGCTCGGCAGGATGTAGCGCGAGCCCGGCATCTGCAGGCCGCCGTTCGCCACGCCGCCGAAGGTGGGGGTGTTCATTCGCTCGTTCTCTCTTCTCTCGTCCCTACGCAGCCTGGTCGGTGCCGCCGCCGCCGGACACGTCGAGCGCCGACTCGCGGATGTGGTCCACGAAGCCGTACTCGAGCGCCTCCTGGGCGTTGAACCAGCGGTCGCGGTCGCCGTCGGCGTTGATCTGCTCGACGGTCTTGCCGGTCTGCGCGGCGGTGATCTCGGCGAGGCGGCGCTTCATGTCGAGGATGAGCTGCGCCTGCGTCTGGATGTCGCTCGCGGTGCCGCCGAAGCCGCCGTGCGGCTGGTGCAGCAGGACGCGGGCGTTGGGGGTGATGTACCGCTTGCCCTTGGTGCCGGCCGTGAGGAGGAGCTGCCCCATCGACGCGGCCATGCCGATGCCCACCGTGACGATGTCGTTCGGCACGAACTGCATGGTGTCGTAGATGGCCATGCCCGCGGTGATCGAACCGCCGGGCGAGTTGATGTAGAGGTAGATGTCCTTCTTGGGGTCCTCGGCGGCGAGGAGCAGCAGCTTCGCGGCGATCTCGTTCGCGTTGTCGTCGCGCACCTCCGAGCCGAGCCAGATGATGCGGTCCTTCAGCAGTCGATCGAACACACTGGGCTGCAGTGTCGGTTCGGCCATGGATTTCGCTCCGTTTCCGTTGTCGCGTTCACTCGAATCTATCCGGTGCAACAATCGCGAACGGGCCTGTTCGCCCTAGGCGGAGGCCGCGCCGTCGGGCCGATCGTCGGCGCCCGTCGCGAGCTCGGCGGCGTAGGCACCGAGCCCGTCGAGTCCGAGCTCGAGCGCGCGGCGGTAGAACGCCTCCGCCTCGGCTTCGAGCCCCGCCGAGTCCAGGGCCCCGCCACGCTCGAACCAGCCCCGCGGGTCGTCGTCGGGGAGCTCCGCGGCGAGGGCGTCGATGCGCCGGATGACCTCCTCGTCGCCGAGCTCCTCAGCGGCCGCCCAGACGGCGTCGACCCGCTGCTGCCAGTCCGTCGCGTCGTGCACGGTCCCTCCCGGAGACGACGCGGGGCCGGACGGCATCCGTCCGGCCCCGCGGGGTGATCGAGCGCCGACTACTCGGCGTCGGCCTTCTTCGCGGCGCGCTTGCGCGCGGGCTTCTTCGGCTCCTCGGCCTCGGCGTCGGCGGGCGCCTCCTCGGCGTCGGCCTTCTTGGCGGTGCGCTTGCGGGCCGGCTTCTTCTCCTCGGCGGGCGCCTCCTCGGCGTCGGCGGGAGCCTCGGCCGCGGCGTCCGCCTCGGACTCGTCGGCGTCGGACACGGCCGTGAACTCCGAGAGGTCGACGGGGTTGCCCGCGGCATCCGTCACCGTGGCCTTGCCGAGCGCGATGGCCAGCGCCTTGTTGCGCGCGACCTCGCCGACCATGGCCGGGATCTGGCCGTTCTGGCTGAGGATCTGCACGAACTCGTTCGGGTCCATGCCGTACTGCGCGGCGCCCTGCACGAGGTACTGGGTGAGCTCGTCCTGGCTGACCTGCACCTGCTCCTTCTCGGCGATCGCGTCGAGCACGATCTGCGTCTTGAAGGCCTTGGTGCTGGCCTCGGTGACCTCGGCGCGGTGCTCGTCGTCCTCGAGGCGACCCTCGGACTCGAGGTGGCGGTGCACCTCGTCTTCGATGACGCTGTCGGCGACGGGCACGTCGACCAGCTCGAGGAGCTTGTCGACGAGGAGGTCGCGGGCCTGCGAGCCCTGGCCGAAGGACTTGTTGCGGGCGACCTGCTCCTTGAGGCTCGTGGTGAGCTCGTCGAGCGTGTCGAACTCGCTGGCGATCTGCGCGAAGTCGTCGTCGGCCTCGGGCAGCTCGCGCTCCTTGACGGCCGTGACGGTGACGGTGATCTCGGCGGTCTCGCCCTCGTGGTCGCCGCCCAGCAGCTTCGACTCGAACGTGGTGGTCTCGCCCGCGGTGAGCGACTCGAGCGCCTCGTCGATGCCCTCGAGCAGCTCGCCCGAGCCCACCTCGTAGGAGATGCCGCTCGCGGTGTCGACCTCGGCGCCGTCGATGGTCGCGACGAGGTCGAGGGTGACGAAGTCGCCCGTCGTGGCGGGACGGTCGACGGTGATGAGCGTGCCGAAGCGGCTGCGCAGGCGCTCGAGCTCCTCGTTCACCTCGTCGTCGCCGACCTCGACCGAGTCGACGGTGAGCTCGAGGCCCTCGTAGTCGGGCAGGTCGATCTCGGGGCGCACGTCGACCTCGATGGCGAGGAGCAGGTCGCCCGAGAAGTCCTTCTCGTTCGGCCACTCGACGATGTCGGCCTCGGGGCGGCCGAGCGGGCGCAGGCCCTGCTCGGTGACCGCGGCGCGGTAGAAGCCGTCGAGGCCCTCGTTGACCGCGTGCTCGAGCACGGCGGCCTTGCCGACGCGCTGGTCGATGATGGGCGGCGGCACCTTGCCCTTGCGGAAGCCCGGCACGTTGATCTGCTCGGCGATGTGCTCGTAGGCGTGGGCGATGCTGGGCTTCAGCTCCTCGGGCGTCACCGAGATGGTGAGCTTGGCGCGCGTCGGGCTCAGCTTCTCAACCGAAGTGGTCGGCATGGGGAAGTCTCTCCTGATTGTGTGAAGTACGTGGTCGAGCCGATGCGACTCGTCGGGGCGACAGGATTCGAACCTGCGACCTCCCGCTCCCAAAGCGGGCGCTCTAGCCAAGCTGAGCTACGCCCCGAGTCGCTGACTCAACTCGTCGATGCACCCGCACGGGCATGCCGAAGCACACGGCGGCGGATGGACCCCCGAAAGTCTACTGCACGGGCATCGCACCGTGTCGCACGGCCGAACCCGTGACCCCCGAACGGGCGCTGTGGAAAGGCGGTCGGCGAGCGGATGCCGCATGGCAGAGTGTGCGCATGACCGATCGAGTCCTGGGCGATCCCGCCGTCGGCCTGCGCCGATGGCCCACCGATCCCGCGCAGCTCGTCGACACGACGCGGTGCCCGGCGTGCTTCAGCCCGCTCGCCACGACCCGCTGCGCGGTGTGCGGCCTCGACGTCGGCGTGCCGGCCGCGGCCGAGCTCTTTCGGCTCTCGGCCGGGCTCTACGAGGGCGAGCAGGCGCGGCGGGCCTTCATCGACCGCATGCGGGCCGATCAGGCGGCGCGCGAGGCCGCCACCGCAGTGCGCGCGGATGCCGCGGCGCCCGCGTCGATTCCGAGCCCGGCCCCCGCGTCCGTGCCGATTGCCGCAGCGGGCGCCTCCGCTCCACCTCCGCCGCCCCTCCCGGTCGCCACTGCACCCGTCGTGCCGCCGCCGTCGAGCCCCGCGCCGCCCGCCACGGAGGGTGCCGCCCCATCGCGGCCGCGCCGGTCCGGCGTGCAGGTGCTCCTGCTCACGCTCGGCGTCGTGCTCATCTCTGTCACGGCGATCGTGTTCCTCTTCGTGGCGTATCTCGTGGCGAGCCTCGAGGTGCGCTCGGTGATCATCGCCGGGGCGAGCGTGCTCGTGCTCGGCGTCGCCTGGCTGCTGCGCGCGCGGGGCCTGCCCGGCACGGCCGAGGGCGTGGCCGCCGTCGCCGTCGTGCTGCTGCTGCTCGACGTGTGGATCGTGCGCGCGAACGCGCTCTTCGGCACCGATGCGCTCGAGGCATCCGCCTACACCGGCATCGCCCTCGCCGTGGTGACCGCGCTGCTCGCGGCCACCCGCGTCGCGAGCCGCATCCGCGTGCCCGGGTTCGCCGCTGCCGCGGTCGCGCCGGTCTCGGCGTTCCTGCTCGGCTTCGCCATCGAGCCCGACACCGCCACCGGCGCCTGGCTCGGCGCCCTTGCGGTCGTCGTCCTCGGTGCCGTCGGCGTCGGGCTCCTGCCGCGGTCGCCCGAACGGATCATCGTGTCGGCGGCCGCTCTTGGCGGCGCCGCGGCCGGACTGGCCACGGCCGGATGGGCGGTCCCCGAACTCGACTGGGGCGCGACCTGGGCGTTCCTCGCCGTCGCCATCGCATCGGCGGCGTTCGTGGGCGCGGTGCTGCGCGCTCGAGCGGCCGCGGCTCGCCCGTGGGCCGTCGGGGCGGCCGTCGGTGTCGGCGCGGCCGCGGCGCTCGCACCGGCCGTCGGCATCGCCGCCAACGCCGACGGGTCGGTCGCGACGTGGCTCGCACCTGCCGCCGCTGGGGCGGTCGCCGCCGTCTTCGCCGCGGCCACGCGGGGCCCGTCGATCTTCCGCGGACCCGCGCGGGCCGCCCTCATCGCGGCGTCATGCGTCGCCCTGCTCGCCTCGGCCTGGGGCCTGCTGCTCGCGTGCGCGACCGGCTTCGAGCGGATCGTCGCGAGCACTCCACCGTGGCAGGTCGGGCATGACGACGTGATCCGGTGGACGTCGGACACGGCGCTCGACGCCGCGACGATCCTCGTGCCGTTCGTCCTCGCGGCCGGATCGCTCGTGGTGCTCCTCCTGATGGGTGCGGCTCGGCGGCTGCTCGCCATTCCCGTCGCGGCCGCCCTCGCCGGCGGGATCGTCGGCGGCGTGATGGCACCGGGGGTCGCCCTGCCGGTCGCGATCCTCGTGGTCGTCGGGGCCGTCGCACTGGCGCTCGCCGGTCTTCGCCGACGCCTCGCGGTCCCGGGGCTGCTCGCGGTGCCGGCGGTGTTCGGGATGGCGTCCGCTGCGTTCGCATGGTGGATCGGCTGGTCGAACGCCGACGTCTGGCCGTGGGCCACGGCGGCCGTTGTGGCGATGGCGGTCGCCGGGCGGGTGCTCGCACGACGGGTCTGGCCGGCGCCGGCGGCCGGCGGCATCGGTGCCGCGCACCTCGTGCTCGCCGTGCTGCTCCTCGCGGTCGCGGCGATCGCCGTCCCCGACTGGCTCGACGCCTCCGGCATCGGCGTGACCCTGCCGTGGGAGTCGGGCTGGCTCTGGCTCGGCACGGTCGCCGCGCTCCTGCTGGGCGTCGTCGTCGCCGTGCCGAGGATGGGCGCGATCGATCGCACCGCGCTCGGCGTGCCCGCGCTCGCGGCCGCGGTCGTCGGCACGATCGCCACGGCCGTCTGGGGCGTGGTGGAGCTCGGCTGGCTGCCTGCGGCGATCCTGACGATCGTCGCCGTCGCGGGCGTGCGCATCAGTGCCCGCGGACTGCTGCGCGTCCTGCTCGCCGCCGTCGCGCCGACCGCGATCGCGATCGCCCTCGAGCGTGTCGCCGCCGCCGTCCCCGGTGCTCCGCCCTCGGTGCTCGGCGCGGCGGCCGGCGTACTGGCGGCCGCCGTGGTCGCGCCGCTGGTGGTGGCCGCCGACCGCACCGCTCGTCTCGCCTGGCGGATCTCGGTGGGGGTGGCCGGCGTCTTCACCCTGATCGCGGTCGGTTCCGCGGGCGACCAGGCGTGGCTCCTCCTGCTCCTGCTGGCGCCGGTGCCGATCATCCTCGCGGCACTGGACGGCGACCCGATCGGCGGCACGTCCGAGACGCGCCACCTGTCGTGGCTCTCCCTCGTGCTCGTCGTCGCCGCCGGGTGGACCCGGCTGAGCGGCGAGGGCGTGAACGACATCGAGGCGTACACCCTGCCCCTCGCCGCCGCGCTCGCTCTCGCGGCCGGTCTCGTCACGTGGCGTCGCACGGCTCCGGCGTCCGTGACCGCGCCCGGTCGCACGGCGCTGTTCGCCGCGGCCGCCGGCGTGCTCGTGCTGCCGAGCGTCGCCTCGAGCGGCGGGTCCGAGCTGCGCACCCTGGTGCTCGTCGCCGCCGGCGTGATCGTCGCGCTCGCGTCGTCGTTCCTGCCCGAGCGCGCCCGGGGCGTGCCGATCCGACTGCTCGGCGTCGCGACGGGGTGGGTCGCGTCCACGGGCGCTGCGCTGGTGCGCGGGTCGGCCGTCGCCATCGGCGAGCCGAGCGACCTCCTCGTCGAGTTCTGGCCGCTGCTCGCGCTCGCATCGGGCGTCGTGATCGCCGTCATCTGGGCCCGCGCGGCGTCACGACCCGCCGTCATCGCGGAGGTGCTGCTCGCGGCATCCGTCGTCGCCGGGTCGGTGCCCACCCTGCTGGCGATCGTCGACGGCGACCGCCCGGCCGTGCGCGCCGCGGTGATCTTCCCGCTCCTCGCGGCGGCCTACATCGCGGGCACCGCCACGCGATCGCGACCGTTCGCCGGGCCGATCCCGTCGTGGAGCACGCTCGGCGTGCTCGTCGTCGGCGGCACCGTCGCGCTCCTCGCCGGCGGGATCGACCCCTTCGAGCTCATCACGGTCCCGGTCGGCGCAGCGCTGGTCGGTGCGGGCGCGGTGCGCATGTCACGCTCCCCCGCGCTCGGCAGCTGGCCCGCGCTCGGTCCGGGGCTCGCCGTGCTCCTCGTGCCCTCGCTCATCGCGGACTTCGTCGACCCGGCGCTCTGGCGACTCATCGCGCTCGGGGTCGTGGCGGCGGCCGCTGTCGTCTGGGGGGCGGTGCGGCGCCTCCAGGCTCCGCTCCTGCTGGGCGGCGCGGTGCTGCTCGTGCACGCGGTCGCGCAGCTCTGGCCGTGGATCACCTGGCTCTACGAGGCCGTGTGGTGGTGGCTGTGGCTCGGCATCGCCGGCGTCATCCTCGTCGCGCTGGCGGCCACGTACGAGCGACAGCTCCGGCGTGCGCGGGGCGTGGTGCGGTCGATCGCCGAGCTGCGCTGACTGCCGCGGGGTTGCGGCGCCGTGCACCGGCTCAGCACGCGGGGGCCCGCGGCATCCGTCACATGCGCTCGACCCACTGCTCGCGCCACTCGGGCGCCTCGAACGGCAGCGACCAGTACGCCGTCTCCTTCGCGATCTTGCCGTCGCGGAGCTCGAAGATGAACACCGCCTGGTACTCGGCCTCGTCGCCGTAGTCGAGTGTGGCCTCGACGACCCAGAGGCCACCCTCGCCGACCAGGCGCCGTGGCGTGATGGTGGGCAGCTTCGGGAAGGCGTTGTAGACCCCTCGCCGGTTGTCGCCGCCGACGATGCGTTCGCCCGATTGCGGCCATTCCATGACGGCGTCCTCGTGGAACACGTCGTCCATCCCGTCGACGTTCCCGGCGTTCAGCGTCGCGATCAGCGCCTCGACCGTCTCCCGTCCGCTCATGCGCGTTCTCCCTCGAACGAGTCCCGCGCACGCCTGCCGTCCACGGCCTCGGCCGTGTACTACGATGGTCCGGTGCCCGCGCGCGGGCGCCACGCGGATGTAGCTCAATGGTAGAGCCTCAGTCTTCCAAACTGATTACGCGGGTTCGATTCCCGTCATCCGCTCCACGTCCCCATCGCTCCTGTGCGCGAACCTCCGCCGGGAGTATTCTTCGCGGAGAAGCACCATCGCGCACGCCTCGGCGAAGGAGGCCATCGTGACCGCACGGCGCTCGGA
>Ga0180215_1005973_pt1 | contig 10204 bp, 8 predicted proteins | sample eDN3rd37CBELigBY_FD_128871 | JGI IMG/M metagenome (GOLD analysis project Ga0180215, IMG submission 128871) | Enriched backyard soil microbial communities from Emeryville, California, USA - eDNA 3rd pass 37_C BE-Lig BY (version 2) (version 2) | ecosystem: Environmental > Terrestrial > Soil >...
CAGACTCTAGGATCGATGCATGATCCGGATTGCGGGTTCGCGGGCTTACGCCCGCGCCCCGGCATTTGCATACGGCGGCTTGTCGAGGCCCTTCGGCGACAGCGTGAAGATCTCGACGCCGCTGTCCGTCACCCCGACGGTATGCTCGAATTGCGCCGACAGCGAGCGGTCGCGCGTCACCGCGGTCCAGCCGTCGGACAGCACCTTCACATGCGGGCGGCCGAGATTGATCATCGGCTCGACCGTGAAGAACATGCCCGGCCGCAAAACCGTGCCTTCTCCCGGACGACCGACATGGACGATATTCGGCTCGTCATGGAACAGGCGGCCGAGTCCGTGGCCGCAGAAGTCGCGCACCACGCTCATATGCTGGGCCTCGACAAAGGTCTGGATCGCAGCGCCGATATCGCCGGTGGTGCCGCCCGGCCGGATCGCGGCGATTCCGCGCATCATCGCCTCGAAGGTTACATCGATCAGCCGTTCCGCGCGCCGGGGAATGTCGCCGACCGCATACATGCGGCTGGAATCGCCGTGCCAGCCGTCAAGGATCAGCGTGACATCGATATTGACGATGTCGCCTTCCTTCATCGGCTTTTCGCTGGGAATGCCGTGGCAGACGACGTGATTGATCGAGGTGCACGTGGATTTGCGATATCCGCGATACATCAGGGTTGCCGGCAGCGCGCCGTGATCCATCGCGAAATCGTGGACGAGCCGGTCGATGCGTTCGGTCGGTACGCCCGGGCGCACCTCGGGAACCAGCATGTCAAGGCATTCCGCAACGAGGCGTCCGGCCCTGCGCATGCCGGCGAACGCTTCCGCCTTGTGCAATTTGATCTGTCCGGTCTTGCGCATCGGCGCAAGGGCCGCATCGACGTAATTCATGCAAAGCCTCAGGGAGGGCAGTTTCTCGCAATTTATGCGATCGGATCGATGATGCAAGTTTGGAGCCGGATTGCTGATATTCCCTCATGGCCGGGCTTGTTCCCGCGATCCGGCTCTCCGTGCCGAAGTGGAACATGGACTGCCCGCGGCAAGCGCCACCACGCCGGACATTACTGGACGAACTTACCGCCCAGATCGTCCTCGATATGCACGCGGATGATCTCGTCGAACGAGGATTCGGCGGCGAATCCGAGTTCGCGGGCGCGCGTTGCGTCGAATCGGCTCGGCCAGCCGGCCACGATCCGCATAATGAACGGGTCAGGCTGCCGACGCACGCGCGCTGCCACCCGATCCCCGGCGACCCGGCGCAGCGCCGCCAGTTGCTCGCCGACCGTGCAGCATACGCCCGGCATCGTCAGATTGATGCGCGGTCCGAGTTGTTCCGGCGTCAGCGATGCGGCGTGGACCAGGAAGCCTGCCGCTGCGCGCGGAGAGGCATGCGTGTTGGTCGTGTCTTCGTCGACGGGAAGGCTCGCCTCTACACCGGCGAGCGGCTCGCGGATGATCGCGGAATAGAAGCCGGAGGCGGCGAGGTTCGGCTTGCCCGGCCGCACCGTTATGCCGCACAGCCGCACGCCCACGCCTTCGAGGAAACCACGCCGGTTGTAGTCGGCGAGCAGGGTCTCGCAGATCACCTTGTGCGCGCCATAGCTCGTCAGCGGCGTCAGGATGAAGTCGTCCGGGATCGAGGGCGGAAACGGCGCGCCATAGACGGCGATGGACGAGGTGTAGATCACCTTCGGCTTGTAGCCATCACCGGTCTTGCGGACGGCTTCCAGCAGGTTCCGGGTGCCGTCGAGATTGGAGCGATAGCCGGCCGCGAAATCGGTCTCCGAACCGCCGGACGGGATCGCCGCGAGATGGAAGATGACGTCCGGCCGATCCTTCACCAGGTTTTCGGCTACGCCGGGTGCGGCGAGATCGGCGGTCTTCAGGACTCCATGGGTGGCAAGCCTCTCCGGCGCCTCCGGCGGCACGATGTCGGTCAGCGTCAGCGTGTCGATTGCCTTGCCGTTGAGGCCGCCGTCGCGCGCGAGCCGGTCGAGCAGCTTGCGGCCAATCATGCCGGCCGCGCCGGTGATGAGAACATGCATGGGTGAGGTCCATCAGTGACGCGCCAAGCCTACAATGCCAGTCCGCCATCGACCAGATGCGGTTGCCCGGTGACGTAGAGCGACTCGTCGGATGCAAGAAACACGGCGAGTGCGGCGACTTCCTGCGCCTTGCCCAAGCGGCCCATCGGCTGGCGGTCGATGAAGCCTTGCCGCACCCCGGCTTGGCCAGTCCCGATTACGATTGCGCGTTCCGCGACAAAGGCGTCAGCGATCGCGCGGCCGATGCCCTAACCTGCGGCGGTGACCACGGCAACCTTGCCCTTCGGGCGGTCGGTCATAAGCTATCCGGCATCCGCATCAGCGCCGGAGGCTCGTTCGTTGCCGTCCTTCGGCATCGAAATTTGCGGGCGCAAGCCAGCGTTCGAACGCCGCCTTGCGTGCGGGCCATTCGGAATCGAGGATCGAAAACCATGCGGTGTCGCGGTTCCTGCCCTTCACCACCATGTGCTGCCGGAAAATTCCCTCGAAACTGAACCCGTATCGTTGCGCGGCCTGCCGGGACGCGGCGTTGCGCGCATCGCATTTCCATTCGTATCGCCGGTAGCCCAGCGTTTCAAAGGCATAGCATGCGAGCAGATATTGCGCTTCGGTTCCGAGCCGCGAGCGCTGCAATGCCGGAGCGTAGGCGATATGCCCGACCTCGATCACGCCCATGTCCGGGCGGATCGCCATCAGCGCGGCGAGCCCGAGCGCATCGCCGTCGGGCGCCACCACGGCGTAGACATAAGGATCGTCAAGCGACGCGCGCTCCGAAATCCAGGCCTGGAATGCGTTTGCACTGTCGAAAGGACCGTAGGACATGTAGTCCCACATGTCCGGCGCGCCCCTCACGCTTTCCCACAAGGCTGCGCCATGCACCGCCGGATCGAGCTTTTCGACCCGGCCGTATCGCCCGGACAGCCGCACCGGGCCGGGCCGTTTCGCCGCCTTGAAGTTTAGAAGCAGCGTCACGAAGCGGACCGCTTGGCGCGGTCTTCGCGGAACAGTGTGTTCAGGTCGGTGGCAGGCGCCGCGTCCGCGAATCCGCCAAAGCAGCCGCCATCGGCGATCTGGCGGGCGGCGCGGATGAAGCCGCCCCAGGCTGCGCGCGCAAGCGCGCCGCCGACACTGATGCGGCGTGCGCCCAGCTTGGCGATGTCCTGCACCGTGAGATCGCTTGGCCATCCGATGAGGACATTGACCGGCTTCGGCGCCACCGCGTTGACGACCGCTGCGATCTCCTCGCGCGTCCTGACGCCCGGCGCATAAAGGCAATCGGCGCCAGCATGGGCAAAGGCCCGCAGCCGGCGCAGTGTCTCATCCATATCCGGGCGTCCGCGAATGAAGCCTTCGGTGCGTGCGGTCAGCAGGACAGCTTCGCCGGTCCGGTCGATGGCGGCGCGTGCCGCCTTGATACGGGCCACCGCGAGGTCGAACGGATAGAGCGGATTGGCCTTGTCGCCGGTGGAATCCTCGATCGACAATCCGGACACGCCAGTCCCGACACAGAGGGTCACGCTCTCGGCTACGCCGTCCGGATCGTCGGCATAACCGCCCTCGAAGTCCGCATTGAGCGGAACGTCGCAGGCCGCAGCAAGCTCGGCGATGTGCGCAAGCATCACGTCCCGCGGCACCGCGTTATCGGCATAGCCGGCGGCGAAGGCATAGCCGAGACTGGTGGTGGCGAGGGCCTTGAAACCAAGATGCTGAAGATAGCGTGCGCTGCCTATGTCCCACGGATTTGGAATGACGAAGCAGCCGCTGTCATGGAGGCTTCGGAAGATACGGCGCTTCTCGGCAGGTGTCGGCATGATGATATCCAGGATCGCAGAACGGGCCGCGATTGTGCAGCGCTTGACTGCGTTGTTAAACTACAATCGCCGCTGCCAGATACCCACGCGGCGCATCGCTGACATGTCCCCGGTCATTTGCTCCATGAGGGACTGCAATCACCGGCCCCTTTTTCGCAGGTGCAAAAATGCAAGGCTGACGTCGCTGCGTGATGCCCCCCTTCGCGGCAGCGGAGGGCGCGCCATCCGGCCGAAGCCATAACCTCTCAGAGACGCGGCAGGAATGTCGCGATCTGAGGAAAGGCGATGATCGCGGCCACGACCGCAAGCAGGATGATCCAGTAGGGGATCGAGCCGCGAAAAATTTCCGCCAGCGGCACATTGGGTTCGGGCACGGCCGCCTTCACCGTGAAGACAAGGATGCCGAACGGCGGCGTCAGCAGGCCAGTTTCGATCGCCAGGATGCCGATGATCGCGAAAGCGAGCGGATCGAGGCCGAGCGTAGCCGCGATCGGCGCGAAGATCGGCACGGTCAGGAGGATAATCGAAATCGAATCGATCAGGCAGCCCAGCACGAACCAGATCAGTAGCATCACCATCAAGATTCCCGTCGGCCCGAGGCCGGTGCCGAGGAGGAAGGTCTTGGCGGTCTCGGTGAAGCCGGTCATAGAGAGCACGCGCGAATAGAGCTGCGCGCAGAACAGCAGCAGCAGGAGCGGCCCCGAGGTGCGGCCGACATTGAGCACCACCTGCCAAACTTCGCGCCAGGTGATACCCTTGATCAACGCGAGGATGAGCGCGCCAACCGCACCAACGCCTGCGCCTTCCGTTGGAGTGCAGAAGCCGAGCCAGATCGACCCAAGCACGCCTGCGATCAAGGCGAGCACCAGCGCGGTGCTGAACAGCAGGGGCATGATCGGCTTTTCGTCCATATCGTAGCCGCCCAATGGCGGCCCATGTCGCGCAGGTGCGGATACGGCGGCTCCAAGCGGTGCGGCGCGCACCGGCCTTTCCGCACCCTCGCCGACCAGCGATGGCCTAACGATGGCGGCGACCACGACATACAGGCAAAAGCCGAAGGCAAGCAGAAGTCCGGGCAAGACGCCGGCGAGGAACAGTTTGCCAATCGACAGTTCGGTCAGGACGCCCCATACGATCATCAGCACCGAGGGCGGAATCAGCATGCCGAGACATGCGCTGCCTGCGATGCAGCCGAGTGCGAATTCGCGGCTGTAGCCATAACGGCGCATCTCCGGATAGGCGATGCGGGAGAAGGCGGCCGCCGCGGCGATGCTGACGCCGGTGACGAAGGCAAAGATCGCGTTCGCGACAATGGTGGCGACTGCAAGCCGGCCTGGAAGCCAGCGGCTGACACGATTCGCGACCGAATAGAGGTCGGTCGCCGCGCCGCATTTCGCCAGGAAGTCGCCCATCAGCATGAACAGCGGAATCACCGCGAAGACATAGTCACGCAGCGCCTCGTAAGCGGTGTTGGCGACGAAGGTGCGCACCACCTCGATGTCGCTGGTCATCAGATAGATGCCGATCGCCGCGGTCAGACCGAGCGCAATCGCGATGTGAATGCCGGCAAAGACGAGTGCCAGCAGCACAACGATGATCAGGATCATTTCGCTGTGGCCGAACATCGCGGCTCCGGGGTCAGTGGGTGGTCGATACAGGCGGCGGCGCGTCGTCGGGGCGTATCAGCGCAAAGGCCGCGAGCGCGGCCTGTCCGAGATAGATTGCGACCACGAGCGCAGAGCCCAGCATCACAACGAAACGCGCCGGCCAGGCCGGGACCCGCAACGCGCCTTCGCCTTCGAATTCATTGCTGACCCAGGCATGCAGCGCTGGTTCGAAGCTGCCCCACACGATCAGAAGAAAGAATGCGGCGCCGAGCAGCCCGGACATCAGGTCGGCGAAGGCGAAACCGCGCCGCCCGAACATCGAGACGACGACGTCGGTGCGCAGCATCCCTCCGCTTTGGACCGCATAGGCGGCCAGCAGGAAACAGATGATCACGATCGACATTGAGACGATCTCGGGCGTCCCCTTCACCGGCGAATTGAACATGCCCCGCCCGACCACATCGGCGACGACCAGAAAACTGAGAAGAAAGGTGATCGCCGCCGCGACCGCAAGGAGGACGTGAACGAAACGGGTGACGATCTGTTCAAGCATTGTTTGCGCTCGCTCGCGCCCAATTCCGATATGAGCCCGTCGCCCGGCCTTTGCCGGGCCTTACGTGTTAGTGCAGCTCAGCAAGCAAAGGCGTGATGGCCGAATATAGGCGAATGAAGGTTCTTCTTCGAACGGCTATGCCCGGCCATGACGGAGACGGGGCTACTTGACTGAATACCGCAGCGGCCATTTGTGGCCGTGCTTCTCGGCGGCGGCGAGGGTTGCCTCCAGCACCTGCGTCGCCGGCAGCCCCTGAGCATCGAGTTCCTTGGCTTTCTCTTTCGGCCAGTTGGCCAGCGATTTGGCCCATTCGATCTGTACGCTTTCGGGGAGCTTGCGGACATTCATGCCGTTCTTGCGCAGCTCTTCGATCTGCTTGGGGTAATTGGCTTCATTCACCGTGCCGGTCAGAGCTTCGTATTCCCTGGCGACTTCGAGGATGATGTCCTGCACGTCCTTCGGCAGTTTCGCCCAACGTGCGGAGTTGATGGTCATGCCATGCCAGGTGATCGCTCCGAAGCCGATCTCCGTATAGTATTTGCCGACTTCATAGAGCTTGAAGTTCACCCAGCCGGACGGGAACATGATCCAGCCGTTGTAAACGCCGGTCTGCATCGACGTATAGGCATCGACCAGCGAGGACTGCACCGGAGTTGCCCCGGCATATTCCAGCCATTTCAGATTCAGGCCGGCGCCGGCGAGCTTCTGGCCCTTCAGGTCTGCAACCTTGTTCCACTCGAAATTGGTGCCGAGGTTGTAGCCATTGTCGGCGATCAGCGCGAGCAGCTTCTGCCGATACTTGTCCTCGAACACCTTCGACATGTAGGGCACCTGGTCGTAAACTTCGCGTGCGAGTTTCACACTGGCCACCGGACTCATGGTGCCGAACGGCAGCATCACCTGGAACGCATGCAGCGGCAGGTTGGACGGCTCGAAACAGAAGCAATAGGCGCCGATATCAATGATGCCGGACTGTACGCCTTCGAGCGTATCGGCGACCTTCACCATCGCCCCGCCATAGCCCTCGACGAACTCGACCTTGTGCTTGGTCTTCGCCGCCACGCGCTTGACCACTTCCGGAACGAAGAAATTCTGCACCAGGTTGACATAGGTGTTGACCGGCGGATGACCGGACGCAATCCGCAGCCGAATGGTTTCCTGAGCCGAAGCCGCGCCCGTCATCGATACGAGCGCAGCCAGGCCGAGCGAGCCCGCCACAATGCGTAGGTTCATGGTTTCCTCCGAATGCCGCAACGTTGCGGCTTATGTATTTTGTGCCGCAAGCATCGGGCGGAGGCGGGGGCGAAGTCAAACGTTATCGCGCCAGTGCGGGCCCCGCATTGCTCGGCTTTTTCGCGACCTGAAAGCTGCCAGCGGCGTTACCATACCGGCAGGTTGGCCCGTTAGGATCAGTGGCTGTCGCGCGGAATGCTTGTCTGGGCCACGCGCCTGTACTGATCGGCGCCGCGAATGATTTGTCCATCCGCCATCTGCGTGACGGTCCTGCGGTAGAGTTCCTGCCACGGCGTTTGACTTGCGGGTATCGGAAAGCCGCCAGTCTCTTCAAGCTTTGCGCGGCGGCGGGCGAGTTCCTCTTGCGACACCAGCATGTCTGCGGTGCCTTTGCGGAGATCGATACGGATGCGGTCGCCGGTTGCAAGTAGCGCAAGACCGCCGCCGTCTGCCGCTTCCGGCGAGGCATTGAGGATGGACGGCGAGCCCGATGTGCCGGACTGACGGCCGTCGCCGATACAGGGCAACGATTCGATACCCTGCCGGATCAGCGCTGCAGGCGGCTGCATGTTCACGACCTCGGCCGAACCCGGATAGCCAATCGGTCCGACACCGCGGATGACGAGGATCGTGTTCTCGTCTATGGCGAGCGCGGGATCGTCAATGCGCGCGTGATAATCCTCCGGCCCGTCGAACACGACGGCGCGCCCTTCGAAAGCGTCGGGATCGTTTGGATTCGAAAGATACCGCCCGCGGAAATCGTCGGAGATCACGCTGGTCTTCATGATCGCCGAGTCGAACAGGTTGCCGCGCAGCACCCGGAAGCCGGCCTTATGCATCAGCGGCTTGTCATAGGGACGGATGACCTCGGCATCCTGCGGCTTTGCCTCGCGCACATTGTCGCTGATGGTGCGTCCATTGACGGTCATCGCGTCCGCATGGATGCGGCGGGCTTTCATCAGCTCGTGCAGCACGGCCGGCAGTCCCCCCGCGCGGTAATATTCCTCGCCGAGATATTTGCCTGCCGGTTGCATGTTGACGAGCAGCGGCACGTCGAAGCCGATCTTTTCCCAGTCGTCCATCGTGAGCGTGACGCCGACATGCCGCGCCAGTGCATTGATATGGATTGGCGCATTGGTCGAGCCGCCAATCGCCGAACAGGCGACGATCGCGTTCTCGAAGGCTTTGCGCGTGAGGATGTCGGAGGGCTTTAGGTCCTCATGCACGACCTCGACGGCGCGGAGGCCAGTCTCGTAGGCGATCTGCGCGCGCTCGCGATAGGGTGCCGGAATCGCCGCGCAGCCGGGCAGCGACATGCCGAGCGCTTCGGCCAGCGCATTCATGGTCGATGCTGTCCCCATCGTGTTGCAATGGCCGATCGACGGCGCCGAAGAGGCGACGATGGCGAGGAATTCGCGATAGTCGATCTTGCCCGCAGCAAGATCCTTGCGGGCCTGCCAGATCACGGTGCCGGAACCGGAACGCTCACCCTTCCACCAGCCATTGAGCATCGGTCCGCCGGACAGAACGATGGCAGGAATGTTGACCGTCGCCGCCGCCATCAGGCAGGCGGGCGTGGTCTTGTCGCATCCCGTGGTGAGCACAACGCCGTCGAGCGGGTAACCGTAGAGTACTTCCACGAGGCTGAGATAGGCGAGGTTACGGTCGAGCGCCGCGGTCGGCCGCTTGCCGGTCTCCTGAATCGGGTGGCAGGGAAATTCAAAGGCTATACCGCCGGCGTCGCGAATGCCTTCGCGCACGCGCTTGGCCAGCTCGAGGTGATGGCGGTTGCAAGGCGCAAGATCACTGCCGGTCTGTGCAATGCCGATGATCGGTTTGCCGGCGGTGAGTTCGTCGATGGTCAGCCCGAAATTCAGATAGCGCTCCAGATAGAGCGCGGTCATCCCGGGATTGTCCGGATTGTCGAACCAGAGCTGCGATCGCAGCCGGCGTCTCGTTGCGTTCGCCATCGTGCCTCCATACCGAACCCAAGACAACGGATGCCAGAGCCGTGCGTTCCCCCCGTTATCCGTCCGCGGTCTGCGGCATCGGCGTGAACAGCAGCTTGTCGATCCGCTTGCCGTCCATGTCGAGCACTTCGACCCGCCATCCGGGGATTTCGAAAGTCTCGCATTCGACCGGGATGTGCGCGAGCCGCTCCAGCGCAAAGCCGGCGGCAGTGTGAAACTCGCCTTCCGAGTCCGTCAGCTTCAGCTTTTCGATCAGGTCGCCGGCCGGTGCACGGCCGTCGACCAGCCAGGACCCGTCGGGCCGCCGCACAATATTTTCCGACGGCTGCTCATGCTCATCGCCGAGATCGCCGGCAATGCCTTCCAGCACATCGTTCAGTGTCGCGATGCCGAGGAAGTCGCCATATTCGTCGACGATGAAGGCGATATGCACGGGGGACGTCTTGAACGTTTCAAGCAGCCGCAGCACCGGCATGGTTTCGGGAACGAAGGCCGGCTGGATCAGCCGCTCCTCAATCCGGATGCCGCGTCCGGAAATCAGGTCGCCGACCAGATCCTTTTTCTGCAGCGCGCCGAGCGGACGCCCGAGATCCCCGTCGCGTACGACCACGATGCGCGAATAGGGGCAGTCGGCGATTTCGCGTTCGATGGCTTGCTGTTCGTCGGACAGGTCGATCCAGTAAACATCCGGCCGCGGCACCATGATCGACGCGACGGAGGAATCGGCGAGCGCGAGCACGCCATGGATCATCTCTTCTTCGACTTCGTCAATCACGCCCGCCTCGGCGCCTTCGGCGATCGCGATCTTGACCTCTTCCTCGGTCATGCCGTCCGAGCGCTTTTCCGGGAGGCGGAAGAGCTTGAGCAAAAGCGCGGTCGACGTCTCCAGAAACCAGACCAGCGGCCGCGCGATCATGACGAGGACCTGCAAAGGTCCCGCGACCTTGGTGGCGATCCGCTCCGGATGAAGAAGCGCGATCCGCTTCGGCAC
>Ga0180215_1005974_pt1 | contig 10204 bp, 11 predicted proteins | sample eDN3rd37CBELigBY_FD_128871 | JGI IMG/M metagenome (GOLD analysis project Ga0180215, IMG submission 128871) | Enriched backyard soil microbial communities from Emeryville, California, USA - eDNA 3rd pass 37_C BE-Lig BY (version 2) (version 2) | ecosystem: Environmental > Terrestrial > Soil >...
ATGCCTGCACCAGCGGGGAATCTTCCGGGGTGATGTTGGGGTCGATGTAGGAACCGTCGGGGTCGATTTCCAGTTCGTAGCGGAAATCGGGATCGTCGGCGGCCACGGCATCGAGCGCGGCACGCACATCGGCAACAACACTGTCCTTTGTTTCGCCGGGAATCAGGCGGCGATCGATGGAAATGGTGCATTCGCCCGGGACGATGTTGTGGGCGATGCCGCCCTGGATCATGTTCACGCTGATCACCGGGTGCCCGACAGCGGGGTGGAATTGCTCCAGGTGATGTTCCAATGCCAGCACACCCTTGGCGGCCTTGGCGATGGCGTTGATACCGGTGACGCGCGCTGCTGCCGTGTGCGAGGCGCGCCCGAGGAATTTCACATTGAGGGCGAGGCCACCACGTTCGGCATTGCGCACCTTGAATTCACTGCCTTCCCCGATAAAGACATAATCCGGGCGTGGCAGATTTCCCTTTTCGATTTCATCCAGCACGTGCCTGGTGCCGAAATTGGCGCCGATTTCCTCATCGGAGACGATGTGGGCCTGCAGGGCGCCAGTCAGCGGGGCATCCTTGAACAGGTCGAGCAGGGTCATCATCACGCCGACGGAACTTTTCATGTCCGATGCACCGCGACCGTAGATGCGTTTGCCATCGTCGGAGAGGGTGGCGGTGAAAGGATCGGTGCGCCAGTTCGACGCATCGGAAACGGGAACGGTGTCCAGGTGTCCGTTCATGGCAATGACGGGTCCGGATGCGGGATCGCCGACGGTAGCGATGATGTTCGGGCGTTTGGGATCGTTGGCGGTGACGACATAGTCGATGCCACGCCCTGCCAGCCATCCTTGCACGAACTCCATCACCTCCAGTTCCTGGCCACTGGTGCTTTCGATGGAAATGAGGCTGGAGGCGGTTTCCACGATGTCATCGCGCGAAACCCGATCGACCCACGGTGAGCGAGGCACGTGTGCCTGTGCTTCAGTTGAACCCACGCTGTACTCCCTGTACTGGCAAACAAGAACGGACCCGGCTACGGGTCCGTTGTATCACATGCCCGGGTTGTGACGCGACCTGGTCAGATGCGTTCGAACCGGGAGATATTGGCGACGAAGACCACTGCTCCACCCACTTCGACTTCGAAATTCTCCGGCATGTAGAGCAGGCCAGGTTCGAGAGCGGGGGAATAGGGCACGGCAATCTGCGTTCGACGGCGGCAGGTACGCTGCAGGATGGCGAGCACGCCACTGACACCTTCGTCCTCGACCCCGATCATCAGGCTGGAATTGCCCGTTCGGAGGAATGATCCGGTGGTGCTGATTTTCGTGAACCGGAATCCTGCCGAAATCAGCGCATCTGTCAGCGTGTCGGTATCCTCATCCTGAACGATCGCAATGATGAGCTTCACCGGCGATTTCCTCCCCACTTCGGAGCGGTTGGGATGCGACACTCCAGCATTGTCTGGCCCGCAGTGGGCGACCGGATGTGTGCTTCCTGGTGCATCGTGCATAGCGTGCGACACAGACTGCCGCCCAGTTTATCAGATTTGCGCGTCCGAACAGGGTCAGGCCTTCCGGGATGCCTCCCGGATAGTGGCCAGGGACTGCTGGATGATGTCGACGAGTTGAGTGTGAATGTGCCCGTTGGTGGCAATCACCTGTCCATCGTAGAGACCGAAAGGACTGCCATCGTAATTGGTAACGGTGCCACCGGCTTCGCGGACGATGATGGCTCCGGCCCCGATATCCCAGGCATTGACCGGCAGTTCGTAGAATCCTTCGAGCCGACCGGCGGCAACATAACACATATCGAGTGCTGCCGAACCGTCACGTCGCACGCTTTGCGCGTTGTTGTTGATGATGGGCCAGAGCTGGTAACTCTCGTCGCGTTCGGCAATCTGGTAGGAAAAACCGGTTGTCAGCAGGGAATCGATGAGCTGGTCGATATCCGAGACGTGCAACGGGGTGGCATTGACAAAGGCGCCGCCACCCTTGACGGCACGGAAGGTTTCATCACGCATGGGATCGTAGACCACACCGAGTACCGGTTCGCCTTCGTATTCCAGTCCGATCGAGACGGCGAAGTGCGGGTAGCGATGGGCGTAATTGGTGGTGCCATCGAGTGGATCGATCACCCAGCCCCATGGGCTGTCGGTTGCCCCGCGTGATCCTTCCTCCCCGATCAGTCGATGATCGGGAAAGGCTTCGCGCAGTCCCGTGGCAACGAGGATCTCGGAGGCCCGGTCGGCATCGGTGACAAGATCGACTTGTCCCTTGTGCGTGACGGAGCGGGGTTCGTGGAGTTTCTCGCGCAGGAGGGTTCCGGCCCGGTGCGCGAGATCGAGGGCTGTTTCGAGGGCATGATCGGGGAGGGTTATTCCGGGGACCTGGGACGTCATGGATTGCCTTTCCTGGGGTGAATCCGGGTGGTCAGGTGGTGCTGCCAATGGGCCAGCGCGGGTAGGCATCGGCATCGAGAGCGGTGCGTTGCCCTGCTTGCCAGCGCCGGTAACCGAGACCGGCGATCATGGCGGCGTTATCGGTGCAGAGGGCAAATGGCGGCCAGCGCACTTCGGGAAGTGTGCCACCGAACTCGTCCGCCTGGGAAGCCACGCGCCTGGACAGTTCCTCGCGCAGTTTGGCATTGGCCGCGACCCCACCGGCAAGCAGGACGGTGCGTGCCTTGTGGCGAATGGCGGCTCGCACGGTTTTGGTGGCAAGGACATCGATGATGGCCTGCTCGAAGGAGGCGGCGAGATCGGCCAGGGGCATGTCATCCCGGTACAGTGGTGGAATGTGGATCGGAAACGGCAGGTGGCTGGGGGGCCGCGGTGGATCTGGCAATCGCCACTGGCCGACGGTGCGCAGCAAGGATGTTTTCAGCCCGGAGAAACTGAAATCATCGCTCTCTCCCAGCCAGGCACGAGGAAACTCGAATGCCGCCGGATCCCCGCCTTGCGCTGCTTTCTGGATGGCGGGTCCGCCGGGATAGCCGAGTCCGAGCAAGCGAGCGCCCTTGTCGAAGGCTTCCCCGGCTGCATCATCGATGGTTTGTCCCAGTGATTCGAAGGTCTGGTGGTCATGCAACAGCAGGAGATCGGTGTGCCCGCCGGAAACCAGCAGGCAGATGGCGGGAAAGGCAGGTTCCGGGGCATCAGGCTGGTCCGGGGTGGTCAGCCAGTTGGCATAGACATGCGCTTCGAGGTGGTTGATGCCGAGAATGGGGATGCCGCGAGCGAATCCGAGGGTCTTGGCGGCGTTCACACCGACCAGCAGTGATCCGGCAAGACCTGGTCCCTGCGTGAAGGCAATCAGGTCGAGATCGGCTAGGGTGGTACCGGCATCGGTGAGTGCCTGTTCGATGACAGGAATGATGGCGGTGAGCTGGGCGCGGGCGGCCAGTTCCGGCACAACACCGCCGTGTGCCCGGTGCAGCGCAATCTGCGACGAGATGACATTCGAGTGGATGATCCGGCCATTTTCGACAATGGCGGCAGCGGTTTCATCGCATGATGTTTCGATTCCGAGGATCATCATCCGGCGTCACCGGCTGCCGCTGGGGAAGAGTGGGACTGGTCTTCGAAACTCATGCGGTGCACCAGCTGGCGCTTGAGTTGTTCGAGCCGATCGAGATAGGCGGGATCCCTGATGGATTCTGACCACATGATGAAGGCATCTTCGTTGTTGTCGCTGTAGTAGCGGGGACGGCGCCCCTGGATGGTGAATCCGTACTTGCGATAGAGATTCTGGGCGGAATGATTGGTGACCCGCACTTCCAGTGTCACCCAGGTGACCTCACGCCGTTTGGCTTCTTCCATCATCGAGATGAACAGCACTTCCCCAAGGCCACGACCACGGTACTCGGGAAGTACACCAATGGTGGTGATGTGCGATTCGTCCAGCATGTTCCACATGCCGGCAAAGCCGATGATGGGTGGTTTGTGGTTGTTGCCATTGCGGCGACCGAACGGCCAGAGAACAAAGCGTCGCGGGCGGCGGCTGCGGACGTTGACCGACCAGTCGAATTCGGCATCGGGTCCGGTTCCGGAACTGGAGAGGGTATCGTTGGAATCGCTCTCGGGGTCATCGCGCAGGACGATGTAATAGTTGTGTTCGGGGCGCTTCAATTCGCGCTGGTAGGCGGAGATGGGCCAGGGATTGGTGAAGCAGCGCGCCTCCACCCGGCTGACCTCCTCAATATCGGCCTCTGTCATTGGTTCTATGACGTACACGCTTGCTTTGCACCATTTCCAGCGGCGAAGACATCGCCTCTTCCCGTGTGGTTCACACCACCGGGCAAATCTTACACAGGGACACTATCATCCAAACGGGAAGAGCGGCAAATCTGAAGTGATTTGCGGTACACTGAGGCCCGACAACGCCGGAGTGGCGAAATGGCAGACGCAACGCACTCAAAATGCGTCGGGGAAACCCATGGGAGTTCGAGTCTCCCCTCCGGCACCACCAGGAATCGCATTGCGAACGAACATGACAGGCAATTATGCCTGCGACACAAGGTCGCAGGTGATTTTGTCGTGGCGTTCGCGGGATTCCCAGGAGATTGCGCGTGACAAGGGTTTTTGCCTTCGCGGGAACCGCGCTGGACGATCTGCGGGCGTTTCCGGACGATGCACGGCGCCGGGCCGGATACCAATTGATGCGGTGGCGTGACGACTCTCCGGTAGATGGACGGCTGCCGGCCCCGGCGATTGCGGAGGGTGCCGGAGAACTGCGGATCGTGCTGGCGAGTGGTGCCCGCCGCCACCTGTTCGTGGCACCGGCTGGTGATGCACTGGTGGTGCTCCATGCGTTCCAGGATCGTGGCGGCACTGCTGCCGCAGCCGCTGCGACATTGGCTCGGCGACGCCTGCTCTCGTTTGTGCCGGAGCGGATGCAAATCCGGGAAGATATCTGGGACGCGCTGGAGGGATCGCGCGAGATGGCGGCGAACCTGCGGTTGCGTGCCGAGTTGCTGCATGAACTGCAGGCGATGCTGGAGATGCGGGATGTTCCGGAATCGCAACTGGCGAAATTGCTGGCAATTCCGGTGGAGCGGGTAGAAGAGGTGCAGCGGGGCCAGATCGACCGGTGCGATCTCGATATCCTGGTCCACATGCTGGCAGCGGCGGGGTACCGGATCGATATGAGGATGCGGCCACCTTCCTGCTGATGGGCATCAGATCAGTGGTCAGGAAGGCGCAGCCGTTCGATGGGTTGACCGGTCACGGCCTGGATCAGTTCGAAATCCTTGTCGACGTGGAGGATGGTGAGGTTGTGATGTGCGGCGGTGGCGGCGAGGACGAGATCGGCCGGTGACGGTGCGCGGTGGTGACCACGCCGGGCGAGCAGTTCGAGGATTTCAAATGCGCGGTCTTCGATTGCCGGGTTCGAGTACGTCACGCCAATGCTCTTGAGTGGGTTTCGGGAGAACCATTCCGTGAGATGGCTTGCTGATCTTGCGGAGTATCCGATTTCAAGGCGGCTGAGTGCCGTCATGAATACGAGCCCGCGGTCAATTCTGGATGCCCATTCCCGGGAGTCCGGGCTGACATCCAACCGCACCAGTGCCGATTTGTCGATCAGCCAACCATTCATTCCCACATTTTTTTCACGAATTCAGGATCCTTGAGATCTGAAAATGCTTCACTGAATGCCCGCAAGTCTTCCACGGTTACTGTGGAGCGTTCGGTCGAGGCATCTCGATACACAAGCTGTCGCAGGTATTCGGTTCGCGAAACGCCTGATTTTTTCGCCTTTTGATCAATTGCGGAAAGTACTTCGTCGGTGAGGTTGGGAATAAGCAGGTCTGTCATGTTGGGTCTCCTTCGCTCGCCCAGATTATAGCAAGTGGGTTGCGGCAGGGTGGGGGCATCATTCCAAGTCGACGCGCGGTGCCGAGGCGTCATGCTGGTGTGATAGGCTCGGGATTCGAGACTTGCCCGGTGAGCCGGTGGGCGCATGCTGCCGGAAACACCGCAGCCTGCGGAGGGATGATGTCCACCGACGAAGCAAATCCGTTTTACCTGACACAACCAAAACGCCGATCTGGTTCCGGTGCACTGTTTGTCGATGCGGAAAACCGCGTGCTGATGGTGGAACCGAACTACAAACCCATCTGGGAAATTCCGGGCGGCATTGTCGAACAGGGTGAAGACCCACGATCTGCCTGCCGCCGTGAATGCCTTGAAGAACTTGGGCTGGATCTTCCAACAGGTCGCCTGCTGGTGCTGGAGCACCAGATCGAACCGGCACCGCGTGGTGATTCCCTGATGTTTGTGTACGATGGTGGCGTGATCGACGATGCGTCTTCCATCACACCGCAAGCGAGCGAACTTCTCAGTTTCCGGTTTGTCCCGGTGGATCAGTTGGAGCGAATCACCACGGAGCGACTGTCCCGGCGGGTTCGCCAGGCCCTGGCCGCACGCGAGTCGGGCCGGTTTGTCGAAATGGTGAATGGCGAGGCAGTCGATTTCACCTGATCGGGTCACGCGCCTGTGATCGGATCTTGCCGGAACCTTCGGATGAAAGGATCAAGAGTGGCAGACCAACAACTCTGGAATGATGTCGATCAATACTTCGTGGGCAAACTCCACGCAGCCGATCCGGTGCTGGACCGGGCACTGCAACGCAGCACGGAAGGCGGATTGCCTGAAATCCAGGTGTCTGCCAGCCAGGGCAAGTTGCTTCATCAATTGATTCACCTGTCCGGGGCGAAGCGGATCCTGGAAATCGGGACGCTGGGCGGGTACAGCACGATCTGGCTGGCACGGGCATTGCCCGATGATGGCGAGATCGTCACGATGGAACTGGAGCCACATCACGCCGAGGTGGCGCAGGCGAACATCGATGATGCCGGGCTGGCTGACAAGGTGCGGATCATCGTTGGCAGGGCAGTGGATTCGCTGGCAGCATTGCACCAGGAAAATCCGGCCCCGTTCGATTTCATCTTCATCGATGCGGACAAACCGAGCAATCCGGATTATTGGCGCTGGGCGATGACATTCTCCCGTCCGGGAACGGTCATCTTTGTCGACAATGTGGTGCGCAATGGTGCGGTGATCGATGCGGGAAGCGAGAACGCGCAGGTCATTGGTGTCCGGCAGGTAACAGACCTGATTGCGGCGGAACCGCGCGTCGATGCGATGGCGATGCAATCGGTTGGCAGCAAGGGATATGATGGTTTCCTGATTGCCCGGGTTATTGCATAGTGCAACCAACGGCAGGACAGCATTGCCAAGTCCTGCCTTTACATCATCAGGGAAGGTACTCCGGGAGGAAGGCGATCACCCCGGCAGTTTCCCGCAACACATAGGAAAATTCGTTCGTCGACCATTTCCCGATCGGACTTCCGGGCGCGGCAGAGCTGTGGACCTCAAATCCCGCATGCCGCGCCATCATTTCTGCCCGGAACAGGTGAAAGCCATCGCTAACGATCAGCAGTGAATGGATATCCCTGGCTGCTTCGATCTGGTGAATACCCTCGATATTGCCCCACGTATTGTGACTCGTGTTTTCCAGCAGGATCGCCGCTTCGGGTACACCCCGCTCGACCAGGTAATTGCGGGAAGTTTCAGCTTCGGTGTAGGCATCCCCGGCCTGTTTTCCGCCGGTAACAATGACATACGGGGCAAATCCGCCTTCGTAGAGATCCAGGGCGTGATCGAGCCGTGCCCGCAGCACATCTGTGGGGCGGCCGTTCCACTGGGCGGCCCCAAGCACCACGATGGCGTCGACGCGGGTCGCTTCATCGGTACGGGCCTGCCAGTAGATTGCCCCGACGAGTGACAGCAGCAGCAAGGGAATGGCGAAGATGATGAACAGCAGGATGGAGAACATCCACGGCAGTTTTCGCCGCTTCCTCCGGGAGGACGGAAGCGCTTCACCTGATATGGGGAGCGGTGCGGTGATCTGGCTTCGGGATATGGTCAATGGTTTCTCATGACAGGATGGAACGAGCGTCGCGAATGTCACAAGCGCAAAGCATGCCATTGCCTGCGCAACGGTGCCACCCGGATGTGCAGAGGCAGAGAGACTATTGTCCCGGGATTTTCATTATGCAAGAAGTGGACTTGCATCGTGCAAGTTGAATTGCTATGATCCTTGCATCGAGCAAAGGACCATGCGAGTGACGGACCAGGATTCCCAAATCGCGTTGCCAGATGGCGTTTCCCAGCGGGATATCGCTGACGAAATCGGCATTTCGATATCGACGGTGTCGCGTGCGCTCAGCGGAAGCGAGCGAGTGAGCCGCCGCACGCTTGATGATGTGCAGCGGGCGATTGAGACATTACGTCACCGGCAACGGGGCGACACAACGCGGAGTGGACGAGGGTTGATCGGACTGACCACCAGTCACCTTTCGGACGAAGCGCGCGCCAGCCAGCTTGACCTGATCGCCAGCCAGGTACTGGGCGGGGCGGAACTCGCGGCGCACCAGTTGGGGCATCGTATCTACACGGCGCGGGATTCCAAATTGCTGCTCGATCCGTCGAATGCGGACTTGCTGGAATCGATGTCGGGATTGCTGCTGACTGGCGGCATGGTGAACCAGAAGGTTCTGGATTTTGCCCTGCAGAGCGGGTTACCTGTATGCATCGTTGGCGGTCATGTTCCGGAGCGGGGCGTTCCCAGTGTCGCTGCCGATTCGCAACACGGTATGTACCTGGCAACGCGCCACCTGATCGAACTGGGGCATACCCGCATTGCGCTGGTGAACGGACCGCAGGCGACGTACACCTCGCACGAGAAACTGGCCGGGTACCTGAGTGCATTGACGGAAGCCAACCTGCCGGCATCTCTGGATCTGGTGGCCTGGTTTCACTGGTTCAGTGCCTTCGACAGTGCCAGTGGGCTGGAGACGATGAACCACTTGTTGACGCTTGGTGAACCGCCCACGGGGATCATCTTCGCCACGGACGAACTGGCAATGGGAGCCATTTCCCTCCTGGAACGACGGGGTATTTCGGTGCCGGAGCAGGTGTCGATCACTGGTTTTCATGACGACCCGTTCGCAACGGCGGTGACACCACAACTGACCACGATCCGGGTCGACCGGACGATGTGGGGAGATCGGGCGGTGAAGCGGGTGATCGCGGCGGAACGGGGTGAGGCGATGCAGGCAGATCGATTGTTGCTGCCGGTCGAACTGGTGGTGCGGGATTCCACGGGACCAGCACCGGCAACACGGAAGGGGAAGCATTCCTGATGGCTGTTGACAAGCATTTTGGGGCACAACCGGTACAGCATGTGACGGCGGATATCGCGGTTGTTGGGGGTGGTCTTGCCGGGACATTTGCCGCGATTGCGGCTGCACGCAAGGGGCGCAAGGTCCTGTTGCTGCAGGAGCGTCCGGTGCTGGGTGGCAACAGCAGCAGTGAAATCCGGGTGCATCCGGTTGGAGCATCGCAGCACGGGTACCGGCGCGATTCCCGGGAAACCGGCCTGATGGAGGAACTGTTCCTGGAGGTCCGCTCGCGGTCATTCGGGCAGAAGCAGTTCAATGGTCGCCACTATCCGATGTGGGATGTGATCCTGGAGGAAAAGGCGCAAGCCGAACCGAACCTGACACTGATGCTGAACACCCGGGTGATTTCGGTGAAAACCGAGCCAACCGAGGTGGAAGGATATACCACCCGCATTACCGGTCTCACGGCGGTCCAGCAGGGAACCGAAGCTGTGCTGGAGATTACGAGCGATGTCGTGATCGATGCGACCGGTGACGGTTTCGTGGCGGTGCAGGCGGGAGCTCCATTCCGCTACGGCCGGGAGGCCCGCGCGGAGTTCGATGAATCATGGGCACCGGACGAAGCTGACGATGTGGTGCTTGGTTGCACCATCATGTTTGCGGCGAAGGACGCCGGAAGACCGGTGCCGTTCACCCCGCCATCGTGGGCCCACAGTTTCCCGGATGAGGATTCGCTACCCTTCCGACCGCATGAGGATGTGGAAAGCGGGTACTGGTGGCTGGAATGGGGCGGTCGGCTGAACATGATCAGCGATACCGATGCCATCCGGCGTGAACTGCATGCGGCGGTGTTCGGGGTGTGGGATCACATCAAGAATCACTGCACCGTTCCGGGTGTGCGGGAACGTGCGGCGAATTACACGCTGGACTGGATCGGTCACATTCCCGGCAAGCGGGAGAGCCGCCGCTTCGAGGGTGATCACATCCTGACCGAAGGCGACTTGCTGGACGGCATGGGTGGTGTG
>Ga0180215_1005975_pt1 | contig 10202 bp, 10 predicted proteins | sample eDN3rd37CBELigBY_FD_128871 | JGI IMG/M metagenome (GOLD analysis project Ga0180215, IMG submission 128871) | Enriched backyard soil microbial communities from Emeryville, California, USA - eDNA 3rd pass 37_C BE-Lig BY (version 2) (version 2) | ecosystem: Environmental > Terrestrial > Soil >...
AGGTATCTCCTCCGGAAATGGCTCTAGTTCAGGGAATCCAGCCAGTCGAGAGCGGCGCGATTCTGGGCGATGCGCAGCGAGAGCACTTGCCGCCGGAACAGGGCATCCGCATCGTCCGCCGGGATGTCCGCCTGCTGCATTTCCAGCGAGTCCATCAACCGCGCAATCATCTCGCGTTGCGCCTCGATCAACTGGTGGGCTTCCTCGTCCGACCGGTGCCGCGCCAGATAGAGTTTCAGCAGGAATTCCAGGCGCAGTTCCCGCGTGGCCCGCACCGGTTCCAGCAGCCATTCACTCAATGCCGCCCGGCCCGCTTCCGTGATCGCGTGCATCTGGCGATCCGGTCGCGATACTTGCCGTTCGACGGTGGTGACAATTAAATCCTGTTTGGCCAGCGATTTCAGGTAGTGATAGAGCATGCCCGGTTCCAGCCGGATGATTTCGGCCAGCACGCCCTGCGAAAACTGGCGGCTGAGGTCATACCCGTGCACCCCGGTTGTCGGAATATCCGGCATCGCCAGCAAGCCCAGGAGCGTATGTTCTGCCGCACGAGTCTGTGCGGCCGATGCCTTGCCCCGGCGCGATGCTCCCCGGTGTTGGCTGCCTCGATCTGTCATGTCCGGTTATGCCGCCGATTCCAGCAATTCACCTGCCTGGTCACTTTCCGCCTCCGGTGCCGGTTTGATCGCCACCCGGGCCACCCGCAATCCGTCCATTGCTTCTACGGTCAGGATTTCGCCATGCGGACCGGTAATTTCGTCACCAACCTGTGCTTGCCGGCCGAGGACGAAGAACACGTATCCGCCAAGGGTTTCAACATCATATTCGCCGGATTCCAGGTCGATCGCGTGTTCTTCCCGGAGTTCTGCCAGACCCGTCAAACCATCCAGGTGCAATTCCCCATCGGGACCGGGCCCATTCAGCACCGGTTCCACATCGGTTTCATCCTGAATGTGACCAATCAGGTGCTCGATGATGTCCTGCAGGGTGACGATACCCGCTGTCCCACCATATTCGTCGATCACGATGGCCATTTGCGAATGATTTTCCCGCATTCGTGTCAGCACTTCGGCGGCGGGAACGTTTTCCGGCACCAGCATCGGTTCGGTCATGTGCTGGCGAATATCGAAGTTGGCACCGTCATCGCCGGGCTGGTGCGGAGCACCGTTGCGCTGCCCGAGTTGCTGCATGTGATCGAGGAAGACCCGCAGCAGCTTCTTCGTCTTGATGATACCAACCATGTGATCGGTATCGCCTTCAAACACCGGCACCCGGGTGTACGACGAGTCGGTGACAAGATCGATCACATCCTCGATGGATGCATCGATGGGCAGGGCCGTCACTTCCGTGCGCGGCACCATCACATGACGGGCCTGCAGATCGTTCAGCGAAAAGGCTCGCCCCACCAGGTCGTGCGCACTCTGGGTTACCAGCCCGGCTTCGTGACTGGCATTGATGGAAATCAGCAGTTCATCGGTCGATTGCACCAGGGCATGCCCGGATGCTGGTTCAATCCCGAACAGGCGTACCACCTGGTTGCCAATCCAGTTCAGGGCCACAATGAACGGGCGGAAGATCATCAGGAACCAGTGAATCGGGGTAGAAACGGCCAGGGCCGTATCTTCCGGGCGCTGCAGGGCCAGGGATTTCGGCGCCAGTTCACCAATCACGATATGCAGGGCGGTAACAATGGAAAAGGCCACCACAAAGGCAATGGTGTGCCGGAAACCGCTCCCGACATGGAACGGAAGCGCATCGATCACGGGTTCGATCAGGTGGGCAATGGCAGGTTCGCCGATCCAGCCGAGGGCAAGACTGGCGATGGTGATACCGAGCTGGGTGGCAGCGATGTAGGTATCGAGGTGGGAAATCCGTTCCAACACCGATTCGGCACGACGATTGCCTTCGGCAGCGAGTTGTTGCACGCGGGTGCGGCGAACGGAAACAAGGGCAAATTCGGTAGCGACAAAAAAACCATTGAGCAATACAAGGATAATGACTGCTCCGATGCCAGCCATCGATCCGAGTAAACCGGTACTAATGGGGTCCTCCATGACCTGGAACGTGCACCGCGGCATCCGGTGACCGGATGATTGGAATCAAAAAAACGGATCCAGTGGCTCGCGTGTAAAGCGTGCCCCCGATCCGCCGCGTTGCGTTTCGATTCCTTGCATTTTATCGGATTCCCGGAGGAAACTCCACCCCCTGTCCGTTCGCATCATGCGACCAGACCGGAAAAACCCTTCACCATCCTTTGCCCGTTCGCATCACTTTCCCACCGGAAACCCGTTAGACTTGCAGCAGGTATGGCGACACACACTCCGGAGTATGGCCCAATCGATGTCTGATGTCCCCACCGGCTCCGCACCGGAATCCGCAAGCACCAGCAGTTCCCCACCCTCCAGTTCCGCTTCCGGCCTGGAAATCCTGGCACACCTCGCACCAGCACAACAGTCAGTCCTGCACACCCTCGGCAATGCCTTTCGCTCCGCGCAGGGCGAATTGTTCCTCGTCGGTGGCGCCATTCGCGATCTCCTGCTCGGGATTGACCGTGAGTACGATCTCGATTTCGCCACCTCGCTCCACCCGTCGGAAACCAGGAACATTGGCAAATCCCTGCCACACAGCGGTATCTACGATATTGGCGAACGCTTCGGTACCATCGGTCTCGTCCTGCCCGCGGAGCCGGAGAGCATCGTGGTGGAAATCACTACGTTCCGCAGCGAATCCTACGAACCCGGCAGCCGCCATCCGGATGTCCAGTTTGGGGATTCCATCGAAACCGATCTTTCGCGCCGCGATTTCACGATCAATGCCATTGCGGTCGATGTGATCAACAACCAGCTTGTCGATCCGTATCACGGGCGGGCCGATCTCGCCGCCGGACTGCTGCGCGCTGTCGGCGATCCGGCCCAACGGTTTGCCGAGGATCCGCTGCGCCTGCTGCGGGCAGCCCGCTTTGTCAGCCAGCTCGGTTTTGCCATCGAACCGGACACCCTGAAGGCAATGACCGAACAGGCCGAATCGGTGCGGGATATCAGCCGCGAACGGATCTTTTCCGAACTGACCCGGCTGCTCTGTGGCGATTATGCCGATCACGGGCTCGATGTACTGCTGGAAACTGGCTTGTTCACTGTTGCGATGCCGGAACTGGAAGAACTGGCGGCCTCGGCGGATGGTCACCCCGGGGTGCACCGCGAAAAGGACTTGTGGGATCACACCAAACGGGTTGTGGTGCAGGCGCCGTCCCGACCCCATGTTCGCTGGGCGGCCCTGCTGCATGATGCCGCCAAGCCAATGACCCGCAGTGTTGCCCCGAATGGCGAAGTCCACTTCTTCGGGCACGAACGGGTTGGTGCGGATCTGGCCAGCCGCCTCTTGCGACGTCTCAATGCCTCCCGCCAGACGCAGCAATCGGTCCGTCGCCTGGTTGATTTGCACCTGCGTCCGGCGGCCTACGATATCGAAACCTGGACCGACAGTGCCGTGCGACGCCTTGCGCTGGATGCTGGTGGGGACCTGCATGACCTGCTCGATCTTGCTGCGGCCGATGTCACCTCCTCCCGGGCCTGGAAGCAGCGAGCCGCCGCGGAACGAATCGACGGTCTGCGACGTCATATTGCCGATCTGGAAGCGCAACATGCCCTAGATCAGTTGCAGAGCCCGCTCGATGGCAATGACCTGATGACCATGTTCGACCGCCCGCCCGGTCGCTGGATCGCGGAGGTCAAGGACTATTTGCGGGAACTCGTGATCGATGGCGAACTCGATCCTGACGACCGGGACACGGCAGCCACCCTGGCCGCTGCCAGACTGGAGCAGATTCCATGAGGATCGATCGCGCCAAGCAAAAAGTCCGTGAACAGTACGGTTCGGTTGGGGATGCCTATGTCAGGAGCATTGGTCACGCCACCGGCAATGACCTGCAACGCATGCTCGATCTTGCCGCGCCGCGTCCGACCGATGTCCTGCTCGATATCGCGACTGGCGGCGGGCACGTGGCCCGCACGTTTGCCCCGCATGTGGCGACGGTAATCGCCAGCGATCTCACCCCGGAAATCCTGCACCACGCCGAAACGTACCTGCGGGAGCAGGGGCTGGCCAATATCGAGATGCTGGTCGCAGATGCCGAAGCATTGCCCCTGCCCGATCATGCCGTCGATATCGTGACCTGCCGGATTGCCCCGCACCATTTCCCTCATCCTGACCGCTTTGTGCGGGAAGCCGCACGGGTGCTGAAAGCGGGTGGCCGCTTCCTGCTGGTCGATTCCACCGTGGAACCGGGTGAAGCGGGCAACTTCTTCAACACATTCGAGAAACTGCGCGATCCTTCACACGTGCGGTCACTGACGATTGCCGAATGGCAGGCGTTGATGCAGGACTCAGGATTCACGATCACTGCCACGGAAACCTTCGGCAAACGGCATGATTTCGCGGACTGGACGGCGCGTTCCCGCGTGCCCAGGGACACCCTGGTTCGCCTTGAACGCATGATGCTGGAAGCTCCGGCTGGCACCCGGCAGGCTCACGAGGCAGAAATCGTCGACGAGCGCCTCATTGCCTTCACCGATTCCAAGACCCTGTTCATGGGTCACACATGACTGGCACAGACGACATGACTCGCCTTGGAATGACGTTTGACCAGGTACCGGAACGCTATCACCGGTTACGTCCTCGCTATCCGACGGCAATGTTCGATCGCATTGCCGGGGTCGCCGGATTGCATCGAGGCTCGCGTGTGCTGGAACTCGGTTCCGGTACCGGCATCGCCACGCAGGAGTTGCTTGCCCGCAACTGGAAGGTCGATTGTGTGGAACCGGGTGTGGCACTGGTCTCCATCGCGAGACAGCATCTTGACGATGCACCCGGACTCACCATTCACGAGGCTCGATTCGAGACATGGCCCCTGCCAGAGGAACCATTCGACCTGGTGTTTGCCGCCACATCCTTTCACTGGATACCGGCCGGAATCCGGTTTCGCAAATCGCACAAGGCGCTGAAACCGGATGGGCACCTGGCGGTGATGCATTACCGTCATGTCGCGGGGGGTGATACGGAACTGTTCGACAAACTGCAGGAATGCTACATCGCCCACATGCCGGGTGCGGACAGGACGCGGCGGAACAAATTGCCCTCACCGCTGAAAAATACGCAGGCGGCAGCCGAAATGCGCAAATCAGGTCTGTTCGACATTGCCAGCATTTCGGACGAACTGACAATCATCGAATACAGCCGGGATCAGTACCTGGAATTGCTCTCCACGTTTTCCGGGCACATTGCCCTGGATGAGGAACACCGGCATGCCCTGTTTGCCTGCATCGCCCGCACCATCGACGAGGCGGGTGGCAGGATCAGGAAGGCCTACCGCAACGAACTCGTCATCGGCAAACGTCGCTGATCAGGGCAGGGACCGGCCCGTCGCACCCCGGTAGGGTCGGACCCATGAGGCAATCGCGCCTGCGATTGAGCTAGCACAGCGCAGCGGCCCTTGCTGTCCGACCGCCGCGTGCGTGATGAACGGGTGATCACACGCTCGACTTGCGGCTCACCGGATCGCCCCTAAGGCCGCGTTGGGGCGGATGAAGCCGGGTATACTTGGTTAGCGTCCTGTCCCGGTTCTGCGTCTCTCCACTCCATGAGATCTGAGGTGCCCCAATGGCCACAACTCGCAAGAATCCAGTTGCTCCTGATTTCACCCGTCGTGTTCTTGAAGTGGTGGAAAATTATCGTACCGCACCAGATCGGCTTGCACGCGATGAGCGGTATCTTGCGAATCTTCGAGATGAAATCCGGGAGTATGAACAGCGATACAATCTGAAATCAGCCGAAATTCACGATCGAATCGATGACGGGACACTCGTCGAAACGTTGGACGTCGGTCACTGGATTATTGCGGTGAACAAACTTGAACGAGCCCTATCGAAACAAGGTTGAGCGCCGGAGAAATTGGCAGGCTCTCAACGACTATCTTCATGTTCAAGAAAGACATTGGGAGGATTGGTCATTTTTCATTGAGCAAAACACCATTGTTCCGATCGTGGGTACATGGGAACTCACGCTGTCCGGATCGCTGATGTGCCAAAAGGGAATCATCCTGGATGTATTGAAAGTTTTGGATATAAATGATCAGCATCAGGTGCTTGGACTTGACTACAGTTACCACGCCAGAATTTCCGGACGAAATGATCAGCCAATCTTTCGATATGACAATAGCCATGTCCATGCCCAATTGATGCATCCCGACGCATTTCACAAGCATATTTTCAGCCCGTTCACCGGACGAGAACTCGCAATAGAATGGATCGGACGGGATTATTGGCCCTTTATGCATGAAATTATCGAAGAACTTTACATTTGGTTACTGCATCATGAAGCATACCTCGAATTGTGACAGTCGAACTCCCTGTCCACCCGGTAGGGTCGGACCTCGTGTCCGACCGATCCACCCGGCCTCCCGAGTACCCCCTGTCATCCTGAGCACAGCGAAGGATCCCCCGGCGAAGCCGGTAGGTTATTTGGGATCCGTTCGAAAAAACGCATACCCGATGGACACGGCGGGCGGATAGACGGCGCTGGTACGCCTCGTCCCATTTGTTTCGCCTAATTCAAGGTAAGCACAACATGATGTGTTGCACGCATCTTGCGAGGCACAATCATGGAATTGTCGAACGCTTGCTTTTGGTACAGCGAAGCCCGTCGATGAGGGCCAAGCACGTACGTACGTCGTCGCGCATTGGCCTTACTTGCCGCTTACCAATAATTAGGCGAAATGAATGCGCCTCGTCCGCGGCCCTACGCGATGGGGTTCCGGCATGACACGTCCTTACGGGATGCCAGGTTCCTGCCGGAACAGTTTCCCAAGCAGGCGGAGGAGTTCGCGGCGCTCCGCTTCAGGCAGGGAAGCGCACATGTGCTCCCCCACATCCTGCATCACCCGTTCGAATTCCGGCATGAGCGACACGGCCTGGGCTGTCATCTCCAGCAATGTCACCCGCCGGTCTGCCGGATCGGCACGCCGCTGCAGCAACCCCTGGGATTCCAGCACATCCACCACCGTGGTGACACTGCGAGCCGAAATCCCGAGAACCTCGGCGAAATCACTCATCCGGGTCAGGCACCCCTGCTGCTCCTGCTGGAACAATTGCATCAGGGCCCACATCCGGTTCAGTGTCATCCCCGGTGGCAGATCGTACGTGGCAAGGTGCAGGTGCACCCACCGTTCGATCTGGTGGGTGACCCGGAGAATCGATGCGCTGATCCCGGTTGCACTCGGCACCGGCGAGGCCCTGCGGACCTCGCCATTCGTCGCGCGGTCATCCGGCAATCCCTGCGCCAGGACAGTCATCTAGCTCGACGTCCGTCGTTCGTACATCTTCAGCGCCACGGGAACCATGATTACCATTGCCCCAAGCAGGTACAGCGTGACCCACAACGGTTTATTCCCGACATCCGGATAACCGTTCAGCAGGCCGCGAGTGGCATCCAGCAACAGGGTGAATGGCTGGTTCTTGGCAAAGCCGCGCAGCCAACTTGGCAGGAAATCAGGATTGATGAAGGTGCTGCTGATAAAGGTGAGCGGGAAGATCAGGGTAAACCCGATGGAATTCACCGCTTCCACCGTTTTCAGCCACAGTCCGACAATTGCCCCGAGCCAGCCCAGGGTGAACGCCATCAGCAGCATCAACCCGATTGCCGCCAGCCACTCCACCGGATTCGCCGTTGGCCGGAATCCAACCAGGAGTCCCACCCCGATGGTGATGGTGGTGGTGAAAACGGCGATGGCCATGTCGGCCAGGATGCGCCCCAGCACCACCGCCGAGCGTGACATTGGCAGCGAGGCGAACCGGTCCATCAGACCTTCCTTGGCATCGGTCGCCAGGCCAAGCCCGGTATTCATGCTCCCGAATACCAGCCCCTGCACGATGATGCCGGCCACCAGGTAGTTCACCGCATCCACACCGGCAGGCATGGTTTGCTGGACCGTATCGCCAAAGATGTAGCGGAACAGCAGCAGGAACATGATCGGCATCACGGTCACACCGATCAGCCAGTCCAGTTGCCGGGGAATGCGGGCCAGGTGCCGCCGGGCCAGCACCAGGGAATCGGCCAGCACATAGGCCGGTTTGCTGCGACGCACAAAATCGAGATCAGGCTTCGCCAGGTGCTGTTCCCGCGCCTGGGCCGGGGCATGAATGGTTTGGGTACTCATGCTACGCGCTCCGTTTCGCCATTCGCCGGTGCTTCTTCGGCGGCATGACCGGTCAGGGTCAGGAAAACTTCATCGAGGGTGGGCCGGCGCAAACTCAGGTCGGTCACTTCGATACCAGCCGCATCGAACCGCTGCACAGCCTCGGCAATACCCTTGACCCCGGTCGAGAATGGCACCGTCAACTGGTAGGCATTGAGATCGATCTGCACGCCTCCCTCTTCTTCGGCATTGGCGCCAGAAATCGAAAGCAGGGTTCGTTCGGCCAGGTCGATATTGGTTTCCGGTGGGACGGTAATCGCCAGGCGCACCCCGCCAAGTTGCGCTTTCAGTTCGTTCGCGGTGCCCTCGGCAATCACCCGGCCATGATCGACCACCACAATCCGGTCAGCCAGGCGGTCGGCTTCTTCCAGGTACTGGGTGGTCAGCAGCACGGTGGTGCCATCGTCCACCAGATCCTGGATCACTTCCCACATGCCATTCCGGCTGCGGGGATCGAGCCCGGTGGTTGGCTCATCGAGAAAGATGATCGGCGGGGCAACAATGAGACTCGCCGCAAGATCGAGGCGACGCCGCATACCACCCGAATAGGTTTTGAGGATGCGATCCCCGGCATCGGCCAGATCGAACCGGTGTAGCAGTTCCTCGGCACGGGCCTTGGCCGAACGCCGCGACAACCGGTACAACTGCCCGAACATGACCAGGTTTTCACGCCCGGTGAGATATTCATCGACCGCCGCATACTGCCCGGTGAGTCCCATCGAAGCGCGGACCTGTTCCGGATTTGCCAGCACATCGATACCGGCAACTTCGGCCCGGCCCGAATCGGGTTTCATCAGGGTCGTGAGAATCCGGACCGATGTGGTTTTCCCGGCCCCGTTCGGTCCGAGCAGTCCCAGCACGGAACCGGCCTTGATCTGGAAACTGACGCCGTCCAGCGCCTTTGTGGTACCGAAGGATTTGTGCAAATCCTCGGCCCGAACCGCAATTTCGTTCGTCGCGATTCGTGAAGATCGAATCGTTGCCATCTGTTGCTCGCTTGTTGAAACCGAATAGTCCGAAACGGAGATTACTTCACCATCAAGACAAAGTATCTCCCACCGTCTTCCTGAACTCCATAAGAATGCGAACCCCCATCCTTAGAAAGAGTCCATGCCCGTGGCCTCCCCCGTGATGCTGCCCCGGGGACACGACGTCCCTGCCAGAGCGTGTCCAGATTGACTACAATGCCTTCATGCTCGCTACGGGTGCCCGGGGTGATACCGGGCTGAGATGGTGACACTCATTCCGTCATCGACCGTTGAACCTGATCCGGGTTATTCCGGCGTAGGAAGGCAAGATGCACACCTCAACCCGCTCATACCCGGCGCCAGGGACTCCCCCGGCGTTGTCACTCGAATCCGTCAGTGCCACGTATCGCGATCGGGGCGAAACCCTGCTCGCGCTGGATAACGTGACGCTCAGCATCGCTCCCACCGAAATCGTCGCCCTTGTCGGTCCGTCCGGTTCCGGCAAGAGCACCCTGCTCGATATCGTTTCCGGGCTGTTCCCGGAATCGTCAGGCAGTGTGCGGATCGAAGGCGAACAACTGGCGCTGGAACGGCGCTTGGGGCACTCTGCCTACATGCGGCAACGTGACCTGCTGCTGCCATGGCGCACCGCACTTGAAAATGCCGTCCTCGCCCTCGATGCCTCCGGGGCCAAGCGAAAGCCAAGCCGCGAATTTGCCCGGCAGAAGTTCGAGGAATTCGGCCTGGCCGGATTCGAGGATGTCTACCCGGCGCAACTTTCCGGTGGCATGCGCCAACGCGTCGCCTTTCTGCGGACCATCCTCGCCGGGCACTCCCTGCTGTTGCTCGATGAACCATTCGGCGCACTCGATGCCCTGAACCGGGTATCCATGCAGAACTGGCTCACTTCGTACTGGCAAAGGGACCGGCATCCGGTCCTGCTGGTCACGCACGATGTGGACGAAGCCGTATTCCTGGCCGATCGG
>Ga0180215_1005976_pt1 | contig 10200 bp, 6 predicted proteins | sample eDN3rd37CBELigBY_FD_128871 | JGI IMG/M metagenome (GOLD analysis project Ga0180215, IMG submission 128871) | Enriched backyard soil microbial communities from Emeryville, California, USA - eDNA 3rd pass 37_C BE-Lig BY (version 2) (version 2) | ecosystem: Environmental > Terrestrial > Soil >...
ACCAGCCCGTGCGCCACGATCTCGAACTCGCCGAAATCGTCCAGGATCTCCAGGCGCTGGATTCCGGTGCCGGCATCGATCGTGGTCAGGCGGCGGTTGGTGGCCGGACGGTGGACGATCTCCTCCAGCGGTGCCGCCGCCTCCGGCTCGGCGAAGGAGGGTGCCGGGTCGTGGGCGCACGGCGGCCGGACCGGCAGTAGCAGGCGGCACTCCTCAAGCTCTAACGTGACGGTGGCGTTCTCGGGTGACGGCCAGATCAGCGGCCAGTAGGCGGTCGAGACCGCGAGCCGCAGCCGGTGCCCGGCCGAAAAGCGGTAGCCGACCTCGTCCAGCTCGATCCGGGCCCGGTAACGCTGCCGGGGCACCAGCTTCTCCGGGTGCTCGTGGCTCGTGTGGTGGCAGAGGTTGAGGACGCCATAGGTCACCCGCGCCGAGGCGCCGTTCGGGGCCACATCGCACAGGCGTACGGCGAGGTTGGCCTGCGGCCGGTCGCTCTGGAAAGTTACCTCCAGCACCGGCCCGCCCAGGATCGTGAGGTCGTCGGCCAGGATCTGGCCGTCGAACAGGAGCGAGCCGCCATCGTCGATGCGCTGGTCACCAGGCAGTTCTGGGCCCAGCCAGATCGGGCAGTACTCGCCGGCCGCCTGGCCCACCGTGTGGGGGGAGCAGATCGACATTGGCTCCACCGGTTCCGGCGCGTCAGTGAGCCGGCCCCGTCCCAGATGCAGGGGCACGGTCGTGATCCTCGGCGAGGGCCAGTCTGGTTCCGCCACCCAGCGCCCCGGACGATGCTCGTATTGGGTCGCCGGTGGCACGCCGTCCATCAGATAGGCGCGCAGTGCCGGCGCCTGGTCGGCACCGTTGTCCACGTCCTTCAGGTAGCGGTCGTAGAAGCGCACTGCCTCCTGGAGGAAGCCGATCCGCGGACCCGGAACCGCGAAATGGGGGTATTTGTGCACCCACGGCCCGATGATCGCCTGCCTGGGCGCCTTCAGGTGGGTGAGCATGCGTGGCACCGGGTCGTGATAGCTGTCCGCCCAGGCGCCTACGAGCATGACCGCAGTCCGGATCCGGCCGTAGTCCTCGCAGATCGAGCCGTGCTTCCAGAACGCGTCGCGGGTCAGGTGCTCCATCCAGACCGACGCAAGATGAGGCTCCCGCTCCAGCCGCTCCAGCCACTGCACGCGCCACTGCTCACCGACGATGGCCGGGTCCGCTGACCGCGAGCTGTAGGCCAGCATGGTCGAGGACCAGCCCAGCTGCTCGCAGAGCAGGCAGCCACCCTTGAAGTGGATGTCGTCGGCATAGCGGTCGTCGGTGGAGCAGAGCGAGATCACCGCATCCAGCCCCTCCGGCTGGTGCCAGGCGACCTGCAGCCCATTGAACCCGCCCCAGGAGATCCCGATCATCCCGACCCGGCCGGTGCACCAGGGCTGCTGGCGGATCCAGGCGATCACCTCCAGCGCGTCGTCCTGCTCCTGAGGAAGGTATTCACCCTCCATGATGCCGTCACTGTCGCCATTGCCGCGCATGTCCACCCGCAGGCAGGCATAGCCGTGCCCGGCCAGATAGGGATGGGTGAGGGCATCGCGATGCACCGTCCCGTCGCGCTTGCGGTAGGGCAGGTACTCCAGGATCGCCGGTACCGGCGCTGCCGCCGCGTCCTTCGGCAGCCAGACCCGGGCAGCCAGCCTGGTGCCGTCCTCGAGCGGGATGAAGATGTTCTCCCACTCCTCGACCTCGCGGGCAAACGCGTCCACCCGGCGCATGGCGTCCTCCTGGCTGCGGGTCCGTGCCCGGGCGTTCTAGCGGGTTTGCCGAAGCGCCGGCAGGGCTTCAGGCCGGGCGCAGCACGCCCTGGGCGATCTCGGCCTTGCGGCGCTGAACGAACTCGTCGAGCGCCTCGGCGATTGCCTGGTCCAGGGGCGGCGGCTCGAAGCCGGCCAAGCGCTCCTGCCAGATCCGGGTGGCACGCGCCGCCGCGTCGGGTGCACCGGCCGCACTCCACTGCTGGAAGTTGCGCCAGTCGGACAGGATCGGCAGGTAGAAGGCGCGCTGGTAGCGGGCCATGGTGGTTTCCGTGCCGAAGAAATGGCCGCCCGCCGGGGTCTCCAGGATGGCGGCCAGTGCCGCCTCGACATCCTCTTCCTCCACGCCCGCGGCGATCTCGGCGATGCCCTGGACCAGCTCGCAGTCCAGCACGATCTTCTCGAACGAGGCGACCAGCCCGCCCTCCATCCAACCGACCGCATGGTAGACCATGTTGGCCCCGCCCATGACCGCGGCGAACAGGGAGAATAGCGATTCGTAGGCCGCCTGCGCGTCGAGCGCCACCGAGGCCGAGGCATTGGAGGCTCGGTAGGGCAGGCCGACATGGCGGGCGAGCTGGCCGGCGATCAGCGTTGCCTTGACGTTCTCCGGCGTGCCGAACGCCGGGGCACCGCTCTTCAGGTCGACATTGGAGGTGAAGGCGCCATAGGCCATGGGTGCGCCCTTGCGGGTGAGCTGGACCAGGGTGAGCCCCGCCAGAGCCTCGGCATGCTGCTGGATCAGCGCCGCGGTCAGGCTGACCGGCGCCATCGCCCCCATCAGGGTGAAGGGTGTCACCACCACCGGATGGGCCAGCTCGGCCATCGCCATCAGCCCGTCGCACATCGGCCCGTCGAAGCGCCTGGGGCTGTTGGCGTTGACGACCGTGCTGCAGCCGGGTGCCGTCATCGCCTCGTCCAGGCTGAGCCCCCGGGCAATCGCTGCCATCGCCACCGAATCCCTGGCCCGTTCCGCGCCGATGGCGCTGCAGCCCCAGGGCTTGTCGCCCTCCTGGATGTTGGCGAGACAGGCGTCCAGGTGCCGGCTCTCGGCCGGCAGCTCGGTGGGCGGTACCGGCTGGTTGCCCAGATAGTTGACGATCGAAAAGCTCTGGGCGAGCCGCACCAGCAGCCGGTAGTCGGCGAGGTTGCCGGGTCGGCGCCCGTGGACCCGGTCCTCCACGGTGGGCGGGCCGGAGACCAGGCCGAACGCCACCGCGTTCTCGCCGATCACCAGGTTCCGCGCAGGATTGCGTCCATGCAGACGGTAACTGGAAGGGGCCGACGCCAGGGCGTCCATGACCAGCTCGCGCGGGATGCGCACCACCGCACTGGCCTCGTCGACCGTGGCGCGTGCCGCCCGCCAGCGGCTGCGCGCGGCCGGGCTCAGGAACTCGATCCCGGCATCCTCAAGCAGCCGCAGCGCCGCCTCGTGCACGGCGGCGACCCGATCGGCAGGCCAGGGCTCGATCGGCGGCAGGATACGGCGGAGCTGGCTGGCCGTGCCGGCGGCCACGTGCTCCTGGCGCGGCTCCCTGGTGCGTCCCCGGCGTCCTGTCCGTTCCATCGCCCCGCTCCTTGCAAGGATGCCGAACCGTCGGCCCGACCCTAGCGCGACTTCGGCAGCGGCGAACAGGATCAGTCTTGGCTCTGCCTCCGGCCCGGCCATATAGGAGGGCAGCCATAGAGCGGGGAGTGTGGGCCTTGAGCCTGGGTATCTGGGAAATGCTGGTGCTGCTGGTGATCGTCGTGCTGATCTTCGGCGCCGGCAAGCTGCCCAAGGTGGCGGGTGACGTCGCCCAGGGGATCAAGGCGTTCAAGCGCAACATGAAGGACGAGGACGAGCCGGTGGCCCCGGCCCAGCCGCCGGCCAAGGATCCGGCGCTGCTCACCGCCGAGAAGGTCGCCGCCGACCGGGACCGGCCGCAGGTTTGAATGCCTAGGCTGGTGTGCTCCGGCTTGACGGAAACGGCTCGTCACGAAACTGTCATGCCCAGCATTGGAACGTGACGGGCCGGCCGGCAGAACCGGGCCCGCGGGAGGCTCGGGAAATGCGTAGCGCGTTGTTGACCGCCAGCTGTGCCGCAGCGCTGATCGGCGCCTGGACGTTGCCGGCCGGCGCTGCCGGCAGGCTCACCCTCTACTGCGTCGTCGACGAGGCCTGGTGCCAGCTCATGACGACGGAGTTCGAGAAGGAGACCGGGATCTCCGTGGCGATGACCCGCAAGAGCTCCGGCGAGACCTATGCGCAGGTCAAGAGCGAGGCGGACAATCCCAAGGGCGACGTGTGGTGGGGCGGCACCGGTGATCCGCATCTCCAGGCCGCCGAGGAGGGGCTGACCGAGGTCTATGAATCCCCGGCCAACGCCGACCTGCAGGATTGGGCGCTCGCCCAGTACCAGGCATCGGGCGGGCGGACCGTCGGCATCTATGCCGGTGCGCTGGGCTTTGGCTACAACACCGAGCTGCTCGCCCAGAAGGGCCTGGAAGCCCCCAAGTGCTGGGCCGACCTGATCAAGCCCGAGTTCAAGGGCGAGATCCAGATGGCCAACCCGAACAGCTCGGGCACGGCCTATACGGCACTCGCCACCTTCGTGCAGCTGATGGGCGAGGAGGAGGGCTTCGACTATCTCAAGGCCCTGCATGCCAACATCAACCAGTACACCAAGTCCGGCTCCGCGCCGATCAAGGCGGCTGCCCAGGGCGAGACCATGGTCGGCATCGTGTTCCAGCACGACGCGGTGACCATGAAGGCCACGGGCGCGCCGATCGAGGTGGTCAGCCCCTGCGAAGGCACCGGCTACGAGATCGGCTCGATGAGCATCATCGCCGGTGCCCGCAACATCGAGGAGGCGGAGCAGTTCTACGACTTCGCGCTCCGGCCGGACGTGCAGGAGAAGGCCCGCCTGGCGAAGTCCTACCAGGTTCCGTCCAACAAGAATGCCGAGCCGCCCCCGGAGAGCCCGAAGCTGTCCGAGATCAAGCTGATCGACTACGACTTTGCCAAGTATGGCAGCTCGGATGAGCGCGCCCGTCTCCTCAAGCGGTGGGACGACGAAGTCTCGTCGCTGCCCCGCTGACAAATCCATGCAGCCGCACCACGACCGACCCCTCGTCGCCTGGCTTCTGGTTGGCTGGTGCGGCTTCGTCCTGCTGCCCTGGTATGCCCAGGACGACGGCTTCTTCTCGTTCGCCTGGCTGAATGCCGGGCTGTTCACCGACCGGGACTATGCGTCGGGCCTGGCCCAGGGGCTGTGGCTCGGCCGGGTCTGGCTCCTGCCGCTGCTCGTCCCGCTGCTCCTGCCGCTGCTGGCGCTGCGGCAGGGGATGGACCCGGCACGCCGCGCCAATCTCCTGGTGCTGGCAGGTTTGCTCGGGATCGCCTGGCTCGCGATCCAGGGGCTCGCGGTCAACCATCGCGGCCCGGCCGCCTGGCTGGCGCCGTTCGTCCCGGACCGCTCCCGCCAGTACGGGATGGGGGCAGGAGCGGTGCTGGTGGCATTGTCCTTCCTGTTCACCCTGACCAACGGGCTGGCGGGGCGCGGTCTGGTCAAGGGCGACCGGTTCGTCGCCGGTTCGATCGGCTTGGTGGTCGCCGTCGTCGGCCTGTTCGTGTTCGTGCCGGTCGGCATGATCCTGGCCCGGGCCTTCGTGCCGGACCAGTTCGCCGACCAGTTCTTCGACGCCCGGATCTGGGGGCTGGCCTGCACCTATTCGACCGTGCGCTGCGGGGTCGCCTGGAACTCGCTGCTGCTGGCGGTCCTGACCGGCCTGTCCACGACGCTACTGGGCCTAGCCTTCGCCCTGATCGCGACCCGCACGCCGTTCCCGTTCAAGCGCTCGCTCCGGGTGCTGACGGTGCTGCCGATCATCACCCCGCCCTTCGTGATCGGCCTCGCCATCATCCTGCTGTTCGGCCGCAACGGCACGGTGACCCAGTTCGTGGCCACCATGTTCGGCATCGAGCCCGGGCGCTGGATCTATGGCCTGCCCGGCGTCTGGTTCGCCCAGACGCTGGCCTTCACCCCCATCGCCTTCCTGGTGCTGATCGGCGTGGTCGAGGGGGTGAGCCCGTCCATGGAGGAGGCTGCGCAGACGCTGCGCGCCGATGGCTGGACCACGTTCAAGACGGTGTCGCTGCCGCTGATGCGCCCGGGCCTGGCCAATGCCTTCCTGCTCGGGTTCATCGAGAGCCTGGCCGATTTCGGCAACCCCTTGGTGCTCAGCGGCGACTTCGACGTGCTCGCCACCGAGATCTTCTTCGCCATGGTGGGCGCCCAGCACGAGCCGTCGCGCGCCGCGCTGATGGCGCTGATCCTCTTGGCCTTCACGCTCCTGGCCTTCTGGGCGCAGCAGCGCTGGCTGGGCCGGCGCAACTACACGACCGTCACCGGCAAGGGCGATTCCGGCGTCCCGCTCCAGCTGGTCCCGGGCCTGCGCTACACCCTCTACGCGGTGACGATCCCGTGGGCGGTGCTCACCATTGCGCTCTACGCGCTGATCCTGGTGGGTGGGCTGGTCGAGTTCTGGGGGCGCGACTACACGCCGACCCTGCGCCACATGATCGCCGCCTTCGGCGTCACGACGGGCGAGCACGGCATCGTCTGGTCCGGCACCGCCTGGAACAGTTTCTCCACCACGATTGCCATCGCCCTGACCGCGGCGGTGCCGACGGCCGCCATCGGCCTGCTCACCGCCTGGCTGCTGGTGCGCCAGGAGTTCGGCTTCAAGCGGGCCTTCGAATTCGGCACCATGCTGAGCTTCGCGATCCCGGGCACGGTGATCGGCATCGCCTACATCCTGGCGTTCAACGTGCCGCCCATCGAGATCACCGGCACCGGCATCATCCTGGTGATCTCGTTCGTGTTCCGGAACATGCCGGTGGGCGTGCGCGCCGGAATCGCGTCGATGAGCCAGCTCGACAAGAGCCTGGACGAGGCGTCCCTGACGCTGCGCGCGTCCAGCTTCACCACCATGCGCCGGATCGTCCTGCCGCTGCTCCGCCCGGCCATCCTAGCGGCACTGGTCTACAGCTTCGTGCGCGCCATGACCGCGATCAGTGCCGTCGTGTTCCTGGTTTCCGCCAATTACGAGATGGCCACCACCTACATCCTGGGCCGGGTCGAGAACGGCGAGTACGGCATCGCCGTGGCCTACAGCTCGGTCCTGATCCTGGTCATGCTGGTGGTGATCGGCATCTTCCAGCTTCTGGTCGGCCAGCGGCGGCTCGGCCGCCGCAGCGCCGTGCCGGTGGTAGCACCCGTGGGAGCAGCTTCGTGAGCGTCGCCAGCGTCCGGTTCGAGAACGTCACCAAGGCCTACGGCAAGGTGGTCGCCGTGCGCGACGTCAGCTTCGCGGTCGAGGCCGGCACGCTGGTGACCCTCCTGGGCCCGTCGGGTTGCGGCAAGACCACGACGCTGCGCATGATCGCCGGCCTGGAGCTGGCCACCGGCGGGCGGATCTTCATCGAGGACCAGGATGTCACCCACCTGCCGGCGACCGCCCGGGACGTCGCCATGGTGTTCCAGTCCTACGCCCTGTTCCCGCACATGACCGTACTGGAGAATGTCGGCTACGGTCTGTCGGTGACGCGGCGGCCCAAGGCTGAGGTGCGCGAGCGTGCCGAGGCGGCGCTCGCCACGGTGGGCCTCGCCGGCTATGGCGAGCGCCTGCCGGCCGAGCTTTCCGGCGGCCAGCAGCAGCGGGTCGCGGTGGCGCGTGCCATCGTGCTGGAGCCCCAGGTGCTCCTGTTCGACGAGCCCCTGTCCAATCTCGACACCAAGCTGCGCCGCAAGGTTCGCGAGGAGTTGCGCGACCTGCAGCAGCGCCTGGGCATCACCTCGATTTATGTCACCCATGACCAGGAGGAGGCCCTGGCCGTCTCCGACCGGATCATCGTCATGAACCAGGCGGTAATCGCCCAGGCCGGCACGCCGCGCGAACTGTACGAGGAACCTGCCTCGCGCTTCGTCGCCGACTTCATCGGCGATGCCAACCTCCTGGCCGCGGAGATCGCCCGGATCGATGGGGGCCGCGCCACGGTCCGGGTCGGGAGCTCGACGCTGGAGTTGCCGGGCCGCGCCCTGCCGCCGGGTGCCGCCACCCTTGCGGTGCGCCCGCACGCGATCCGGGTCCATCCGGAGCCGGTCGAGGCGGCCAACCGGATGAGCGTCAGCCACGCGATCTATCTGGGCAGCCATCTGGAATACGAGCTGGACGGCCCGGTCGGGCATCTGTTCGCGACGGTGCCGGCCGGAGGGACGATGATCCCCCAGGGTGCCGAGGCCTGGGTGACCTTCGACGAACGCTCCGTGGCGTTGGTGCCGGGCTGAGCGGCGGCTGGCGGGTGGACAGCCCGGTCCGATCATCAAGCTTGGCTTGTAGGCCGACAATGTCGCCTTGACGATGGCGCCTGTCCGCATCGCAATTGATCGGGCGTTCAAAACCCGTAAGGTCACTAGAAATGATCCAGCGAGGAGGAGACGCCGGTGCCGGCCGAAAACCGCAAGGTCGCGCAGCTCGGTGACGCGGCGGACGTCCGCAGGCACCGGATCGAGCTGGCCGCAGCCCTCCGGCTCGCCGCGAAGTTCGGCTTCAACGAGGCGATCGACAATCATTTCAGCTTCGCGCTGGACGACGACCGCTTCCTGATCAACGGCTACGGCAAGCACTGGTCGATGCTGACCGCTGCCGACGTGCTGCTGATCGATGGTGACGGCAATGTCCTGGACGGGGAGGGCGTGGTCGAGGCGACCGCCTTCCACATCCACCGCGCCGTGCACCGCCGCTACGCCCATGCCCGGGCGGTGATGCACACCCACATGCCCTACACGACCGCGATCGCCTGCTGCGAGGGCGGTCGGCTCCTGCCGATCAGCCAGACCTACTGCCTGTTCCACGACCGGATCGGCTACGACGAGAACTATAACGGCATGGGCAACCATGCCCAGGAAGGCGACCGGATCGCTTCGGTCATGGCCGGCCGGCCAGTGGCCCTGCTCGCCAGCCACGGGCCGATCGTGACCGGCACCTCCATCGGCCAGGCCTTCTCCTGGCTCTATTATTTGGAGCGGGCCGCCGAACTGCAGATCCTGGCGGAAGGCCGCAACCAGAAGTTGAAGCTCCTGTCCGACGAGGTCGTCCAGGTGACCCAGGCCGCCTGGGACGGCGACGTCGGCCACCACGACCGGCATTTCGCCGCCCTGATGGCGATGCTGGACAAGGAGCAGCCGGAGTATCGCGAACTGCGCTAACCGCCCGCCAACCATAGTGCGCCCCCGGGGAGAATGAGATGAGCCGCTTCGACAGCTATGACCGCCTTCTCCGCCAGGGTGCGCTCGACCGGCGGGGCTTCGGCAGGCTCGCCGCGATGCTGGGGGCCGGCGCTTCGCTGGGTGCCCTGTTGCCCAGCATGGCACGGGCGCAGGAGGAGCCGAAGAAGGGCGGGGATCTCGCCATCGGCATCACTGGCGGGGCCACCACCGACACGCTGAACCCGCTGCCCTCGACCTCCTCGCTCCATGCCGCCACCAACTTCATGTGGGGCAACTGCCTGGTCGAGTACGGCTCCGATGGCTCGGCCGTGCCGGAACTGGCCGAGAGCTGGGAGCCGTCGTCGGACGCGAAGACCTGGAAGTTCAACATCCGCAAGGGTGTCACCTTTCACGACGGCAAGGAACTGACCGCCGAGGACGTGGTCTGGTCGCTCAACCTGCACCGGGGCGAGAACACCGAATCGGGTGCTGCCGGCTACATGACCTCCGTCACCGACCTGAAGGCGGACGGCAGCCACGCAGTGATCATCACGCTCGATTCCGGCAATGCCGACCTGCCTTATCTGCTGACCGACTATCACCTGCTGATCATGCCCAAGGATTCGGAGCTGACCGCAGGCATCGGCACCGGCCCCTACAAGATCACGGAATATGATCCGGGGGTGCGGGTCTTCGGCGAGCTCAACGAGAACTATTTCAAGCCCGGGCGCGGCAACTGCGCCACCGTGGAGCTGGTGGCCATCAACGATCCGGCAGCGCGCACCGCAGCATTGCAGACCGGCCAGATCAACGTGATGGAGCGGGTCGACCCGAAGACGGTGGAACTGCTCAGCCGCGCTCCCGGCGTCGCCATCCATCGCGCCGCCGGCGGCGGCCATTATCCCTTGCTGATGCGCTGCGACACGGCACCCTTCGACAATGTCGATTTCCGCCTGGGTCTGAAATACGCGGCCGACCGTGCGGACATCGTCGACAAGGTGCTGCGTGGCCTGGGCAAGGTCGGCAACGACCACCCGATCCCGTCCGGCGATCCCTTCTTCGCCAAGAACCTGGAGCAGCGGGTCTACGACCCGGACAAGGCGAAGTTCCACATGAAGAAGGCCGGCTATGGCGGCGAG
>Ga0180215_1005977_pt1 | contig 10199 bp, 7 predicted proteins | sample eDN3rd37CBELigBY_FD_128871 | JGI IMG/M metagenome (GOLD analysis project Ga0180215, IMG submission 128871) | Enriched backyard soil microbial communities from Emeryville, California, USA - eDNA 3rd pass 37_C BE-Lig BY (version 2) (version 2) | ecosystem: Environmental > Terrestrial > Soil >...
GGTCTCGGAGATGCCCAAGAACTGGAACCGCCGGTTCAAGCACAACCGGGACAAGATCAAGACCGGGGACATCTACGAGCTCGCCGAGGTCGTACGCAACCTCGCCATCCGCGAGCACGAGAAGGGCCTGTCGACCGGCGAGAAGCAGATGTTCACGCGGGCGAAGAAGATCCTGGCGTCCGAGCTGATGTACGCGCTGGACAAGGACGAGGTGGAGGCGGAGGCCTACCTCGACGAGCTGCTCGCAGACTCCGCCGCCGAGAAGGCGGTCGCCAGCTAAGGGGAGGAGATCCGGCCTTGGCGGCCGCGTTGCTCGTGGCCGCCGGCCGGGGCACGCGCCTCGGATCCGACGGTCCCAAGGCGCTCGTGGCGGTGGCGGGCCGCCCGATGCTCGAGTGGTCCCTCGACGCGCTGCGCGCCGTCGAGGAGATCGACGAGATCGTGGTGGCCCTCCCCGACGGCGTCCCTGCGCCCGCGGGCACGATCGGCGTGCGCGGCGGCGCGGAGCGCTCCCACTCGGTCCTCGCGGCGCTGCGCGCCTGCGGCGGCGACCCGGTCGTCGTCCACGACGCGGCGCGGCCGCTCGTGACGCCGGACATCGTGCGCGCGACGCTCGCCGCGCTGCGCGAGCACGGCTGCGACGCGGCGATCGCGGCCGCCCCGGTGCACGACACGGTCAAGCGCGTCCGCGACGGCGTCGTGCGCGGCACGCTGGATCGCTCGGAGCTGTGGGCGGTGCAGACGCCGCAGGCGTTCCGCCGCGCGGCGCTCGAGGCCGCGCTGGCCGTCGGCGAGGACGCCCTCGCGGCCGCGACCGACGACGCCTCGCTCGTCGAGGCGCAGGGCGGCACGGTGCGCGTCGTTCCCGCGCCGCCGGAGAACTTCAAGGTCACGACGCCGCACGACCTGCGCGTCGCGGATCTCCTGCTTAGATCAGCGCCGTGCTGACCGACCTCCACGTCCACCTCCGCAAGGACGGACCGAACACCCCGGCCTCCGAGGCCTTCACCCCCGCCAACGTCGACCGCTACCGCGCCGCGGCCGAGGAGCACGGAATCACCGAGCTCGGCGTCTCCGAGCACATCTACCGCTTCCGCCAGGCGCTGGACGTGTGGCAGCACTCCTTCTGGCGCGCCGAGGCCACCGACGACCTCGACGACTACGTCGCGTTCCTGCGCGAGGACACCGACCTGCGCGTCGGCATCGAGGCGGACTTCATCGTCGGGCGCGAGGACCGGCTCGCGAACCTGCTGGACGACACCGAGCTCGACTACGTCGTGGGATCGGTGCACTTCCTCGGCGACCAGGCGGTCGACCACGACGGCTACGACATCTGGGAGACGCACGCGCACCGCCCCGAGGAAGTCTGGCGGCGCTACTTCGACACGCTCGGCGAGGCGGCGCGCACCGGCCTGTTCGACATCCTCGCGCACCCCGACCTCGTGAAGGTCTGGGGCCCGCAGCGTCCGCGGCCGGAGGGCGACCTGCGCCGCTTCTACGACCGGGCGATGGACGGGATCGCCGAGACGCAGCCGGCGATCGAGGTGTCCACCGCCGGCCTGCGCAAGCCCGTCGGCGAGCTGTACCCGGCCACGGCGTTCCTGGAGATGTGCCTCGAGGCCGGTTGCCCCGTCACCCTGTCCAGCGACGCCCACGAGCCCGCACACGTCGGGTACGGCTACGAGCGCGCGCTGGAGGTGCTTGACTCCCTCGGCGTGCGCGAGCTCGCCGTCTTCGAGGGCCGGACGCGCCGCCTGGAGCCGATCGGCTGAAGGTGGCGACGGTGTCCGTCACGACCGGGATCGGCTACGACGCGCACCGGCTGGCCGAGGGCCGCCGGTTCGTCCTGGGCGGCGTGGAGATCCCGTCCGACCGCGGGCCCGAGGGCCACTCGGACGCCGACGTCCTCACGCACGCGATCATCGACGCGCTGCTCGGCGCCGCGGGCCTCGGGGACATCGGCGAGCACTTTCCCGACACCGACCCCGCCTACGCGGGCGCGGACTCCCTGGACCTCCTGCGCGACGTCGTCGCGCTGCTCGGCCGCCGCGAGGTCCTGCACGTCGACGCGACGGTGCTCCTCGAGCGCCCCAGGATCGGCCCGCACCGCGAGTCGATCCGCGACAGCCTCGCCGGCGCGCTGCGCGTCGGGCCCGACCGGGTGAACCTCAAGGCCACCACGGGGGAGGGCATGGGCTTCATCGGCCGCCAGGAGGGCGTGGCCGCGCTCGCCGTCGCCACGCTCGGCTGCGACTGACGGCGCCTAGGAGAGCCGCGCCTCCTCGAGGTCCAGGTCGCGCTCGACCGTCCGGCGGACGTCGTCGGTGATCTCGCCCGCGTTGCGCATCGCCACGAGCGCATCGCGCTCGGCCGCGATCACCTGGTGCATGAAGTCCTGATAGCGCCGGGAGCGCTCGTCGATCGAGCCGTCGCCGTCGATCCGCGCCTCGAATCGCCGGCGGCGGAAGTCGCGCAGCGCGCGGGTGCGCTCCGCGGTCTCGGGCGAGACGCTGCCGTCGGCGAGCAGCTCGTCGATCCGCGCGAGCCCCGCCTCCGTCGCGCGCATCCGCGCGAGCGCCTCCTCCTGCTCGTCGAGCCCGTCGCTGCGCAGCCGCAGCACCTTGATGAGCGGCCCGAGCGTGAGCCCCTGCAGCACGAGCGTCGCGAGGATGACCGTGTAGGTGAGGAAGATGACGAGGTCGCGGTGGGGGAACGGGCCGCCGCCGTCGATCGTGTGCGGGATCGCCAGCGCGGCGGCCAGCGCGACCGCGCCGCGCATCGAGCACCAGCCGAGCAGCAGCGTGACGCGCCACGGCGGCTCGGGCTGGTCCTCGTACCACCGGGGCACCAGGCGCGGCAGGACGTGGGCGAGGCCGAACACCCACGCGAGCCGCACGACGATGACCGCGCCGCTCACCGCGACGGCCCAGACGACGAGCTCGCCGGCCGTCTCGCCGTGCAGGTCGCTCGCGAGGCGGGGGAACTGCAGTCCGACGAGCACGAAGAGGACCGCGTTGAGCAGGAAGGTCAGGACCTCCCACGCGCCCTGGCTCTGCATGCGGGTCTCCGGCGTCGTGAGCTCCGCGGAGTACCAGCCGAGGTAGAGCCCCACGGTCACCGCCGCGATGACGCCCGACAGCCCGAGCTGCTCGGCGGGGATGTAGGCGGCGAAGCCGCTGAACAGCGAGATCGTGATCGACGTGGACGGGTCGGCCACGCGCTTGCGGACCCACCGGATCAGGTGCCCCGCGGCCAGCCCGACCACCACGCCGCCGAGGCCCGTCAGCAGGAAGCGCGGCGCCGCCCACGCCCACGAGAACGCGCCCGTCACCACCGCCGTGACGGCGAAGCGGTAGAGCGTCAGCGCCGTCCAGTCGTTCGTGAGGTTCTCGCCCTCGATCACCGTCACGACGCGCCGCGGCACCCCGAAGCGCCGGACGATCTGCGCGGGCGCGACGGCGTCGGTCGGGGACACGACGGCGCCGAGCACGAACGCCACGCCCCAGGGCAGCCCGGCCAGCTCGTGGGCGACCACCGCGACCGCGCCGGTCGTCACGAACACGAGGCCGACCGCGAGCAGGCCGATCGGCCGGATGTTGTTGCGCAGCTCGCGCGGGTTGGCGAAGAACGCCGCGCTGTAGAGCAGCGGCGGCAGGAAGATGAGCAGGACGAGGTCCGGGTCGAGCGTCATCTCCCCGACGTCCGGCACGAAGCCGAGCGCGAGGCCCCCGAGCACCAGGACGATCGGATAGGGCACCCGGACCGCGCGGGCGACGATCGACAGGGCCGTGACGGCGACCAGCAGGCCCAGGATCGTGAGCTCGAGGTGCTCTTCCATCGCGCCTCGCGGAGCGTAGAGGCACGGGGCGCCGCGTACTCTGCTCCGCGCGATGCTCCGCGACCCCCGCCCGCGCGTGCTGCTGCCCACGGTCCCCCGCACGGGGCTGTGGCTGCCGGTCGCCGCGTGCGTCGCCCTGGCCGCGCTGAGCCTCCTGCGGCCCTCCGCGCCGACCTACGACCCGTGGGCGTGGATCATCTGGGGGCGGGAGATCCTGCACCTGGACCTCAACACGATCGACGGGCCGTCGTGGAAGCCCCTCCCGGTGCTGTTCACGACGCCGTTCGCGCTCTTCGGCGACAGCGCCGCGCCCGCGCTGTGGCTCGTCGTCGCCCGCGCCGGGAGCCTCGGCGCGCTCGTCGTGGCCTACCGGCTGGCCTCCAGGCTCGGCGGGATCGCCGCCGGCGTCCTCGTCGTCGCGCTCTTCCTGGCCTCCCCGTGGTTCGTGCGCCACGGCCTGCTCGGCAACTCCGAGGGCCTGCTGATCCTCTTCGTGCTGTGGGCGGTCGACCGCCACCTCTCCGGCCGCCACGGACAGGCGTTCGCGCTCGCCGTCGCCGCCGGGCTGCTGCGGCCGGAGGCGTGGCCCTTCCTCCTGCTGTACGCGCTGTGGCTGCTGTGGCGCGACCGGTCGCGCCTGCCCTGGCTCGCCGGCGGCCTGGCGCTGCTGCCGATCCTGTGGCTGCTGCCCGAGCTGTGGGGCTCGGGCGACCTGTGGCGCGCGTCGGAGCGCGCGAACACGCCCAACCCGAACAGCCCCGCGTTCGCGGAGTTCCCGAGCATCGCGGTCCTCGGCCGCTGGGCGCTGCTGCCGACGCCGCCGGCGTGGGTCGGGATGGGCGCCGCGCTCGTGCTCGGCCTGCGCGAGCGCGCATGGCGACGGCCGGGCCCGATGGGCGGGATGGCGGTGCTCGCCGTCGCCTGGCTCGTGCTCGTCATGCTCATGACCGAGGCGGGCTACAGCGGCAACGAGCGCTACCTGCTGGCCCCGACCGCGCTGCTGTACGTGGTCGGCGCGGCCGGCCTCGCGCGCCTCGCGGCGAGGCTCGTGCCGACGCGTCCGGGCCGCGTCGCGGCGGCCGCCATCGCGGCCCTCGCGGTCGGCGGCTGCGTGATCTGGGGCGCCGACCGCCTGCCGTTCCTCCTGCGCGACGTGCGCTTCCAGGCGAAGGTCGCCGAGGACCTCGACGTCGCCATCGCCCGCGCGGGCGGGCGCGACGCGATCCTCGCGTGCGGCACCCCGTTCACGAACGAGTTCCTCGTGCAGCTGCTCGCCTGGAAGCTGAAGGTGCACGGCGAGCGCATCGAGCTCGAGCCGTCCGCGGGCGGCAACGTCATGTTCGCCGCCCGCGACTGGCTCGGCGGGCGCGTGGATCCGCCCCTGGACGCCCTCGAGGGCAGGCGCGACCGCGAGCTGGCCGCCAAGACGGCGCATTGGAGGGTCGAGACGGCGTGCGGCGCCTGACTACCCTGGAGCCGACGATGACCCCCGCGGCTGCGCGAACGGCGCCCCTCGACCGCCTGCGCGCTCGGTCCGTCGCGGTGCCCGCGGCGATCGTCGCCCTCCTCGTGCTCATGGGCCTCTCGCTCCTGCTGCGCACGCGCGCGCTGCTGGCCGGCTTCTGGATCGACGAGGGGCTGTCGGTCGGCATCGCCTCGCACGCCCTCACCGACATCCCGTCCGTGCTGCGGCTCGACGGCTCGCCGCCGCTCTACTACATGCTGCTGCACGTCTGGATGTCGATCTTCGGCAACGGCGAGGGCGAGACCCACGGCATGTCGGTCGGGTTCGCGCTGTTGTCGATTCCCGCGGCGCTGTGGGCGGGGCGCAGCCTGGGCGGCCCGCGCGCCGGCTGGATGGCGGCCATCGTGGCGGCGCTGCACCCCTTCCTGACGTACTACGCGCAGGAGACGCGCATGTACGCGCTCGTCGTGCTGCTGAGCATGCTCATGACGGCGTGCTTCATCCACGCCTACGCGCTGCGCGACCGGCGCTTCATCCCCGCCTTCGTCGTCGTGGGCGCGCTGCTCGCGTACACGCACAACTGGGGCCTGTTCATCCTGGCCGGGACGGCCGTGGCCTTCTGCGTGCTGCTCGCCCGCAGCCGCGACCGCCGGCGGCTGCTGCGCGACGGGGCCATCGGCTACGGCGCGATGGCGATCCTCTACGCGCCGTGGATCCCGACGCTGCTGTTCCAGTCGGCGCACACGGCGGCGCCGTGGGCGAACGTGCCCGGCATCGACAAGCTCCCGGGCGCGGCGCTGACCGCGCTCGGCGGGTCGCGCGGCGGGCCGATCCTCATCCTCATCGCCGGCGCGGGGCTCGTCGCGCTGCTGGGCCTGCGCATCCGCACCCCGGTCGCCGACCTGGCGCCGCAGCCTGGGCCCGATGGCGACCGCCGGCGCCGCGCGGCCGAGACGCTGCTCATCGTGCTCGTCGCCGGCCTGCTCATCTCGTGGCTGGCCTCCCAGGTCAACCCCGCGTACACGACGCGCTACTTCGCCGTCCTCGTCGGGCCGGCGATCGTCCTCGCCGGCATCGGGCTGGCGAACGCCCGGGCGCTGGGCTTCGCCGCGCTCGTCGTCCTCGCGATCATCTGGTCGGGCGACCGCACCGACGAGCTCAACGCGAAGAGCAACGTCCGCAACGTCGCCGACCGGGTCCTGCTGCGGCCCGTGGGGCGCGGGGACCTCGTGGTCTCCACGCATCCCGAGCAGGTGCCCGTGCTGCGCTACTACCTCGGCGACGGGTTCCGCTACGCCGACCCCATGGGGCTCGTCGCCGACCCGACCGTCATGGACTGGCGCGATGCCCTGGAGCGGCTGCGCGCGGCGCATCCCACGCCGGTCAAGAACGACCTCGTGGAGCAGCTCGAGCCCGGCCAGGCGCTCATCCTCGTCCAGCCCATCCTGCGCGCCTACTACCAGTGGACGGCGCCCTGGACGTCGCTCGTCAAGCGCCGCGCGATCCAGTGGGAGCGGGTGCTGCAGCGCGACCCCCGGCTGCGGCGCGTGGAGGCCCTTCCGCGCTTCGGTCTGAGCCAGCCGCCCCGGGGCGTCCGGGTCGTGCTCTACCGCCGCGTGTAGCACACCGGGAGGCGGAAGCGAGCGTTCCCCTTGCTCTGTTAGGAACCGTTAGGGACGACAGGGATCCGCCCGAAGAGCGGGCACATTGGGGCCATGAGCATCGTCGACGAGCCGCGGGTCTCCCGCGGATCTGACTCCCCTGGCAACGACCCCCACGTCGTCATCGGTGGCGGACCCGCCGGACTCACCGCCGGCTACCTGCTGGCGAAGGCAGGTCGCCGCGTCATCGTCTTCGAGGCAGAGGACCAGGTCGGCGGCCTGGCCAAGACGGTCGTGGATCCGGACGGCTACCGCTTCGACCTGGGCGGGCACCGCTTCTTCACCAAGAGCAAGGAGGTCAACGACCTCTGGCTCGAGATCATGGGCGACGAGTTCCTCATGCGCCCGCGGATGTCCCGCATCTACTGGCGCAAGAAGTTCCTCGACTACCCGCTCAACGGCGCGGACGTCATCAAGAAGCTCGGGCCGATCGAGCTCACGCTCTGCCTGGCGTCCTACCTGTGGGCCGCCGTGAAGCCCAAGGGCCGCGAGGAGAACCTCGAGCAGTGGGTGTCCAACCGCTTCGGCAAGCGCCTCTACGGCCACTTCTTCAAGTCCTACACCGAGAAGGTGTGGGGCGTCCCCGCCGACCAGATCGGCGCCGACTGGGCCGCGCAGCGCATCAAGGGCCTCTCCTTCTTCAGCGCGGCGAAGGCGGCGTTCCTCGGCAACAAGGGCAACAAGATCAAGTCGCTCATCGGCGAGTTCCAGTACCCCCGCTACGGCCCGGGCCAGATGTGGGAGCAGATGACCGAGGCGATCGAGCAGCTCGGCGGCGAGGTCCGCCTGTCGACCCCGGTCGAGCGCATCGAGCTCGGCGAGGACGGCGACGTCGCGCGCATCCACGCCGGCGGCGAGACGATCGAGCCGGCGTCCGTGATCTCCTCGCTGCCTCTGCGGACCACCGTTGCGATCACCGACCCGGTGCCGCCGCAGGAGGTGCGCGACGCCGCGTTCGGCCTGCGCTACCGCGACTTCCTGACCGTCGCGCTCGTGCTCGACGGCGAGGACATCTTCCCGGACAACTGGATCTACATCCACGAGCCCGACGTCAACGTCGGGCGGATCCAGAACTACCGCTCCTGGAGCCCGTGGATGGTGCCGGACCCCGACACCGCCTGCGTGGGCCTGGAGTACTTCGTCTTCGAGGGCGACGAGATGTGGACGATGGACGACGACGACCTCATCGCGCTCGCGACGCACGAGCTCGAGCAGCTCGGCCTCGCGTCGTCCGAGCAGGTCCGTCGCGGCTACGTCGTGCGCGTCCCGAAGGCGTATCCGATGTACGACGCCGACTACAGCGAGCGGGTGGCGACGATCCGGCGCTGGCTGGACACGATCCCGACCCTGCAGCAGGTCGGCCGCAACGGGCTGCACCGCTACAACAACTCCGATCACTCCATGCTCAGCGCGATGCGCGCGGTCGACAACGTCGTCCACGGCGCCGACCACGACATCTGGGCCGTCAACGTCGAGAGCGCCTACCACGAGGAGCAGACCGACGCGGAGGCCCAGCAGCCCTACCGCGAGCCCCCGGTCACGGACGCGATGCGTGCCGAGGAGGAGCGGCTGCACCGGATCGCGCGCGAGCGCGAAACGGTCTGATCACACCACTGCGCCGCCTTCCGGCTCGATCGGGAGGCTGAGGCGGAACCGTGCGCCGCGGGCGCCTGGGGTTGAACGCAGCTCCAGGCGCCCGCCCTGGCGCTCGGCCAGCTCGCGGCCGATCGCCAGGCCCAGGCCGAAGCCGCCCTCCCCGCCGCTGCGCCGGCCGCGCTGGAAGCGCTCGAAGATGCGCTCGGCGTCCTCAGGCGACACGCCGACGCCCTCGTCGGCCACCTCGACGGTCGCGTAGTCCCCGTGGTAGGCGGGGATCACCAGGATCGCCGTCCCCGCCGGGGCGAAGCGCAGCGCGTTGTCGAGCAGGATGCGCAGCGTCCGCGCGACCGCGCCCGGGTCGGCGTGCCCCCAGCAGGGGCCGCGCGGCGTGACGACCCGGATCTCGACGTCGCGCTCCCGGGCGCGCTGCGCGAACTCCGCCGAGACGGCGCGCGCGACCTCCGTGAGCTCGGTCGGCTCCGCGCGCAGCGGCGTCTCGGCGTCCAGCCGGGAGAGGTCGAGCAGGTCCGTCGCGAGGTGGGTGAGGCGGTCGACCTCGCCCTTGGCCAGCGCGACCTGCGCGAGCGCGTCCTCGCGGTCGACGTTGCGGTCCCCGAGGTCCTCGGCGAGCAGCTCGAGCATGCCCGCCAGCGACGTGAGCGGCGTGCGCAGCTCGTGCGAGGCGGTCGCGACGAACTGCCGCCGCGCGCGCTCCTGGCGGTCGAGCGCCCGCTGCATCGTCGCCAGCGCACGCGCGAGGTCGCCGACCTCGTCGCGGCGGTCGTCGGTGGGCGGCCGCGCGCCCGGGCCCTCGCGCGCGATCCGCAGCGCCGCCGCCCGCAGCCGCTCGAGCCGGCCCAGCAGCGTCCCCACGATCGCCAGGCCGAGCAGGAGCGCCACGACCAGGCCGATGATCGCGGCGCGGATGAACGCGGAGCGCACCTCCGCGACGGTCGAGGCGACGTCCTCGGACCTGTTGCGCACCGCGAGCACCCAGTCGTTGCGGGCGTTGCCGTCGTCGAGCGACAGGAGCGTCGCGACGCGCGTCTCGCCGTCGCGCGACGTGCTCGTCACCGTCTCGTTCGTCGCCAGCACCCGGAAGATGTCCCGTGGGCTGTCCGGCCCCGCGCCCGTGTCGTACGGGTACGGGATCGTCGGCACCGAGTCGGTGAGGATCACCCGCGAGCCCGTGCGCCGGTACAGCGCGAGCGCCAGCTCCAGCACCTCGCCGTTGAGCTGCCCGCGGCTCTTGCGCAGCGCGTCGTTGAGCTGGGGGCGCGCGGTGATGACCGCCGTGCGCAGGCTCTGCTCCGCCTGGCGCTCCAGCCGGTCCTGCAGCGGGGAGAGCAGCGCCAGCGCCGCAGCGCCGAGCGTGACCGCAGACGTCGCGATGAGCGCCAGCAGCAGCCGCGGGCGCAGCCCGAACCCGCGGCGGCGGAGGCGCCGGTCAGTCCGCCCGGACCCGGTACCCGGCGCCCCGGACCGTGAGGATGAGTCCCGGCTGGTCGGGCCGGTCCTCGAGCTTCTCCCGGAGGTGGCGGATGTGGACGTCGATGGCACGTGGATCGCGGTAGGCGCTGTCGCCCCAGATCGCCCGCAGGAGCTCCTGTCGGTTGAACAGATGCCCGGGACGCGA
>Ga0180215_1005978_pt1 | contig 10196 bp, 15 predicted proteins | sample eDN3rd37CBELigBY_FD_128871 | JGI IMG/M metagenome (GOLD analysis project Ga0180215, IMG submission 128871) | Enriched backyard soil microbial communities from Emeryville, California, USA - eDNA 3rd pass 37_C BE-Lig BY (version 2) (version 2) | ecosystem: Environmental > Terrestrial > Soil >...
AGTAGTATTAAAAAATGTAAAAACTAGTTTATCTACCACTGAAGCGAAAATAAATATTGGTGACAGCCATTATACTGTAGATTTACGTCCAGTAGGGATTAACCCAGAAAATATGTTTAAGGATATCTATTTTGGAAGTGTTATTAAATTTGAAATAGAAAATAACCAATTAATCGCTAAGTTGGCGGCTCAAGTATCTCCAGCACACGCTATTGGAGAAGTCACTATTACTTATGAATACCGTGATAAAATGTACCAAGCAAAGTCAGTCGAATTTCAATACTATAAATAAAAGTTTGAGAACAATGTACTAGAACTGAAGGCTATTCTTAAAAAAGGAGAATAGCCTTTACTTATGTGCGCCCGGCATGGGCTATAACTCGGTGGTGAAAGTCCACTACAGGCTTGGCAGTAGGAACTGTTAGCTAATGGCAAGGGTGTCCACCGTGAGGTGGAATCTGAAGGAAGCCGGAGGCAAAATCCCGAACTGACGGACAGAAACTATATATAAGGCTGAATTGGGATGGACGAGTTTGCATAACAAAACAAAGTCCGATACTGCACGAGTCCCATACAGTAAATATAGCAGTTACATGGGAAGAAGGTTATAGCTCTTACCCGGGGAGGTCTCATGAGGGCTATTCAATTAGCAATCAATCTAGTGATAGGTGGATGAATCGTGAGAAGTCAGCAGAGGTCATAGTAATTTCCCTTACGGGAAATGAAGGACTGAACAATCTTAAATCTTGGAAAACAAGGAGGTATAGACATCACCGCTTGAATGCAGAAAACATCGTGGTAAAGACCGAAAGATGGCTACCTATAGAGAGATAAGTTGGAAACTAAAGGGTACATAGGAGTGCATAGGGATGTCAATATGGATATGAGAAAACAAGATGGTATCAATTTAATCGATAAAGTTATTGCAAATAACAACCTTTGGAAAGCATACAAGAAAGTAAAAGATAATAATGGTGCACCAGGGGTTGATGGAATTACAGTAGTACAATTAAAGTCACATATGAAGAAATATTACGAACCTCTTAAAAGTAAGTTGAAAGATGGATCTTATCAACCTCAACCTGTTAAAAGAGTTGCAATACCCAAACCGGACGGTTCTAAACGGTATTTAGGAATACCTTGCGTTTTAGATAGAGTTGTCCAACAAGCTATTCTTCAAGTTATTGAACCGATAATAGACCCATACTTTTCAGAACATAGTTTTGGTTTCCGTAAAGGTAGAAGTGCTCACCAAGCAATTAAATTAGCGGAGCATTACTACGAAGAAGGATATCGAATAGTAGTGGATTGCGATTTGAAAAGCTACTTTGACACAATACACCATCAAAGACTAAGAGCATATTTAGAAGAATTCATATCCGATAAAATCGTCTTAAAATTAATATGGAAATTCCTTCGCTCAGGTATTTTAGACCGAGATATCTATATTGAAACGAAAGAAGGTGCACCACAAGGTGGACCATTGTCTCCTATTTTAGCTAATGTCTATTTAAATAAATTAGATAGAGAATTAGAAAAGAGGGAACACCGTTTTATTAGATACGCGGATGACTTCGTCATCTATGTGAAGAGTATACGAGCTGGAGACAGAGTGATGGAGAGCATTACGAAATTCATCGAAGAGGACTTAGGATTAAGAATTAACCAAAAGAAAAGCAAAGTCTGTGGTGCAACATCGGCAACATTTCTAGGATTTAATATCCAAAATCTAATGGGAAAGTTGGATGCCGACCAAGTAAGTCGGCTAAACAACGATTCAAAGACAAATTAAAGAAATGTACAAGCCGTAAGATGACTGGAATGTTTGAGGAAATAGTTAAGAAAATTAATCAAATCACAACTGGATGGATTAATTATTACGGTATTTCAAGGATGAAGAAATTTATCTTTGAGACACAGAAATGGTTAAACCACAGATTAAGACAATTAATATGGAAGAGATGGAAGAAACCAAAGACTAAATATAAAATGCTTCGTAAATATGGAATCAATCATGAGGACGCAATAAAACTAGCAAATTCCCGTAAGGGATACTGGAGAATATCACGAAGTGAAATCCTTCAAAGAGCAATAACAAAAGAAAGGCTCACAAAGTGGAGACTTAAAGATATCTCCTTACTTTATGAGCATAGATACTTAAAAGGTTGAACCGCCGTATACGGAACCGTACGTACGGTGGTGTGAGAGGTCGACTAGCCAACTAATGGCTAGTCACCTACTCGATTGAAAATTATAGAAAGATTAGTTTAATAGAAGGTAAAAAAATTCATGATAGAAGGCGCTAATATGTTCAATAAAATCAAGATGTGGGCGAAAAACTTAAAACGGCAGATTTTTATTCTCTATTACGCTTATAAAGATGAGAGAGTGCCTTGGTATGCCAAAGTATTTACTGCTTGTGTAGTTGCTTATGCATTCAGTCCACTAGACTTAATACCTGACTTTATCCCCATACTCGGATATTTAGACGATATAATTCTTCTACCTTTAGGAATAATACTTGCTTTGAAGATGATCCCAAAGGATGTATTAGCTGATTGTGAAGTGATGGCAGAAGAAATGATGAAAAATAAAAAACCAAGAAATTGGATCGCTGGTTCACTAATAGTATTGATATGGGGCTTAATTACAGTTTGGGCCGTTTTAAGTATTTATCAATTATTGAATTAGCGCGGAACAAGAGTAATACATAAGGATCAATCGTGTAATAGAATGTCCAAGGGAAAAAAGTATGAAAGAGTGTTACAGCGAGATTCTTACATAGGAAATGAACTAGAGATAATGGATAAATATAAGAGAAGATATTGGTTAGGGGAAGACCACTATCTTGAAACTGAAAGACCAATTGATCATGCAAATAAACTATATAAATGCAACTCATTTGAATAATAGGAGAATAGAAAATGAGAGACAGAGCGTCAGTAGTTATCAAACAAAATAATAAAGTTGCGCTAATCAAAAGAGTTAGAGATGGACTTGAATATTATGTTTTCCCTGGCGGAGGCATAGAAATTGGAGAAGAGCGTGAAGAAGCGGCAAAAAGAGAAGCGTTTGAAGAATTGGGTGTTGAGGTTGTAGTGAAAAACTGTATTGCAGCGGTTGAATTCAATGGAACACAATACTATTACTTAGCTGACATAATAGGTGGGGAATTTGGAACTGGGCAAGGTGAGGAGTATACAGATGAAAACAGAAATAGGGGTTCCTATACGCCTATGTGGGTTGAACTGGATAAACTATCTTCTATTAATGTGATACCGAAAGAAGTTGCTTTAAAGGTTCAAATGTTATTTGGATAAAGCAGTTTAGGAGGAGACGGGTGTGCGACTTTATTTTTACAATGAAAGTTATAAAAATACCATCGAAAATTATGAATTAACTGAGGAGCAACTACGCTTTACAAAACATCCGAAAGAGTGTTTAGAACTAGCTATAGAAGATTCTGATCGTTATTCCATTCTAGCAATAGAAGACGATACCCTTGTGAATTTTTTTGTACTACATGAAAATGAAGGGGTAAAACCCTATACTACTAATCGCAATTCCATATTATTAAGAGCATTTTCTACTGATAATCGTCACCAAGGACGAGGATATGGGAAAAAGGTATTGAATCTATTACCAAAATTTATTAAAGAACATTTTAGTGGAAAGGATGAAATTGTGCTAGCAGTAAATCTTCAAAATAAGGTAGCACAAAGTCTATATGAAAAATGTGGATTTGTTGATGAAGGTGTCCGTACAATGGGACCTAAAGGGGAACTTATTATAATGAGCTACTATTTATCATAAAGAGATGTTTGTGTAAAAATAGTTAGAAATACAAAGTTAAATTTGAATGTGGGCTATTCTTCGTATGGAGAATAGCCTTTTTATATTGGAGTCGTAGGGGGAGATGTGAAGGATTAATAGAAAAAGAAAGGATTATCTTTCTTCTTCCAGAATAATATTAAAAAGAGATAAATATATAAATAGAATTTCAGGAGATCATATGGACTATAAAATTGTATTTTTTGATGTCGATGGAACGATTACAAATGAGAACGATGGTACTATTTCGGAAAGTACTAAGAAGTCAATAAGAGCATTACTAGACAATGACATTAAAGTAGTCGCTGCAACAGGAAGACCGTTGTCCATGTGTAATGAACTTATGGCATTGGGAATAGAAACTTTTATTACAGCGAATGGTGGCTATGCAAAGCATAAAGATCAAGTGATTCATAAAATTCCTCTTGATATAAACGTTATTAAGGAAGTAGTTGAATTTGCTTCAAAAGAAAATCATGCGCTTTCCTACTACACGGAGGAATTCAGCATGAATGGTGTAAGAGATTTAACCATCATGGATACATTAAAGGAAACCTTATTTTTAACCGAGTATCCAACAATAAACCGCGCTATCTTAGGTGAAGAAGTTTATTTAATGTGTTTATTTGCGAATGAAATAGATGTCCAAAAATACAAGAGTCAATTTCCACACCTGACGTTTAAAAGATGGCACCCCTATATCGTAAATGTACTTCAACAGGATATTTCTAAATCAATTGCTATTTTAAAAGTTTTAGAATACTTTGGATTCCATCAATCTGAAGCAGTAGCATTTGGCGATGGTGAAAACGATATTGATATGTTGGAGTTTGTGGGGTTAGGCATTGCTATGGGGAATGCCAGTGAAAGGGTAAAGAGCTTTGCCAATGATATTACAAAAAAATCTAGTGAAGATGGTATTGAATATGCACTTCAAAAGTATGGATTAATAAGTAAGGATGGTAAATAATGGAACAGGGGATAAAGTGTATAGGTTGTAGATTAGCAAATAATGACCTACCAACAAATATTGTTTATGAAAATGAGTATGTCACTTGCATTTTAGACCATGAACCATTTAATGACGGACATACTTTAATCTTAACGAAAAAACATTTTAAAGATGTTGATGAACTGGATCATGAAACGGCAACTTCTATTATGAACGCTTCGATTCTTATATCAAAAGCATTGAAAAATTTATATAAACCTGACGGGATTACGGTTACTCAAAATAGTGGAATGTTTAATGATTTAACTCATTATCATATGCATATTGTTCCAAGGTTTTTAGGCCAATCATTTGCAGACTTTTACATTGAGGATGACTCTGTTGAGGAAGGGATTAAAGACTTATTTCAAACAAGAAATTTATTAATAGAGGCAATTAATAAGTTAGTATAGAAGATTTCTTACATAGAAGGAATTACCTGAGTTGAGAGGGGCAGTCTATTGATTTTGGGTAGTGGAGGTTTAGTTAATACATGTGTAATGTGCATTTTAAAGAAATTGATGATACGAATGAATACGAAGTTAGAAATATAAAATTAAAGCCTGAACAGGAGAAATTTATCGAACCTGTAATTGAATGCTTAAAAGAAGCCAGTATTTATCGTGAATGGCACCCCGTTGCAATATATGATGATATTCAGTTGATTGGATTTGCTTTGTATGGTTCTTTTGGTCCTAACAAACATACGTGGATTGATAGATTAATGATTGATGAAAAATATCAAGGCAAAGGCTATGGCAAATTAACAATGATAAAACTTATTGATCGTGTTTCAAAAGAATACGGGGTAAACGAAATTTATTTAAGCATAATTGAAGAAAATACAGCAGCTCAAAAATTATATCAAAGTATAGGATTCGAGTATATGAATGAAAGAGACCCGAATAATGGAGAGCTAATGTTTAAGTATGAAGTTAAATAAGAGTAACACATAGTTTATTACAGTTATTATTAGAAGAAATACCAAAAATATAGGTACGTAATTATGAGTAAATAGGGAGTATTTTTTATGAATTTATGCTTTATTGGTGGTGGAAATCCACTAGCTGGAGAACTTGATGATGTAATGGATTATTTAAAAAATTACATTGGAATACAAAGTAAAATATTAATAATTCCCTTTGCGACAGAAGATTCCAAACTTGATAGATGGTTTCATTCTGCAAAAAAATCCTTTGAAGATATAGGAGTAAAGCATATTAGTCTTCTTAACAGTGAAAGTACAAATCAAGAAATGCAAGATGCATTCAAGAGTCATCACGTTCTTTATTTTACTGGGGGAAGACCAGAAATGTTAATAGATAAGCTGAAAGAGAAGGATTTAGTTCAGACGATTAAAGAACATACCGGAATATTAATAGGGGTAAGTGCAGGAGCATTAGCTTTCTGTTCAGACTGTATTATTACAAAAGATGAGGATTATCCTGAAACATTGATATTAAAAGGTTTAGGTTTAGTCGACTTCAGTGTGGAAGTACATTATGATGAAATGATTGATGAAGAGCTAATACCACTATCTTTCAATCGAGATATTTACGCAATTCCAAATGGATCAGCATTGTATTGGGATGGAGAAGTCGTTATACCGGTTAATAGCGTTTTTCATATTCAAAGAGGTAGCAAAGTAAAGTTAGGATAATAGAAAAGAGCATTGACCCAAAGGATTCAATGCTCTTTTATAATGCTATTTACTTATTAGTTTCTTCAGCGTATCGTTTAAAGTTATCTAAGATTGCCTGCCACCCTTGTTGTTGAAATTCAACTGGATGTGTTGTTTCAGCATCGAAAGTTTCGATCACTTTTGTCTCATTTCCTTGACTACTAAAAGTGATTTTCACTGTTCTTCCATCTCCCATTGTATAAGCAATATATTCATGCAACTTCACTTCATCGTAAACCCCACCGAAGTCGAAGCCCATGCTCCCATCTTTCGCTTCCATTCGTGAAATGAATTTCCCACCAACTCTTAGATCATTTTCAGCATATGGTGAGTGCCAATCATCTGAAGCATGATTCCATTTTGTCATATGAGTTGGTTCATTCCAATATTCCCATACTTTTTCCACTGGTGCTTGAACGATTGCTTCTACTGTAACCTCTTTAAATTCTCCCATGTTGCTCCACCTTTAATTTAGATTTTTGTAAAATTACTTTCTAGGATTAATTTACACTAATTTTTATGAAATTAAGACTGTTTTACAATTTTATTGTTGAAAAATATTTACGTTGTTTAATTTCATGTATGAACAAAGAGGCTGCCATAATAATTGGTTTTTTATCAGAAGGAATCGCGTTCAAATTTAAAGAATAATTGATAGATACAGTTTTTAATGATCCTTTTTAAGTGAAGCAAGAGGTGGCAAGCTACACTAGAAGAGGAAAGAGAGTAATAAAATGTTAGAAAAGAGCGTGGATGATGAACAAATTAATTCAAGAAATCGTAAGTTGGATTCAACATTCGGATAAAAAGCTGATAATCGGGATATCAGGTCATGGTGCAGCTGGAAAAACGACTTTTGCCCACAGATTAATGGATGAATTAAAGAGTAGTGTGAATTACCTTAATACGGATCCATACATCGTAAGTTCAGCGATACGGAAATACGCAGACATTGACTATACGTATGAAGGAACAAACCATCGTTTCAAAATGACTGCGTGCCATCCTGCAGCACATCATTTATCTTCCTTAGAAAAAGACATAAGAATGTTAAAAGAAGGTATGGATATTCTTACGATTGATACGCATTATTTAAAAGGTGAAATTCTATCTGCACAAAACAAAGTATCTATAGTGGAAGGAATGAGTGTGGCTTTTGCTAATCCTGAGCTATTTGATCTGCTCATTTACTTTTATACAGATGGAGAAACAGAGCTTGATAGAAGATTTGGCAGAGACATTGCAGAAAGAGGAATGGATGTTGAGTATTTAAAACAATCTCACAATGAACGTCGAATTCAGTATGAACTGTTCATGCATCCATACAGTAAGAATTTTGATATAGTTATTAAAAGTTGCAATGAAGCAATTACAATTGAAAAGAATACTTTTAATTTTAGTGTTGGTTTAAAGTGAGAGGGTGCTTAAGCACGTACATGACTTGTTCGAAGTGTTTTATTTTGAATCGTTAGAGCTACTTACGATGGAAGTAGTGGCTTTATAAAAGAGACGTAAATTTTAATTTTTAAATTGAATAGGAATCTGTTCATTTTCTATTCCTTTAATTTATTAATCTTTTGTCTTACCTTAATAATACATAAACTAGCTATGAGTAAAAGATAAGCAAGTAGGATTATTCTTCATATTGTCATTGATATGCAAAGTTTTTTATTCACAAAAACGTTACCGAAAGAAAACTCCATCCATTAAACAATTGATTAAAGGGTAGTAGTATCCCACTTTGTAGTTCTTTTAGATAAATATCAGTCTAAGTGTAAACGCATATGTGAACAAGTACAAAAATATATATTAATAAAAAGTAAATTTGATAGGAGAATTTATTATGCTTAATGAAATAGCTTGGGGGACTCCAGGTAGTCTATTATGTTTAGGATTTTTTCTAGCAGGCTTAGGAGTGTTTATTCGTTTAGTGAGAATGCCGAAATAATAATCGTTTTTTGTGTGGTTAATATTAGTAGACTAAGGTATTTCTTATTAAAGGAGAAATGCCTTTTTTTATTGAAATACAAGAGGACAGACTTATTTACTGGAGGGGGTAGATGACATGCTTCATTTACAAAAGGTCGCGGCAAAAGAAGAGGTAGTATTACATAATTTAATGCAATTTTATATCTATGAATTTAGTAAATACATACCCGCTATTAAAGTGGAACAGGATGGTGCTTACAAGCCATTTAATCTAGATCCATATTGGGTGAGTGATTACTTGCATGCTTACTTTATCAAGCTAGAGGATGAGTTAATTGGATTTGCGCTTGTGGAAAGTGCGACAGAAACTAGCCCAAATACAATTAAAGAGTTTTTCATTATGGCAAAACATAATGGGAATGGCTATGGAAAGGCGGTAGCTAAAGAGTTATTTACAAAGTTCTCAGGGGAATGGAAAATCACTCAAATCGAAAATAATAAGCCTGCACATGCTTTTTGGCGCGGACTAATTAATGAACTTTGTAATGGTAATTTTACTGAGCGCTTTAAAGATGGAAAGTACATTCAGGAGTTTAGAACAGATTCAATAATCTGATTTGAAGGAAAAAGAGTTGGAACGGAATGGTTGGTTAAAAGAAGGAGGATCTTTAGTGGTGCATATTTTAGAAACCGAAAGATTATACCTACGGCAATATAGGGAAGAGGATATCGATTCGCTACACGCTATATTCTCAGATCCCGAAACAATGGCATATTACCCAGCGCCTTTCAGCCTTGAACAAACTCAAAACTGGGTGAAAAAGAATCAACAAAGGTACAAAGAAGATGGATTTGGATTGTGGGGAATTTGTTTAAAGGAAACGAATGAATTGATAGGGGACTGTGGGCTTGTTAAACAGATCGTCGACGGTAAAACGGAGATTGAGATCGGCTACCATATTAATAAGAAGTATTGGTCGAAGGGGTTTGCATCCGAAGCAGCGAAAGCTTGCAAGGAATATGGATTTAATGAATTAGGATTTAAAAAGTTAATCAGCATAATTGATCCAAGAAATACTCCATCTATACGGGTGGCTGAGAAAATTGGGTTCACGAAGGAAAAAGAGGTATTTATATTTGGAAAGGACCACAATATTTATTCGGGTGAGAAGATTGAATAATTGGCGAGGAGTCTCGCAACTCGTGGATGGTTTGCTAAGTAGATGTCCTTCATCGATGTCCTTCGTCAGGGGTATGAAGACCAACTTAAGGGGAATTTGTTGTGTAGGTGTCCTTCATCGTGGGTATGAAGACCAATTTAAGGAGAAAATGCCGTAAAAGTGTCCTTCATAAGGGTTATGAAGACCAGTTTAAGGCGGAAATGTAGCAAAAGTGTCCATCATCACTACCTTTAGTTAAATATATAGGTGTTAATTTCAATTGAAAGAGCCCAATTTCTCAGGATAAGGAATTGGGCTCTAAAGCATTAATACTTATTTATTTTTACGTATTTCTTTATGAATTTTTCGAAGGGCTTTTTTCGAACCTCGCTCAATATCATGATTTAATTTTCGTGTTTTATAATCAACAAATAGTGATTCTAAGTCATAGCCATCTGGATACAATTTTTCTGCTTTCACTTCTAGTGTCAGTCGTTTTTCATTCACTTCAAGGAATTGCCCTTTATAGAACACAGTCACATTAGAATATTTATCTTTTTCTTTATAGACGATCCCAAAGTCATCGTGATCGAGTAATTTCACA
>Ga0180215_1005980_pt1 | contig 10194 bp, 12 predicted proteins | sample eDN3rd37CBELigBY_FD_128871 | JGI IMG/M metagenome (GOLD analysis project Ga0180215, IMG submission 128871) | Enriched backyard soil microbial communities from Emeryville, California, USA - eDNA 3rd pass 37_C BE-Lig BY (version 2) (version 2) | ecosystem: Environmental > Terrestrial > Soil >...
CCACATGTCCACCGCTTTCGCTAATAAGATTCCACCCTATTCTTCCACAATTCCACCCAGTGATTCCACCATATTCTTCCGCGCTTATTATTGCCATTCTACCCATTCTCCCTTCTGCCACGTTTCCACCCTCATTAATAGCGGGGTTCAACCCAATTCTGCCGTTGGTCCGCCTTTCTATATATCTCAGTGAACTACTAGAGGACGACGCGGTGGACGACGCTGCGGACGACGGTGAGGACGAGGAACCGACTTGGATCTACTGCAACGTCGTCACTGACGTAGATCTCGCCAAGCCGCAAGCATGGCGACCCCGGCCATCCCGGACGTCGCGGCGCTGACGGCGATATCGCCGCGGGCGCTGGAGCTGCTGAACCGGCTGCGGACCTTTGTCGAGGTGCGGCCTGCGCATTTTGATGGCAGGCGGACTTCAAGGCTAATCAGTAGAGGCCGTGGCTGGTTCGGGCTACGAGATCCGGCGCAGGAGGAGTGCATCCCGAACGAGAAGGTGTTCCGGGAACAACACAAGGCCAGCGCCGACCGCTGGGAAGTACGTCCGGTACCCGCGGCCAGGCGGGCCCGCACAGCGGCTAATCATGGCCCCTCCCCAAGGCACTCGCCATCTGCTACAGACGCCGCCCATTATGGAGACGCTCAAGCGGCGGGCCAAGGAGCTCGGCCTGTGGAACCTTTTCCTCCCCAAAGAGTACCGTGAGGGCTCCGGTACGCACTGTGACTGCCACCGACGAATATTACACACTTGGTCTCAGGCACGTCCGCCCTAGTTGTGCAGTGTCCGTTCGCCAGGTCTGACGAACCTCGAGTACGCGCACATGGCCGAGGTCATGGGCCGTTGTTTCCTCGCCTCTGAGGTACGCTGCCAACAAAATTACGCGCCAGTTAAGCGCGCCAACGGCTAACATTCGTGCTACCTTGCGATGTCTCTCAATGGACAGGCGTGCAACTGCTCCGCGCCAGACACGGGCAACATGGAGGTGCTGGCCAAGTATGGCACGCCTGAGCAGAAGGCTAAGTACCTGACGCCACTGCTCGAGGGTCGCTGGCGGTCGGTGTTCCTGATGACCGAGCCCGGCGTCGCGTCGTCGGATGCTACTAACATCGAGTCGTCGATCCGCCGCGATGGCGACTACTACGTGCTGAACGGCCGCAAATGGTGGTCATCGGGCGCGATGGACAAGCGGTGCAAGGTGGGCATCTTCATGGGCAAGACCGACGCCAGCCACGCCGACGTCCACAAGCAGCAGTCCATGATCATCGTGCCCATGGGTGCGTATCACTGCTGGGACATGTGTGGCACGCGGCGGTGCTCAGAGACTCATGGGTTCCCCGGCACCGCGCCTTTGCGCGCCCGCCGCCACAGATACACCGGGCATCCGCCTGGTCCGACCGCTCACCGTGTTCGGCTACGACGACGCGCCGCACGGCCACGCCGAAGTCGAGTTTGTGAACGTGCGCGTACCCAAGGAGAACCTCCTGCTGGGCGAGGGCCGCGGCTTTGAGATCGCGCAGGGCCGCCTGGGCCCCGGCCGCATCCACCACTGCATGCGCTCCATCGGCATCGCGGAGCGCGCGCTGGAACAGATGATCGCGCGCGCGACCACGCGCCGCGCGTTCAACCGGTACCTGGCGGAGCACGGCACCGTACAGGCGGAGATCGCCAACTCGCGCATCGAGCTGGACGCGGCGCGGCTACTCGTGCTCCATGCAGCGCACACGATCGACCGCTACGGTGCCAAGGCCGCGCGCACCGAGATCGCTATGATCAAGGTCCTCGTGCCCAGCACATCGCTGCGCATCCTCGACCGCGCCATCCAGGTGCACGGCGGCGCAGGCGTCTCGGGTGACTTTTTCCTGGCGCAGGCGTGGGCGGGTATGCGCACACTGCGGCTGGCCGACGGCCCGGACGAAGTGCACCGCGTCACCATCGCCAAGCAGGAGCTGCGCCGGTACCTCAAGAAGCAGGGCGCCGCCGCACCTGCCGCCCGTTTGTAGAGATTTACGCACTGTCAATCACATCCGTTGTTCAATGGCATTGTCAATATTAAATAAAATCCCGTGAGCGTCAGATTCTGATTCTAATTCCGGCGCCGCGCTGGCTGAACATGGCGGCGCGGGGCCTGCTGGCGGCCACGCGATGCCTCGGCGCGCTGGCGCCAGCGCCCGCCGTCTGGGCTGCCGGACGCACGGCCAGCGTCACGGCGGCGGCGGCGGCAGCGGCGCGGCCGCTGAGCACGCAGAGCCGCCTCGCCGCCGACCGCGATCGCCGCCCATGGCCGCTGAGCGCTAGGCCGCTGACGGTATCAGCCGTGACGCTACTGGCGGCCACGGTGGCCGTCGCTGCCGCGCCCAGCACCGCCGCCAACGCGCCCGCGGCCGCCGCGGCCTACCACCTGCGCGTCGGCACCGGATGCCGAGGTTCGCGCTCCCTGCTCGATCACTTGGGTGGCCGTGAGGAACGAACACTGATCTGGCCCGCTCGTGCTTGCAAGGACTGAACCTGCTAGGCAAGCGCGACTGGGACGAGAAGACGGCCAGCTACCCGTGCGGACAGGACGCCTACGGCGTGGCCGCCGTGGGCGACACAGTCTACATGGGTACGGCCGTGACTGCGCTTGAGCTAGTGCAGCCCGCACTCATGGCGGGACTCCTCCAACTTTGCGGTGGGGCTTTGGACAGTGGTGGCCGACGGTGTGGGTGGCTACGGCGTCGGCGACAACATGGACCCGGCCAAGTTCGCGTGGACGGTTGTGAAGGGCATTCTGGACCGCGCTCTCGCGCAGCCCACCGGCGGGCTGGCGGAGCTGTTGACCACGGGTAAGGAAGCTGCCATGGAGGCTACCGTGCCCGGCGGTGCGTTGGAGGCAGCTGTGCGGTCAAGCCGTCCGAGGGCGGGTCCTGACGAGCACCGTGCAGCGTCGGGACTTGTGAAGCCTGCAGGAGGCACCACGGTGACCTTGGTGGCGTTCTCCAACGCGACGGGTACGCTGGAGAGCATCAACTTTGGCGACTCGGGCTACGTGGTCTGCCGGAACGGGAGCGTTGTGTACTACGAGCAGCCGCAGCAGGTGCGGCCGCAGCTGCTCCCATTCCAGTCGGGCCGGAGGCGGCGAGTATGTTGACCGTGGCCCATGAAGCTGCTTCGCGGCGGCTGAGCCCGGCAGCACCAATTCAATGCTCCGTACCAGCTGGGCAAGTACGACGGCCGTGACGTGAGCTCGCCGCTGCGGCACGCGCACGAGCACGCGATGCAGCTTCAGCCGAACGACGCAATCGTTCTGGCTTCCGATGGCATCTTTGACAATATCTTCCCGGAAGACTTTCCAAAGCTGCTGGAGCCGTACCTCGCGCACGCGCGTCAGTATGGCCGCATGCCGTCAACTTCGCGGTGTGGTTGCCGGCAAGGCGGGCGACTCACTCCCAAACTTTAACGCCTAGCGCCAGGGAATCTGCAGGTCGGCGGCCATTGGCGACTTTGAGCGCACGGACAAGGCGCTGAAGGAAGGCGCGGCCAAGCTCGTGGACGAGGCGGAGCGGCTCGGCGACGACCGCAAATACATCTCGCCGTTCGCCGTCGGCGCCGCCCAGGCCGGCTACCGCTACCGCGGCGGGTACTGACTGGATCGATCACATGAGCAGGCCTCACCCTCAACGACGCGCGCTGATGGTCCAATTCCGCGCAACTGGAGTCGTTGGGCCTTCCGGGCTGGGGCAGGAAACCTGACGACAAGGCAGTGATCGTCGCATTGGTGGCGCGGCCCAAGGAGCCCGCCCCAAATCCGGTCATTGTGCGCTCTGAACTGTAGCTTTATTGCACCTGCCCTGTACAAAATACACACCCGTGTCCGTAGGGCACGCGAGTCAATATAACGCGCCCATAGCGCCTCCCCCCCCGGTCAGGCCAGGCTAGGTCGCATATCGAAGTGCCAGCTGCCGCACCGGCGCCGCATGGCCTATGACGTCATCAGAGGGACGGCGACGACACGGCGACGAGAGTGGCGACGGCGCACCGTCTCGGGCGGTCTGGCGGCCATCTCTGGGACCCCGCTCAGTTCGGGAAGCACAGGGACAGGCGGAGATAACGGTCGTCCCGTCGACAGTGGCATTGCGGCGCCCTGCTGCGGCTCAGCCTGTGCCCGGACCGGGGTGGGCGCGACACCGGTCACCACCACGGCCTGGCGAGCTCTCTGCGCCGTGCGCTTGCCCACCCGGCTAGCGCTCCGGCGCCCCGGCTTTCGCGTGGCAGGCATGGCGGCCGACGCTGCGGCGCCAGTATGGCCGTAGAGCCGCGTGGCTTGGCTAATCGCCGCTTCGCTAAACTCTAACTCAAACGCATAAGCCGCTTCCCTCAGTGCATGTCCAGACGGCATCCGAGTACAAAAAGATCACGGAAGGCAGCGCCACCATCCTCTTCCCCAACGACAACGCCGTGTTCTACAACCCGATCCAAGAGTTTAACCGGGATCTGAGCGTGGCGGCAATTAAGCAATTTAACGAGGTGCTCCGGCGCGAGCAGGCCAACATTGCTGGGGCCAAGGCCGCGCGGCGTGCCGCGGCCGCGGCTGCCGAGGGCGCGCCGGCGCCGGCCCTGCCGGCTCCGCGGGCCCAGCCAGTGCGTCGCCGCTGACCCTGCAGACCCAGTCGCTGCACAATTTCTAACGGAGGAGTGTCTTGCATGTTGCCGCAGGGTGCCGCAGCAGTTCACGGTGCTGGAGGCGCTCTCCGCCACCGGCCTGCGCGCCATCCGCTACTTCAAGGAGATCCCGGGGCTCTCCTACGTGGTCGCGAATGACTTGTCCCAGGACGCGGTGCACAGCATCAAGCGCAACGTACTTTATAACGGCCTCGCCACCGAGCAAGTGATCCCGCACCACGGCGACGCAAAGTACGCCAGAATCCAAGGCACGGCGCATCACGGATGGCGGACTAATACATCCAGAGGTTCATTGCGTTGATGCGGTCCGTCCATCGCAGCGCGGTGCTACATGCCCACACCGTGAGTGGCGCCTCGCCGGTGCTGGACGCCCAGAGCCGCTTCACCGTGGTGGACCTTGACCCGTACGGCTCAGCGGCCGGATTTTTGGACGGCGCCGTCCAAGCGGTGGACGATGGAGGTACGTTTTCCCGCCGGGCCCGTGCGGTATCCAGGCTGTGCTGACCCACAGCGCCGAGTACCTTGGCGGATGGCTCCCTCGCCAGGCCTCCTGTGCGTCACATGCACGGACATGGCCGTACTGAGTGGCAATCACGCCGAGGCGTGCTGGTCCAAGTACGGCTCTATGCCGCTCCGTGGCCGGTTCTGCCACGAGATGGTACGGCGGCGCGAGCGGTGGTTGGCCAACGTGTTCTGGGACCCGGTCACTCACATTGTAGGCAGCACGAGGAAGCGAGAGAGAGGAACGCAGGCGCTCCGCATTCTGCTGGCCTCGCTGGAGGCGCACGCCGCGCGCAGCCAGCGGTACATCATTCCCCTGCTGTCACTGTCGATCGACTACTACGTGCGCGTGTTTGTGCGTGTGCGCACCTCGCCGATGGAGGTGAAACGGTCAGCCAGGTGCGGCAGCCGATGTTTGAGGAGGGTGCCGGAATGCCTCCTGCTCCTGCGCTCACGCCTACAGCAGCACGCGACCACGCGTGTGTCGCTGGTGCCTCCAACAGCAAGCAAGCGTACGTGTGGCACTGTCCCGGCTGCGGCACGCACACGCTGCAGCACGTAGGCAAGCGGTACGAGCAGGGCAACCAGCGCAAATACACCTGTGGGACCGGCCCAGCAGTGGGCCCACAATGTGCGTTCTGTGGCCACGTGCACCAAGTATGTGCCACACCGCCACCAAATGCACCACCGTCAGCGCGGCTCACCGGCCGCGGTGACGCAGTATCGCTTCCGCGTAGAGTCCTCAGCTGGGCGGCCCCATCTGGGCGGAGCCGATGCACGACATGGACTTTGTGCGCGGCCTGCTCGACGCCGTTAAGGCGGCGCCCGACACTGCGTACGGCACCAAGACCCGCATGGTCGGCATGCTCACCCTCGTGTCCGAGGTCCGCAGCCAGCCGTTGCCGCAGGCAGCCAGTGAGTGCGCCATGCTCATGCTATACGCGGCGTTGAGAGTGGTTTGACTGCCGTGGCAGGAATTGCCGGACGTGCCGCTCTACTATACCATCCCCGGCATGTGCGGCATTGTCCACGTGCCGAGCCCACCGCTCGTCAAGATCTTGTATGAGTAACTCCAGAGGCTAATTACGACCTGGTGTTAGTGGAATTACCAACTAACTCGGACAGTTTGCGTTTCCGCTTTTGCCTGCCAGCTCTGCGATCATGCATGCCGGCTACCGAGTATCGCAGTCACACGCCAACGAGTACGCCATCAAGACCGATTGCCCGCCGGCCATCCTCTGGGACATTCTGCGGTGTTGGGTCCGTTACCGCAACCACTGTCTTAGATAATGTTACGGGAACCGAACTGACTCCTCGTGGCCTTGTCCCCCCACGGCCCGCAAAGCATGGGTAGAACGAGGAGACTCGCGGAAAGTTCAATCCGGACGGTGGTGAGGGCGCCCGCAAGCTGTCGCCGGATTCGCCAGCGTACAAGATCCTGAGCGTGCCGCCCACGTACGGCCACTGAACTTGTTCTCGCGCGCGATTCCGGTTGCACGCTAACAGGACCGGGCATCATCCGTTGGTCCACATCGGCGCGGCACAGCCACCGCGCCAACTTTGCAGTCCTGCCAGCGGCGAACCCGCCGTCTCGGCGCATCAAAATGGTCCGCTTCCCCGTGCCGCCGCCCAACTGGGGCCCCATGGCCCGCGCACGGCCGTCGTACGTTCTCCGATAGCTGTTTCCTTAGAGTATCGACCGTGAGGTTAACAGGACACGGGCTTATTGCTACGCTTCACTACTCAGGGCCAGCGGCCAGGGCACGCTGCAGGAGCAGATGCTCAAGCGGAAGCAAGAGAACCAGGGCAAGCGCGCTAAGGCTAAGCGCACCCGCGACCAAGAACCGACTGCAGAAGTGGCGGACGAGGCCGACGGCGACGATGGCAGCGTGAGCGAACCGAGCGATGCTGCGGACGACGCAACGGACAATGCCGCGGCCGATGCGGGGTCGCGTGCACCTGTACAGTAAGCACGCCAAGTAGATCATCGGCCGATGTATGCATTCATGAGGGTGCTACAGGCAACGAAGGCAAGAACTGCCCCCAGAGCGCAGCCCCTAGTGGGCAACAGATAGGTGATGTACAAGTTCCAACGGGGGCAACACTCAGCGTGCGGAAAAAACGACGGCGGCAAACCTATCCCTTGAGTGGCGCACAGGCGGACCACCACGCGCTTGGCGATGTGAGGCGAACCTAAAACTTGAACTCGGCTTCAAAGTTGGCCATAATGTCGTCAACGTCGCTGAGCAACGAATCAAACGCGTTCCCGGCGGGGGCCGGCGGGTTAGGCCGGGCGGCGGCCATTGGTGGTGGTGCCGCCGCGGGGAACGCCGGCGCGGGCGCAGGTGCGCCGTAGCCCATTGACGGCACTGCTGGCGGCGTCGTCGTCACCGGCGGCGGCATGCTGTACCCGGCAGCGGGCGGCGGCAACTGCATCGGGGTAGACGGCGGCGGCAGGCCCGCGGGCTTGGGCGGTGCGATCGGCGCGGGCACGCCACCTGGCGGCGGGAACCCGCCCGGCGGCGGCGCGGCGACCGGTGGCGGCGGGCCCAGCGGGTTGGGCGGCGGAAATGCGCCCTGCGGCACCCCCGCACCCGGCGGCGGGAACCCGCCCGGCGGTGGCGCAGCCACTGGCGGCGGGCCGCTCAGGGGCACCGGCAGGCTCGACGGCGGCGGCAAGCCGCCTGGCGGCAGCGACGGCCGCGGCGGCGGCGCGCCGCCGGCCATGGGCGCCGGCATCGGCGAGAGCACGGGCGCGGCGCCCGGGAATGGCGCCGGGATGGGCGCCGGCACCGGTGCGGGTGCGGGCGCGGCGGCGGGGAACGGCGCCGGGATGGGCGCCGGCACGGGTGCGAGCTGCGGGAGGCCGTTGGCGGGCGCGGCGGTCGGGCTAGGGGCAAGGGGACTCGCCGGCGCTAGGAAGTCGCCCGCGGCCGCAAACGGCGTCGGCTTCGACCCGGGCCGCGGCGCCGGCCGGGGTGCCGCGACGGGGGCGGCCTGCGCGCCCGCCGCCAGCGCGGCCGGGTCGGTCGCGATGGGCGCCGGCGTTGGCGCCGGCGCGGCGGCGTCGCCGCTCTCAGCCCGCAGTGCCGACAGCGGCGCGCCACTCTTGAGCTTCTCGATGGCCAGCTGGAGCTTCTTGCGGTGGCCGGGGAGCTTGATCTCAATGGCCTCGAAGTCGTTCATGTCCATGCCCAAGACCAGATCGCTGGCGTCGTAGCCGTTGTCGCGGAAGTTGGGGATGTAGCGCTCTAGGTTAAGCTCGTACAGGAACTGCTCCAACCAGGGGGCGCCCGGCGGTGCGCGCGAGGCGCCGCCCGCAGCTGGCGGTGTCGCCGGCGACGGCACACCGGCTGTGGCTGGCGGCGGCAGGCCGCCCGGCTGGGGAGAGCCCGCTGTGGGCACCGGCGCGCCGGGCTGAGGCTGCTGCGGCTGCGCGGCGCCGGTCGGCAGGATGGTTACATAGTTTTGCCGGAACTCGCCCGACTGGCCCGTGCGCTCGTTGACGCCCTTCCAGATGCCGCTCGGGTTCTGGTCCGTGATGATGATCGGGTCGCCCGTGTTGAATGCCAGAGACTTGGTGTCAAAGCCGCTCGGCGTGAATGTGGCCACGGCGCCCGCGCGCACACCCTGCACGTTCTGCAGCGGGCCTGACGGGCTCGGGCCAAGCGTGTTGCCCGACGAGTTAGTCCGGGAAAGGTCGGTGACGCCCTTGCTCTCGCCGACCAGGCTTTTCATGATCTGCGCCAGCGTTTCCTTGTCGGCGCCCTTCTCCGCCGCTGCAGGCAGGCCCCCGGCCAAGAAAGAGCACGTCAAGGTATTCGTCAGCAATGGGCCACATTAGGCCCTCCCCATAACGGCGGCTACGCGTACCGTGCAGCATGGCGTAGATAGGGTTATTCTGGTTCTGTGACTTGGAGTTGAAGACGTTGAAGAGCTGCAGCGGCGTCTGGCCAATGTCGTTGAGCACCTTGACCGACGCGCCGCCCTGCAGCAGCTGCAAGACGACGGCGCGCTTGCCAAACTGCGTAGCCTCGTGCAGCGCCGTGTTGCCCTCGTGGTTAATCGAGTTGATGACGACGCCCGCCTGCAGCAGGATCTTGATGACCTCGGTGTGGCCGTTACGCGCGGCGAGGTGCAGCGGGGACGACACGGGCCGCATGCCTTTCTTGTAGATCTGGCCGAGGATGTTGGCAGTTGCGAGGACGCTCACCACCTCGGTGCGTCCGAACCGCGCGGCCGTGTCCAGCGGCGTCTCGTTCATCTTATTGCGCAGTACGGGGTTCGCCTTGCTCTCCAGCAGCAGGAGCGCGGGCGCCTTTTCTTTGCCGTACTGAGCGACGTAGTGCAGCGGCGTGTTGCCTTCAGCGTTCTGCTCGTTCACGGTCGAGCCGGACTTGATCAGCATGCGCATGATGTCAACGTGGCCGCTCCACGCGGCCAAATGCAGCGCCGTGTTTCCGCTGTCGTCTTTGATGTTGACATTGAACAACTGGTCGATCAGCTTCTCCACAAAGGCCTTGTGTCCGTTGAGCGCCGCAATATGCAGCGCCGTCGAGCCCGAGTCGTTCTGCACCTCCAGCGAGAACGTCCGGTTCAGCAGCACGTCCAGCACCGACGCGCTCTTCTGCTTGCCAATGAGGCTACCAGGGGTGCCGGGCTGCTTGGGCGTCGACGCCTCCGGGTAAATCTTGAGCAGCGCCTCCACATCGCCCCGCTCCGCGGCCTTCAGGTACTCCTCCTCCTTCTTGCTCGGCTTCTGCGGGATCGTGCGCGACACGCCACCGCTGCCACGCCTTTGCTGCGTCAGTACGGCGCGCACAGACAGGTCAACGCGCGCGTGCTTGGACGTACGGTGCGCTGGGACGGATCCGTCGAGAAAGACGACGGCGCAGGTGCCTGGCCGGGCTGCGCCATGCCCATGGTCTGCATGCCAACGCGGCCCCCCTGGACGGGCGCTTGCTGCGCCGGCGCCGCCATGGTGGTGGTCGTCCGCACAGGGTCTATTGCGCGGGCGGATC